>DGYMI06202__coassemble_928_pt1 | contig 117369 bp, 82 predicted proteins | sample DGYMI06202__metabat2_high_PE_015 | metagenome-assembled genome bin DGYMI06202 | reverse complement strand
ACCATGTCTCTCAACTCAAGCCTCAACCAAAATGCGCAACAAACCGGGCGTTATCTGCTCGGGCTTGAGCCGTTCCTCCGCGATGATCCCGTCGAGCTCACGCTCGACCTGCTCTCCCAGATAGTCGTGCCAAGCATCATCCACACGGCGGCGACGCTCCTCGGGACCGCCCTCTTCAAGACGGGATCCGCCGGGGGAGACGCCCATGCGCGCGACGAACTCGAAGATCAGATCGGCCTTGTCCCTCAGCTGGGGGCTGGAGGCCACCGCACGACGTATCCGGTCGTACGCGGTCCGGTCCTCGCCGTTGCCGCCGTGCGCCTTGGCGACGAGTTCGAGGATGTAATCCACGCCGACCTCGACCTGGCGGATCAGCTCGATCTCGAACACCAGGTCGTCCACGATGTCGCTTTTCTCGGCCTTGGCCTGGCTCTTGAGTTTGTCGCTGATGTCGAGGTAGATGCTCTGCATATCCTGCAACAGCTTTTCCGGCAGCGGGTCGTCATCGGCGAACTCGTCGAACACGCCGAGCACGTTGCGTAGCTTCAGGAGCGCGCCGAACGCGCCCACGAACCCTTTCTCGGCGCCCTCTCCGAACACGGTGACTTTGCCGTCTTGGACGTATTTGAGGTTGATCTCGTCGACGAGTTCCAGATACTGTTTGAGGTACTCGCGGTAGGGTTTGAGCACGACGATGCCGGCCGCCTCACGGTCCCCGAACAGTTCGAGCGCCTCGTCCACCTGCTTGGACAGGTCGCGGAAGCAGACGACGTTGCCGAACGTCTTGACCGAATCAAGGATCCGGTTCGTGCGGCTGAACGCCTGGATCAACCCGTGCATGCGCAGGTTCTTGTCCACCCACAGCGTGTTCAGGGTCTTCGAGTCGAAGCCGGTGAGGAACATGTCCACCACGATCAGCAGATCGACCTCGCGGTTCTTCAGCCGTTGGGACACGTCCTTGTAGTAGTTCTGGAACTTGGACCCGTCCGTCGAATACGACGTGCCGAACATCTGGTTGTAGTCGCCGATCGCCCGGTCCAGCGCCTCGCGGTCGCTTGCCGGCAGACCACCCGTGTCCATGGACTCGTCGCCGATGATGCCCGTGGCCAGATCGTCGCCGTTGGGCGCGTACGAGTAGATCATCGCAATCCGCAGCCGATGCTTGAGCTTGCCAAGCTGTTCCAGCTTTTCCTGCTGCTCCTGGAGTGCCTTGTAATACATGCGGGCCGCGGGAATCCCGTCGGTCGCGAGGATCGACGTGAACCCGGTGCCGTCCGCCTTGCGCATCGTGGCCTGGTCGAAGTGACGGAGGAGGTAGGCCGCGTTCGTGGCGATGCGCGCCTCCGAGACGAGCGCGCCCTCCTTGTTAATCGCCTGCACGAGTTCGCCGTGGGTGTCCAAATCCGTGGCCGGGCGCATGGTCTGCAGATAGGAGACACGGAACGGCAGCACGTTCCCGTCGTTGATCGCGTCCACGATCGTGTACGAGTGCAGACGATCGCCGAACGCCTGCTCCGTGGTGCGCAACGTCGGGTCCCCGCTCATGTTTGCGTTCTTGGCGAAGATCGGCGTGCCCGTGAATCCGAACAGGTGGTAGTTCCTGAACCTGCGGGTGATCTCCCGATGCATCTTGCCGAACTGGCTGCGATGGCACTCATCGAAGATGAACACCACATGCCGATCATAGATCGGGTGCGTACGGCACCTGGAGACCAGCACGCTCAGCTTCTGGATCGTGGTCACGCAGATCCGCTTCGTGTCGTCCCGCAGATTCTCGTCCAACGCACGAGTGTCCTCGGAACCGTTGACCGCGTCCTTCTGGAACCGGTTGTACTCCTTCATGGTCTGGTAATCCAGATCCTTACGGTCCACGACGAACAGGACCTTGTCCACGCCATCCATCCGCGACGCCAATTGCGCGCACTTGAACGAGGTCAGCGTCTTGCCCGAACCGGTCGTATGCCACACATACCCGCCCGCACGGGTCGTACCCAGACGCTTCTTGTCGTACTCGGAGACCAGGATCCGGTTCAGGATCCGCTCCGTGGCACAGATCTGATACGGGCGCATCACCAGCAGCTTGGGCTCGTCCTCCGCGGTCAGCACGCAGTAATGCGTCAACACCATCAGCAGCGTGCCTCGCGACAGGAACGTGCGCGCGAACCCCTCCAGATCGGCGATCCGACGGTTGCTCGCGTCCGTCCACCAGCTCGTGAACTCGAACGAGGCGACGCCGCGCCGCCCCCGCTTGGGATGCGTATGGTCCCAACGCACCGTGTTCCCGTAATACTTCGTGCTCGTACCATTGGAGATCACGAATATCTGCGCGAACTCGAACAGACCCGAACCACTCCAGAAACTCTCCCGCTGATAGCGCTCGATCTGGTTGAACGCCTCCCGCAGACGCACGCCACGCCGCTTCAACTCGATATGCACCAACGGCAGGCCATTCACGAGAAGAGTCACGTCATAACGGTTCTTGTGGACGCCCGTATCCGCCTCGTACTGGTTCATCACCTGCAACCGGTTCCGGTGGATATGCTCACGGTCCAACAGGTAGATGTTCTTGACCGAACCATCATCCCGCTCGAACGCGATCACCGGATCATCCTGGATGCGCCGGGTCTTGTCGACGACCGTCAACGCCGGATTCGCGATATACTCCGCGCTGAAACGCTTCCACTCCGCATCCGTGAACGCAACGCCGTTCAACTCCTCGACCCTGGCGCGCAGATTCGCCACGAGCCCCGCCTCCGAATCGACCCGCAGCCGGTCGTACCCCTGACTCGTCAGAATCGAGATCAGCTCGCTTTCAAGTGCGGCCTCGGACTGGTAGGCCTCCTCTGCGGCGGGAACCGCGGGAGCCTCCGCACACACCGTGGACTCAGGCCCCTGCAGAATCAGACCATACGTAGGAACCTTCGATGCAGTGCCCGACGCGTTGGAGTCATCAATGGTCACGAATCCGCCTCCTTACGGGGAAAATCCAGCAAACGATCGCGATAATACTCATACTGTCGCCGCCGTGCCTCAATCTCAGCAGGCAAACCATCCGTCAACGAAGAAGTCAACACATCAAAACGATCAAGAACATCAACAACCCGTTGTTGAACAGGAAGAGGTGGAACAGGGATGGGCGTTTTCTCGAAATCGGCTGCGGGAATACTGTCAACGGTGCCGCCTGCGCGGTGTCCAATTTCAAGAAGACGGTTACCGCTTGCCGCAATGCAATGGAACAAGAAACGCGGCAAGAGCTGTTCCCCGTTATGCGGGTAAACAGCTTTAATGTCTTGATTGACTGTGGCCGGTTTCATGAGTTGCGCAACAGGTAGGTAACGTTTGAGAATACCGCTTCTGACGACAACTACAATTGTTCCTGCCGGATAAAGGGTGAGCGAAGAAGCGCCCTTCTCTGTAATACGAATCCCCGTATCGGTGAGATTTGGCGTTTTGACATCTTTTGAAGTAACCCAGAGGATATCACCCGCTGTATAGTTTGCAGGATCAGCCTTAGGCGGTGTATGCCCGCCACGAATAGAGGCTACGGTTTTAAGAGGTTCGACGTCGATCGTGCCGTTTGCCATTATTTCGAGGTTTTCGCGGGACAGGAGTTGGTCGCGATAGTAGGTATATTGCGTCCTCCGTGCTTCCAGCTCCGCTTCCAGCTCCGCTTCCAGCTCCACGAACGAGTCCAGAATCCGCACAATTTCATGTTGGATATCGAGGGGCGGGACGGGAACTTCTATTTGCGAAAATGTCCCAATCCACTGTCGAGAATGAGCCATAGGCTCATAGCGATTCATCTGCAACAAGTAGAACAAATATCGCAGAGAGAACTGCGTCTCGTCCTTGCTCGTCAGCAGCTTTGCCGCAGATGACTTCACCTTAAACGGGAAATCGATCCAACGATTAGCGGTTGTAAAGTCGTCAATCAGCACAACGGGATTGTCCTTCGAAGCATCGTAGATACCCTCGGAGTCGTCGGTATAGCCCAATATGAGCGATTGGCCAGCCGTCAAGACGGGGGTTGGATACGAGTCGTCATAGTCAGTCGAACTAACGATGTACTTCCCCGGCTGCTCATAATCGAGCATCTCGCCCAGCTTCTTGTACTCCACTCCATTCGGGCAGAGCCGAGCAATCATCTCATCAATCCTGCTCATCGCCCTACGCCTCCAGATCCGCCACGATGGCATCGATCTGCTCGCGCAGCTCCTGTTCGCGCGCCACAATGCCAGCGATTCGTTGGTTGAGCTCGTGGATGTCGATCTTTTCCCGCGTATCGCGCTTTTCGACCCAGGTGCCGACGGAGAGGTTGTAGTTGTTGTCGCCGCCCAATTGCTCGATGGGCACGAGCTTGGAGAAGTGCTCCTCCTCGCTGCGATCGTGCACGGTCTTGTAGATGCGGTCAATGTTGTCGGGCATGAGCTTGTTCTTGTTGCCCACGTGGCTGAATTCCTCGCTCGCATCCACGAACAGGACGTTGTCGTCCTTCTTGGATTTGGAGAGCACGATGATGCAGGTGGCGATGGTCACGCCGAAGAAGAGGTTCGCCGGCAGCTGGATGACGGTGTCGACGAAGTTGTTGTCCACCATGTACTTGCGGATCTTCTGCTCGGCGCCGCCCCTGTACAGGACGCCGGGGAACTCGACGATCGCGGCCTTGCCGTCCTGGCTGAGCCAGCTGAGCATGTGCATCGTGAACGCGAGATCGGCCTTGCCCTTCGGGGCGAGGACGCCTGCGGGGGAGAACCTTGCGTCGTTGATCAGCGTGGGATCGGAGTCGCCGGCCCACTTGATCGAGTATGGCGGGTTCGAGACGATCGCATCGAACGGTTCGTCGTCCCAGTGCTTCGGATCCATCAGCGTGTCGCCCAAGGCGATGTCGAACTTGTCGAACGGGATCTTGTGCAGGAACATGTTGATGCGCGCAAGGTTGTACGTGGTGATGTTGATCTCCTGTCCGAAGAATCCACGGCGCACGTTCTCCTGCCCCAAGATCCGCGCGAACCGCAGCAGCAGGGAACCCGAGCCGCACGCGGGATCGTACACCTTGTTCACGCCGGTCCTATCGCCGATCACGATGCGGGCGAGCAGTTCGGACACCTCCTGCGGCGTGAAGAACTCGCCGCCGGACTTGCCGGCGTTCGACGCGTACATGTTCATCAGGTACTCGTACGCGTCGCCGAACAGATCGATGCGGGAATCCTCGATGCTGCCGAAGTCCAGGGAGGCGATGCCCTTCATGATCTTCACGAGCCGCTGGTTGCGCTCGGCCACGCCGTTGCCCAGTTTGCTGGAGTTCAGGTCGATATCGTCGAACAGCCCGCGGAAGCTCTTCTCCGAGCGCGTGCCGATGCTGGACCCCTCGATGTGGTCGAAGATCGATTTGAGTGTCTCGTTGAGGTCCGGGTCACGGTCGCAGCGGGCGGTCACGTTCGCGAACAGCTCGGAGGGCAGGAGGAAGTACCCCTTTTCCTCGATAATGCCGTCGCGGGCCTCGGATGCCTCGTCGTCGTTCAATGCGGTGTACGAGAAATCCGGGTCGCCGGACTCGTGCTCGCCCGCGTCGACGAACTCGGCAAGATCCTCGGAGATGAACCGGTAGAACAGGAATCCCAGGATGTACATCTTGAAATCCCAGCCGTCGACGGCGCCGCGCACCTCGTCCGCGATTCCCCAGATCGCCTTGTGCAGCGCCGCTCGCTGCGATTCCTTCTCCGCGTCCGCCATGTTCGACCCTTTCCGCTTCCAGCAAGTAGCGCCGGCTCGTACGCCGGAGCATATCGATACTCCGAATCATAAAATGAGCGGCCCCGTTGCGGCAGTCGCAACACGGCTGATAGCGCGGGAACGCGGTGCATCTTCACAAGGAGCAGCGGAGCATCATCACGACTCACACCCGTCTGCTTCCATCCGTTACCAATCACGGTGACTGTCTTCGATGCGAAAACTCTTGGAAGACGTGATTCGGGAGCCCCTGGTTTCTGGGTTTCCGGAATTCTTGTTACCACAGGTGTTACCATTCGGCGGTTTTCGGGAAAGCGAAAGGCTCCGAACCGTTGGTATTTCAACGTTTCGGAGCCTCCGTCGCTGGTGCGAGTGGGGGGACTTGAACCCCCACGAGCATACACTCACTGCCACCTGAAGACAGCGCGTCTACCATTCCGCCACACTCGCAGACAAGTGATTAACTTACCACTCGATTGCCGGAATGTGCAAATCGGCGTGTCGCGATGTGTCGCACGGGGTCTTGCTCGTAAGCAAAGGCGGTCTCTCCGCCCGCTAGTCGGTCGCGCCGGCAGCTTCTTCACCGGAGGCGGCAGTATCACGCCAACGAACGTTCTCGCGCCCTGCACCGACTTCGAAGTGGTACTTTGCGCAGCCCAGCCCCACGTGCGCGAACAGGCCTTCCATCGCCTCGGCACTGACCGTGCCGTCCTTGTGCAGCGTGAATAGGAACGGCTGCTGGCTCAGCGACGTCGGCGCGAGCATCGCGGCCTCCATGCCGGCGCGGAACCAGTCGGGCATCGCCATGCCGTCCGGTATCCGGCATAGCTCCTCGATCGGCTTGCTGCGGCGTCGCCCGCCCGGCCGTGCACCATGACCGAACGCCAGCATCCACACGATCTTCTCGCCGGGGTGCAGGCACCACCACGGGCGTTCCGCCGTGTCCGCATCGTCCAGCACGGCCCAGCTGGTCTCCAAGCCCAGCTGCACGGCGCGCAGCGCCAGTCGCTCCCCGTAGTAGCCGACCCGTTCCTGCAACGCGATCTCGCCTGGGTCGGTGGCCGACTCATCCGAGGCGGTGGCCTTGTGCCACGCGGTCGTCATACCGTTCTGCGTCGTATCGGTCATCTTGCCGGCCCCGGCCAATCCCGTCGCGGTTTCGGTTGTCGCGTCGTGCCCGCGCACGCCGGCTATAGCGCCGTCCGGCACGGTACCGTCCGACGCGCCGACGCGCACCACCCGTCCGATGAGCGCGATGGCGTTGTGCACGCCGGTGAACCGCCCGTAGTGCGTCTTCAGTCCGAGGAACGCGTCATCGAGCCCGGTTGCCATCTGGATGTGCAGGCCGCTCTCCTGGTTGCAGGCGTCGATCTCGGCGCGCAGGATGTCCAGAATCGCCTGGTCGACCGGTTCGTCGGTGTAGGCGCGGATGGCGTGCCGCTGTTCCATCGCTTCGAGCAGGTTCATGATGCAGTCCTCCCTATCGGCTCGGATTATCGGCTCGGTATCGGCTCAGCCGCGTGAGCCGTTGGCGTAGAAGCGGGCCAGCGTCGCGTCGCGGAACTCGTCGAAATAGCCGCCGTCGATCGAGGCGCGGATGTCGTCAAGCAGCTTGACGAAGAACCGCTCGTTGTGGATGGTGGCCAGCGTGAACCCGTTGAACTCGCGGGCGCGCAGCAGGTGGTCCACGTAGGCGCGCGAGTAGTGCTGGCAGGTGTAGCAGTCGCAGCCTTCCTCCAGCGGCCCGAAGTCGGTTTTGAACTCGGCGCGCTTGACGTTGTACCGGCCGTCGCGCGTGAAGATCGCGCCGTTGCGGCCGCAGCGGGCGGGGGCCACGCAGTCGAACGTGTCGCCGCCGTTCTCCACGCAGGCGAAGATGTCGTCGACCGCGGCGATGCCGAGGACGTGCCGTGGCCTGTTCTCCGGCATCTCGTCGCAGATCCACGCGCAGATGTCGCCGATGATGCGTTTCTCCATCGCGCCGCCGATGCCGACGCCGTCGAAGTCGAGCGAGGCGATCTGCGATGCGGCCCGCCGCCGCAGATCCTCGTAGTTCGCGCCCTGCACCACGCCATACAGCGCCTGGTACGGCTTGCCCAGGCGTGATTCGGTGAGCCGCTGGTGCTCGGCCACGCAGCGCTGCGCCCAACGGAACGTGCGTTCCACCGACCGCTCCTGGTAGCCGCGCGTGTTCATCAGCGTGGTCAGCTCGTCGAACGCGAACATGATGTCGGCGCCGATTTTGTGCTGGATGCCCATCGAGATCTCGGCGCTGAAGCGGTGCAACGAGCCGTTGAGCGGCGACTTGAACGTCACGCCGTCCTCATCCACGAACGCCAGGCGCTCCTTGCCTTCGGCGATCACGTCATCCGACTTCATGCCGGTCACGTCCATCGCCAGCGTCTTCTTGAAGCCCGCGCCCAACGAGAGCACCTGGAACCCGCCCGAATCGGTGAACGTGGGCCCGTCCCAGTTCATGAACCGGCCGAGACCGCCCGCCGCGTCCAGAATGTCCTCGCCCGGACGCTCGTACAGGTGGAACGCGTTCGACAGCAGGCACTGTGCACCCAGATCCTTCATCGTCTCCGGCAGTACCGCCTTCATCGCGGCTTGGGTGGCCACCGGCACGAACGCGGGCGTGCGGATGTCGCCGTGCGGGGTGTGGATGATGCCGGTGCGGCCGTAGCGTGCGCCGCCGCGGCCCTTGCCGTCGGGGGAGTCGGGCAGCCGGGTGATGGTTTCGAACGAGAACGCGCCGCGGTCGCCGGGCTTGCCGGGTTCCGCGCCGCGGGGATGCTCAAGCAGACTGGTCATACCGTTCACTCTAGGCGAAGCACTGCCGAAAGCCGGCGGTGAGCTGCGTCACATCGGGGGAGGGAGGGGCGATGGGCGATGTGGACGCGTGGCTGTCGGGAATCGGTCGGAATCGTTGGTATATGGGCGATTCGAGCGCAAGACGCCGGCTCGGTCGACTCCGTGCGGCCCGGGTGTCAACGAATACCATGCTGGTTAGCGCAAAGCTTCCAACCAACATTCAGAAAACTTCCAGAACCGCTCCCTTAACTCATAGATAGCGATTCCGAGACGGCGGTGAGCCGATCAGGTTGACCGCCGCTTGTATAACGGCATAAGGAACAGAACGAAACCAAGGAGCAGCAATGGCTGAAGAGAACAACGGCAGCTGGCCGAACCAGCAGACGCCGCAATCCAGCGAACAGCCGCACAACGAACAGCCGAACCAGACCCCGCAGATCGTGGAGGGCGACCAGTTCACCATGACCACCGGCGGCGAGGCCACGAACGCCGAGCAGCCCACGGAGACAATCCCGACTGCGGCGGCGCCGGCGGCGGCCGAATCCGCGCCGAGCGCGGCATCGGCAGGCCCGGCCCCGGCCGCGGCCCCGGAGTCGCCGTATCGCCCCGCACCGGAATACGGCGCCTACGGCCCCACCCCCACGCAGCCGGCCGCGCAACAGCATCCGCAGTCCGCGCCGACCCAGCAGATGCCGCCGCAGAACAACCGCAACCCGTATCTGACCGGCAACCCGTTCCTGAACGGCAACAACGGTCCGGCCAGTCAGGAACAGGGCGGCGCCGCGCCGAACAACGCCCCGACCAATCCGTTCATGGCCCCGGTCAACGGCCCGCAGAACAACGGCAACGGGCCGAGCAACCCGCAGGGGTCGATCTTCCCGCCCGTACCGGGCTCCGGCGCGCCGAAGCCGAACCACGGCGGCGGTCGCACGGTCAGCGGCGTGATCATCGCCGTGGTGGCAGCCCTGGTCAGCGCGGCGCTGTGCCTGGGCGTCGGCTACATGGCGATCACCGAAGGCTGGGTCAAGGTGCCGACGACCAGCTCTCTGCAGCATATCGACTCCGGCAAGTCCGGCGACGGCAGCGCGCCGATCACCAACGGCGAGGCCGTGGACTGGGCCGCCGTGGCGGACAAGGTCTCCCAGTCGGTGGTTTCGATCCAGACCACGCTGCAGAACGGCACGGCGGCCGGCTCCGGCGCGATCATCGACGAGCAGGGCCACATCGTGACCAACAACCACGTGATCTCCGGCGCGCAGAACATCCAGGTCACGCTCTCGAACGGCCAGATGTACACCGCGCAGGTCACCGGCACCGACACCACCACCGATCTGGCGGTCATCCAGCTGGATGATGCCCCCGACGGGCTGGTTCCGGTCGAATTTGCCGATTCGGATACGCTTGCGGTCGGCGAGCCGGTTATGGCCATCGGCAACCCGCTGGGCTACGACGACACGGCGACCACCGGCATCGTCTCCGCGCTGAACCGTCCGGTCAGCGTGATGGACGACAACAACTCGCAGATCGTGACCAACGCCGTGCAGATCGACGCGGCCATCAACCCCGGCAACTCGGGCGGCCCGACGTTCAACGCGGCGGGGCAGGTCATCGGCATCAACTCGTCGATCGCCTCCACAGCCAGCTCCAGCAGCGAGGCCGGCTCCATCGGCATCGGCTTCGCCATCCCGTCGAATCTGGTCAAGCGCGTATCCGACGAGATTATGAAGGACGGCCAGGCCACGCATGTGGCGCTGGGCGTGACCATCACCAGCGACACGGTCGAGGCCGATGGCGTGGTCCGCGGCGGCGCCCGCATCACCACGCCGAGCACCGGCGGCAAGGCCGTGGTGTCCGGCAGCCCGGCGGACAAGGCCGGTCTGCAGGCCAACGACACGATTGTGGCGTTCAACGGCAACGCGGTGAACAACAACTACTCGCTGCTCGGCTTCGTGCGCGCCGCGTCGCTCGGCGACACGGCGACCCTCACCATCGTGCGCGGCGGCAAGACCATGGATGTGGACGTGACGCTCGACCAGCAGGAGGAGGCCGTCAACGGCAGCAACCGCACCGAGCAGAACGGCTCCGGTCAGCAGGACCAGCAAGACCAGCAGAACCAGCAGGATCAGCAGGACCAGAACGGTCAGCAGGACCAGAACGGCAACGGGTACGATGACGGCGGTCTGTTCGATCCGTTCGGCTTCTGGTAAACCGCACGCGGGCGTCACGATGTGACGTTCCGCGCCCACCTCGGAACGGCACCCCGACCAACGACCGGTGAGAACCGGTTCGGCGGCCGGGGTGCCGTTTTCGTTGCAAGAAGGCGGGACGACTTTCGTGCGGTTCGTGGCTTGGAGGGCGTGTGGCTAACACGCTGGCGGGGCGCGTGAGTTGGAGTCGCGGCGATCTGCTGGTACGCTCGTACGTGCGCCCCGCAGGACGGGACGCAATCTCACATAACTGAAGATGAATTGTTGATCTTTACGCCGTGTGTCGTGCGATTCATATCGTCGATGGGCTAACAAGGCGTGAATCAAGCACCGGCTGTGCGGAACGTCCGTACGGTCGATACCGACGTAAGGAGAGACGATGAAGATATTCATCGCTGTGTTGCACAAGATACTCAACGTGTGCAAGCTCGTTCCCATGCTGCCGATCGTGATTGTGTCGGCTCTGCCCATTGCCCTGTTGTGGGATTTCCGTCCGTGGGATAAGCCGTTCTGGTTCGTCGATCCGAGCATCGGTCAGTGGATCGTGATCGTGCTGGTCGCCTATACCGTCATTGACACGCTGCGCGGCATGATCGACGACATCCGCCACGGTCACGTCGGAGTCGACATCCTGGCGGTGGTTGCGCTGCTGTCCACGATGGCCGTGGGGGAGTACTGGGCCAGCTGGGTCGTGGTGCTGATGGTGTTCTCCGGTTCCGCCATCGAGGCCTACGCCGAGGACAAGGCCAAGAACAACCTGACCGCGCTGATGGAGGCCGCGCCGCAGATCGCCCACGTCGCCGACCTGCCGGGGGTGGGCTCCGGCGCACATGCCGTGTCCGGAACCGATGACGATGCACGGACGATGTCCCGCGTCGACCGGGTGATGGCCGCCGACGCCCCGGAACCGGATGCGCGGACGGCGGAGGATGCCGACGCGGATATCGCCCACGCCCCGTACCGCACCGTGCCCGTGGACCAGGTGCGGCTGGGCGACGTGCTCATCGTGCTTCCCGGTGAAACCGTGCCCGTTGATGGTGAACTGCTCAGCGGTTCGGCCACGCTCGATCTGAGCAACATCAACGGCGAACCGGTGCCGCGCGAGGTGTTCGCCGGCGCGCGCGTGATGTCCGGCGCCGTCAACGGTTCGGCCACGCTGACCATGCGCGCCACCGAACTCGCCCGCGACTCGCAGTACCAGCGCATCATCGAACTCGTCTCCTCCGCGCAGGAATCGCGCGCCACCGTGGTCAAAACCGCCGACCTGATGGCTGTGCCGTTCACGGTGATCTCCTTCGTCATCGCCTGCACCGCGTGGATCGTGTCCGCCGACCCGACCCGATTCGCGCAGGTGCTCGTGCTCGCCACCCCATGCCCGCTGCTGATCGCGGCGCCTGTGGCGTACATCGCCGGCACCGGACGGCTCGCCAAGGCCGGCATCATCATCAAGACGCAGGAGGTGCTGGAGAACCTCGGCCGCGTCTCGCATGTGTTCTTCGACAAAACCGGCACGCTGACCGTCAAGAAACCGCAGGTCGTGCGCGTGGAGATCGCCGGCGCGGAATCGTCCGACGTGGTGCCGCCGTCCGCGCAGGGTGCGTCGGCCTCCGCGCAATCCGGACGCCGGCCGTATACGGGGCTGGACGCCGACCATATCCTGATGTACGCCGGCGTTGTGGAATCGTACTCGGTGCATATCCTGGCCAAGGGCATCACCACGGGCGGCACGGCCGTTATGGACCGACTCAAGCAGCGCGCCGCGAACGGTGAAACGCTGGCGGCGGAGGACGAGTGGCTGGTGGATGCCCGCAGCTACCCGGTGGTGCGCGGTGTGACCGAGGACGCCGGCAACGGCGTCAGCGGCGAGGTCAACGGGCATCGGATCCGCGTCGGTCGATTCGCGTTCGTGACCGCGGCGGAAGACGGAGCGGGCGCGGCACAGGACGCGGCGACGCCGGATGCGGCGGGTGACGCCGCGAACGCTGGTGGTTTCCGGGCCACCGTTGACGCCGCGCGCAGGCGTCAGGAGGCCAAGGCGTCGGCCCTGGCCGCGCGCAAGCTCACCGTGGCGCAGATGTTCGGCGAGCTCGCCCCCGATGAGATGGCCACCTATGTGGCGGTTGACGGCGAACTGGCGGCACGCATCGTGCTCAAGGACGTGCCGCGCGCCAATGCCAAGGAGTCCCTGGACAAGCTGCGTGGCATGGGCGTGGAGCGCCTGACCATGCTGACCGGCGACAAGCGCGCCTCCGCGGACATCATCGCCTCGGAGGTCGGCATCAACGACGTGCATGCCGAGCTGTTCCCGGAGGGCAAGGTGCAGGCCATCGTCGACGCGAAGCGGGAGAACCCGAAGCGGCAGCCGTGGTGGGACAAGCTGATTGCGCGGTTCGTGGGCGAATCGACCACGCGGTCCATCACGATGATGGTGGGCGACGGCGTGAACGACGCCCCGGTGCTGGCGGCCGCCGATATCGGCATGGCCATCACCGACGGCACCTCGACGGCCGCCTCCGAATCCGCGCAGGTGGTGATCATGAATGATGACATCGCCGCCGTGCCGCGGGCCGTGGCCATCTCCCGGCGCACCAAGCGCGTGATGATCCAGGCCGTGTGCCTGGGGCTCGGACTGGCGCTGGTCGGCATGATCGCCGCCGCGTTCAACCTGATCCCGGTGGTGATCGGTGCGCTGATGCAGGAGGCCATTGACGTGGTGTCGATCCTGTGGGCGCTCACCGCGCTCATCGATAAGGACTGAATGCCATTGCCCAGCCGCTGATTCCATTCAGTTGGGGATTGTGGTATTCAGTTGGGAACTTTTCGGAGCGCAAGCCGGCGGAACGACGACAATAGTGGCACTCCTGACGGCCGAAACGGGAGTAGGTTTCCAACTGAACGGGAAAATCCCCAACTGAGTGTGGCTCGTGAGGATTCGTTGAATGTCATGCGGCCTGGGCCTAGTGCGATTCGAGGTGTTGCGCTAGGCTGGTCGCGTGACTGAGAACAACGAACTTCGTATTGCCGTGATCGGCGCCGGCCCGGCTGGCGTCTACTCCTCCGATATCTTCCTGCGCCAGCTCAAGAAGACCGGCGCCGAGCTGGGATTGGGCGAGAACGCCCGCATCGATCTGTTCGAGAAGCTGCCGGTGCCGTTCGGCCTGGTCCGCTACGGCGTGGCCCCCGACCATCCGTCCATCAAGTTCATCGCCGACGCGTTGGAGAAGACGCTCGACAACCCGAACATCCACCTGTACTGCGATGTGGAGTTCGGCAAGGACGTGACGCTGGACGAGCTGCTCGCCCGCTACGACGCTGTGCTGTTCGCCACCGGCGCCGTGGAGGACAAGCCGCTGGGCCTGCTCGGCGCCGACCTGGACGGCGTGTACGGCGCCGCCAAGTTCGTGGAATGGTACGACGGCTATCCGACCGGTGCCCGCACCTGGCCGCTGGAGGCCGAGGAGGTCGCCGTGATCGGCGGCGGCAACGTGGCCATGGACGTGGCACGCGAGCTCATGCGCAACGCCGACGACCTGAAGGCCCGCACCGACATCCCCGACAACGTGTATGAGGGCATCAAGGCCAACAAGGCGCGCGTGCTGCACCTGTTCATCCGCCGTGGCGTGGCCCAGGCCAAGTTCTCGGTGCAGGAGCTGCGCGAGATGGAGAAGCTGCCCGGCGTGCAGCTGATCATCAACGAGGACGACTTCGAACTCGACGACGATACGATCGAGGAGGCCGGCAAGGACAAGCTCACCCGCCAGATGGTGGAGGAGCTGTTCGCCATCCGCGAGATGGCCGAGGACATGGAGGACGACGGCGACGTCGACTTCGAGGGCAACCCGGCCGACCGCAAATACTACATCCATTTCAACTCCGCGCCGACCGAGGTGCTGGGCGAGGACGGCAAGGTTGTGGCGATCCGCGTGGAGCGCACCGAAACCGGCGCCGACGGCAGGATGCACCGCACCGGCGAGTTCGAGGACTACCCGGTGCAGGCCGTGTACCATGCGATCGGCTACCAGCCGGCATCGGCCCCGGGCATCGCCTACGACCAGCGTCGCGCCCACCTGGCGAACGCGAACGGCGACGGCCGCATCACCACCGAGGCCGAGGGCGGCGAGGTGCGTGAGCGCCTGTACGCCACCGGTTGGGCCAAGCGTGGTCCGGTCGGTCTGATCGGCTCGACCAAGTCCGATGCGCTGATGATCGTGACCAACATGCTGGAGGACCTCTCTAAGGCCGCCGAGGGCGGGTGTGTGGCGCCGGACCGTGATCCGGAGTCGATTGACCGCCTGCTGGCCGAGCGCGGCGTCAAGCCGATCGACTTCGCCGGTTGGAAGAAGATTGACGCGTTCGAGCGTGCCGAGGGCGCGAAGGAAGGCCGCGAACACAAGAAGGTCATCGACCCCGACCAGATGCGCGAACTGGCCCACGCCTGAGTCTGGGCCGTTGGGCCGTTCGGCGGGTAATCCGCCGGACGGGACGGCGGACGGATGGCGTATGAACGTATGGACGCTCACCGTTGCTTGGCTGCGGTCAAGCGACGGTGAGCGTTTTTTGTTCGGAGCGTACGTCCAGCAAATATCCAGCCAATAAATTTAGGCTGAGCCGTATGGAAGGCAATCTGCGGGTGCGCGGCCATTACAATGGCCTGAAAACAACGATGTTGTTCGCGCTGATGTGGGCCGTGATCATGCTGATCTGGTGGTTGACCGGCGGCAGTCGCGGCACGTTGGGCATTTATATCGTCATCGGGTTGGCGACCACATTCGGGTCCTACTGGTTCTCCGACAAACTCGCCATCGCCTCGATGCATGCGCGTGAGGTCTCCGAACAGGAGGCCCCGATGCTGTACAAGATCGTGCGCGAACTGTCCGCCAAAGCGGGCAAGCCGATGCCCCGCATCTACATCGCCCCCACCATGAGCCCCAACGCCTTCGCCACCGGCCGCAACGAACGGCATGCGGCGGTCTGCTGCACGCAGGGCATCCTGCAGATCCTCAATGAACGGGAGATTCGCGGCGTGCTCGGCCACGAGCTCATGCACGTTTACAACCGCGACATCCTGACCTCCGCCATCGCCTCCGCCATGGCCACCGTCATCACCTACCTCGGGTATTCGCTGATGTACTTCGGCGGCGCGCAACGGTACGACGACGACCGGGACAACGGCGGCTCCGGCGCGTTCGGCCTGATCGGCGTGCTGCTGAGCGCCATCCTGGCGCCCATCGCCGCCTCGCTGATCCAGATGGCGATCTCCCGCACCCGCGAGTTCGACGCCGACGAGGACGGCAGCGCGCTGACCGGCGACCCGGAGGCCCTCGCCTCGGCGCTGAACAAGATCTCGTACGGCGCGCAGGCCAATCGCATGCCGAAGACCGCGGCCACGCAGGCCGTCTCGTCGATGATGATCGCCAACCCGTTCTCCGCGGTCGGATTCAGCAAGCTGTTCTCCACCCATCCGCCGACCGACGAGCGCATCGCCCGTCTGATGCAGATGGCGCAGGAGATGCGCAACGCCGGCATCGACGCGGGTTCCGGTGCGGGCGGTGCACAGATCCGTTACTGAATGTCGCGTTTCACCTGTTCGAGGATTCGTGGTACGCTATGGTTTTGTGCCTGCCACAAGCGGGCCGACTTGCGGGCGTAGTTCATCGGTAGAATGAAAGCTTCCCAAGCTTTAGAGGCGGGTTCGACTCCCGTCGCCCGCTCCACTGTCGATTGTCATTGTCGCAAATATCACTGTTTACGTATCATGCGAATGCTGGTTGCATTCCGCAGCCCGCGTTTACGCCATCGCCGCCAACTGCTCGACGGTCACGAACTCGTAGCCCTGTTCGCGCAGTTTGTCGATGATATCCGGCAGCGCCTCGATATCCTGCGAGCGGTCGCCGCCGCCGTCATGCATGAGTACAATCGCGCCGTTATGCGCGTTGTCGAGCACCGTCTTGACAATCGCCTCGGCGCCGGGGCGCTTCCAGTCGAGCGTGTCGATATCCCACAGCACGTTCATATCGATCAGATCGGCCGCGTCCCGCCACTGCTGTTCGCCGAACGCACCGTACGGGGCCCGGAACACCTTGGTGTCCACATCGGCGGCGGCGCGTAGAGCATCGAACCCAGCACCGATGTCGGCGCGCATCGCATCCCGGTCCAGATCCGGCATGTTCGGATGGCTGTTGCTGTGCGAGGCGAGCTGGTGGCCCTCACTCACCACGCGCCGTGCGGCGGCCGCGTTGTTCGCCGCGTTCTGCCCGAGGTTGAAGAACGTGGCCTTGACTCCCTTATCCTTCAGCACGTCGAGAATCCGCCCCGTGTACTGGCTCGGCCCGTCGTCGAACGTCAGCGCGATCACCTTGCGGCCGGCCGGTCGCGGATTGATCGCCTCCACCACCAGATCGACCGGCTGCTCGATCACGCCCTTGTCCACCTCCTTCTTCGAGGAGCGGCCTACCCATACCTCGCGCACGCCGTCCTTGCCGGTCCGGACGAGCCGCTGGATCGAACCGCCGGAACCGACGTCCGCGCCGTGCGGCACCGGATCATGCCGGACATCGTACCCTTCGGTCACATCCCCGCCGGACGTCACCGTCACCGTCGCCGGCTCGGGCAGCGGCGTCCCGTCGAACGATTCGGCCGCAACGGGCGAACCGTTCAACGTCACCGTCATCGGCTCGCCGCCGCGTTCGTCGACCACATCGCCGGTGATCGCCAACAATCGGCCTGGCTTATGGCCGAAGTCGTTGTTGTCGGCCAGCAACGCGCCCAACGTCGTATCGACGCGGACCTTGAACGTCGTGTCGTTCACTCGGACCGGAACCAGCCGCCAGTGGTGATCCCACATCCAATACGCCCACGCGCCGCCGCACGCCAACAGCAATGTCGTCAGGGCCATCGCCAGAACGATTGGCCACCGGCGACGTGGACGGCGCGGAGCGTCATTGCCGTGATGCGGTACTCCGCGCGCAATGCCGTCGAACGACAGTTCCTCGATTCGCTCCATAATCCCCTCGCTCCACTGGGTGTTCACACCATGATACGAGCGGGTGGACTTTGTGCGCGGACCGGTATGGGGGTGGACGACGGTGTTTGGGGCAGGCCGATGGCTGATAGTCTGGTTGTGCGCGATCGTGCGCAGACGCCAGGCAAGGCCGCCAAGGAGGATGATATGGGACTGTTCGACCGATTCAGGAAACCCAAGGACACGGGGCAGGTCAGCATGGACGGGGCGGTTGACGCCCGTTCCGCCGATACTGCCGCCCAGTCGGGGACGGCGCAGGTGGCTGGGGCGGTCGGTGCGGTCGGTGCGGCGGGGAGTGCGACCGGGGAATTCCGGTTGCCGATCGCGGACGTGTTCACCATCGCCGGCAGAGGCGTGGTCGTCGTCGGACAGGTGGCGGCCGGTGCGTGCCGGAGCGGTGCTGCCGCGGTCATCGTGGGCGCGGATGGTGCGTCCGTGGTGTGCGAGACCACGATCGTGGGCATCGAAGCGTTCCGCAAGCGCGTCGACGTGGCGCGGCAGGGCGATATGGTGGGGCTGATGCTGCGCGGGGTGTCCCGGGAGCAGGTGCACGCCGGCGATATCGTCGTCGTTCGACAGTAGGTAGTGGCGGACTGCACCCGCCTCGTGCCAGGCAATGCCGACGATACGGGGCGGATGCATGCGTGCGGCAGGGTTCTGGTATGCGATGGGTGCCGGTAGTGTGAGCGAACACACAGTGAATTTCGCCGTAGCGCGGCCCGGTGCCCGTTACGGCGCGGGATAATGGCAGTATGACCATTGCAACTCCCGAACGATATGCCGAAATGCTGGACGCCGCGCGCCATGGGGGGTACGCGTATCCGGCGATCAACGTGACCAGCTCGCAGACGCTCAACGCGGCGCTGCAGGGATTCGCCGAAGCGGAATCCGATGGCATCATCCAGGTGTCGGTCGGCGGTTCGGCCTATTTCTCCGGCAAAACCGTGCACGACCGCGTCGTCGGATCGCTGGCGTTCGCGGCGTTCGCACACGAGGTGGCCGCGCAATACCCGAACATCACCATCGCCCTGCACACCGACCACTGCGCCAAGCAGTACCTGGACGAATGGGTGCGGCCGTTGCTCGACCATGAGATCGACCAGGTCCGCCACGGGCAGGAGCCCACCTTCCAGTCGCATATGTGGGACGGCTCCACCGTACCGCTGGAGGAGAACCTCACCATCGCCGCCGAACTGCTGGAGAAGTCGGTGCGCGCGCAGACAGTGCTGGAGATCGAGATCGGCGCGGTCGGCGGCGAGGAGGACGGCCACTCCGCGGAGATCAACGAGAAGCTGTACTCCACGCCCGCCGACGGCCTGCGCGTGGCCGAACGGCTTGGCTTGGGCGAGCATGGCCGGTACATGGCCGCGTTCACGTTCGGCAACGTGCACGGCGCATACAAGCCGGGCGTGGTCAAGCTGCGCCCCGAACTGCTGCGCGATATCCAGACCGAGGTGTGGAACGCCACGCATGACGGGCGTCTCGGCAGCCTGGGGGCCTCAAGCGTGTCCTCCTGCACGATTCCCGACCTGCCGGAGGGCAAGCCGTTCGCGCTCGTGTTCCACGGCGGTTCCGGCTCCTCGCCCGAGGAGATCGCCGCGGCCGTCTCCTACGGCGTGGTCAAGATGAATATCGACACGGATACCCAGTACGCGTTCTCGCGTGCGATCGCCGGCCACATGTTCCGCAACTACGATGCGGTGCTCAAGGTCGATGGCGAGGTGGGCAACAAGAAGCTGTACGACCCGCGCTCCTGGGGCCGCGAGGCCGAGGACGCCATGGCCGCACGCGTGGTGGAGGCCTGCGTGCAGCTCGGCTCCGCCGGCCGCGCGCTGAAGTAGCCCCCGCCCGGTATAGGGCTCAGGGTACGCTACTTGTGGCGAAAATGTGGCTGTATCCGCCAAAGCGTGCCAGACATGTCAGGGTGTGCCGGACATGCCGAGCGCGCCGATGTTCGGGAGGCGCACCACGCATGCAAGCGTGCATGAGGGCGCGGCACCGGACGGGATCGCGGGTGCATAAGGAGGTGCGGAATGCCTGGAATCGTGTTGATCGGCGCTCAGTGGGGCGACGAAGGCAAGGGCAAGGTGACCGATCTGATCGGCACCAAGGTCGATTATGTCGCCCGCTTCAATGGCGGCAACAACGCGGGCCACACGGTGGTGGTCGGCGACGAATCGTACGCGCTGCACCTGCTGCCCAGCGGCATCATCAACCCGAACGTCACGCCGGTGATCGGCAACGGCGTGGTGGTGGACCCGGAGGTACTCTTCGAGGAGATCGACGGCCTGGAATCCCGCGGCCTGGACTGCTCCCGCCTGCTGGTGAGCGAGTCGGCCCAGATCATCGCCCCGTACCATCGCGTGATCGACAAGGTGACCGAACGTTTCCTGGGCAAGCGCAAGATCGGCACCACAGGCCGCGGCATCGGCCCGGCCTACGCGGACAAGATCAACCGCGTCGGCATCCGCGTGCACGACCTGTTCAACGCCGAGCACCTGCATGACAAGGTGGAGGCCAGCCTGCACCAGAAGAACCAGATGCTGGTCAAGCTGTACAACCGCCGCGCCATCGACGTGGACCGCACCACCGACGAGTTGCTTAAGCTCGGCGAACGCCTGAAGCCGTACGTGGCCAATACGAGCCTGGTGCTGAACCGGGCGCTGGACGCCGGCAAGACGGTGCTGTTCGAGGGTGGTCAGGCCACCATGCTGGACGTGGACCACGGCACCTACCCGTTCGTGACCAGCTCCAACCCGACCGCCGGCGGCGCCTGCACCGGCACCGGCGTCGGCCCGACCAAGATCAGCCGTGTGATCGGCGTCTCCAAGGCCTATGTGACCCGCGTGGGCGAGGGCCCGTTCCCCACCGAGCTGTTCGACGAGCAGGGCAAGTGGCTGCAGCAGCAGGGCCATGAGTTCGGCGTGACCACGGGCCGCCCCCGCCGTTGCGGCTGGTTCGACGCGGTGGTGAACCGCTACGCGGTGCAGGTCAACGGCCTGACCGACATCGTGCTGACCAAGCTGGACGTGCTGACCGGCCTCAAGGAGATCCCGATCTGCGTGGCCTACGACGTGGAGAACCCCGACGGCACGCACACCCGCTACGACGACATGCCGTGCGACCAGGCCGCGTTCGCCGCTGCCAAGCCGATCTACGAGACGATGCCCGGCTGGACCGAGGACATCTCCCAGGTGCACGCCTTCGAGGATCTACCCCAGGCCACGCAGGATTATGTCAAGCGACTGGAGGAACTGTCCGGCTGTCGCATTTCGGTGATCGGCACCGGCCCGCAGCGCGATCACATTATCTCGGTGCACTCGCTGCTTGACTGATGGCTCGACTGACATGACGACCGTCCGCAACGCTCCGCTGCGGTGCGCGGGCGGCCCGAGGCGTTCCGTGAGCGGCGGGGCCGCCGTCGATGGCACAATGGCACGTCGCTGATGGCGTAGCGCGGTGAGGCAGGAAGGAAGCGATGATGTCTGAGGAACGGCAGTTGGGCGCTGCGTCCGGCGGTGATGCGGCCGCCGTCCCCACCCCTGCACCGGACCAGGTGCCCCCGCAGATTCCGCTGGCACCGCTCAAGGCCGTGCAGCCGCGGTTCAACCCGTTGGCCGACGTGATGATCTACGTGGTGGTGTTCGTCGGCGGCTGCGTCGGCACCGGCATGCGCTATGGGTTGAGCCAGTTGATTCCGGCGGCGGAATCCGGCGCGATCGCCGCGAGCTTCCACCTGGCCACGTTCGTGGCGAATATGGCGGCGTGCTTCGTCTACGCCGCGTTGACCACATACGTCTCCCAGGCGTCGTGGATCCGCAAACGTGTCCGTCAGCTCACCAGCCGCGGCGTCGGCATGGGCATGTGCGGTGGATTCTCCACGCTGTCCGCCATGGTGATCGAGGAGCTGACCTCGTTGCAGCAGGAGCGTATCGTCGGGTTCCTGATCTACACGCTGACGTCGTTCGCGGCCGGTTTGCTGGTGTCATGGTTCGGCGTGCGGCTGGGATTGGTGGCCAGCGCCAAGCGCCAGGCCAAGCTGGTGGCCGCGGCGTTCGCCTCCGCGCAGTCCGGCGGTAGACATGCGGCGTTGCCGTCCGCGATCGTGACCGCCGTGGAGAACACCCCGATTGCGGTGGACTCGCCCGTTGTGGTGCCGGCTCTGGAATCGGCGGGTGCCGCTGAATCGACCGATGCGGCGGCGGGGACGCCGGTGCCTGCCGTGTCCACGTCGATGATCGAGCCCGAGCCCGATACGGCGGAGATCCCGCTGGTGTCGGATCCGTTCACCGGGGAGGTGCGGGGATGATCGTCCTGCTGGTGTGTCTGTGCGGCGGATTGGGCGCCGTGGCCCGTTTCGTGTTGAACACCTCGATTCAGCGCTGGTGGGATCGCGCGTTCCCGCTGTCCACGTTCGTCATCAATGTGATCGCCACGTTCTGCGCGGGTGTGGCCGCGGCGGCCTACGCGAACATGGTGGTGGAGCAGCCCACCTATCTGCTGTTCGTGACCGGCTTCCTCGGCGGGTTCTCCACGTTCTCGACCGCAATCAACGAGGTGGTGTCGTTGGCGCGCGGCGGCAGGTTCGCGATGGCCGGCTGGTATCTGCTGGCGACGGTGGCGGTGCCGGTCGTCTGCGTGGCATTGGGCTGGATGGTCGGTTCGCTTGGCCGGTGAACCGGCGGTCGGGACGTTGCCGTGCCATGGGTCCGGCGCCGCGTCAAAGGGCGTGCCCCGGTTTTCGCCGGGACCCTCCGCCGTGCCGGGGCCGATGGTTGTCGAGGTATGTCCGCGCGGTTAAACTCGTACGCATATGTGGACGAGCCGTGTCGTGCGCCATTCGGTTCAGCGGTGACGGATGGTGTGCGGCGCCGGATGAGCGGATAAGGAGCAGTGCGTCATGGTCGGAATGCGCGATGTGGCGAGGAAGGCCGGTGTGTCGCTGAGCACCGTCTCGCTGGTCGTGAACGGGACCGGGTACGTGTCCGCCGAGATGCGCGGGCGCGTGGAGGCGGCGATGCGTGAGCTGGATTACATCCCCAATGAGCTGGCCCGCAACCTGTACAGCGGGAGGACATCGCTGATCGGCGTCATCGTGCCGACGATCCGCCACCCGTTCTTCTCCACGCTGACGGCGTCGCTGCAACGCGCGTTCGCGGCCCGCGGCCTGCGCACGATGCTGTGCTCGACGGCGGACGCCGAAGGCGGTGAGGTGGAATACGTCGACATGCTGCGCCGTCGCATGATGGATGGGATCGTGATGGGTGCGCACACCTCGCACGCCCCGGACTATTGGACGTCGATCGGCCGTCCGGTCGTTGCGTTCGACCGGTATCTGGGCGAGGGCATCTCCTCGGTCGGCTCCGATCACGAGCAGGGGGGCAGGTTGGTGGCCGATCTGCTCGTGCGAACGGGGGCGCGGCATGTGGTGACTCTGGGCGGTCCGCGGGCGCAGTTCCATGATCTGCAGCGGTGGGTGGCCGATCACGCCGCGATAGGGGACGATGGACCCGCCAGCACCTTCCCGACCGTGCGCTACCACTTGACCCTGGAGCGTGAGCTGCGCGCCGCCGGGGCGGTGCACGAATACCTGGAGGCCGGGGAGGTGCATGACATGCAGGCCTACGCGCAGGCCGCGCGGGTGGTGTGTGCGCGCGCGGCCGAGGGGACGGTCGATGCGATCGTCAGTTCGGATGTCGGCGCGGCGTTCTGCGTGCAGGAGGCGCTGCGGCTCGGGCTGCGCATTCCGGAGGACCTTCAGATCGTCGCGTATGACGGGACGTATCTGGCGCAGGCCGCCGGTCTGCGCGTGACCGCGGTCCGTCAGGACTTCGACGCGATCGCCGACGCGATCGCCGGGCGGATGGACGAGGCGATCGCCGGGGGCTGCGTGACCGCGGAGCCCGTCGACGACGGCGCCATGGACGATGCGGCGGGCGGGACAGGCACCGATGGGGCTGACGCCGGGACGGACGTGGTGGCCAGCGTGCTGCGGATGATCGATGATCTGGTGCCGGTCGCGCTGATGCCGGGCGAGACCACGCGCTGACGGGCCCGAGGGTAGGGGGCGAGGGATGCCCCGTCCATGGCATCGAACCGGTTCGACACGCCATCGCGGTGCCTGTTGCCGTGCGCCTGACCTGCCGTTACACTGGGTCGAACCGGTTCGATGCAAGGGGCGTCTGACCGGCATCATCACCGTTCAAGGAGTTGTCCATGAAAAACAAAGTCCAACTCATCACGTATGCCGATCGGCTGGGGGCGGGCACGCTGGCCTCGATGACCGACATCCTGCGCACGCGGTTCGACGGGGTGTACGAAGGCGTGCACATCCTGCCGTTCTTCACGCCGTTCGACGGTGCCGACGCGGGCTTCGACCCGATCGACCACACCGCGGTGGATCCCCGTCTGGGCGACTGGGACGACGTGGCCGAGCTGGCCCGGACCCACGGCATCATGGTCGACGCGATCGTGAACCATATGAGCTGGGAATCCAGCCAGTTCCAGGACGTGCTCGCCAAGGGCGAGGAATCCAAGTACTTCCCGATGTTCCTGATGATGAGCACCGTCTATCCGGACGGCGCCACCGAGGAGGAGCTGGCCGGCATCTACCGCCCGCGTCCGGGCCTGCCGTTCACCCACTACACCTGCGGCGGGAAGACCCGTCTGGTGTGGACCACGTTCACCCCGCAGCAGGTCGACATCGACACCGACTCCGAGCAGGGCTGGGCGTACCTGATGTCGATCTTCGACCGGATGGCCGCCTCGCACGTCAGCTACATCCGCCTCGACGCGGTGGGCTACGGCGCCAAGGAAGCCGACTCCTCGTGCTTCATGACTCCGAAGACCTTCGAACTCATCGGTCGGCTGCGCGAGGAGGGCGCCAAGCGCGGCCTGGAGATCCTCATCGAGGTGCATTCGTATTACAGGAAGCAGATCGAAATCGCCTCGAAGGTCGACCGCGTGTACGACTTCGCGCTGCCGCCGCTGCTTCTGCACAGCCTGTTCACTGGCCATGTCGAGCCGGTCGCCCACTGGACGGCCGTCCGTCCGAACAACGCCGTCACCGTGCTCGACACCCATGACGGCATCGGCGTCATCGACATCGGCTCCGACCAACTGGACCGCAGCCTCAAGGGCCTGATTCCGGACAAGGACGTGGATGCCCTGGTCAACACAATCCACGCCAACACGCACGGCGAATCCGCGGCCGCCACCGGCGCCGCCGCCTCGAACCTGGACCTGTACCAGGTCAACAGCACGTACTACGCCGCGCTTGGCGGCAACGACCAGCACTACCTGGCCGCCCGCGCCGTGCAGTTCTTCCTGCCGGGCGTACCTCAGGTCTACTACGTCGGCGCGCTGGCCGGCGGCAACGACATGGATCTGCTCAACCGCACCCACGTCGGCCGTGACATCAACCGCCACTACTACACGGTCGCCGAGATCGACGAGAACCTTGAACGTCCGGTGGTCAAGGCCCTGAACGCGCTATGCCGCCTGCGCAACACGCTCGACGCCTTCGACGGCGAGTTCTCCCACGAGACGGACGGCGACACGTCGATCACCTTCCGCTGGCGGGGACGGACCTCGTCCGCCTCGCTCACCTTCGAACCCGGTCGCGGTCTCGGCGCGGACAACGCCACTCCGGTCGCCTCGTTGGTCTGGGCCGATGCCGAGGGCGAGCACGCCACCGACGATCTGCTGAACAACCCGCCGGTCGTCGCCTGAGCGGTCGTCGCCGGCGACACCGGCCGACGGCCATCCAACGCACCGCAACATCATCGTGCATGACACAAGAGAGGGAAGCAAATGAACGATGAACAACGCGGCGACGGGGAGCAGACCCCGCCGCCGATCCCCGGACAGCACTTCGTCCGCCCCGGCATCGACGACCGGCCGGATTACGACAAGGTCCTCAGCGACGCCGACAAGGCGGCCGTGGCCCGTCTGGCGGTCCCCAAGGACACCGAGACGATCGCCGCCGACCCGTACGCCACGGACGCAGGCGTCCAGTCCGCCAAAATCGCCGAAAACATGATCGGCGGCAACCGCATCGAACTGCCGGACCCCGGCTCGGCGTTCCTGGACATGCGCGACCCGATGGTCGCCGCCAACGGCGAACGCGTCAGCATCAAGGATGTCGTCCGTCTCGGCGCCGGCTTCACGTTCAGTCTGATCCTCACCGGCATCGTGTGGACCGCGCTCTCGTCGATCCTCGTGCCGCAGTTGGTCGACCAGATCGCCCCCGACCAGCGTGCCTCGTTCATCGGCCTGATCAACGCCGTCGGCTCGGTCATCGCGCTGGTGGCGAACATCGTGTTCGGCACGTTCTCCGACCTGACCCGCTCCCGCTTCGGCAAGCGTACGCTGTGGATCGCCAGCGGCGGCGTGCTGTGCGGCCTGTGCGTGTTCGGCCTGACGGTGGCCGATTCGCTGCCGATGATCCTGCTGCTGTGGTGCGGCATCCAGCTGTTCTACAACTGGATGAACGCCCCGTTCGTGGCCACGATGGCCGACCGCGTGCCCGACAAGTTCCGCGGCACCGTCTCCTCGTTCATGGGCGGCGGCGGCGTGCTCGGCCAGACCGCCGGCGCGCTCGTCGGCTCGATGCTCATCAACGACATCCCGCTCGGCTTCAGCCTGGGCGCCCTCGGCTTCGGCCTGGTCGGCATCATCGTCGTCGGCATATGGCCCCGCGAGGCCTCCAACCTGGACGAACAGCGCGTCCCGCTCAACCTGCGCAACGTGCTGCGCGCCTTCGTGCCGCCGCACGGCAAAGGCTCCGGCAACTTCTACTACGCGCTGCTCGGCCGCATGATGATGGTGGCCGGCTACCAGATGATCACCGGCTACCAGCTGTACATCGTCAAGTACTACGTCTTCTCCGACTCCGGCTTGGACGCGGCTGGACTGTCGAAGGCGGCCGCCGGCGTGATCGCCGTGATGTCCGTGATCACGATGATCGCCTCGCTGCTGGCCGCGCTGGTCTCCGGCCCGATCTCCGACCGTCTGGCCATGCGCAAGATCCCGGTCGCGCTCGCCAGCTGCCTGTTCGCCGTCGGTGCGGCCATGCCGTGGATCCTGCACAGCCCGATGGGCATGTACCTGTTCGCGGCCATCGCAGGCTTCGGCTACGGCACCTACAACGCCATCGACCAGGCGCTTAACGTCTCGATTCTGCCGAACCCGAAGGAAGCCGGCAAGGACCTGGGCGTGCTGAATATGGCGAACACGCTGAGCTCGGTCATCGGCTCGGCCCTGACCTCCACGGTCGTGGCCCTGACCGACAACTACCAGCTCGTGTTCCCGGTGTGCATCGTCGTCGTGCTCGTCGCCGCCGCGCTGATCATGCGCATCCGCGGCGTGCGCTGACCGCTCGCCGACCACACCGTGCCGGGGCGTCCGCCGTACCGATCGGCGGGCGCCCCGGCACGCGTGTATGACCTCGCTCGTTGACCGCCATGAGTACGCTGGAAACGGACATGGCACGCATGACGTCCGGCGGGATGCCGGCGCACGTGCCGCTGATACCGTGAGGGAAAGACGAGAGAGATGAACGACGAACCGCAGAACCAGCATGACGACCCGACACCTACGCCGCCGCCCCTGCCCGGGCAGATCTTCGTGCGTCCGGGCATCGACGATCGGCCGGATCTCGACAAGGCGCTGACCCCGGAGGACAAGGCCGCGCTCGCCCGCCTGACGGTCCGGCAGAATCCCCGCCAGCCCGAGGCGTCCGGCGACCGTCCGGAGGTGCAGGCCGCGCAGATGAGCGCGGAGGGTGCGCCGATGGCCGCGGCGGCGCGCATCGATACGGCCGTGCCGAACCTGGAGTCCTCGTTCCTGGACCTGCGCGACCCGATGGTGGACGCCGACGGCTATCGTCCCTCCGCCGCGGAGATGACGCGCATGAACATCGGCTTCGCCTTGGGCGCGGTGCTGTGCGCCGCGCCGCTGGGCGCACTGAACACGGTGCTCGTCCCGGTGCTCGTCGACCGGCTCTCCGGTGCCGGCCGTACCCTGCCGCTCGCGCTGCTGGTCGCGGTCGGCGTAGTGGTGTCGGTGCTGTCCAATGCCGTGGTCGCCGTGCTGTCCGACCATACGCGGATGGAAATCGGACGGCGCACGCCATGGATCCTCGGCGGCGGCGCCGTGGCCGCGTTGTTCACGCTGCCGTTGGGGGCAGCCACGAACGTGGTGCTTCTTACCCTGGTGTGGTGCCTGGTGCAGATCGGATACGTGATGCTGTCCACGCCGATCGCCGCCGCCTTCGGCGAACGCATTCCGGACAAGTTCCGATCCCGTGCGGACGCATATCGCGGCATCGGACTGACGGTCGGCCAGCTGGTGGGCGTCGTGGCCGCCGTGCTGTTGGTGGAGACGCCGGTCATCGCACTCCGTTTGTGCGCCGTCGTGTTTCTGGCGGCAGCCGTGGTGGTGGTGCTGGTGCTGCCGCGTGAACGGTCCAGCGTGGAACTGCGTTCCAGGGCGATCGAACAGCACGAGTTCTTCTCCCGCTACCGGATCCCGAAGGACGCGCCGAATTTCACCCGCGTGCTCGTCGCGCGTCTGGTCATGACCGCCGGCGTGTCGTTGACCGGCGTCTTCCTGTGGTACATCGTGCTGTATACGGTCGGCGACGGCGACGTCGAGGTTGCGGCGCCGGTCATGGCCGGCGTGGCCGCCGCTTCGTTCGTCGGCGGGTTGATCGCCACGCTCGCGCTTGGCCCGGTATCGGACCGGTGGGAGGACGGCCGCATCCCGTCGGTGCTGGCCTGCGGACTGTATGTGATCGGCCTGGCGGTGCCGTGCGTGACGCCGTCGGTGGCCGGCGTGGTCGTGTACGCGTTGCTGTCGGGGTGCGCCTATGTGATCTTCGACGGCATCGGCCAGCGTCTGGCGGCTTCGGTGCTGCCGGACATCCGTATGGCGGGCCGGAATCTGGCCGTGCTGAACCTGGCCTCGCAGGTCGGCGTCATCGTCGGCGCATTGCTGGGCGCGCTGGCGTTGTTCGTCGTCGGCACGTATCAGGTGCTGTTCCCGGTCGCCATCGTGGCGGTGATCGTGGCCGCCGCGGTGATCTGGTCCATCCATGAGGACCGGGGGCGCTGAGCGGCGGTACTGGTGTGAATCGGGGCGTGACCGGCTGTCGGCCACGCCCCGATTCGTATGAATAGGGAGCGTGCCTGCGTCCTGTCGCCCGCAGGTCGAGGTGGTACGTGGGCGTCTGCGGGTCCGTCATCCGGGGCCTGCGCGCGACCGGTGGATATGATGTCCGGAATGTGGACGCCGCCCTCCGTTACGGTGAGACGGCTCCTATGTTGGTTCATGGTTCGGACCGGATGAGGCCCGGAAGTTTGGAACGTTACCGAAAGGAGGTTCGCCGTGATGAACGGAATGACGATGCACGCAGTCGCGTCCGCACGAATTATGATTCCGTCGTCGTTGGCGGACTGATTCGGCACACGCGCTTGAACCCGCCAACGATGGCAGGGTTCACGCGACATCATCGCTGTTCGGGGCCCTGCGTCAAGCGCGGGGTCCGTTTCGTTGCGCCCCACAAGGCAACACATCGGAGCGGACCGCAACCATACCGCGGGACGAACGTCTCGTTGAATGACAAAGAGGGGATCCCATGACAGCAGTCGATACCACGGCTGACAACGCCACGTCCGCAGGCAAGCTCACGGCCGCCGCCCGCGATTCGGTCAAAACCGTCATCGCGGCCTCGATGGTCGGCACGGCCATCGAATTCTATGACTTCTACGCCTACGGCACCGCCGCGGCGAACTACTTCCCGACCGTGTTCTTCTCGGACACCACCAACCCGACCGTCGCGCTGCTGCTCAGCCTGGTCACGTTCGCGGTCGCGTTCATCGCCCGCCCGGTCGGATCGCTGATCTTCGGCCACTTCGGCGACCGTCTCGGCCGCAAGAAGACGCTGGTCGTCTCCCTGATGACGATGGGTGTGTCCACGTTCCTCATCGGATGCCTGCCGTCCTACGAACAGGTCGGCCTGCTGGCGGTTGTGATCCTGTGCCTGTGCCGCTTCGTGCAGGGCATCGGCCTGGGCGGCGAATGGTCGGGCGCGGCGCTGGTCGCCACCGAGAACGCGCCGGAGAACAAACGCGCGCTGTACGGCTCGTTCCCGGAGCTGGGCGCGCCGATCGGTTTCTTCCTGTCCAACGGCACGTTCTTCCTGCTGGAGGCGTTCAATGACGCCGAGGCGATGATGAGCTGGGGCTGGCGTGTGCCGTTCCTGCTGTCGGCCGTGCTGGTGGTCGTCGGCCTGGTGGTGCGCGTGCACATGGAGGAGACCCCGATCTTCCGCATGGCGCAGGAGCGCAACGAGGTGGTCAAGGCCCCGGTGGTGGAGGTGTTCCGCAAGAGCTGGGTGCAGGTGCTGCAGGCCACGTTCCTGGTGGCCGTGACCTATACGCTGTTCTACACGCTGGCCACCTGGTCGCTGGCCTGGGGCACCAAGCCGGTCGGTCAGGGCGGCGGCGGCCTCGGGTTCACCAACCAGGAGTACCTGCTCATGCTGATGGTGGCCGTGTGCGTGTTTGCGCTGTTCATCGTGCTCTCCTGCGTGTATGCCGACCGGATCGGCCGGCGCCGCGTGCTGACGTTCTCGTCGGTGGCGCTCGTTGTGTTCGCGGTGGCGTTCCCCTACCTGCTGATGGGTGAGGGCAAGCGCGATTTCGTGGCCGTGATGGTGTTCCTGTGCATCGGCTTCGCGCTTATGGGCACAGCCTTCGGTCCGATCGGCGCGTTCCTGCCCGAACTGTTCGACGCCAACGTGCGCTACACCGGCTCCGGCATCGGCTACAACTTGGCCGCCATCGTCGGCGCGGCCTTCGTGCCGACCATCGCCACCTGGCTGGCCGCCAATTGGGGCGTGCAGTCCGTGGGCCTGTACCTGGGCGTGATGGCGGTCTGCTGTCTGATCGCCGTGGTCACCTGCCGCGAGACCAAGGACGTCGATTTCACCAAGTGACGGACGGGGTTTGTCCGAATCCCCAGATTCTTACGTTGCGAGCGGTAACGTTCCGGTCAAAACGCAAGAATCCCCCGATTCGGACAATCCCCCCACCAGGTGTCCGCATCAGCCATCCGGTCTGCCTACGGCGGTCGGTCAGTATGCGAACATCACCATCCAATATTTCGGTTGCGGTACTAGAACGGGCCGCAACAGTGGCACCCGATCACGTCGGACGACTCTGATCGGATGCCGGGCGATAACAAGTTTCGGACGCCGAACGCGCCCGGCACGCCGCCAGCAAAAGAGGGCGGCGCGACAACGATCAAGAAGGAGCGCCAATTATGGCAGCAACGATCTGGTATGAAAACGACGGCGATCTGTCCGTGCTCAGCGGCAAGAAGGTCGCGATCCTGGGCTACGGCTCGCAGGGCCATGCACACGCGCTGAACCTGCGCGACTCGGGTGTGGATGTGGTCGTCGGCCTGCGTCCGTCCTCCAAGTCGGTGGAGTTCGCCAAGGAGCAGGGCCTTGAGGTCAAGTCCATCGAGGATGCCGTCGCCGAGGCCGATGTGGTGATGATCCTGCTGCCGGATCAGTATCAGGCCAAGGTCTACAAGGAGCAGGTGGAGCCGAACCTGAAGCCGGGTGCCGCTCTGGCGTTCGCGCACGGCTTCAACATCCACTACGGCTACATCAAGCCGTCGGAGGATCATCCGGTGTTCATGGTGGCCCCGAAGGGCCCGGGCCATATCGTCCGCCGCGAGTATGCGGCCGGCCGTGGCGTGCCGGTTGTGGTGGCCGTGGAGCAGGATCCGCGCGGCGACGCCTGGGGGATCACCCTGGCGTATGCGAAGGCTCTGGGCGCGCTGCGCGCCGGCGCCATCAAGACCACCTTCACGGAGGAGACCGAAACCGATCTGTTCGGCGAGCAGGACGTGCTGATGGGCGGCGTGAACCATCTGGTCGAGGCGGGCTTCGAGGTGCTGACCGAGGCCGGCTATCAGCCGGAGATTGCCTACTTCGAGGTCTGCCACGAGCTGAAGATGCTGGTTGACCTGATGAACGAGGGCGGTCTGAACAAGGCCCGTTGGTCCTGCTCCGACACCGCCCAGTACGGCGACTTCACCTCCACCGTGGTGGACGAGTCCACCAAGGACCGCATGCGCTATCAGCTCAAGCGCATCCAGGACGGCTCCTTCGCCAAGGAGTTCATGGATGATCAGGCCGCCGGCGCCCCGAAGTTCAAGGAGCTGCAGGAGAAGTTCAGCCACGAGAAGATCGAGGAGGTCGGCCCGAAGCTGCGTGCCATGTTCTCCTGGAACAACGGCCCGGCCGCCGATGCCGACGAGGCCGAGTCCTTCAACGGCAAGATCGCTCGCGCACAGGTGCAATGACAGAAATTCCCGCAGGGAATTTCACAGGTCATTGCACGTGAGGCGGCCGTAGAGGAAGCCCTGTGGGCTTCCGTGCCGCCGGAGCCAGCCTTGTGTGACAGAAATTCCCGCAGGGAATTTCACAGGTCACTGCACGCGAGGCGACAGAGGAAGTCCTGTGGACTTCCGAATCGCCGGAGCCAGCCTTGTGTGACAGAAATTCCCGTAGGGAATTTCACAGGTCATTGCGTGTGACGCGCGTCAGGCCGCCAACCGTGGGGTTGACGGCCTGACTTCGTATGTGGCGGTCATCCGGTCGATGCCGCGGCCCGACCGGTAGTCGGTACGCATGCGGCGGTGCGTGTCGGCTAGGCAAGCGTGGTATCTCGTCCCAATAGCCATTCCACAACGTTCACGTGGCGGACGCCGCCCATACCGGTGGGCGGCAGCGTATCGTTGGTTATCAGATAGCAGGGCGTTCCCACCGGTGTTCCTCGGAACGAGGATAGCTCGCGCTCTCGCGTCCGTGGGTCGGTAACGGTTTCGGACACCTGGATGTAGGCGATGTCCTGCATCTTACGCGCAATGAAATCCACTTCGCCACCCTGTGTCATGCCAACATATACGTTATAGCCGCGTCGGCGCAATTCCAGATAGACGATGTTCTCCAGCACATGCCCGGAATCCAGAGCGTTGTCGCCCGCTACATGATTGCGCAATCCCACATCGGATGCGTAATGTTTCGTCGGCATGGTCAGCCGTTCCTTGCCGCGCAGGTCGTGGCGTACCGCTGTATAGAACAACTGCGCATCCGTCAGATGAGCGATGTAGTTGTTGACGGTTGCCCGCGATGTCTTGATTCCTCCGGAGATGAGTGCGCCGCTGATTTTCGCTGTGGAAATCAGCGAACCGATGTTGCCGTATAGGTATTCGGCGATGCGGATGAGCGTCGGCATATCCCTGACGGTGTGGCGTTCCGCGATGTCTTTGACCAACACGGTGTTATAGATGCCTTCGAGATATGCGTTCTTTGCGGACGGCGAGTCCAACGTCGCCAGTTCCGGGAATCCTCCCCATCGCATGTATTCGGGGAACAGCGCCGCCTCGTATCCTTCGGGAGCGTGCCTGGCTTGCGCATATTCGTGGAATGAGTATGTGTATACGGGGATTTCCACGTATCGTCCGGATAAAAGAGTGCCGAGTTCGGGAGACATGAGCTCCGCATTGGAACCTGTGACGTACAGGTCCGTACCCGGTCTGGCGTAGAGACTTTCCACTGCATCCTCGAAACCGGAGCAGCGCTGCACTTCGTCGATGAACACATACGTCGTCTGCCCTGGAACGAGCCGATCGAGCACGTACTGGTGAAGCGCGTGTTTCTCGCGCAGCGCTTCGTTCTCCAATAGATCGAGGTCGATTACGACCATACGCTCATCCGGCACGTGGCATTCGTCTTTGAGCCATGCTCGGTACAGACGCAGCAAAGTGCTCTTCCCGCAGCGGCGCACCCCCGTAATGACTTTGATGACGTGTTTGCCGGCGAATGCCGCAAGGTGTTCCATATACTGTGGACGTGGGGTCAAGGCATCTGATTCGAGGCTGTTCATGTTTTGATGGTACTACAACATGTAATCCTAAGTTGCAACTATAGAGGATATTTCCGTATGTTGCTACTTAGAGTTGCAACATGAGTGACAATGGTGGAGTGTTGGCATTCTGGATTGCAATGTGAGCGCGCCCGAAAGATGGAACGCCTGTTTTTGCATGCTGGATGTTCCGAGTAATAATGGTCAGCAGTTTGTGAGGACAAAATCCTCAGCACCAGACAGGGCGGGGCAACCCGCGGCCGGGCACCATCCGGCCACATAACGAAACAAGTTTCATAACTCAACACTGAGTGACAAAAGGAGTGCCATTATGGCAGCACAGATCTGGTACGAGAACGACGGCGATCTTTCCGTGTTCAACGGCAAGAAGGTCGCGATCATCGGCTACGGCTCGCAGGGCCACGCGCACGCGCTGAACCTGCGCGACTCCGGCGTCGACGTCGTCGTCGGCCTCCGCCCGACCTCCAAGTCGGTCGAGTTCGCCAAGGAGCAGGGCCTGGACGTCAAGTCCGTGGCCGATGCCGCCGCCGAGGCCGACGTGATCATGATTCTGACCCCGGATCAGGCCCAGCGCAAGGTGTGGGCCAATGAGATCGAGCCGAACCTCAAGCCGGGTGCCGCCATCGCGTTCGCGCACGGCTTCAACATCCACTACGGCTACATCAAGCCGACCGAGGATCATCCGGTCTTCATGGTCGCCCCGAAGGGCCCGGGCCACATCGTCCGCCGCGAGTACGCGGCCGGCCGTGGCGTGCCGGTGGTCGTGGCCGTCCAGCAGGATCCGCGCGGCGACGCCTGGGATCTGACCCTGGCCTACGCCAAGGCCCTCGGTGCCCTGCGCGCCGGCGCCATCAAGACCACCTTCAAGGAGGAGACCGAAACCGATCTGTTCGGCGAGCAGAACGTGCTGCTCGGCGGCGTGAACAAGCTCGTCGAGATGGGCTTCGAGGTCCTCACCGACGCCGGCTACCAGCCGGAGATCGCCTACTTCGAGGTCTGCCACGAGCTCAAGATGATCGTGGACCTGATGAACGAGGGTGGTCTGAACAAGGATCGTTGGTCCTGCTCCGACACCGCCCAGTACGGCGACTACGTCAACACCTGCATCGACGAGCATGTCCGTGAGCGCATGGAGTACCACCTCAAGCGCATCCAGGATGGCTCCTTCGCCAAGGAGTTCATCGAGGATCAGGACGCCGGCGCCCCGAAGTTCAAGCAGCTGCAGGAGGAGTACTCGCACGTCCGCATCGAGGAGGTCGGCCCGAAGCTGCGCGCCATGTTCTCCTGGAACAACGACGGCGTCAAGGATGCCGACGAGGCCAACTCCTTCACCGGCAAGATCGCCCGCGCACAGGTGCAATGACAGAAATTCCCGCAGGGAATTTCACAGGTCATTGCACGTGAGGCGGCCGTAGAGGAAGCCCTGTGGGCTTCCGTGCCGCCGGAGCCAGCCTTGTGTGACAGAAATTCCCGCAGGGAATTTCACAGGTCATTGCACGTGAGGCGGCCGTAGAGGAAGCCCTGTGGCTGAGCCGTGAAGCGCAGACCCCGGTGGGGTCTGCGTAGGCGAGGTGAGCGGCCACTACGGCCGCGAAGGACGCGTGAAACGCGTCGATCGCCGGAGCCAGCCTTATATGACACACGAGTGAGGCCGCCAGCCGCAAGACTGGCGGCCCCACTCGTATTTGGCATCATCGAAAGGGCCTTCTATGGAATTGTCCATCACCCGCGACGGGCTGCGCCTGCACGCCCTGCTTGAATGCCCCGGCCATGACCGGCCGTGCCCCATCGTGGTCATGTGTCACGGGTTCGGCGGCAGCATGGACGCCTATCCGGGCAGCCTGTACCAGCGGATCGCCAAGCGGCTCGTAGCCCGCGGTATGGCCGTGCTCCGCTTCGACTTCAACGGTCATGGGCGTAGTGACGGCAAATTCTCCCACATGGACGTGCTCAACGAGATCGAAGACCTCATCGCCGTACTCCGGTACGTGCGCTCCCGCACCGACGTGACCGCCATCCGCCTGCTTGGCCACTCTCAGGGCGGCGTGGTGGCCGGCATGGTCGCGGGCCTCTACCATGACGTCATCGACCGGCTGGCGCTTTTGGCACCCGCGGCCACGCTCAAGGACGATGCGCTCGCCGGCACCTGCATGGGGCGCTCATATGACCCCGACCACATCCCCGACATCGTCAAGGTGCCCGGTGCCGGTGAAGTCGGTGGCCACTACTTCCGTATCGCCCAGCTGTTGCCGATCTATGAGACGACGGCCCGATTCACCGGGCCTTCGTTGGCCATCCACGGGCTTGCCGACGACATTGTGGATTCCAAGGCTTCGCGCCGCTATGGCGAGATGATGCCCAACTGCACGGTCAGCCTGTATCCGCGTCTAGACCACGGAATCAACGGCGCGGACGGCGACAAGGCGGTTGAAGAGGTCGTCGACTTCTTGAGCGTCTGAATAGGGGTTCGCACTACCTCAAGGATTAATTTCAGACTCCTTGGAAAAAGCACCCTGTGATTTTCAACGTCGAGGTAGTGCGAACCTACTTTTCCGTGCCGTGCGGTCAGTGCCGCCATAATCCGGAGGAATAGCGGTCGAATCGAAGGCACGGCGGTACACTGGCAGTCGATTGCAAGGAACGAGGGGCTCATGAGGAATATCAACGTGCGGGTTACGGTGACGTTATTGGTCGTCGGTGTGGTTTCCGGCTTGTTGTCCGGATTGTTCGGCATCGGCGGCGGCACGGTGATCGTGCCCGCGCTGGTGCTGGTCGGTCTGACGCAGCGGCAGGCCGCGGCCACATCGCTGGCGGCGATTGTGCCCACATCGATCTCCGGTGTGATCTCCTATGCGACCGCTGGCGATGTGGATTGGATCGCCGCGTTGCTGCTGGCCTGCGGCATGGTGGCGGGCTCGCAGATCGGCAGCTGGCTGCTCTCGCGTCTGCCCGAGGTGTTCCTGCGCTGGTTCTATGCGGCGTTCCTGGTGTTCGTGATCGTCTCGCAGCTGGTGTTCACGCCGCAGCGTGATTCAGCCATCCATTTGCACGTGGTGACGGGCATCCTGCTGGTGGCGTTGGGCGTGGTGATCGGCATCCTGTCCGGCCTGCTGGGCATCGGCGGCGGGGCCGTGGCCGTGCCATCGCTGTCGCTGTTGTTCGGGGCTTCCGACCTGATCGCCCGTGGTACGTCGTTGTTGGCGATGTTCCCGAGTGCGATCGCCGGTACGGCGGCGAATTGGAGGCGTGGCCTGGTGTATCTCAAACATGGCCTGATCATCGGCGTATGCGCCGCCGTGACGGCGCCGTTGGGCACGATGCTGGCCGGCATGATCACGCCGCGTATGGGCGCGAACCTGTTCGTGGCGTATCTGGCCGTGCTGTTCGTGCGGAGCGTGTGGACGGCGTTGAAGGTGACACCCGGGACCAATATCCCGAAGTTGCATGAATAGGTGAACCTGGGCAGGATTGTGGAGAATGCCATGCTGCCGGAATCATATGATGGCACTGCTGGCATCTGGCGGCGAAGGGGCTGATGGCCGGATGTTGTGTGGTAATCAGTTGCGGTCCGTCGGCACGCCGGTGGTGCCGCGCAGCACGGGCGTGGTGGGGATGGTGATATGCGGATCGTCCAAGGGCTTGCCTCGCAGCAGATCCAGGACGAGCCGCGACGCCTCGCGCCCCAGCATCACCGGGTCCTGATGGATGGAGGTCATGTCCTGGATTTCGGCGAACGGGTTGTCGTCAAAGCCGATGAGCGACATCTGTTCGGGCACCTGGATATGCTGCCGGCGCAACTCGTTGAGGATGTGGACCGCCATCTCGTCGGTCTGCACGCATACGCCGGTGGGTCGTTGCGGTGCTGCGAGTAGCGCCGCAACATTGCGTTGGGCGACCTCGGGCGTCTGGCGGAATTGGTTGGCCTCGTCCGGCGGGGAGATGTAGAGGTCGTCTTCGCAGTATCCGAGTTCCAGGGCGGTTTTGTAGAAGCCCTCGCCGCGCAGGTCGGTGCTGTAGTCCAAGTCGGGCGGGATGAGATTGCCGATGTAGGCCAGCCGCTCGTGCCCCAGCGAATGCAGGAGCTGAACGGCTTGACGCATGCCTTCGATGTCATCGATGCGGACCGAGGCGTTCAGCCCCTCCACGTCAGGGTTGTTGATGCCGACCAGCGGCATGTCCAACGAGGCGAGTGCGGTTCGGAATGCGGCGTCGAGCGTGAACGAGGTGACGATGATGGCATCGACGTCACGGTTGCTGGGCAGCGTCTCGATGAGTTGGGAGAGTTCGGCGCGGTTGGTGACGAACGAGGGGACGATGTCGTACCCCTCGGGGGAGAGGATTTCGATGGCTCCCTGCAGGACCGACGAGTTGAACCAGTTGTTGAGTCCGCCGGAGACCAGCAGCAGGATACGATGCGTTTTGCCGGAGGCGAGCGATGACGCGCTTTTCGACAGAGTGAACCGCAGCTCGGCCGCCGCGGCTTCCACGCGTTCCCTGGTGGAGGGCGCTACGTTGCTCAGCCCGCGCAGGGCTCGGGAGACGGTGGCCTCGGAGACTCCCGCGAGTTTGGCGACGTCCTGAATGGTGGAACGGGCCATCGGTGTACCTCCTTGCTGCGTGGTGATTGTCCCTATCCACTATATCGGTGGAAAGCATGGAAATGTCAGCGTTTACATATTATACGACAGAAATCGCCGTTTCATATGACTGAGGCCGGTGTTCCACATGGTGCGACACGCCATTTGACTCCATCTGTATGCAAGCGCTATCATCGAAGTCGTCGCAATCCGTTGTACGGTTTCAGGGCTGAAAATGGCGGATTGTCGCTGCCGAAGTCGATAACTCAAGACACCCGTCGTTATGGATATGTCGAGATTTGCATAGTGATGTGCATGTGCCTTGCAAGGAATGCAAGCGCTCTCACATAACAAGCGACACCACAGAAACAGGAAAGGAGAGGCAGCGATGGCCAACGTGACCGACACCGTGCGGGCGACCGGCGAGACGCGCCCCGACCGGTCCGAGCTGGACTGGTGGCAGCAGGCCGTGGTCTACCAGATCTACCCGCGTTCGTTCAAGGATTCCACCGGCTCCGGCCTGGGTGACCTGAACGGCGTGACCGAGAAGATCGACTACCTGGCCGAACTCGGCGTAGACGCGATCTGGCTCAGCCCCTTCTACCCCAGCCAGCTGGCCGACGGCGGCTATGACGTGGACGACTACCGCAACGTGGACCCGCGTCTGGGCACGATGGACGACTTCGACCGACTCGCCGAAGCCGCGCATGCCCACGGCATCAAGATCGTCGTGGACATCGTCCCCAACCACTCCTCCAACCTGCACGAATGGTTCCAGGCCGCGCTCAAGGCCGGTCCCGGTTCGCCCGAGCGCGACCGCTACATCTTCCGCGAAGGCCGTGGCGAACACGGCGAACTGCCGCCGACCAACTGGACCGCCAGTTTCGGCGGCCCCGCCTGGACGCGCGTGGAGGACGGCCAGTGGTACCTGCATCTGTTCACGGTCGAACAGCCTGACTGGAACTGGAACAACCCGGACGTGCGCGAGGACTTCCTTACAACCATCCGCTTCTGGTCCGACCACGGCGCCGACGGCTTCCGTGTGGACGTGGCGCACGGCCTGGCCAAGGACCTCGACCGCGACGACCTGGACGACTACCCGATCCAGGCCCCGTTCCTGCCCGACGACGGCAGCTACCCGATCTACGACCGCGACGAGGTCCACGAGATCTATCGCGAATGGCGCAAGGTCTTCAACGAATACGATCCGCCGCGCTTCGCCGTGGCCGAGGCCTGGGTCAACCCCAAGCGCCAGTACCTGTACGCCAGCCCGGACGAACTCGGCCAAGTGTTCAACTTCGAGTACGCCAAGAAGAACTGGATCCGTGACGAGATCCACGAGGCCATCGAAGAGGGGCTGGCGGCCGCCGAGGCGTCCGGCTCCACCGCCACATGGGTGATGAGCAACCATGACATCCCGCGTCATGCCAGCCGCTACGGCCTGCCGCAGGTGCCGGCCCGCGTGCACCACCAGATCGCCATCGATTGGCTGCTGCGCGACGGTGCCTCCTACCGTGAGGACCGCGAGCTGGGCACCAAGCGTGCGCGTGCCGCCATCCTGCTGGAACTCGGTCTGCCCGGTTCCGCCTACATCTACCAGGGCGAGGAACTGGGCCTGTTCGAGGCCGCCGACATCCCGTGGGACCAGCTTGAGGACCCGACCGCGTTCCACACCGTCCGCGCCGGCGCGCAGAAGGGACGCGACGGTTGCCGCGTGCCGCTGCCGTGGGTCGCCGACGACTGCCGGAACACCGGCGAGGGCAATTACGAGCACACCGGTTCGTTTGGGTTCTCGCCCGCCGTCAAATCGGCGGGAGCCGGCGTGGACGCCGGCGAGGCGGGTCAGTCCGCCGAGGCGCCGCACCTGCCGCAGCCGCGCTGGTACGCCCGGTACGCGGCCGACGCGGAGGCCGCCGACCCGCAGTCGATGCTCAACCTGTACCGCGCCGCGCTGCAGCTGCGCCACCGCTATATGCCCGACGACACGGCACTGGTCTGGCTGGAACAGGACGCCGCATCCGACGCGCCGGATGGCGCCGACGGCAACCGCGGCGGCATCATCGCCTACCGCCGTTCCAACGGCTGGGCGGTACTGACGAATTTCGGGGCGGAGCCGGTGGCCCTGCCCGAAGGAGAGGTGCTGCTGGCCTCCGGCGAGCTGACCGGGGACGGTCGGCTGCCGCAGGACACCAGCGTCTGGATGATGCTCGACTGAATCGGGCATCCCGCCGGGTCCCGGGGGCACCGGGATCCGGCCGACACCATCATCCGGTCCGGGCGGCGCAGCCCGACCGGGCCTCAATGAAGAGAAAGCGAGAGAACGATGATCAGTATGGTCGGCAAGTCCATACGGCGATGGTGGGCGCTCTTCGCGTTGCCGACGTGCGCGGCGTTCGCCATCGGCTTCGTGGCGCCGTTCATCATCGGCATCTATCTGAGTTTCACCGACTTCACCACCGTGACCGACGCCGAATGGGTGGGTTTTGAGAACTACGCGGGCGTATTCAGCGACCCGGAGTTCCTGCACGCGCTGTGGCTCACCGTGCTGTTCACGATCGTGACCACCATCATCATCAACGTCGCCGCGTTCTTCGTGGCGTACATGTTCACCAAGGCCATGAAGGGCGCGAACCTGTTCCGCTCCGTGTTTTTCATGCCCAACCTCATCGGCGGCATCGTGCTGGGCTACATCTGGCAGCTGCTGCTCAACGGCGTGCTGGCCCACTGGGGGCGCTCGCTGACCTACTCGGCCACCTACGGCTTCTGGGGCATGGTCATCCTGGTGTGCTGGCAGCAGATCGGCTACATGATGGTCATCTACATCGCCGGCCTGCAGGCCCTGCCCACCGACGTCATGGAGGCCGCCGCCGTGGACGGCGCCAACTCGCGCCAGACCCTGTTCAAAGTCACCCTGCCGCTGATGATGCCCAGCATCACCGTCTGCTCGTTCCTGACCGTGACCAACGGCTTCAAGCTCTTCGACCAGAACCTGGCCCTGACCAACGGTGCACCGAGCAACATGAGCGAGATGCTGGCGCTGAACATCTACCGCACGTTCTACGGACGCATCGGCTTCGAGGGCGTCGGCCAGGCCAAGGCCGTGGTGTTCTTCATCATCGTGGCCGTGATCGCCGTCATCCAGAACAAGCTGACCACCCGCAAGGAGGTGACCGCATGAACAAGAAGATGAAGCACGGGGGTCTGTGGACCGCGATCTTCACCGTGGTCTCGCTGGCCTGGATCTTCCCGATCATCCTGGTCGTCATCAACTCGTTCAAGGCCAAGGCGTACATCAGCAGCGAGACGTTCAGCCTGCCGACCGGCAAGATGTTCGTCGGCCTGGAGAACTACGCGCGCGGCATCGACCGCACCGACCTGATCGCCAGCTTCGGCTGGACCGTGGTCGTCACCGTCGGCGCCGTGGCCCTGATTCTGCTGTGCACCTCGATGTGCGCGTGGTGGATCGTCCGCGTGAACAACGCGTTCGCCAAGACCATCTACCTGCTGTTCCTGTTCAACATGATCGTGCCCTTCCAGATGGTCATGTTCCCGCTCTCGAAGATCGCCGACACGATGGGACTGAACACCCCGTGGGGCCTGTGGATCGTCTACCTGGGCTTCGGCGCCGGCCTGGCCGTGTTCATGTTCACCGGCGTGATCAAGTCGCTGCCGGCCGAGATCGAGGAGGCCGCCATGATCGACGGTGCCTCCGTGCCGCGCACGTTCTTCACCATCGTGGTGCCGATGATGAAGCCGAGCATGGTGTCGGTGGCCATCCTGCAGACCATGTGGATCTGGAACGACTTCCTCCTGCCGTACCTGACACTGGACATGCGCAAGTACAAGACCATGTCCATCGCCATCCAGTACCTGAAGGGCGGCTACGGCTCGGTGGACATGGGCGCCATGATGGGCTGCCTGGTGCTGGCCATCATCCCGATCGTCGTGTTCTACCTGTTCTGCCAGAAGCACATCATCGCCGGCGTCACCGCGGGTGCGGTGAAGGGCTGAGAAACCTTCCATCCCAATAACCAAAAGGAATCAAAGGAGAAACCATGAACACCATGAAGAAGACCGTCGCAGTCGCCGCGATCGCGGCACTCGGCCTGACCGGACTCGCCGGCTGCGGCGGCGACGCCGCGGACGACGGCAAGGGCCACGTCTACTACATGAACAACAAGTCGGAGGTCGTTGACCAGCTGCAGCAGATCGCCGACCTGTATACCGAACAGACCGGCGTGGAAGTCGAGATCCAGACCGCCGCCTCCGGCACCTACGATTCGACGATGTCCTCCGAACTGTCGAAGTCGAACGCGCCGACCATGTTCAACATCTCCGGCTACGACCAGTTCGCCAAGTACCAGGACTACGTCGAGCCGCTGCAGGACACCGAGGTGTACGGCAAGCTCACCGACGAGGGCAAGTCCTACTCGTACAAGATCGGCGAGGACTCGTACACGCTGCCGTACGCGGCCGAATGGTACGGCATCATCTACAACAAGGCGATCCTGGAGGACTACTGCGCCAAGGATTACGCGGTGATCGAGAGCGTGGACGACATCGTTGACTACGCCACGTTCAAGGACGTGGTCGAGAGCATCCAGAAGCACAAGGACGACCTCGGCCTGGCCGGTGCCATCGCCACCCCGGGCCTGGACGCCTCCGACACCTACCGCTTCGGCGCGCATATGACCCGCATCCCGCTGTTCTACGAATACCGAGACAACGACACCACGTTCATGTCCGAGATCGAAGGCACCTATGTGGACAACTACAAGGACTTCTTCGACCTGTCCGTGGAGAACAGCCCCACCGAGCCCGGCATGCTGAGCTCCAAGACCTACGACGACTGCACCGCCGAGTTCTCGCTGGGCCAGGTGGCGTTCTACCCCAACGGCGTGTGGGCCTACTCGAACATCAAGGGCAACGAGGTGGCCGACGAGGACCTCGGCATGCTGCCGTACTTCATGGGCATCGAAGGCGAGGAGGAGTACGGTCCGGCCGGCGTGTACGACGCCTCGTGGGCGGTCAACAAGAACGCCAGCGAGGAGGACAAGCAGGCCACGCTCGACTTCATCGAATGGATGGTCACCAATGACGAGGCCAAGAAGATCCTAGCCAAGGACTGCGGCTTTGCGGTGCCGTTCACCACGTTCGGCGAGGATGAGCAGCCCGACAACCCGCTGACCGCCGCCGCCCGCGCCTACACCGAGGCCGGCAAGACCGAGCTGCGCAGCTTCACCATCCCGAACCAGCAGTGGCAGGACAACATCACCAACGCCCTCGTCGAATACGCGCAGGGCACCGGCGACTGGGCCACCGTCAAGGACGCGTTCGTCAACGGCTGGGCCACCGAATGGGCCAACAACGAGGAATCGCTCGGCATGCTCCCGCAGGCCGACAAGTTCAACGCCGAAGGCTGACGGCCTTCCCGCCCCTCCGGCGGCGGACGGCGGCCATCGGCCGCGACTCTCCTCCCGCCGCCGGAACCAACCGCCACCGCAGGGCGGCGGCATCGTCACGAAAACGCAAGGAGGCGTACCGCCATGACCACGCTGTTCTCTCAGGATTCCGCCCTAATGCGGGGCATGTCCTACCTCACCGACGCGGTGTGGCTGACCATCCTGACCGTGGTGGCTTGCCTGCCGGTGGTCACGATCGGCGCGGCATGGTGCGCCTCCTATGAAACGGCCCGCACGCTCGGCTCGGGCGAAGGGCACATGACCCGCCGGTTCGCCGACGCGTTCCGCTCCAACCTCGTCAAGGCCACGGGCCTCTGGCTGGTCATGGGCGTGACCGGCGCCGCGATCGCCGCCTCCTGGGTGTTCATCCAGATCACCCCGCTGCTGGTCGTCAAATTCGCCGCCACCATCCTCTGGCTCATCATGGCCGTGTGGGTGTGGCCGCTGCAGGCGCGGTTCGAGAACCCGGTGGGCCGCACCCTGCGCAACGCCCTGCTCATCGGCATCTCCCAGATTGTGCGCACGATTGCGGTCGTGCTGGTCTGGGCGACGTTCGGAGTGCTGTTGGCGGCCTCGCTGATGCTGTTCCCGCAGGGACTGTTCCTGCTGGTTCTGCTGGGGCCGGGGCTGGTCTCATTGGCGCACGAGGCGATCCTCCGTCCGGTGATCGCCGCCTACTCGGCCGGTCCTTCCGCTGCAGCGCGTTCGTGATCCTGCACCGAAAGGGTCAGATAGGAGGTCCGAAGAAGCCCTTTTGACGCAGCGGCACCGTATTCCTGCAGCAAATGGGCTAGATGCGAGACATGAAGAGGCCCTTATGATGCAGTGGCTTCGTGCACCTGCATCATAAGGGCCTCTTCATGTGCGCGGGCTCAGCCTGCCGCGCTCCGCCGCCGGCCTTCGCCGCGGATAGGCGGGCTCGTCCGATCAGCCGATTTCGGGGCGCAGCAGCACGTTGAACGTGAACCGCTCCTCATCCAGCCGGTACTTGGTCTGCAGCTCGGGGCCGCAGCTGTTCGATCCGATGCCGCTCTGCATGGCGTCCACGCACACCACGGTCGAACTGCACGGCTCCAGCTCGTGGTTATGCGCCTTGGCGGTCATCTCCTCGGCCGTGTACGGCAAGGCCTGGAAGTCGAAGGGCTGCGCCCCGTACACGCCGAGTGCGATCCCGTCGCCGGCCACGCGCGCCCAGTCGCAATCGTGGTGGTTGCCGTTCTCCTGCGGCTTGATATACGGCTCGAACAGCGTCTGCGGGGTGCCGGAGAACACGCCATGCCAGCTGGCGCGGCGCTTGTCCACGTAGCTCTCCAACGGGCCCAGACCGCAGTAGCTCACCCGGTCCATCGTCCGCGGCAGCAGCATCCGCAGGCCGAACCGCGGCAGGAACGGCATGCGCGTATCGCGCTCCACGGTCATGCGCAGATCCACCGAACCGTCCGAGGCGATCGTCCACACGGCCTTGACCGTGGCGATCCGCTGCACCACCGGCGCCACCACGCCCATCGTCACGGAGACGCGCGCCACACCGCCGTCCGCGGACCACGCCATATCGTAGGCGCGGGTCGCGGCATGATCGTACCGGGCGGCGAACCACTGCGCCTTGACGTACTGGTCGTTGTCGGTCGGGGCGCGCCAGATGTCGATGCTCATCGGCTCGTCGAGCAGGCTGTGGTTGCCGACCGCCATCGTGTCGAACAATCCGGTGCGCCGGTCGAGCACGTAACGGAACCGCGCGTTCTCGATCACCAGCGTCGCCCCGCGCTCCGCAACGGTCGGCTGCAGGTCGTTGGCCTTGCCCGCCGCGTTCGCCGCCCGGACCACCGTCTGGTTGCGCGGGTCGGACGTCTCAACCGGCACCTCGTCGAATCCGAGGTCGAACCCGGCCGGCAGCAGCTCGTCCGCCGCCTTCAGCGAATAGCGCACCACCAGCGTGGCCTTGCCCTCGTCCGGTATCGCGTCGACCAGACGCGGCACCGCCACGTCGGCCTCGCCATGCGGCGGGATCGACGGCACGTGCGGCGTGGACATCCAGATCGGCTCGCCGTCGCACATCAGCTCCACATGCATCGTCATGTACCGGGCCAGATCCGTGAAATCCATATAATTGCGCAGCGTCAGCGTGCCGGTCTTCTGGTCGAAGGCCGTCACGCGCGCCGGACGGTACACGTTCTTGAACTCCTTGAGGCCCGTGTGCGGCGTGCGGTCCGGGTAGACCAGTCCGTCCATGCAGAAGTTGCCGTCATGCGGGTACTCGCCCGAGTCGCCGCCGTACGCGTACACACGGCGGCCGTCGGGCGCGGTGCCCCGGTCGATCGCGTGATCGCACCACTCCCAGATGAACCCGCCGGCCAGCCCGTCGTACCGCTGGATCAGCTCGAAGTAATCCTCCAGATCGCCTGGGCCGTTACCCATCGCATGGCAGAACTCGCACAGCACGTACGGCCTGGTGCCGTTCGCGCCGTCGTCGCCGTTGGACCCGTCGCCCTGCGGACCCTCGTCGGAGAAGTACTGTTCGATCGACTCCAACGTGGGGTACATGCGGCTGTGCACGTCCAGATTCGAGAAGTCGTAGGTCTTGCCGTCGGCCACGTAGCGCGCCGACTCGTAGTGGGTCGGCCGTGAGGAGTCGAAGCGCTTCGTCCACGCCAGCGCCGCCTCGAACGTGCAGCCGTACGCGCACTCGTTGCCCATCGACCACATGATGATCGACGGCCGGTTCTTGTCCCGCTCCACGCAGCGGCGCACACGGTCCACGGTGGCGTCCGTGAACTCCGGATTGTCGGAGATCATCCGGTTCCAGCGTTCGAGCGCGGCCCGCTCCGACATATCCGGCGCGACCACGCACGACGCGCCATGGCTCTCGTCATCCGCCTCGCCGACCACGTAGAAGCCCAGCCGGTCATACAGATCGTAGAAATGCGGCGCGTTCGGGTAATGGCTGGTGCGGATCGCGTTGACGTTATGCTCCTTCATCAGCTTCAGATCCCGCATGATCTGCTCCTGCGCGATCACCGGCCCGGTCACCGGATCCGAGTCATGCCGGTTCACGCCATGCAGCGTGACCCGCTGCCGGTTCACCCGCAGCGCACCGCCCTCGGTCGAGATCTCGCGGATGCCGATATGATCCACAATCGCCTCGCCGGCCGTCTCGATCACGACCGTGTACAGGTACGGGGTCTCCGCGCTCCACAGGTGCGGGTCGTCGACGATGAACGTGGCGGCCGTACGCGCAGCGAAATCGGAACCCGCATAGTCGGTGCCGTCGCCGTCTGCGGTCGGCCGCACGGGAGCGGGGGAGTCCGCCGCATCCGTCGGCTCGGCCTGGACCTTGGCCAGCGTCTCGTCGTACTCGTTGAGCAACGTCACCGTCGCCGGCGTGGTCGCGCCGTCCAGGAAGTCGAACGCGATGCGCACCGTCGCATGGCCGGCCTCCGGCACCGCACCATCCGGCGCCGTCTCACGCCAATCGATCTCGGTGCTTACCGCATAGTCGCGGATCGCGGCGGCGGGGCGATCCAGCAGGTAGACGTCGCGGAAGATGCCGCTCATACGGAACTTGTCCTGATCCTCCAGGTAGCTGCCGTCGCACCACTTGAGCACCAGCACAGCCAACGTATTCGCGCCGTCCGCCAACACATCGGTCACATCGAACTCGCTCGTGGCGTGCGAGACCTGCGAATACCCGACGAACACGCCGTTGAGCCACACGTAGAAGCAGGAATCCACACCCTCGAAATTCAGGAACGACCGCGGCGCGGCGGCATCGCGGCGATGCTCGAACGTATGCAGGTACACGCCGCACGGATTGTCCTGCGGCACATACGGCGGATCGAGCGGGAACGGGTAGTTCACGTTCGTGTACTGATGCCGGTCGACCCCATGGTTCTGCCAGACCGACGGCACCGGAATCGACGAATACCCCGCGGCGCGCAGCTCGTCCGGCCGCGGCTCATCCGATACGCCCAACGAATCGATGAACCCGCGGTCATGGAACGCGGGCAGACCGGCCTGATGCCGACGCGAGACCTCCGCGTCCAGATCGTAGATGCTGGCGTAATAGCGGAACATCCAATCCCCGTTCAGCAGCGTGAACCGGTCGGAATCCGCGCGGCGCTCGCCGACGGTGTCGGTGCGCGTGGAGGCGGGGATGAAATAGGCCCGGTTCGGCATGGTGCCGACATGCAGGGTGTGGGGGTCCTCGTAGTGGCGGGGGATGAACATGCGTGTCTCCTTTGAACGGCCGTGTTCGGCACAACCGCGGTTGGTGCGACTGTGGCCGGCGCGACTGCAGTTGGCGCGACCGTGGTTGGCACAACCGCGTGATTGTGGTGTGGCGGATGTTTTCGTTACCATCCATTATCCGCATGCCATGGCGTTCGGCGCGCGCGATGTGAGGTTGCCGGGGTTACGGATTTGTGATTGTTGGGTGTAAGGCGGTGGGCTCGTGGATGGCACCGGTTGATGCGGGGTTGTCAACGGTTTACAACGTTGAGATAATGGCGGGGAGTGCGACGAAACGGAGGCGATATGGGTGTCGGCGAGATCGTGTTGGAGGCTGTGATCATCGTGCTATGCGCCGGGGCGGGGGCGATGACGTTGCTCAAGCCCGACTGGATCTGGAGGTTGGGCGTCCGACTGTCGCTGTGCAAGGGCGAGCAGCCGGACCGGACCTATAAGTCGGTGATCTGGATTGCGGGCGTGGTGCTGGTGGCCATCGCCGCGGTGCGCCTGGTGACCACCGTGATGCGGCTGGCGATGTAGCCGGCGCGTGAGCCGTCGCCTGTCATGCGGGGTCCCGGGGGCTAGCGGCGTCGTTGCGTGACCTGATAGGCCACCAGCAGCACGGCCAGCCAGATCACGCCCGCCACCACGGCGATCCGGTAGCTGGCGGAGAAGCACATCAGCACCACGATCATGGTCAGGAACGCCAGCACCACCCACGGGGTCACGCGGGCCGCCGGCAGCTTGAATGCGATCGCGTCCAGCGCCTCCCGGCCGCTCTTGCCGGCCAGCGCCGAATCGTGCGGCGAACCGCCGGCGGCCACCACGCGGCGGAACTTCATCTCGGTGATCATGATCATCGACCAGTTGATGATCGCCGAGATGGTGGCGATGCTCATCAGATAGTTGAAGGCGAACTCCGGCCACACGAACACCACCACCACGGCGATCACCGTGATCGCCGCCGAGGTCAGCACGGCCGCCACCGGCACGCCGTGGAAGTTGAGCCGGCCCAGGTAGGCGGGCGCGTTGCCCTGTCGTGCCAGCGAATACAGCATGCGCGAGTTGGCGTACAGGCCCGAGTTGTACACGCTCATCACGGCGGTCAGGCACACGAAGTTCAGGATCCCGGCGGCCACATGCACGCCGATCGAATCGAAGATCTGCACGAACGGGCTGGATTCGCCGTCGATCATGTTCCACGGCACCACGGCCATGATCACGCCGAGCGCCACGATGTAGAAGACCAGGATGCGCCAGATCACGCCGTTGGTGGCCTTCGGGATGGTGGTGCGCGGATCCTCGGTCTCGCCGGCGGTCACGCCGATCAGTTCGGTGCCGCCGAAGCTGAACATGACCACCACGAGCGCCATCAGCAGACCGGTCCAGGTGCCGTCGGCGGTGCGCTGCATGACGCCGTTCGCCAGGAATCCGCCGTCCAGCGCGAACCAGTTGGCGAAGCTGGCGCGGATGCCGGAGTCGGTGGGCAGATTGAACGCGATGACCGCCACGCCGCCGACGATCATGGCAAGCACCGCCACGATCTTGATGATGGCGAACCAGAACTCGATCTCGCCGAATTTGCTGACGCCCATCAGGTTGGCGGCGGTGATGACCACCAGGAAGAACGCGGCCGACGCCCACTGCGGAATGTGCGGGAACCAGTAGTTGACGAACGAGCCGACCACGGACAGCTCCACCATCGAGACGAGGATGTAGTTGAACCAGTAGTTCCAGCCGGAGACGAACCCCGCGCGCTTGGACCAGTAGCGGGTGGCGTAGTAGCTGAACGCGCCCGCCTTCGGGTCCTCCACCGACATCTCGCTCAGCGCGCGCACGATCATGAAGATGGCGATGCCGCCGATCAGGTAGGCGAGCAGGATGGCCGGGCCGGCCAGCGAGATCGACTCGCTGGAGCCGTAGAACAGGCCCGTGCCGATGGCGCCGCCGAGCGCGATGAGCTGGATGTGTCGGTTCTTCAGCGACTTGCGCAGCGACGGCGGTTCCTGGATGGTGACGTCGCTGGCGGAGCCGGCTGGAGCGCCGGCGTGGTTGGTGTTGGTCATGGGTGGCTCCCCTCTCTGCCGGCCGAATGCCGGTTGAACGGCATTGTAAGCAGCGGGAGGCGACGCGACCCCCCGTGCGTCCGCTGGATGGGCGGGCGGCGGGCGTCAGCGGGCGGGCAGGGCCATGGTGGTGATGATGCGGGCCACGGTTTCGGGGGGTGCCGTGGGTTCGGAGGCCAGCCAGTGTTGGAGCAGGCCGATGCTGCCGGAGACGGCGAAGTGCATGCGCATCTCGGCCTCCTGCGGGTCGGTGCCTTGCAGCTGTGTGGCCAGGTCGATGCGCCCGTAGATCAGGCCGAGCAGCTGCTGTTGGAATCTCAGGTCGGCCTGCGGGCTCATCAGCACACGCAGATGGCTGCGATTGTCGGCGATGTACCGGCAGACGTGTTCGATGACGCGGCCGACGCTGTCGGGATCCGGCCGTTCGAGCAGTTGCTGGAGCGTGCCGTTGACCCAGTCGATCGTGTCCTCCTCGATGTCGCGCAACAGACTGTCGAGATCCGGATAGTGGGCGTAGAACGTGGATCGGTTCACGTCGGCCCGCTCGCACAGCTCGCGCACGGTGATTCGTGCGAGCGGCTTGTCCGCCAGCAGTTCGATGAGTGCATCGCGCAACGCCCGCCGCGTGTACTGCGTGCGGCGGCTCTCGACCAGCTCCCTTGCCATGGCGTCTCCCTCGCCGCTAATCCGACAACTCGCAACCCGACTGTCGGTTGCCAAACCGACACTGTGTTGGTTTACTGGATAGTATAGCAGTTCCAAGCATGGTCCGGGAGGTGCGCGATGGCATACATCGAATTTGACAAGGTGGTCAAGGAATACCCCTCCGGCGGCAGCGTGATTCGCGCGCTCGACGAAGCCAGCTTCACGGCCGACGAAGGCCGTCTAACCGTGATCCTCGGCCAGTCCGGCGCCGGTAAGACCACCGCTCTGAACATCCTGGGCGGCATGGACACCGCCACCTCCGGCCGCGTGGTGGTGGGCGGCCGGGACATCACCGGCCTTAGGCCCAAGGAGCTGGTCGGCTACCGCCGCAACGACATCGGCTTCGTCTTCCAGTTCTACAACCTGGTGCCCAATCTGACCGCGCTCGAGAACGTGGAACTCGCCTCCCAGATCTGCCCCGACCACTTCGACCCGGCCGACACCCTCGGCAAGGTGGGACTTGCCGACCGTCTCGACAACTTCCCCGCGCAGCTGTCCGGCGGCGAGCAGCAGCGCGTCTCGATCGCCCGCGCCATCGCCAAGAAACCCAAGCTGCTGCTGTGCGACGAACCGACCGGCGCCCTGGATTACGAGACCGGCAAGGAGGTCCTGCAGCTCCTGCAGGACATCTGCCGGGACGAGGGCATGACGGTGATGATCATCACCCACAACTCGGCGCTCGCCCCGATGGCGCACAAGGTGATCCGGTTCCGTTCCGGCAAGGTGACCGGCGAGGAGGTCAACGAGCATCCGATGCCGATCGCCGACATCGAATGGTAGGACGGTGGTTGCGATGAGTGTGAAACATTCCGTGAAACACTCTCGTCGAAGCATGAAACAACCTGTGAAACGCGTTGCGCTCGCGTATGTCAAGGACACGACGCGCTCCTGGCTACGCGGTTGGAAGCGGTTCCTCTCCATCGCCGTCATCTCGCTGCTCGGCGTCTCCGTACTCACCGGCATCTACGCCGGCTGCCGCGACATGTTCCTGGCCGCCGACCGGTTCTACGACGAGCAAGGACTGCACGACATCCAGATCCTCTCCACCTACGGCCTGACCGACGACGACATCGTCGCGCTGCGCCGCATCGACGGCGTCGACACCATCCAGCCAGAACGCACGCAGAGCGCAACCACCGACGTCGCCGGCACCGACAAAAGCGTCACGATGACCGAAATCGGCGTGGAAGGCCTCGACCTGCCCTACCTGCAGGAAGGCAGGATGCCCACCAAAGCCGGCGAGGTCGCCGTCACCGAGAAATACCTCATCGACTCCGGCCACAGCATCGGCGACACCATCACCATCACCCCCGCCGACACCGCGACCTCGTTCGGAGTCGATCTGTCCGATTCGGGGGATTCGAATGGAAACGCCACTCAAGCCGGGACTGAAACGAACGAATCGGGGGATTCGGACGAACGGCAGGAGACGGCTACAGCCGACGCGAACGAATCGGGGGATTCGGACGCGAACGGGGAGCCCGTGGATGACGAAACCTCGCCGCAATTCCCCACCGAGCTGACCATCACCGCACAGGTGCTGGACCCCAAGGACCTGACCAACCCCACCGGCTACGTCACCTCCGCACTGCGCAGCCCCACCACCGCCGACTACGTGTTCTTCGCCCCCAGCAGCGGCGTCACCGGCAACGTCTACACCGCCATCAGCCTGACCGTCGAGGGCGCCACCGAACAGGACACCTTCAGCGACGAATACGACCACATCGTCGACGAAGTCATCGACCGCATCGAACACACCGTGCAGGACGACCAGCAACAGGCCCGCCGCCAAAGCATCGTCAACGAAGCACAACGCCAACTCGACGACGCCAAAGCCGACGCCTACGCCCAACTCGACGACGCCCAGCGCCAGATCGATGACCAATGCGCCACCCTGGACGAGAACCGCCAGACCCTGGCCGACACCCGCAGCCAACTCGAATCCGCGCAAATCGAGATAGCAGCCGGCGAAACCCAGATCGCAACCGCGCGCTCACAGATCGCCGCCGGTCGCCTGCAAATCACCCAAGGCCGCCAGCAGATCAACGAAGCCCGCACCCAGCTGAACGCCGGCAAACAGCAGCTTGCCGACGCCCGGGCGCAACTCGACGCCGCGCAACAGGAATTGAGCAACGCCGAACAGATGCTGCAACTCGCCCGGCAGGTGCGGGATATGCTGGACTCCGTCCCGACCGTCGACGAAGCGACATGGGCGCAGATCGCCGCACTGCTGGCTCAGCTGGGTATCGACGTCGAACCGGATGTGCCTCCCGGCGATGGCATGCAATCCATCAAGGACCAGCTGGACGCCACGATAGCCGACACGCAAGCGCAATATGACGAAGGCAAGCGGCAATACGACGCCAACAACGCCGTCGTCACCCAGAAGGAGCAGGAGGCGGCCGCCGGCGAGGCCGAGCTCAACGCGCAGGCGTCCACGTTGGAGGCCAACGCCACCGCGCTCGAACAGCAGGCCACGCAGCTAGAGACGCAGGCCGCCACGCTGGCCATGAACAAACAGCAGGTGGAGGATGGCCTCAAACAAGTCGAGGATGGCGAGGCGCAACTGGCCGATGGCGAGCAACAGCTCAACGACGCGCAGGCCGAACTCGACGAACAGCGCGCCGCGGCCGATGAGGAATTCGCCAAGCAGCAGCAGACCATCGACGACATCGCCGATGCCCGCTGGTACGTGCAGGACCGCTCGTCGGTCGGCGGCTACTCGTCGCTCGACTCCGACGTCTCCTCGATCGAGACGCTCGGTTTCGCCTTCCCCGTGGTGTTCCTGCTCGTGGCCGTGCTGATGAGCCTGACCTCCATGACCCGCATGGTGGAGGAGGAGCGCGGCCTGATCGGCACCTACACAGGACTCGGCTACGGCAGCCTGACCATCGCCTCGCGGTACCTGCTGTTCGCCGCGCTCGCCTGCCTGATCGGCGGCGGCATCGGTCTGCTGGTCGGGTTCCTGGGCATCCCCGCCTTCCTGCTGACGGTGCTGGAGAACATGTACGTCATCCCCGGAATCGTCCTCGAATACGACTGGCTGTACGGCAGCCTGGGCATCGCGCTGTTCGTCGTCGCCGTGCTGACGGCCACGGGCGCGGCGTGCCTGGGCGAACTGCGGCAGACGCCGGCCCAGCTCATGCGTCCGAAGGCGCCAAAGGCCGGCTCGCGCGTACTGCTCGAACGCATCAAGCCGGTGTGGAGGCGGCTGAGCTTCCTCAACAAGGTCACCGTGCGCAACATCTTCCGGTTCAAGAGCCGCCTGATCATGACCGTCGGCGGCGTGGCCGGATGCACCGCGCTCATCGTCTGCGGATTCGCGATCAACGATTCGGTCGATACGCTCGGGCCCAAGCAGTATGAGGACCTGTACCGGTACGACCTGCTTGTGGCGGCCAACGACGACAACGCCGACGCGATGGCCGACCTGTTGACCGGCGATGCCGACGTGACCGACACGATGCGCGTGCGATTGGAAAGCGGCGAGATTGCCACCGATGAGGGCAGCGCCACGATCCAGCTGATGGTGATTCCGGACGGCGGGGGCGACGACCTCGCCGGCATGGTCGACCTGCAGGATGTGGAACACGGCCGGCGCGAGCTCACGCTCGAGGACGATGCGGTCATCGTCTCGAAATCGGCGGCGAACGCGCTCGGCGTGAAGTCCGGCGACACCGTATCGCTGACCGACGGGAACATGCGGCACGGCGAGGTGACGGTGACGGCCGTGAACCGCAGTGTGATCGGCTCCGACGTGTACATCGGCGAAAGCGCGTACCGTCAGGCGTTCGACGACGACGCCACGATGATCTGGAACGCGGTGTACGCGCACTACGAGGGCAGCGGCGACGAGCAGGTGGAATATGCGGAGGAACTGCAGGACGACCCGGTGGTGCTGACCGCGATTAGCTGCGAGGACATGCGCCGCAGCTTCCGGTTCGAACTGATGGCCGCCGTGGTGGCGCTGATCATCGGCCTGGCGGGTGGCCTGGCGCTGGTGGTGCTGTTCACGCTCGCCAACACGAACGTGTCCGAACGCGTGCGCGAGATGGCCACGCTCAAGGTGCTGGGCTTCACTGACCGTGAGGTGCACACCTACGTGAACAAGGAGATGATGATCCTCACCGGCGTGGGCATCGTGGCCGGCCTGCCGCTTGGACGGTTCATCGGCGGCCTGCTGACCGCGGCCCTGAACATGCCGAGCATCTACTTCGAGGTCGAGGTGCACTGGTGGAGCTACCTGATCGCCGCGGTGATCACGCTGGTGTTCGCGCTGCTGGTGCAGCTGATCACCAACCCCGTGCTGGACCGCATCGATCCGGTCAGCTCGCTGAAGTCGGTGGAGTAGCGGAGGTCCGGCGTTGGCGGATGCGCCCGCTGCCGCCGCCGATCACGGCGGCATCGGGTGTGCGCGACAGGGGAGTGCGGGGCACATCGTGGACTGTAACGCGCGTTGTTCACATGTACCCGCTACACTGCCACCCATGGCAGAGACACGGGAAGAGTTGCGGCCGCGTTCGTCGGCGGCCGGCACGGCCGGGCTGGACTCGGTGGAGGCGTTGGATTCCGATAACGAGATGGAACGCGGCCTGTCCAACAGGCATGTGCAGTTCATCGCGATCGGCGGCACGATCGGCACCGGTCTGTTCCTGGGATCCGGCAAGTCGATCAGCCTGACCGGCCCGAGCATCGTGTTCGTGTACATTCTGGTCGGCGTGGTCATGTTCCTGCTGATGCGCGCCATCGGCGAGACGATGTACCGCGACCCGAGCCAGCATACATTCATCAATTTCGTGGAACGCTACCTGGGGCATGGCTGGGGCAAGTTTGCCGGGTGGTCGTACTGGGTGGCGCTCGTGCTGCTCGGCATGACCGAGATCACGGCCGTCTCCACGTATTTCGTGACCTTCTTCGAGACCTTCGGCATCGATGTGAGCGCGTGGAAATGGCTGATCGAGGCCTGTTTCCTGGTGGCGCTCGTGGGCATCAACCTGATTGCCGTCAAGGTGTTCGGTGAGGTGGAGTTCTGGTTCTCGATGATCAAGATCACGTTGATCGTGGCGATGATCGCCACTGCCGTGGTCATGATCGTCATCGGCTACCACTATCCGTCCGTGCAGATCCATGGTGCCGACGCGCCCACGCCGGCCGGTCACGCCGGGTTCGACAATATCCTGGATGGGTTCTCGATCGCCCCGAACGGCTGGCTCGCGTTCCTGATGAGCTTCCAGATGGTGTTCTTCGCCTACGAGATGATCGAGTTCGTGGGAGTGACCGTCTCCGAGACCAAGAACCCGCGTCAGGTGCTGCCGAAGGCCATCAACCAGATCATCGTGCGTATCCTGATCTTCTACGTGGGCGCGCTGGTGGCGATCATGGCCATCGTGCCGTGGCGCAACTTCACCGCCAACGAGGACGGCTCGTTCGCCTCCCCGTTCATCATGGTGTTCCAGTACGCGGGTCTCAACTGGGCCTCGGCGCTTGTGTTCTTCGTGGTCATCACGGCCGCCAGCTCGGCGTTGAACTCGCTGCTGTATTCCGCCGGCCGTCATCTGTACCAGATCGCCTCGGAGTCGCATTCGCCCACTCTGCAGAAGGTCGGTGTCGTCTCCTCGCACAAGGTGCCGGCACGCGCGATCCTGGTCTCCGCGGCGCTGATCATGCTCTCGCCGGTCATCAACGCGTTCCCGCAGGTCTCCAGCGCGTTCGTGCTGTTCTCGTCCGCGTCCAGCGCCGTGTTCCTGTTCATCTACATCCTGACGATGGTGGCGCACCGCAAGTACCGCCAGTCCCCGGACTTCGCCGCCGACGGGTTCGTCATGCCCGCATGGCGGGTCACGAACACCATCGCCATCGCGTTCTTCGTGTTCGTGTACGCCACCCTGTTCCTGGCCGACGACACGCGAGGCTCAGGCATAGCGGGCCTGGTGTGGCTCGTGCTGTTCGGCGGCTACTGTCTGCTGCACGAGCACTTCCAGAACCGCGACCTCAAGGGTGCCTTGGGCCGCTGACGACCCGGATGATGCGGAAATGCATCTTACGCCTGGCCTATGCGCGACGTCGCAGCCGGTGCACCTGCGGGGGCTACTCGCCTTGGGCCGATGCCCCGAAGGCCTCGTCGATCTGCTCCTGGGTGGGACGGGCGCCGTCCGGGCCGCATAGCGATAGGTAGGTGGCGAATTCGTTCATCCGGTCCACGAGTTGACGGGTGTGCTCCTCGCCCATCTGGGAGAACACCCAGCAGACGGTGGAGCAGAGCACCTCGAAGTTGCGTTGGTCCGCGGCCCGGCCTGCGTCGGTCATGTTGACCAGCGTGACGCGGCGATCGTTCGGATCGGTTGTGCGGGTGATGAACCCCTTCTTCTCCAGGGACGCGAGCACCGCGGAGATGCGGCCTGACGTGGTGTCGGCGGCGGCGGCCAGTTGCGAGGGCGTGCGTGTGCCGTGCACGGCCAATTCGTGGAGGACCAGCGGCTCGCCCTTGGTGCTGTGCGTGAGCCGTTCCTGCATGGCGGCTCCACGGCCGCGCATGTGCTCGATCAGCTCGTCGAGCGCTTCCTGTTCGAATCCCATGATGTGACGCCTCCCTGCCGGATATCTACCCATGGTACCGTGTCTTGCGGCACCGCTCCGGGTGTTTATGCGCGTTTGCGCAGGCGATGGGCCTGCTTGGGCTGAGAGCCGGTCGGGGTGTGTTGGGGCGTCATCCGGTGAACAGCGTGCCGGGGAAATGCCGGCTGCGGGTGGCGACGCGATCGGTGCGGATCGTGACGCAAGCGAAATCGAAGTGTTGGGCGAGCCGTTCCGGGTCGGTGAGGAACAACGCCGTGGCCAAGCCGTCCGCCAATGCCGTGGGGAAGTATCCGCCGGCGGGACGGTTTGCGCTGCGGGCTGTTCCGCCGGGGCGCATGTCCACGACCGCCCAGGTGGCGGCCATATCCGTGACCGGCAGGCCATCCACCGCGTTGAGCAGGTGATGCACCTGTTCGTCGCCTGCCGTCCGCCAATGGCGACGGCTCGGCGCCGAAGCGGCGATGGCGGCGTGATCGATATGCGCGATACCGACGGCCCGGCTGGTATCGTGCGGGTCCTCCAGCGCCACGGTGATCGGGGGTGATGTATGCGCCAGGATGTCGCCGCCGGCATCGATGACGAAATCCGGTGCGTACCCCGGTCGTACGGTCATCTGCTGTGTCAGCATGGCGGCGATGAGGTCGACGAGATACCCCTTGCCGCAGGCGCCGAAATCAAGATGGACGGGTCTTGCGGTGACCAGTGTGGTGCCGTGGCGTTCGACGTCATGGCGCCAGGTCGGATGGGCGACCCAAATCCGTTGGGAATCCGACGTTCCGGTTTCGAAGGCGAGATCGGGGCCGTACCCCAAGCGTGCCAAGGCGGCGCCCACGCAGGGGTCGATCGCGTCATCCGTCGCCTCGCACAGCCGTTCGTAGAGGTCGAACAGCGGTTCGCACCAGTCCGGAAAATCGAAACTGCCGCCATGTGCGGCGCCGGCCATCGCGGCGAGTATCGAGTCGGATCGGAACCGTGACAGCGTGCGTTCATACTCGTCGACGAACGCACGTATCGACGTGTCGTCCATGGGGGCCGTCGATTGGACGACAAGACCGGTGCCCAGCGTGTCGGGCAGAATCAACGAGTGGGGAAACACCATGCCGGCCATCATAGAATCGCCCGGACGGACGCGCCAGATGTCCGCAATATGAGACAAATAACAGCGTATTGTTGGCTCGCATTACCTCGTAGCGAACCAAAAGTCAAGTCTTTTCATTTCGGATAACACCCCATAGGTTGAAGCACATCGATCCGCAACAACCTGAAGGGGCCCGACATGACCAGAACCATGACCCGAATCGGTGCCGCACTGCTCGGCCTGATACTGACGGCCGCCGCCGCGCTGTCGCTCATGATTCCCGCAGTCGCGGACGAGCCGGCCGACCCCGAATCATGGATGCAGATCGCCCAGACAATCGTCGCGGACCTCGACGCAGGCGTCGCCGAATACGTTGACGGCGACCACGCAGGCGCGGCCTCCGCGTTCAACGTCGCATACAACACCGACTACGTGGCCTCCAACTTCGCCAAGGTCGTCAACGACACCATTGGCGCGGACCGATACCAGAACCAGCGCCGGCAATTCCAGGATCTGCAGCGCCTCGTCTACCAGCAGAATCGCCGGACCGATATCGAGACCCTGAGCGACGCGCTCGCCGACGATGTCAGGGAATGCGGCGCCACGTTGGATGGGAACGGTGAACTGAGCGGTCCGCGCGACTACGCGCGGATGCGCGAGGAACAGACCGCCAAGGAACGCGAGGCGTTGGATGCCGCCAAGGTGCACAAGAACGAGGGCATCGGCACCCGCTCCTGGTCGGATGTTGCCGCGGAAATGGTGGCCGTGCTCGACGATTCGCTGGCCGCCGGCGAATCCGGAGACGGGGAGCGAGGCGCGGAACTCGTCAATGAGGCCTACTACCAGTACTACGAAAAGCTGGGGTTCGAGAAGAACGTGATGAACGCCATCGGCGGCAGCCGCGTCTCCAAGGTGGAAAGCACGTTCAAGGAAAGCCGTAAGGCCATGGTCGCCGGAGACACCGCGGATGCGAAAGCCCATGTCGACGAGTTGAAGACGATGCTCGTCGAGGACGCCGCAGCGCTGGACGGCGGTGCCGGCAGCGAGGTCGGCGGGTTCACACGCCTGATCACCAGCTCGTTCGGTCAGGCGTTCCTGATCCTGATCCGCGAGGGACTGGAGGCCCTGCTCGTCGTCGCGGCGATCATCGCTTATCTGGTCAAATCCGGCAACCGCCGTCTGGTGCGGTGGATCTACCTGGGCGTCGTGGCCGGCCTGGCCGCATCGGGGGCCATCGCCGCGGTGTTCATGGCGTTGTTCGGTGGCAGCGGACCGCAGCAGGAGATCATGGAAGGCGTGTGCGCGCTCGTGGCGATGGGCATGCTGCTGTACACCAGCAACTGGATGCTCAACAAATCCAGTGTCGACGCGTGGAACCGGTACATCCGGGCCAAAACCGAAGCCGCCGTCGCACGCATCGGCGGCACGGCGGGCACCGACCCCACACCGGAACGTCTGGGCGCGGCCGGCATCGTCTCGCTCGCCCTGCTGAGCTTCCTGGCGGTCTTCCGCGAAGGTGCCGAAACGGTGATTTTCTACCAGTCGATCTACTCGATGACACAGGACGCCAGCGGCATGTGGATCGGCGGCATCACCGCGGCGGTTGTGCTGATCGGCGTCTTCCTGCTCATCCGGTTCACATCGGTGCGCATCCCGATCAGACCGTTCTTCATCGTCACTTCGGTGCTGCTGGCCGTGCTTGTCGTGATCTTCGCGGGCGGCGGCGTGCACTCGCTGATCGAAGGTGATGCGCTGGGCGGCATCTATCTGGACGGCTTCCCGACGAACGACTGGCTCGGCCTGTACCCCTATGTCGAAACGCTGGCCGCGCAAGGCATTGCGTTGGCTGCCGTGCTCGCGCTGTTCGCCATCGGTGCGGCCAGGCAGGCGAAGACCCGCCGCCGCGCCGAACGGATGGCGTAGGCAACCATACCCCTATCCAACAACCAACCAGAAAGAGAGAACACCATGACCACCAAGAAAACGCTGGCAACCCTGCTGGGCCTGTTGCTCGCCGGATCGCTGTGCATGGCGACCGCGGCGTGCGGCGATACCGGTGCCGCAAACACCGACTCGGGTGCCGACGCCGCATCGCAGACCGAGGGTGCCGCCGACACCGCGGATACCGGTGCCGGCTTCGAGGAGATTCCGATCGGCACCGATGTGGAGCTGGAGGGCGAGATCAACGCCGCCGCGGTCTATTTCCAGCCGATTGATATGGAACCCGCCGGCATGGGCTTGAGCGCCGCGGAGTCGAACCTGCATCTGGAAGCCGACATCACCGCGCTGGAAGGCAACGATCTGGGATATGGGGCCGGCGATTTCGTGCCCGGCCTGACCGTGGACTACGTCATCACCGACAAGAACGATCCGTCCAATACGCAGGAGGGCACGTTCATGGAGATGGTCGCCTCCGACGGTCCGCATTACGGCGGCAACATCGCCTTGGACAAGGACGGCGAATACACGCTGACGTTCAAGATCCACTCCCCGGCCGAGAACGGCTGGATGCTGCACACCGATCCGGAGACCGGCGTGACCGGCCGCTGGTGGAACGAGCCGCTGGAAGCCACCTTCGACTGGGACTACACCGTCCACCAGTGGTGACCGCTCGCCCGCTGAGGGCGGGATTGCGGCCATTGGCCGCACTTGAGAGAAGACGAACGAAAGGATGATCATGCTCGGGCAATTCAACCAGGCGCTTTCCGGCACCATCGGCCCATGCCTGCTGGTGATGAGCCTGAGCGTGCTGCTCACCGTAGGGGAAGGCCGTAACCGGCCGGCCAGTCGCCGGTGGCGCGCGATCGGCGTCGCCATCGGCCTGGCCGCGGCCGTGGTCTTCGCCATACTGCGCGGCACCGCCATCCTCAATCGGCGGTCCACCGTGAACCTGCCGACGCTGATCCTCGGCGTGATCCTCGATATCGCACTGATCGCGGTAATCGTTCGCTCCCAGGGCATCGTCGAACGGTGGCGTCGGACATCCGCAAGCCGCGTTTCCGTAGACGAGATGGGCGATGCGTCGGTTCGTCGCGCCCGTCTATGGATGAACGTGGCAAATGGCGTCGCCGCGGCGGATATCGCGGTCACGATATTCTTCGCGATGCCGGACGTGATCCTGCAGCTGACGAATTTCGTCGACACCGGCGACTCGCCGTTCACCTCCGATATGCTGCTGCGCGCGTTGGGCTTCCTGCTGGGCATCGGCATGACATTGATCGTGGCGGTGGTGTTCCACACCCTGCGCACCCCCGACATCCGCCGCGCCTTCACCGCCGCCGCGCTGATCGTCGCCATCCTGCAGTTGGTCATGCACGCCACGGAACTGTTCTCGCTGCTGATGAACATGATGATCCTGGTGTTGCACGGGCCGGCCTTCCGTGTGCTCATCCTGCTGCACAACCACGAACTGTGGATGACCTATGCGCAGGCGCTGGCCTTCCTCATCCCCGCTGTCGCCTCAATCATCATCGGCCTGCGCACCACGCCGAACGGAGGCCGCCTGCCGGGAGACGCCGCAATCCCGCCGTTGAACGAGGCGGGGGTTCGCGCACGCATCGCCTTCCGCCGTCGAGCCGTGGCCGCCGGCGCGTGGAGCACGGCGGCCGCCATCGCGCTGACAGCGCTGCTCGCATGGGGAACCTACGAACTGAACAAACAGCCGGTCATCTCCGAACCGGAGGAATACTCGCTTGTGGACGGCGTGGCCACCATCCCCTTCTCCCAAGTGGAGGACGGGCATCTGCATCGCTTCGCATACACGGCGGCCGACGGCACCGAGATGCGGTTCATCATCATCCTCAAGAACGGCGGCGCGTACGGCGTCGGCCTGGACGCCTGCGAAACCTGCGGCGACGCCGGCTACTACGAGCAGGACGGCAAAATCATCTGCAAACGCTGCGACGTGGCGATCAACTTGGCCACCATCGGGTTCAAAGGCGGCTGCAACCCCATACCGTTCCCCTACCAGGTCGACGACGGTGCCATCATCATCCACGCCGCCGACCTTGATGCGCTGTCCGCGCACTTCCAATAACGAAAGGAGGTTCCGGTGTTCATCCTGCGCATGATCTTCCGCTCATTCAGCCGGCAGTTCCGGCGACGGCTGCTCGTCGCCATCACCATCTGCCTATCCTCGGCGGTGGCGACGGCCATGCTCGGCGTCGTCTTCGACGTAGGGGACAAACTCAACGAAGAACTCTCGGCCTACGGCTCCAACATCGTCATCGAACCCAAATCGGACGCGGTGGTCGCCGACCTGTACGAGACGGTGGACGGCAGCGACACCGAACCGACCTCCTTCCTCAAGGAAAGCGATATCCAGAAGATCAAAACGATCTTCTGGGCATACAACATCACCAACTTCGCGCCGAAACTCAATCTGCACGCGGACATCACCGCCGGCACCGGCGGCGATGCCGCAACCGTGCCCGTCGTCGGCACCTGGTTCAACACCACACTGCATCTGGCCACCGGGGAAACCTCGGTCGTCGGCGTACAAGGCATGCGCTCGTGGTGGACCATCAACGGACGCTGGGCGCGGGACGACGCCGACGAGGCGATGATTGGCGCGGACCTCGCCGACCAACTGCACATCGACGCCCCGGGTATGACCATCACCCTATCCCGAGGGAATACGGCGGCCACCGTCACCGTCGTCGGCATCTACGATTCGGGCGACGAGGAAAACGGCGCCGTCTATGTTCCCTCGGCGACGTTGCAGGAACTGAGCGGCCTGACCGACAGTGTCGACGAGGTGGAGGTCAAAGCACTGACCACACCGGAAAACGACCTGGCACGCAAAGTGTCCCGCAACCCCGCGGCCGTCACCCAGGAGGAATGGGAAACCTGGTATTGCACCGCCTACGCCTCGTCGATTGCCTACCAGATCGAGGAGGTGCTCTCCGACGCCGTGGCCAAACAGATTCGCCAGATCTCCGAACTGCAAGGCGATGTACTCAACAAGACTCGCGCGGTCATGATCGTCATGACCGGCCTGAGCCTGCTCGCCGCAGCCATCGCCGTGGCGAACCTGATGGCCGCCTCGATCACGGAACGGTCCTCCGAACTCGCGCTGCTCAAGGCGATCGGAGCGACCGACGGCGCGGTGTCGCGGCTCATGCTGTTGGAAACCGCGGTGATCGCACTGATCGGCGCGCTCGCGGGTGCCGGATTGGGTGTCGGCGCGGCGCAGCTGATCGGACAGGTCGTGTTCGCCTCGTCGATCACGCTACGGCCGATGGTGTTCATCCTGGTGGCCGTGCTGATCGCCGCGACCGTGCTGGCCGCCTCCTGCTCATCCATCCGTTCGATTCTGGGAGTACGTCCCGCGGAGGTGCTTCATGGCCGCTGACCGCAATGCCGGGCGTCGTATGACGAACCGGCGCATGTTCCTCACCATGGTGTTCGGGGCGGTATTCCGCCGCCGTTCGCGTGCCATCATGGCCGTGGTCGCCTCGATGGTCGGCACCGTCACACTGTTCGGGCTGGCCGCGATCTGCCTGACCGTGCCGCAACAGATGGGCGACGAGATGCGGACGTACGGCGCGAATCTCATCGTCACCGGCCCGCAAGGAGGCATGGACGACGACGTCGTCCGTACTGTCGAAACGCAGGTGCGGGCCGCGGCGGAGGCGGACGCGGCGACCTACCGGTATGAAACCGTACGCGTCAACGCGGCATCGTATGTGTTGGCCGGCATCGACGTCGACGCGACGCGCGCGCTCAACCGGCATTGGGTCGTCGACGGCGACTGGCCAAGCGATGGGCAGGTATTGGTCGGTTCGGATGCGGCCGAAGCGATGAGCCTGCAGATCGGCGACACCGTGACCATCGGATACCGCGCGGACAATGCGGGCGCTCCCGGCGACGCCGGCGGCGGAACCTCGTCAGAGGATTCCTTGGGCAGCGTCGCGGGGCAGATGCGGGACGGCCGTGTGTCCACCGACATCCTGGAAACCGACGGCGTCGGGTATCGCGTGGCCGGAATCCTGGAAACCGGCGGCAACGAGGACGGCATCATCTACGCGACCGTGGACGACGTCGTCGCGTTGGCGGGCGACCGTGGACCGGACGTCATCGAATTCGCCTCACAGGCTGATGACGGGCATCTCGAAGCCCTCGCCGATGCGATCAACGACGGAGAACTGGGCGTGAGCGCACAACGCGTATCCCGGATGACCTCGTCGAACCGCCGCATCATCGCCATGCTGCAGACGCTGTTCTGGTTCGTTTCGGCGGTGGTGCTCGTGCTGACGCTCGTGGGCGTATCGACCACCATGTCATCGATCGTCTCCCAGAGGCGCAATGAGATCGGCCTGCGCAGGGCGCTCGGAGCCACAACGCGTTCCGTGGTGGCCGAGTTCGCCGCCGAATCGGCGTTGTACGGCATGGCCGGCGGCCTGTGTGGTGTCGGTTTGGGGTATGCGCTGGCGCGTGCACTGTGCCGGATGGTGTTCGACCGAACATTGGATTTCAGCGTGGCGTTGGGTTCCGCATCGGTGGCGCTGAGCGTGGCGGTGGCGGTGGCGGCGTCGACTCCGCCGATTCGGAACGCCACGCGCATTGACCCGGCCGTGGTGCTGCGGGAGGAATGACGGTCCATAACAGGTTTTCCGGCCGGACCGCAGGGCGACGAGTCGTTCGATCGGATTGCGATCTCGTTCATCCATTCACGACAGGGAAAGGACAAGGCATGTTACTGGAACTCGACCATATCTCCAAGATCTACGGCGAACTCAACGCTGTCGACGATTTGAACCTGACCGTGCCGGAAGGACAGTGGCTGGCGATCGTCGGCTCGTCCGGTTCCGGCAAAACCACGCTGATGAACATCATCGGGTGTCTGGATTCGCCCAGCCGCGGTTCGGTGACGTTGGAAGGGCGGCGACTGGAGGACTTGAACGCCGCGCAGCTGGCCGACGTGCGCAAGAACGTGATCGGCCTGGTGTTCCAAAAGTTCCATCTGGTGCCGCATCTGACGGCGGTGGAGAACGTGATGGTCGCTCAGTACTATCATTCGGTGGTCGATGAGGCACAGGCGATGGCCGCGCTTGAACGGGTGGGACTGAAGGAGCGTGCCCATCATCTGCCCGCCCAGCTGTCCGGGGGCGAGCAGCAGCGTGTGTGCATCGCGCGGGCGTTGATCAACTGCCCGAAACTGGTGCTGGCCGACGAACCGACCGGCAATCTCGACGAACGCAACGAGCGCATTGTGCTCGACCTGTTCCGCCAGCTGCATGAGCAGGGCACCACCATCATCGTGGTGACGCATGACGCGTTGGTCGCCTCCTGCGCGCAACGAGAGATCATGCTCAACCACGGCGTGCTGGTGGGGGAGCGGTGGAACGACGAAACGGCCCGGCTCGCGTATGAGGCGGCGGGCGGGCGACCGGCATCCACCGGGGCGCAGGTGGAGGGCGCGCAGACAGGGGAGACGGCAATGGCGTTCGCCGACCCGACCAAGGCCGCGAAAACCGGGGCGTGAGTACAGGTGGAATAGGTGCGGCAGCCGGGGGCGGAGAACCTGAACCATGCCGGAGGGCAGCGTCGGTTTGTCGGTTCGACAGTAACGGCGCGACGGCGAACGGAAAGGACACACGATATGGAACGGAACGCAGTGGCGTTCAGCGGCCGTGCAATCGGCGTGACGGTGGCCGGTCTGGTGGTGAGCGCCGCCCTGCTGGGTGGGTGCGGCGAACCCAAAGCCGTGCCGATGGACGACGAGTTCGCCGGGAATTCCGGGCAGTCGGCGGATTCGGGGACGACGGGAACGGATGTCGCCGAGGATGCAGGCAATGGTGAGGCGCCGGACGGTTCTGATGGCGGGGATGGCGGAGCCCGGCAGGATACCGGCGTCTACGCCGACGGCACCTATGCGATCAAGGGCCAGTATGGGCCGGTCGGCGAGGACACCATCGACGTGTATCTGACCATTGCGGACGGTGCCGTCACCGATGTCGATGTCGTCGGACACCCGTTCACCACCATCTCCAAGCACCATCAGGAGGCGTTCGCCGAAGCCGTGCCCGGCGTGGTGGTGGGCAAACCGCTCAAAGGGTTGCATGTGGACAAGGTGGCCGGTGCCAGCTGGACGTCGGACGCGTTCAACGCCGCCCTTGACGTGGCGAGGCAGGAAGCCTCCGTCGTCCAGTAGCGCGCGGGTCGGTCGCAGCTCATCCGATGAGCTTGGTACGCTCCAATTGTTCCCCGAACCGGCGGTTCAGCCCGACCAACGGCTTGCGCAGCAACAAGCCGAGCAACAGCAGCGGCGGCACGAACAGCAGCAGCTTGCCCAGCTCCATCCAGTAGTCGTTCTGGTAGATGCCGGCGATCGCGGCGCGCATCGCGTTGATCGCATGCGTGATCGGCAGGAACGGGCTCAGCCGCTGCATGAACTCCGGCAGCACCTGCAACGGGTACGACCCGGCGGAACCGGACACCTGAAACACCAGCATCAGCATGCCGATCGCCTTGCCGATATTCCCGAAGCTGACCACCATCGTGTAGATGAAGAACGCGAACACCAGACCGCCCGCCCAACCCGAGAGCATGAACAGCAGCGGGTGCACGGCCTGCACGCGCAGGAACAGCAGACTGCCGGCGCAGCTGACCGTGCTCTGCAGCAGCGAAATCAGCGCGAACACGCCGAAGCGTCCCAGGAACACCTGATGCGGCCGCAGCCGGCGGAACCGCCGCCGCTGTTCGTCGGCCAGGGTGGTCTTCACCGCCAACGCAATGAGAATCGACGCGGTCCACAACGGGATGAACGTGTAATACGGCGTCATGCCCGAACCGAAATTCTCCATCGGGAATACGGCCTTGCGGTCCAATGCAACGGGTGCGGCCAATGCGGAGGCCAGCGAGGACGCGTCCCCGGCGAGCAGCGAACGGACGGCGTCGGCGTCGCCGCTCGTCAATGCGTCGGCCAGATCGTCATGGAAGGTGGTCAGCCCGGCGCCGGCCTCGCGCAGGTGCGCGGCGGTGTCGTCCAGCATCGTGCGGATGTCCGCCACCGTGGCGCCGGCGTCCGCCGCGGCGCCGTCCAGTGTGGAGACCGTGGAATCCAACCGTTGCGTGTCCTGATCCAGCACGGAGGAGGCGTCCCGCACGGCGGCGGTGAGTTGGTCGACCTGCGGGGCGATGTCGGCCGCGAACCCGTCCGAGACGTCGGTGACGGATGCGACGGCCTGGTCGATGAGCGTGCGGATCTGCTCCCGCTGTCCGAGCGCGGCGTCGGCGTCCCGCGTCACCGTGTCGGCGGCCGTGGTCAACGCCGTGGCCAGCGTGTCCAGCTGGTCGGCGGTGCGCTGCAGCGCGTCCGCCGCGGCCGTCAGGTCGGGGTTGTCGGCCGCGCCCGGCAGTCCCAGCAGCGTATCGTGCAGCTGCCGGTAGAGCGCCGCCTGGTCGCTCACCGCGGAGGACTGCTGACGCAGCGCGTCGGCGGTGGCCGTGGCGTTGCCCTGCGCGTCGTCGAACACCGTGTCGAGGTCGTCGCGCACGCCGGTGAACCCGTCGGCGCTGGCGGACAGCGCGTCCGTCACCGTGCCCGCGGCCGCCGAGAGCGCGTCGGCCGTGTCGCGGACCGCCTGACGGGCGTCGCCCAACGGTTCGGCGTCGTCGTCGATGGCCGTGGCGGTCTGCCCGACCAGCGCCGACGAGCTCTCCAGCAGCGACTGGGCCGTGTCGGTCAGCGCGCGGTAGGTGGCGAGGGAGTCGGCGGTGTCGTTCAACTGGGCGGCGAAGTCGGCGATGTTGGCCTGGAAATCGTCCATCGCGTTCCGGGCCTCGGGGCGGTCGAGCTGCCGGACCAGCGCCGCGGCGATGTCCAACGCGGTGCCCGTCAGCGTTTCGGCGAACATCTCGTTGACCTGCGCGGCCACCTCGTCGGCGCCCGCACCCGTCAGGTTCGGGGCGACCGCGTTCTTCTTCTCGTTGCTGTAATACTCGATGACGGCGTGGTGCGCGTCCTCGGTGAAGAACGTCATCATCGTGGCGCTGAAATCCTTCGGGATCACCAGCGCGGCATAGTATTCCCCGGACTTCGTGCCCTCGATCGCGTCCTGCCGCGTGGTGAACGTCCAATCCAGCTGCGAGTCGGCGCGCAGCTGGTCCACCACCTCGGCGCCGATCGACACACGGACCGGGATCAGGTCGGACTGGTAGCCCTCATCGTCGTTCGCCACCGCGAACCGCATCGCACCCATGTTGCCGAACGGATCCCAACTGGCGGCGATGTTGAACCAGGCGAACAGGCTGGGGATCGCCACCAGGCCGATCACGATGATCACGGAGACCACGTTGCCGGTGAGCCGGCGCACATCGTCCACGAACAGATGCCAGATATCCCTCATGCCCGGTGCCTCCCCTTGGAATCATGCAACCCGATCAGATCGGTCTCGACGATCCGGCGCGCGGCCTCCCGCGTGCGGTCCGCGCGGCGTGCGCGCCTACGCCGCCGCGCGCGGCGGGCGCGCGTGCGGTCCAGATCGCGCAATGCCAGCTGCACGCGGATCTCCTCGTCGTCCAGATTGCCGAGCTCGACCTGCCGGCGCAGATGGTCGCGCATCAGCTCGATGCCCATCAGGAACGCGATGATCAGCAACACCCACACGGTCCACGCGCCCAGCATCGCCAGCTTGGCGTCCGTGGTCAGCGAGAACGTGACCGCCAGCACGACCGGCACCACGAACCCGGCGATCGTCGCGCCGCGCCGCAGCCGCGGATACAGCTCCTCGAACGCGGCCGCCCGCTGCACGATCGCCTCCCGATACTCCGCACGGTCGCCCAGCACGCGCAGGATCTGGCCGATCGGATACTCGTGGCCGCGCAGCGTCACCGGCTCGCCGTTGAGGATCCCGGCCTGGGCGATCTGCCGGGCGAACAGCCGGTTCACGTTCGTCAGCCGCGGCCGGACGCCGATGCCGACGGCGAACGCGACGGCGGCGAACACCAGCAGATGCGCCATGCTGGTCCACCAGACATTGCCGTAGAACCCGCCGATCGTCTCACGCAGGGCGTCGATCGCGTAGGTGAACGGGAAGAACGGGTGCAGGGCGCGGAAGAACCCGGGCATCATCTCGATCGGATACATGCCTCCCGCCCCCGGAATCTGCACGATGATCATCACCATGATCAGGGCCTTGCCCACATGCAGCAGCGTGGTGGCCAGCATGTACGCGACCGCGCTGTACGTCACCGAGGCGATCACCCCCGTGGCCACGAACGCGACCGGGCTGACCGTCTGCACGCCGATCACCAGATCGCCGACGGTCACGATCAGCCCCTGGGCGGCGGCCATGACCGCCAGCAGCAGCCAACGGCCCAGATACGCCTGGGTGGCGGTCAGGTCCTCGACGCCCTCGTCGTCGGCCTCCAGCTTCATCAGCGCCACCAGCATGAACACGCCCGCCCACATCGCCAGATTCGTGAACAGCGGGGCCATGCCGGAACCGTACGAGTTGACCGGATACACGACATGCTCGTCCAGCACGGTGGGGGAGAGCATGAAATCCGCGATCTTGCGCTCGTCGAGCGTGCCGTCCCCGCCGAACAGGGCGTCCAGCGTGCCGGCGGAGGACAACGCGTCCAAATCCGTGCGCAGCGTGCCCAGCCGGGTCTGCACGCGCGCCAGGGCGGCGTCGGTGTCGGACAGGGCGGTTGTCGTCTGCAGGAGCGCCTGGTCGAGCTGATCCACGATCAGTGACGCCTGGTCGATCAGCGTGCCCTGCGCTGACAGCTGGCCGCCGAGCGTGCCGCTCGCCGTGGATAGCGCACCCAGCCCGTTGCCGAGCGCGGGCCAAGCGTCGGCGTTCAGGGTGGACCGGGCCTGCGCGGAGGCGTCCAACGCCTGTTGCGTGGCCGTGCCCAGGTCGTCCGCCAGCGCGCCGGTGTCCGTGGCGGTGGCGCCGATGGTGCCGTTCAGCGCCGTCAGGCTTTCGATGGTGCCGTCCAGCGTCGTGTTCGCCTGTTGCAGCTGGTCGATGGCCTGCATGATGGTGCCTGACGAATCCGGCAGGGCTTCGGACAGGGCCTTCAGATTGTTCAGAAGCGTGGCGTTGCGGTCGGTGATGTCCTGCAGCGTGGCCAGGCTGCCGGCGACCTGGCCGTTGGCCGCGGTGATCGCTCCCGCCGCTGAGGCCAGAGCGCCCGTGGCCTTGGCATTGGCTTGGGAGAGCAGGGCGTTGCCGGTGTCGAACGCCGTGGAGGCGGTGCCGACGGTCTGCCCGAGCGCGGTCCGCGTGGTGTCAAGCAGGCCGGAGAGGCCGTCCAGCCCGCTGGCGGCGTCGGCGCCGAGCCGGCGGACATCGTCGAGCGTGGCGCGCACACCCGTCAGATCCATCGGGTCGTCGGCATCGGTGACGTCGGCGATGGCGGAGCGGATCGAGGCGACGGCATCCTGCGCGTCCGCCAGCGCCCGGTCGGCCTTGGTGCGGGCGGCGTCCGCGGAATCCGACGCCTGGGCCTCGGCCTGGTTGACGGCCTGTGCCACCACCTCGCTGACGGTGGAGACGAACGTGGCGTTGACCTGACGGTCGACCGTGTTCGCGGCGGTGTCCGTGACCTTCGGCGCGATGGGACTGGCCTTCTCGTTGACGTAGTACTCGAGCGCCGGCCGCTCGCCGTCCCCGGTGATGAGACCCGCGAGCCGGTCGCTGAAATCCTCGGGGATGACGATCGCCGCATAGGAACGGCCGGACCTGACGTCCCGCATGGCGGTGTCCTCGTCGACGAACGCCCAGCCGATATCGTGGTTGTCCCCAAGCGAATCGACGATCCGGTCGCCGAGATCGACGCCGGCGATCGGCGCCGACTCGGTGCCGCGGTCCCGGTTGACCACCGACACCCGCACATTGGCGGTATTGCCATACGGATTCCAGAACCCGATGATGTTCACCCACGCGTAGAACGCCGGCAACACAGCCAACCCCAGCACGATCACCCACGCCGCCGGCACGCGCAGCAGCCGGCGGACATCGCGGACGACGATCGACCACACATTGCGCACAGGACACCCTCCCATCATCGGCCGCAACGGGAACGCGGCATCTCCGGTAGCATAGGCTTCCGGCGCATCACGCCGCATCGCGATTCACCCCAAGAGGGGGTGGCTTGGGCATGTCCATGGCTGCTGTCCGTTTTTGGCGGCGAACTCCATCGTGAACGAGGGGGTGGCTTGGGCATGTCCGTGGCTGCTGTCCGATATCAGCCGCGGGAACGAGCGCCGCCGTGCCGCGCATCTGCTAGCGTGGGGGCAATGGAACCCGCAACGCACGATGAGACACCGGCCACCGCAGCCCCTGGGACCCCATCCCGCCGCCTGCCCGGCGACGTCAACGGCGATGGCCGCGTCGACATCGACGACCGCCGGTTGCCACTCATCGCCCGCATCTACGGCGTCCTCGTCCTGCTGAGCGGCATCGTCACCGTCCCCGCACTCGTCTTCATCGCGGTTCGCGGCATCGTGGGCGTCCTGAGCGGACACTCCGTCATCGACGTGCTGGACCTGACCTTCATCCTGACCTGCGTCCAGGTCGGCGTCATGCTCGTCTCCTCGTCCTGCATGGTCGTCTTCGGCGTCTTCCTGCTGTGCAACCGCCGCAAGAACGCGGCGCGATGGGCGTACGCCATCATCCCCCTGACCATCGCCGACGGTATGCTCTCCCTGGCGCTCGTCGGCGTCGACTGGAACCTGATCTCGCCGGTGATCCAGCTGGCGATTCTCGTGACCCTGTCCATCGTGCTCGATCCGGGGCTGCTGGGGGAACGCCGCCTGCAGTACACCCTCAGGCGCATGGACGAGCGCAGCGAATACGAGGAGGCGGTCGCCAAGGGCATGCTCGGCCGCGATCCGAGCGGCAAGGGCTACATCGAGCTGGAATTCTTCAACATCTTCTGGCTGTTCATGATCGGCTGCGTGTTCGGCCTGGTGGTCGAAACCCTCTACCACCGTGTGGTATGGGGCGAATGGCAGGACCGCGCCGGACTGCTGTGGGGACCGTTCTCCCCGATCTACGGCTGCGGCGCGGTGGGCCTGACCGCATGTCTGAACCGGCTGTGGCGCTCGCATCCGATGCTGATCTTCTGCGCCAGCGCGGTGATCGGCGGCGCGTTCGAATACTTCGTCAGCTGGTTCATGGAGGTGGCGTTCGGCATCACCGCCTGGGACTACACCGGGCAGTGGCTCTCGATCGACGGGCGCACCTCCGGCAAGTACATGGTGTTCTGGGGGTTCCTCGGGGTGGTGTGGATCAAGCTGCTGCTGCCGCGGATCCTGTGGCTGATCAACCGGATCCCGTGGAAGGTGCGGTATTCGCTGACCGCCGTGGTGTTCGTGTTCATGCTCGTCAACGCCGCGATGACGTTGATGGCCTTCGACTGCTGGTACGGCCGGGTGTCCGGCAACGAGCCGGACTCCCCGGTGACGTGGTTCTTCGCCGAGCACTTCGACGACGCCTACATGGAGCACCGGTTCCAGACCATGTCGATCGACCCCTCGCGTTCGGGGCGTCTGTAGCGGGCGGGTTCCGGTCGTTGTGTGAGACCGGGCGCGGCGGGTGATGCCGGGCCTGCCGATGAATCCGATATATTTGCGGCCCGGAGGATTAGGCGCCTGGTCATGTTGGCGATGCCGCGGCGGTCGAACGTCGATGTCCGCACAGCGTACATGTCGGACTGCGGCCGGAGGACGATTGCTTATAATGAGCGGCAACGGTGCTCCACGGCCGGAACCGCCTGGACGCCCGCCGGACGGATGAAGGAGGATCCCATGACCAACGCGATCGTGCTCATCGATGTGGAAAGCGGCAAGGCCAACGAGGCCGCCCGGGCCGTGGCGGAGATCCGCGGCGTGCGCGAGGTGTACTCGGTGGCGGGAGACATCGACCTGGTCGCCGTCATCAACGCGGACGACATCGACCAGCTGACCGAGATCATCCCCGGAGGCATCGCCAAGGTCGAAGGCGTGACCCGCACCCGCACGCTGATGGCCTTCAAAACCTACAGCAGCAGGGACGAGGCCGCCGCCTACGACCTCGGCCTCGACTGACGGGACTACACCCAGCGGTCGGACATGGCGAAGGAGTTGCGCATCAGGTTGCTGGATGTGTACAGCACACTGGCCAGCAGCCTGACGGTACGCTCCCGCAGATACGCGGCCATGACCTCATTCGCCTCGGTGAGCCGTGCCGCGGCCGCATCCATCCCATCCGTCGCGCCGGCACCTGCCAGTGCCGCGTCGGTGTCGAACACATGCCGGTGCCCGAAGCTGCGCACCTGCTCCGCATACTGCTCGATGGCGTTCGAGCATTCGATGTAATGCGGGTCCGCCATCGCGGCGATCATGCGGATCGACCAATAATACGAATCGGTGGACGGCTCGGCCGGCGTATCCCGCAGATAGGCGGGCGTATCCAGCACATTCGCGTAGAACGGCGCCACCGCGTTGAACGGTCCCGAACCGAACGACACCCACATCACCGCGCGGTGCGCGGCCGGCACGTCGCCGCGCAGCTCCATCGCCACCATGTGGCCGGTGCGGTTGATGCCGATCGGACGGTACCGGTGGCGTGACTCCGGCGTGCCCAACGTGCCGTACGGGTCATACGGCGTGCCCTCGAAATGCGAGCTCATCAGGAAGTCCACATCCTCGATGCTCACCTTGCGCTCCGGCTCGCGGCACCACGGGATGTCGTCCGAGGTCGGCGTGTACCGGGCGTTCGGGGAATCCCAGTCCTCGCTCGGGTTCAGATACCGCTGCATGTACCAGGCACGCGGCGTGTTGTAGATGTGGTCCTTGGTGGTGGCGGTGCCGAAGGCCGCACGCGTGTCCAGATGGTGCGGGCCGCGGTTCATGGCCATATCCAGATGGTGGCGCTCGATGAACTCGATGAGGTCGGCGCTGCACATATGCTCGCGCCGCTGGCCGAACGCGTCGTCCAGATCGAACTCGTCAATGCCCAACTGGTTGGGGATCGTGGCGTAGCAGTCGTCCGGCACACGGCGGGCGATCCAATGATGGCCGCCGATCGTCTCCACATACCAGATCTCGTCGGCGTCGCTGATCGCGATGCCGTTCGACTCGTACGTGCCGTACCGTTCCAGCAGACCGCCGAGCCGGATCACACCCTCGCGCGCGGTCGTCACATACGGCAGCACCAGCGTGATGATATCCTCCTCGCCGATGCCGCCCGGCCGCTCCGGCACGTAATCGGCATCGCCCGGTTGCCCCTGCGCCGGACGCAGCTCAACCAACGGATCGGCCGCAAGCACACGCTCGTTGACGGCAATCGTTTCGGTGGCGCTCATCGCCACATTGTGCACGTTGACGCCGGCCTCGGCCAGCACACCGCGGTTCGGCAGCACATTCGGCGCGATCGTGTACCGGCACGGATCGTCCGGCAGATCGATCTCGACATGGCTGAGCACCGAACGGTAACGACGCGGCTGGTCCTCGGGACGGACCACAACGAACCGTTTCGGATCGTAACGGCCCGACCCCGAGTCGTCATCGCGCGCGATAATCGTCGCCCCGTTGTAGCTGGCCGCTTTTCCAATCAATATCGTGGTACAAGACATAGGATGCCACTGTAGTCCCAGTGGCGCACAGCACGGGGGATTATCGCCCCGACTAGTCGCCCAACTGCCTGAGCAGCGACGCCACATGCCCCTTGGCCCGCACGTTATACCGCGCCAGCACCACGTGCCCGTCCGGACCCACCACCACGGTCGAGCGGATCACCCCCACATGCACCTTGCCGTACAACTTGCGCTCGCCATACGCGCCATACGCCCGATGCGCCGCGCAATCCGGATCGGACAGCAGCGGGAACGTCAGATGATCGCGCTCGCGGAACCGGGCGAGCGTGGACGGATCGTCCTTCGAGATGCCGACCACCTCATAGCCGGCGGCGGTCAAACGGTTGAGGTTGTCCCGGAAATCGCAGGCCTCGGTGGTGCAGCCGGGCGTCATGGCGGCGGGGTAGAAGTAGACGATGACGTTGCGGCCGCGCGCCAGCAGGTCCGCGAGCCGGAGCGTGGAGCCGTCGTCGGCGGTGAGGGAGAAGTCCGGGGCCATCTGGCCGGGTTCGAGGCGGACCGAATCGTTGTGCTCTGTCATGGCTCCCACTGTATACGGTTCGCCGCGGGGAGCGGGGTTTATCCCCGAGCGGAACGGTGCAACGATGTATCGGCGAGGCCGGGGCGATTTGCTAAAACGTTTAGCACGGCCTAAGATGCATCATGTCCACATGACACAGCGGAACGGCGACGACGCCTAGCAACCGCGCACCCGGCACCCTGACCCGAGGATAACGGCATCCCCGTCGGTGCCTGACGCGTAAGCCACCGGCTCGATGACGAGACGTCGATGGTGCAATGACGCATCGTCTCCACTGCGCCAACAACCCTACGCATATCAAAGGGGTGAATCAATGTCCGAGACAGACAAGAAGCCGGCCGGGAACAAGGGTCTGCAACGAAGCCTGAAACTGGTGTTCGTGTATACCGTTGCAACCGGTTCGATCTTCACCTATGTCAGCTATTGGGACTCTGTGTTCTTCGGCTACTGCGGATCCGGCACGTTCCTGGCATTCGCGCTGATGACCGTGGCGATCCTGCCGACCGCGCTGGTCTACAGCGAGATCTCGTCGATGTTCAAGACCGCCGGCGGTGAGCTGATCTACAACACCGTCGGGTTCAACAAACACGTCGGATTCCTGGCCTCGTGGCTGATCATGGCCGCCTGGATCTCCGTGCCGCCCGCCGTGGTCATGGCCGTGGCCACGTTCATCAGCAAGCTGTTCGGCCTGAACCTGAGCTTCGGCACCACCATGATCATCGCCGTGGTGTTCCTCGTGCTCGTGTTCATCATGAGCATGCAGGACATCCAGTTCCTCGTCAAGGCGCAGGCCACCTGCCTGTTCGCCAACATCATCACCACGCTCATCACCGCCGTGCTGATCCTGACCTGCGGGCACTGGAGCTTCTCGAACATCGTGGAATCGTTCGGATTCACGAACATCGACCCCTCGCTGGGCATCCCCGGCTGGATCATCGGCATGGCCCTGCTGATCACCCCGTACTTCGGCTTCGAAACCGTGCCCCAGATGGTCGAGGAGGGCGACTTCCCGACCTCGAACGCCAAGAAGGCCATCTGCGGTTCGGTCATCACCTGCGGCGCGATCTACGCGATCTTCTTCTTCTGCGTGGCCGGTCTGGCCCCCGCCGACGAACTGCTGGCGGGCGACGCGGCCAACGGCTTCATGACCATCACCGCCATGCAGGAGATCCTCGGCTGGCGCTTCTGGCCGGTGGTCTACGGCCTGGTCTCCATCCTGATGGGCATGACTGCCTCCATCCTGGGCTTCTGGATGTCCACCGTGCGCATGCTGTACTCGATGGGCAAGAAGAACTTCCTGCCGGAGGCCTTCACCAAGGTCAACAAGCACCAGCAGCCGATCCTGCCGAACATCTTCCTGCTGGTCATCAGCCTGGTGTTCATCCTGCTGCAGAACGCCGGCACGTTCATGAACGACTTCTTCAACCTGATGTCGTTCGGTTGCGCCTGTGCCTACGCCATCACGATGGTGTCCGCCGTGCGCATGCGCCACAAGCATCCCGAGTGGTACAAGAACAACAAGAACGTGGTCAAGGGCGGCGATTTCTTCCGCATCCTGGCCATGGTCATCATGATCGCCATCGCGTTCTTCTGCACGCTCGGCCAGGGCGTCGGCTCGTGGATCTCGTTCGGCGTCTATCTGGGCGTCGGCGTGCTGATCTGGCTGTGGATGGTCTTCGTCCGCTGGAAGAAGACGTCGGTCGTCATCGAAACGCCGGACGGCGAACAGGAATTCTGATCTCAACCCAATCCGTAACCGCAAACCAACATCAACATACAAAGGAGTTATCACCATGGTTCAGGGCAAGCTCGAAGGCAAGGTCGCCATCATCACCGGCGCCGCGGCCGGACTCGGCGAGGGCATTGCGGAGACGTACGTCAAGTACGGCGCGAAGATCTGCATGGTCGACCTCGACCCGAACGTGGACAAGACCGCCGACCGCATCCGCGGCATGTATCCGGACGCCCAGATCATCACCGTGGTGGCCAACGTGGCCGACAAGCAGCAGATGATCGACGCGGCCGCCAAGACCAAGGAGGCCTTCGGCTCCCTCGACGTGGCCTGCTGCAACGCCGGCGTCTGCCGTCTGGCCCCGTTCGAGGAGATGACCGACGAGACCCGCGACTTCCACATCGACGTCAACATCAAGGGCGCGTGGAACACCTGCCAGGCCGCCATCCCGTACATGCTCGAGGAGGGCAAGGGCGCGATCGTCATCGCCTCCTCGGTCACCGGCGACATCGTGGCCGACGCGGGTGAGGCCGCCTACGCCATGACCAAGGCCGCGCTGGTCGGTCTGACCCGCTGCCTGGCCGTCGAATACGCGGACCGCCACATCCGCGTCAACTGCTCGCAGCTCGGCTACGCGCGCACCCCGATGGTGGAGAAGATGGCCGTCGAATCCAACCCGGAGGATCCGGAGTCGGCGATCAACGACATCGCGGTCGGCGTGCCGATGAAGCGTCTGGCCAAGCCCACCGAGGTCGGCGAGCTGTTCGCGTTCCTCGGCTCCGACGAGGCCAGCTATCTCACCGGTTCGCAGGTGGTCATCGACGGCGGCAGCACCCTGCCCGAGACGATGAGCATCGGCACCAACTGATCGCCGCGCGTCGACGCTGGCTGGATGCCGCGCTCCGGTAGCGACTGATTGGCCCGCATCGGTCCCTTTGGCGCATGAGATCCGTTCCCATGCGCCAAAGGGACCTTTTGATGCCCGCCCAATGGGCGGATAATGGGTGTATGAACGATCGACCCCGCGCACTGCACCTCAAGGCCTGCCGCTTCGGCGTGACCGTGCTCAAGGTGTTCTGGTGGACCACGCTGGTTGCCGTCATCGCCCTCGCCGCCGCGTTGGCCGCCGTTATCGCCGGTCTGTGGCCGATCGGACCCTGGCTCGGCTGCACGGCCGTTGTCGCCGCGGTCGAGACCATCGTGTTCTGGACGGGCATCGTCACCGTCTATCTCTCATCGGTGCAGCTCGGTCTCAAATGGAGGGTCATCGGCGTCCTCTGCGGGTGGATACCCGTCGCCAACCTCATCGCGCTCCGGCGGATCATCCGCATCGTCGAGCGTGAAGTCATCTTCGAAACGGCCAAGGAACAGCTGAACGCCAGCCGCGCGCAACAACGCGTCTGCGCCACCCGATACCCGATCCTGCTGGTGCACGGCGTCTTCTTCCGCGACTCCAATCTGCTCAACTACTGGGGGCGAGTGCCCGCCGAACTGGAACGCAACGGCGCCACCGTGCTGTACGGCAACCACCAATCCGCCGCATCGGTGCCGGACAGCGCCGGGGAACTGGCCGAACGCATCCGCGGCATCGTGGCCGAAACAGGGTGCGGCAAAGTCAACGTCATCGCCCACTCCAAGGGCGGACTGGACCTCCGGTACGCGATCGCACGGTGCGGCATCGGACCGTTGGTCGCCTCGCTGACCACCATCAACACCCCGCATCGCGGCTGCGGGTTCGCCGACTATCTGTTGGGGCACATCCCCGCGGCCGCCCAGCAGCGGGTCGCCTCGGCCTATAACGCCGCGGCGCGGCGGTTGGGCGACCGTGCCCCGGATTTCATGGCCGCGGTGCATGACCTGACCCAGGCGGGCTGCATGCGGCTCAACGCGGCGATGGGCGATCTGGACGAGCCGCCGGCGGGCATCGTATGCCGCAGCGTCGGCTCGCGGCTGGTCAAGGCGACGCACGGCAAGTTCCCGCTGAATTTCACCTATCCGCTGGTCGCCTGGTTCGACGGGCCGAACGACGGGCTGGTGGCACGCGATTCGTTCCCGTGGGGAGAACGGTTCATCTGGTTGGAGCCGACCGGACGGCGCGGCATCTCGCATGCCGATATGATCGATCTGAACCGTGAGAACATCGAGGGATTCGATGTACGCGAGTTCTACGTGCAACTGGTGGCCGAGCTCAAGACACGCGGATTGTGAGCGTCCCGCGGTTACGCCGGCCATGCGCTGCACGGCCGCGGGGTGACGGTGTAGGGTGTGCATATGCGACATACGGAGGAGGTGCGTCGGCGTATGGCAAGGTTGGGCGGGGCGTCGCATGCGGCGCCCCTGGGGAAGAAGGGGGAGCAGGACATGGGCGATGAGGGCTGGCTGTCTCGGCACGGCCTGTACCCCTGGTTTCTCGTCATCAGCAGCGTATGCCTGGTAGTGAATCTGGTCGATGGCATGGTGCTGATGAGCCACGGGCCGTCGGTCGGCATCGGCGTCCTGCTGGTGGTGTGCGTTGTGGCGGATCTGTGGATGGCGGTGCGACCCCGCATCGGCTGTTGGGCCGTGTTCCTGGTGCTGCTGGCGGGAACGCTTTCCCCGGTGCCGTTCCCCGCGTCGTATCTGTTGTCCTGCCTGGCGGCGGCGGGATTCCTCGGCTATCTGGGTATCATGCTGGGTGTGGCTGCCTGTGTTCCGGGAGTGTTGTACGCCATGCTGCTTGCCGTGCCGCACCATCAGGAATACCGGCCGGGGCAGGGGACCCCATTGTCGTTCGCATTGCTCTGCGTCATAGCCGCGTTGGCCGGCATCTCGCTCCGGCTCACACGGCAGAGGGATACGGGGCGCATCCGTCGTGCGGCGGCAGGCAGAAACGCGCAAACCGCGCGCCGACTGCACGATTACACCACCAATGACCTGTGTTCCATCATCATGATGACCGACAGACTCGAACACGGGGAAGTGGGCGTTGACCAGGCCGGCGGGCAAATCCGTGATCTGGCCACATCCGCATTGGAACACACCCGTACGGTCATCCGAACGTTGGAATCATCGCTTCCCGACGACGGGGAGCCCAGTGAACCGCAGGATTTCACCCGTCAGCTCGGCGGCATCGCCTCGGAACAGCAACGAAGCCTGAGCCTTATGGGATTTCAGGGGAGCATATTAGTGCCGACCCATCTGGCGTGGGAGCCGGATCCGGAACGCGGTGATATGATCTGCGGGCTGTTGCGGGAACTGGCCGGCAACATCGTCAAGTATGCCTCGCCGTCTGGCGGCTACACCATTTCGGTGATGCAGACGGGCGAGGCGATTATCGTGTCCGCGCTCAACGCGCACTCGCAGAGCGGAACGGTGGGGTTGTCAAGCGGTTTGCGGCGGTACCGGGAACTCGTGGATCGTAACGGCGGCACATGGAGCCAGTCGGATGACGGGATCACGTGGAGTCTGCACGTCGAACTCCCGAGAAGCGCGATGGCGTCACAGGCCGAAGATATCGCATAGCCACTGGAACGCCGGCGAGCATTCCAGATACATCGGGGCCGCCGAATGTCCGTCGGCTCCCGGGGCGTCGGTTTCCGCGCAATAGGCCGACGGTGCGGAAACCAATGCGAACAGCACCGCCGTGGCGGCCGCGCAGAGCGCCTTCGTCTTCAGGGGTTTCTTCATGATTCTCCCTCCTCGGGATTGTGTGGTGTGGGGCGGTGCTGCAAGCGCGTCCGCGGGAACCGGCGGTGGGCCGCGGGCCGTCGGGATACCGCCGTCTGCGAGTATAGTCCACCACGCACGCCGCCAGCCCCCTACGTGCGGCACCTTGTATCTGGTTCGCCACGTGGAAGGCGCGTTGTCGCATAGTCGTGACGAAATGCCTGCTCAGAGACTGCCGATGAACAACGGTTTTGCGTTCACTTAATTTATGACTGCACATTTCACGCTTAAAAACGTGAAGCAAGTCGCGCGTTTGCCTCTTCGGCGTGTCGCGTTGTATAATGTCAGTTTGTTGCCCCTCTAGCTCAACGGTTAGAGCAGCGTCCTTTTAAGTCGTGGGTTGTGGGTTCGAATCCCACGGGGGGTACCGGAGCCAGGAAAAACCTTATACGGTGTCCGTCTGATCCCCAGACCATGAGTCAACGAATGCCGTTCCCGAAAAAGTTCGGAGCATTTCACCCGTGCCGGGTGACGCGTGTCTCGTCATACCACAACACGCTGCCATGTTCCGTTGTAAGGGGACGCACTCCGGAACCGTGACAGAGAGCCGATTGAATAGTCTCTCGGGAAATGGCTCCTCTGGGCCGCCACAGGTAATGGACTCCGCGGATTCAAGGGCTGCGGCACCCTCGGCGCGCAATCCTCTGCGCTTAGTTGAATCCGACCACCAGATTCGCCACGCGGTAGCCCACGCGGATCATCCACCGTCCGACCGGGCCGCGCAGGTTGAGTGCGCGGGAGATCAGCTTGCGCCGCACATCGTGGTAGATGCCGGGCGAGGTCCGGCGGATATTCTCCCACAGCTCATCCTTGACCTTGTAGTTCTCCGGCTTGCGCGAAAGGATGAGGAACACGCTGGTCACCGAGCTCTCGATGGCCAGGAAGTGAATCATGTACCGGTACAGTCCGTCCGGCACGGTGCCGCGTTCCGGCGTGGCCGCCAGCATGCAGCGGTTGACCAGCTGCAGCTGGTTGACGCGGCGGATCATCACGTCGGTCTGCACGCTCTGCCCCTCGCGGCCGATGAAATAGTGGTAGAACGGCACGTCGAGGTACATCAGCGTCTTGACCCACGGGAACGGGTGGTACGAGTAGATGAAGTCCACGTAGAACGTGTGTTCCGGCAGCTGCATGCCGGAGGCGCGCACGACCTCGGTGCGGAAGGTCAGCGTGTGCATGATCATGTACTGCGCCACGCTGAACCGGCCGAGATCGTCCCAGGTGAGTACACGGTTCGGCTTCATCACGTGCTTGAAATCGACCACGTGCTTGACGCGCTTGCCGACCTTGTCGTACACGTAGTCGGTGACGAGCAGATCGATCGGCGCGCCGCTGGCCACCTGCGTGCGCAGTGTCTCCATCACCCGTTCGAGCGCCTCCGCGCCGATCCAATCGTCGGAATCCACCACCTTGACGTACACGCCGCTCGCCTCGGCCACACCGGTGTTCACCGCGCCGCCGTGGCCCTTGTTCTCCTGGTGGATGGCGCGTACGATGCCGGGGTATCGCCGTTCGTATGCGTCGGCGATCTGCGGGGTGTTGTCATGGGAGCCGTCGTCCACGATCAACACTTCGATGTCGTCGTTGCGCTGCGCTGCGACCAACGATTCGATGCACCGGCTGAGGTAGGTCTCCATATTGTATGCAGGCACCACGAAGGTGATGGTTTTGGCAGTGTTCTGCTCCATAATGCTAGGTGTTCCTCGGTTGTTGGCCGTAAGGGGCCGGTCGGTTTGCTCTATCTGGTTCCAACGTAGCACTTCGCGCATCGACATGCGCGGCGGCTGCGGTGAATCATCCCCTGAAATTATGCAGGGGAGACCCGGAATGCACCCCCGACGTCGTCCGGGGTCAGTTCCGGGTCGGTTCCGGATCGGGTGCGTCGTCCTCGTCGTGCAGATCCGGCGCGGCATCCGTGTCCGTCACCGGTTCGACGGTGATGATGGCGGACGACGGCAACACGGCGGTCTGCACGGTGTTGCGCTTGGCCTTGGCCCCCTCGAACCGCAGCGTGGGCTTGGCCTCCAGCCGTGACAGGCCATGCCACGCCAGATTGACGATATGCGCGGCCAGCTGTTCCTTGCTGATTTTGCGCTGGTCCGCCCAGTACTGTCCGGTGAACACGGTCATGCCGACGAGCATCTGCGCATAGTACGGCACACCCTTGGTCGGCAGTTTGCGCTGCTTGAACGAGACGACCAGCAGCTCCTCGACCTTCATGCTGACCTCGCCCAGCAGCGAGCTGAACGAGCCGGCCGGGTCGGTGGACGGCGAATCGCGCACGAGCACCTGGAAGCCTTCGGCATTCTCCTCGATGTAGGTGAGCAGCGCCAGCGCCGTGCGTTCCACGATCTGTCGCGGATGGTCGGAGGGGGTGGCCAGCGCGGACGACAGGGCCTCGGTCAGCGCCCGCATCTCGCGATCGACCACCACGGCGTACAGCCCCTCCTTGCCGCCGAAGTGCTCGTAGACAATCGGTTTGGACACCTTGGCGCTCGCCGCGATCTCCTCCACGCTGACCGCCTCGAACCCCTTGGATGCAAAGAGCGAACGTCCGATGCGGATAAGCTGTTCGCGCCGCTGCAGCGACGTCATACGAGAGGAATTGGCCATGTGCACCAGTGTAGGCGGATGCGTGCCTAGCCCCTGTCCGTTGCGGTTTTTAGGCTTGGTGTCATGGAACCGAATGTGATCATCGGCATTGTAGCCGCCATTGTTGTTATCGCCGTCATCGCGATTGTCTGGTATCTGCACTCCCGCCGTTCCGCGGATCGCAAGGCGCAGCAGGAACAGTCGCCGACCGCCGCCGTCGGCGACCAGCGGGCTTCCGATCGGGAACCGGGCCGGCCCGAGTCGGCGGAACCTGAGGCCCCCGGGCAGTCTGCAACGTCGGCCTCCGCCGGCAACGCGCCGGAGTCGAGCGCCGTGACGGAACCGGCCGCAGCGTCTGCCGTTGCGACGCAAACCCCCGTCCAACCCGCGTTGGACAAGCCGGAGGGCGCGCGCTCCCGCATCGAACGGCTGCGCGCCAAGCTTGCCAGGTCGTCGAATCCCTTCGGCAAGGCGCTGTTCAACATCCTGGCCAAGGACAACCTCTCCGAAGCCGATTGGGAGGACGTGGAGGATACGTTGCTGCTCGCCGACGTCGGCGCCGAAGCCTCCGCGCAGCTGGTCGACGAACTGCGCACCGATTCGCGCATCACCGGCACCGCCGACCCCGCGCAGGTGCGTGAGGCGTTGCGTTCCAAACTGCTCGACCTGGTCGGTCCGGATACGGACCGTCGACTCAATGCGAACAAGGAGGGTGCGAACACGCCGTCCGTCATCATCATGGTCGGCGTGAACGGCACCGGCAAGACCACGACCGCGGGCAAGCTGGCCCGGCTGTTCGTGGCCGACGGCAAGCGGGTGATGATGGGCGCGGCCGACACGTTCCGCGCCGCGGCCGCCGACCAGTTGGAGACGTGGGGCGCCAAGGTCGGGGTGCCGGTGGTCCGTTCCGACAAGGACGGCGCCGACCCCGCGTCGGTGGCGTTCGAGGCCGCCGCGCGCGCGAAGGACGAGCACGCCGACGTGCTCATCATCGACACCGCTGGTCGTTTGCAGAACAAGGCGAACCTGATGGACGAGCTGGGCAAGATCCGCCGCGTGACCGAGAAGAACCTGCCGGTTGACGAGGTGCTGCTCGTGCTCGACGCCACCACCGGGCAGAACGGCATGGCCCAGGCCAAGGTGTTCGCCGAGGCGATCGGCATCACCGGCGTGGTGCTCTCCAAGCTGGACGGCTCCGCCAAGGGCGGCATTGTGATCTCCGTGCAGAAGGAGCTGGGCGTGCCGGTCAAACTGGTCGGCCTGGGCGAGGGCCCCGACGATCTGGCCCCGTTCGATCCGGAGGGATTCGTGGACGGCATCCTGGCCTGAGCGGCGCCGGACGCCGTCGTCCCCCATCGACGGGTGTCGGACGACATCGGTTCCCCGCCGCCGGCCCGGTGGTTGTCGCCGGGTCGGGCGGTTGCCGGGCCTGACGGTCGCCCGCGCCTCCGTCGGGAGTCCGCATCGCGGACGGTGCTCGAACGGGGGTCACCGGCGTCGTCACATACACGCAACAATCGCCTCCAAACGGCGGCAACTGGCGAAAAACTCCGGCGCGCTGCCCCCTTCGGGTGCCGTCCGTGGTCCCTGGAACGTAATCATCCAGAAACACAACGTAACGTGTTGAACATCGGACGGACGTTTGATACCGAACGTCGGTGTTCCGACGGACGGCCGATGCGGTCGGCCCGTCCGTCCGGGCGACGAACTGATATGACATTGCAATAAGAGAGGGAGGTAGAACATGGACACCGGAGCTGCCGCATGGCTGTTGACTTCCGCGGCCCTCGTTTTCCTCATGACGCCGGGTGTGGCGTTGTTCTATGGCGGCATGGTGCGAGCCAAGGCCGTGCTGAATATGTTGATGCTGTCCGCCGCGGCGCTGGCGGTCACCATGGTGGTCTGGGTGCTATGGGGCTGGTCGATCTCCTACGCGGGCAATGACGTGGCCGGCATCTTCGGCGACCCGGTCACCGGCTTCCTGCTGCGCGATTCGATGACCGCGCAGGACGGCGTGTTCACCGCCGTCGATACGTCCGGCGCGTACCCGGGCAGCATCGACGTGGCATTCCAGGCCGCGTTCGCCATGATCACCGTGGCGTTGATCTCCGGCGCGCTGGCCGAACGCATCAAGTACGGCACGTGGATGATCTTCGTGGCGCTGTGGATCACGCTGTGCTACTGCCCGCTGGCCCACATGGTGTGGAACGGCGGCCTGCTGTCCCCGGATGGCGCGATCTCCCAGGCGATCGGCGCCTCCGCCCACGATTTCGCGGGCGGCACGGTCGTGCACATCAACGCTGCAGCCGCCGCGCTGATCGTGGTGCTCATCATCGGTCGCCGTAAGGGATTCGGCACGCAGCCGATGCGTCCGCACAACGTGCCGATGGTCATGCTGGGTGCGTTCCTGCTGTGGTTTGGCTGGTTCGGTTTCAATGCGGGCTCGGCGTTCGCGGCCAACGGCACCGCCGGATACGCCTGGGTGAGCACCGCCGTAGCCGCGGCCGCGGCCATGCTGGCCTGGGGCTTCACCGAGAAGATCCGCTCCGGCCATTACACCGCCATGGGCGCGGCCTCGGGCATCGTGGCCGGCCTGGTGGCCATCACCCCGGCCGCCGACGTGGTCTCCCCGCTGTGGGCCATGGTCATCGGCGCGGTCGCCGGCATCGTCTGCTGCTTTGCCTGCGGCCTGAAGTTCAAGCTCGGCTATGACGATTCGCTCGACGTGGTCGGCGTGCACGGCGTCGGCGGTCTGATCGGCACCCTGCTGATCGGCCTGTTCGGCGAGGGCACCGGCCTGCTGGCCGGCGGCGACTGGCGTCAGCTGGTGGTCCAGCTGCTGGTGGCGCTGGTGGCCATCGGATTCTCCGCGGTGGTGACGGCGATCATCGCGTTCGCGCTGGAGAAGACGATCGGCTGGCGCGTGACCGAATCCCAGGAGATCGGCGGCATCGACCTGGCGGACCAGGGCGAGCGCGCCTACGACTTCGCTGGCACGGCCAGCTCCGTTCTCAAGGAGGTGAAGTGAGATGAAGCTCATCACGGCCATCATCCAGCCCCATAAACTCGACGAGGTCAAGACCGCGTTGTCCGCGGCCGGCGTGCACGGCATGACGGTGTCGGAGGCGAACGGCTACGGCCGTCAGCGCGGCCATACCGAGATCTATCGCGGTGCCGAATACACGGTGGACCTGATGCCGAAGATCCGTTTGGAGATCCTTGCGGACGACGCCGACGTGCAGGTGCTGGTCGACGCGATTGTCAAGGCCGCCGCCACCGGCACGATCGGCGACGGCAAGGTGTGGGTCGCGCCGCTTGATTCGGTGACGCGCGTGCGCACCGGCGAGACCGGTTCGGCCGCTATCTGACGGCCGGCTTCGTCCGGATGATTATGGTGGATCCCCGCACGCCGATGGTGTGCGGGGATTCCTTGTTGATGCGGCGCGGTTCGGGGGAGCCGCTGTGGTTGTTGCTGATATGGTGCGGGCGGTCGGGGCGTGGTTCGGCGTCGGTGTTGCGCCCGCAAGGTGAGGAGTCCGATATGAGTGCCGTGGATGGGCTGAAGGCGCGGTTCCTGGAACTGAGCGCCCCGGATGCGGACGGCGTATACCGTGATGGCGCGGGCAAGCGTCGTGCACGCACCGCGCTGGCGATGGACCGGTTGCGAGCGTTGTGGGACGAGGCATGCGCGGCGACATCGTTCATGGTGCCGGACCGCGGCGTGGGATTGGCCGCCACCGGTTCCCTGTCCCGTGGACAGATCGGTCCGTGTTCGGACCTGGACCTGGTGCTCATCCACGATGGGCATGTGCTGGATGAGCATCAGATCACCGAGCTGGCGAATCTGCTGTGGTATCCGCTGTGGGACAGTGGTCTGGATCTCGACCATGCCGTGCGTTCGCGCGCGCAGTGCGAGGCGGTGACGGACCATGATCTGCCGGCGGCCACCGGATGGCTGGAGGTGCGGCCGGTCGCGGGCGATGCGGAACTGATCGAGGACACGGCGTCGTCGATTCTCGAACGATGGCGCCGTGCCGCGCGCCGTCGTCTGCCCGAACTGCTGGACTCGGCGCAGGCGCGTCTGTTGGAATCCGGAAGACTGCCGTATCTCAACCAGCCGAACGTCAAGGAGGCGCACGGCGGTCTGCGCGACACGGTGCTCGTGTCCGCGCTGGCGGCCTCGTGGCTGGCCGATCGCCCCCATGGCGGGTACGACGACGCCGTCGAACGGCTGCTGGACGTCCGCGACTGCATCCACCTGGCGGCGGGACGCGATACGAACCTGCTGCTGACCGCATACCAGCCCGCGGTCGCCGCGATGCTGGGCCTGGCGGACCCCACGCTGCCGGAGGGGGAGCGCGCCGCCGCCTCCATCGACGACCTGATGACGATGATCGCCCGACTGGGGCGCGCGGTGTCGTTCGCCTATCTGGACACCGCCTCGCGCGCCCGGCGCTCGCTGGTGCACGACCGGCCGCGATTCGCGTTCTTCCAGATCTTCCAGCCGCGTGCGGCGGGGCGGCGTGAGGCGCCGACGTTCGACGTCATCGCCCCCGCGGTGGCACGGCATGAGGGGGAGATCGTGCTCGCGCCCGGTGCCGATCCGTCGTCCGATCCGGCGCTGCCGTTGCGCGTGGCGGTGGCCTCGGGCGAATCCGGGTTGCCGATCAATCCGGTGACGTTGTCCAATCTCACGCGCTGCCCGATGCGCGACCATGACTGGAACGCCGAGGAGCGTGCGTTGCTGATCCGATTGCTGTCCTGCGGGGCGAACCTGCCGGAGGTGTGGGAGCGTTTGGATTACGTCGGCGTCCCCGGGCGGTGGATGCCCGAATGGTTGGGCATCCGCAACCGTCCGAGCGTCTCGGCCGCGCATCGGTACACCATCGACCAGCATATGATCCAGGTCGTTTCGCGATTGGGTCGCGGCGATGGGCGGCCCGACGGCCATGGCGGTTCCCGCGGCGTTGACGCGAGTGTCAGGGGCGCGGCCCCGATCGGTGCGGTCCCGTCGGATGCATCGATGCCGGGACTGTCGGAGCATTACGATGGCGAGCGGTATGCCGCGCTGCTGCTGGCGGGACTGCTGCATGACATCGGCAAACGCCCCGGCGTGCGCGACCATGCGGCAGAAGGCGCACGGCACGCGCCGGTGATCCTGCGCCGCATGGGGTTCGGCGAGCACGTAGTCGGGATGGCCGCACTGCTGGTGCGCGAGCACCTGACCCTATCCGAATTCGCCACCGGGCGCGACCCCCATGATCCGGCCGTCGGCGCCGAACTGGCGGAACGGGTGGGGCATGACCCGGTGATGCTGGACATGCTGTTCGACCTGACCCGCGCCGATGGATCGTCGTTGGGCGCCACATCCGACGAGCAGATCACCAAACGGTACGGGTGGTCGTCGTGGCGGGAATCCACCGCGCGCATGATGCTCGCCGCCGCCCGCCGTTCCCTGGCGTGACCGGGTCAGCGCATCCAGCGGTCGGTGCGGATGCGTAGGCCGTTGAAGATGGCGCGTGCGCCGATGAACAGCAGGTTGATCACCGTCCAGAGCACGGCCATTCGGACCGCATCATTGGTGAGAAACACGCCGTCGGCCAGATGGAGCCCCCACAACGCCGGCAGATAGACCACCGCCGTGGCCGCGCAACCGGCCGCCAGATAGCGGTAGTCGCCCGCGCCGATCAGGATGCCGTCCACGGCCCACATCCATCCGCCCAACGGCAGGAATATCCCCAATACCATCATGCCGACTGTGATGAGTCGTTGCACGTCGGGTGTCGGGGAGAATAGCGGCGCGGCAACGAATCCGACCGCGATCAGGGCCATGCCGATCGCCACGCCGCCGATCAGCCCGGACCGGCCCGCCGCACGCGTCATCAGACGCGCACGGTCACGGTGCCCGGCACCCAGTTCGGCGGCCACCAACGCCTGCCCCGCAATGCCGATCGCATCCAATATGTTGATGACGAAGTTCCAGCATGAGTTCACCGATTGATAGGCCGCCAGCACCTGCGTGCCCATCGACGTGGCCGCCATGACGGTGGCCACCATGCAGGCGCGCAGCGCCAGCGAGCGGATGAACAGCACGGAGCCGTCGCTGGCGCTGCCGAGGATGCCGCGCAGCCGTGGCCGCCAGTCCGCGCCGTCCGCCCGCGCCCACAGCAGCGCCGGCACGACCAGGAACAGTCCCATGAACCACTGGGCGATGAGCGTGGCCACGCCGGAGCCCGTGACGCCCCAGTCGAATCCGAACACGAACAGCACGTCGAGCACGGTGTTGACCACCGCGCCGCACACCGCCGCAGCCAGGGTGATACGCACCTTCTGCAGGCCTCGGAAGATGCCGTTCGCCGCATACACCAGCATCATGCCGGGCATTCCGAACACCACGGCCTGCAGATAGGCCGTGGCGTTGTCGAGCACGTCGCCGCGTGCGCCCATGGCCCAGCACAGCGGTTCGGCGGCCAGGAAGATGACCAATGACGCCACGGAGCCGATGATAAGGGCCAGCCACAGCCCGTCGATCCCGGCTTCGAGCCCTTCGCGGCGGCGCCCGGCGCCGATGAGGTGTCCGACCTGGCTGGTGGTGCTGTAGGCCAGGAACACGCATAATCCCACCACGGTGAGCAGGATGGTGGATCCGATTGAGAGTCCTGCCAGCGCCGTGTCCCCGATGTGGCCGACGATGGCCGTGTCGATGAGCACGAACGCGGGTTCGGCGATGAGCTGTCCGAAGGTGGGGACGGCGAGGGCGAGGATCTGGCGGTTGATGGCGCGGGTGTCGGTGGGGTTCGTTTGTGGCATGGGGCGATTGTACCGGAATGGGAATGCTGGGGATAGAGGAGGGGTCGTGCGGTTGCATGTGCTGGATATCCCCGCGAAACGCACACGGAACGGTGTGCGAATACGGAGGCGGATGTGGGTGCTGCGGATGGGGGTCCGTCTGCCTTTATCACGATTGGTTCGGATATGCAAATCTCAGTCTCACGTCCATTCGGTTATCCCCATGTTATGCACATGGTTATCCCCATATTGTGGATAACCCGCCCTGCTATCCACAGAGTTATCCCCAAAATGTGGATAACTCACGTTTTTCTATCCACATTGCAGAGTCCGAGCGTGTCGCCTGGTTGGACTGCGGGTGAACAAACGGTGGCGACCATGTGCGGAGTGCGGATACGCACCGCCCCTTTTCAGAGGGGCAGCTGGCTGATGGACGTCGATGGGGACATGGGCGATCGGTAAATATCTACCGGCTTTCGAGCCTGCATCTATACTCGAACGTATGGTTGATGGAAACAGTTGGGATGAGTCCCGTTCGGGCGGGAACGGCCGTGGTTCGCACGGTGCGGACGGTTACGCCGGTGACGCGTCGTATACGTCCGGCGCCTCCGGTGCGTCGTCGCGTGACGTGATCTTCGACCGTGTGCCCCCGCACGATGATGACGCCGAGATGGCCGTGCTGGGCGGCATGCTGATGAGCAAGGACGCCATCGGCGAGGTCTCGCAGATGATCGACGTCACCGATTTCTATCAGCCGAAGCATCAGACCATCTATGAGGCCATCATCACGTTGTTCTCCGGCTCGCAGCCGGTGGACGTGGTGCTGGTGGCCAACGAGCTGCTCAAAGCCGGCGACCTGGAGAAGGTCGGCGGCGCGGACTACCTGCACAGTCTGGTGGCCTCGGTGCCGACCGCCGCGAACGCCACGTTCTACGCCGAGATCGTGCACCAGCGCGCGATCCTGCGCAACGTGATTGCCACCGGCACTAAGATCGCCCAGCTCGGGTATTCGGCGGAGGGCTCCCAGGCCGAGGACGTGGTGAATCTAGCCCAATCCGAGGTCTACGAGATGAGCGTGGGTCGTGTGCGGCAGGATTACGCGCCGCTCGGCGATGCCGTCAAGGACACGCTGGAGATGCTGGACAACCTCCAGCAGGGCAATGTGGAACGCGGTGTGCCCACGGGCTTCCGCGACATCGACGACGTGACGCAGGGCCTGCAGCCCGGCCAGATGATCGTGGTCGCCGGCCGCCCGGCCATGGGCAAGTCCACGCTCGGCATCGACTTCGCCCGTGCCGCCTCGCTGCACCACGGCCTGACCTCCATCGTGTTCAGTCTGGAGATGAGCAAGACGGAACTGGCGCAGCGCATCATCTCCGCCGAAACGGACATCCCGCTGGTCGCGCTGCGCCGCGCCGACGACATCACGCCGGAACGGTGGAACACGTTGAACAAGTTCTGGAACCGCATGCAGAACGCGCCGCTGTTCATCGACGACAGCCCGAATATGAGCCTGATGGAGATCCGCGCCAAATGCCGGCGGCTCAAGCAGACCAACGATTTGAAACTCGTGGTCATCGACTACCTGCAGCTGATGACCTCGGGCAAACGTGTGGAAAGCCGCCAGCAGGAGGTCTCCGAATTCTCCCGTGCGCTGAAGCTGCTCGCCAAGGAGCTTGAGGTGCCGGTTGTGGCGCTTTCCCAGCTCAACCGCGGACCTGAGATGCGCAACGACAAGAAGCCGCAGCTGTCCGACCTGCGCGAATCCGGCTCGATCGAGCAGGACGCCGACGTGGTGTTCCTCGTGCATCGCCCCGACTTCTATGACAAGGAGGATCGCCCGGGCGAGGCCGACATCATCATGGCCAAGCACCGTAACGGTCCGACCGATACCTTCCATCTGGCATTCCTCGGTGCGACCTCGAAGTTCAAGGACATGCCGCAGGATTACAACAATCAGGGGGTGTGATGATGGCATCGCGGAATACGACAGTTCAGGAGCCGGCGGACGCGCGGCGGTCGTCCGTCGTGCAGCAGCCGGCCGCCGAGAACCAGACAACCGTCACGGAGCCGTCGCCTGTGGACGCGAAGACTCGCCGCCCTTGGCACGCCTTCGCCACCCCGCTGATCGGCAAGGCCGTGCGCAAGGCGGCGCGGCTCGCGCACTCCGGCGGCAGCGCGTTCCCCGGCAAGATCGCCGAAACCATCGACCCCGGTTTCCTGGCGCGCACGCTCGGTCAGCTGCCGCTCGGCGTGGTGCTGGTCTCCGGCACCAACGGCAAAACCACCACCACGCGTATGGTGGCCAGCGTGTTGGAGAACCTCGGCCTGAAGGTGTTCACCAATCCGACCGGCTCGAACTTCACCCGCGGCGTGGTCTCGGCCCTGCTGGACCGGGTGACGCTCGGCGGCCGGCTGGACGCCGACATCGCCGTGCTCGAACTCGACGAGGCCTACGCCGTGCACTTCGTGCGCCAGGTCAAGCCGCGCCACTGCCTGCTGCTCAACGTCATGCGCGACCAGCTCGACCGCTTCGGCGAGATTGACAACACCGCCCGCCTGCTCAGCAGCGTGGCCGAAGTCACCACCGGCACCGTGGTGCTCAACCGCGAGGACCCGCGCATCGCCGCGCTCGCCGATGTGGCGCCCGCCACGGCCTCGGTCCGCTACTTCGGACTGGACGCCTCGTTGCGCTCGTTCTTCCCCTCCGACGACGACATGGCCACCACGGTCAGCCTGCCGGGACTTGGAACCGCCGCCGAGCACATGGAGTCCGTCCAGGCATCCGCTGCCGCATCCGACGGCTCGGACGCCGCTGACAAGGCCGGCCAATCCTGCCCTGACGGGGATTCCGACGCCGGTGGACGTACTCCCGAAACGCTTCCCGCCGACGTCACGCTGATGGCGGTCGGTGACCATCAGGCCATGTTCCGCATCGACGGCATCGACCTGACCACGCCGGTCCGACTCGAAGGCGTCTACAACCTGTACAACGCCGCGGCCGCGCTCGCCGTGGTGCGTGCCGTGCTGACGGATATCCGCCGCGGCACGATCGGAACGCCCGGGGAGGAGTCTACGGGCGCGCCGGATACTGACGCATCCGCCGCACGCATGGCATTGGTCGCACAGTCGGATACCGACGCCTTGCTGGCGGCACTATCCACGGTCACCCCCGCGTTCGGCCGCGGGGAATCGATCGATGTGAACGGTTCCACGGTGGAACTGCTGCTGGTCAAGAACCCGATGGGTTTCCGCCTGTCGCTGGCGTCGTTCCCGTCCGAAGGACATGACACGATGATCTGCATCAACGACGAATACGCCGATGGCCGTGATATGAGCTGGCTGTGGGACGTGGACTTCACCAGCCTGCGCGGCACCGGCGTGGCGATGGTCTCCGGCGTGCGCGCGTGGGATATGGCGCTGCGCCTCGAATACGACCAGGTGCCGGTCGCCGAGGTCGATACGGAACTGGATAAGGCCGTCGAACGGTTCGTGACCGCCGATCCGGGCACGCCGAAGCATATCTACTGCACATACACCGCCATGCTCGCCGTGCGTGCACGGCTTGGCCGCATGACCGAAGTCGCCGATGCCGGCGTGGGACGTTAAGGAGCGACGATGAGCGAAACCAACGAGACCAATGGGGTTGCCGGCGTCATCGACGTCGTCTCCCTGTATCCCAAGGATATGAACATCTATGGCGACTCCGGCAACGTACTCACCGTCGCCAGGCGGCTCGCGCTGTACGGGTATGCGCCGCGCATCCACGAAATCAACCAGGGCGACCCGTGGCCGGAGCACGTGGACATGATCCTCGGCGGCGGCGGACAGGACACCGGGCAGAAGAAGATCATCGACGACCTGTTCGCCCGCGCCGACGACCTGCGCCGCTTCGCCGCGGATGGCGTGCCGATGCTGATGATCTGCGGCCTGTACCAGCTGTTCGGCCATTACTTCGAGACAATCGACGGCACCCGGCTCGACGGCATCGGCATCATCGGCGCCCACACCATCGGGCGCGACGTGCGCATGATCGGCAACCTCGTCGAACATTCCGCGCACTTCGGCGACATCATCGGCTACGAGAACCATTCCGGGCAGACCTTCCTCGATCCGGGCGTCGAACCGCTGGGCCGTGTGGACCATGACGGCACCGGCAACAACGGCGAGGACCACACCGAGGGCGCTCGCGTCAACAACGTCATCGGCACCTACATGCACGGTTCGTTGCTGCCCAAGAACCCGGCCATTGCGGATTTCCTCATCCGCGCGGCCGCGGAACGGCGTTACGGCGCATTCGAGCCGCGCCAGGCCAAGGACCGGGCCGCCGAACTCGCACGCATCGACGGAATCGCCGCCAAGGCCAGGGCCGTGGCTGCCGGCAGGCCGCGGTAAGCGTTCCGTCGGAACGTGCTGTTTTCCCATCCCCTGCACTGGTATGCGGAAAAGGTGTTGCATAACACACTTTTCCAGATAAGGGATGGCTTGATGCCACTGTGCCGTTTTTCGATATCGTCCCTCGAATGTTGAGTCGGCGTGAAGTGCGTGGTGCGGTAGAGTGGAACCACATCCGTTCAAAGGAGGACACGATGGCTGATTTCGATTTCGGTGAAGGCCTGCGCAAGGTGTTTCTGGCGGGCGTCGGCGCCCTGGCCACCACGGTGGAGAAGGGTCAGGAAATCGTTGACGATCTGGTCAAGAAGGGCGAGCTGACCGTTGAGCAGGGCAAGGCCCTGAACACCGAGCTCAAGCGCAAGGCCGAAGAGGTCAAGGAAGAGCACGAGGCCAAGGCCGATCAGGCCGAGTAAGGCTCTTCCACCTATAGCCGTCCGGTGTCGCGCAAGCGCATCGGACGGTTGCTGATGCCGCAATGAGCAACGAATCCCCATCCCCCAAGACCGGTCGGCAGCCATCGGGCGCAACAAAGCGGTCTGACGCTTCAGCGTCGAATACGCCGACATCGAATATCTCCACGTCGGACACCCCTACATCGGCGTTTCCATACACGCATGGCCGCCAGTACGCTCCCGGCACCCCCGACGCGGAAGTGGCCGAACTCATCGGCCTGTTCGGCTCCCGCCGCAACGACGCATTTGCCGCGCGGTACCATCTGACACGGCGCAACAAACTCAAACGACTCTGGCAGATCGCCCGCATCGCCAACCAATTCGACGTCATCCACGGCCTGACCCCGGTCAAGATGCGGCTCATGCTGGAGGCGCTCGGCCCCACCTTCGTCAAGGTCGGGCAGATCCTCTCGATGCGCTCCGAGATCCTGCCGCAGGCGTTCTGCGACGAATTGGCGAAACTGCGCGCCGACGCCGACCCGATGCCGTACCAGACCGTCCTGGAGACGCTGTCCTCGGAATACGGACGCCCCATCGGCGAGATCTTCGAGCACATCGACCCCACCCCGCTGGGCTCCGCATCGCTGGCCCAGGTGCATCGGGCCACGCTGCTCACCGGCGAGGACGTGGCCGTCAAGGTGCAACGCCCCGGTGTGCGTGAGACCATGGCCCAGGACGTATCCATCATGCGTTCGATCGCCCGTCTGGCCACCCGGGTCATGCCCAGTGCGCAGGTGGTGGATCTGGGCGGTGTGGTCGAGGAGCTCTGGGATACCTTCGAATCCGAGACGGACTTCCTCGTGGAGGCCCGCAATCTGGCCGAGTTCAAACGCTTCTGCCAGCCCTACGTCTACATGGACTGCCCGAAACCCTACATGGATCTGTGCACCGAGCATGTGGTGGTGATGGACTATGTGGAGGGCATCTCCGTCTCGCACCCCGAACAGCTGATCGCCGCCGGATACGACTTGAAGGAGATCGGCACCAAGCTCGTAGACAACTACGCCACCCAGGTGCTCGACGACGGCTTCTTCCACGCCGATCCTCACCCCGGCAACATCATCATCGCCGGCGGACAGATCGTCCTGATCGACCTGGGCATGACCGGCCGGCTCAACGCCAAAACCCGTTCGGTGCTCAAGCAGATGATCTTCGCCGTGGCCAAACAGGACTCGCCGGCGCTCGCCGACGGCCTGCTGCGATTCGCCGGCACCGAGTCCGATGCGGCCGACTATCCGGCGCTGCTGGCCGATCTGGACACCATCGTGGCCGAATACGGCACCGTGGATCTGAAGGACCTGGACCTGGCCTCGTTCGTGACTGCGCTGACCCAGCTGGCACAGCGGCACGGCATCGAGGTACCGAGCACGGTGACCACGGTGGCTCGCGCGCTGGTCACGCTGGAGGGGCTGCTGGACGAGTTCATCCCCGACGTGAACATGATCGAGATCATCTCGGAGCACATCGCCACGTCGAAGCCCTTGGACCGCGCCGCCGCGGATGAGGTCAAGTCGTTGGGCGTCGAGGCACATGCGGCGCTGCACGGCCTGCTCGGCGCGCTCTCCGAGACCAAGGTGGCGGCGCGCATGCTCACGCGCGGCCAGTTGCGGGTGAACATGGAGCTGGCCGGCGCCGAGGAGCCGATGCGTATGCTCTCCGAGATGGTCAACCGCCTGACGATGGCGCTGATCGTGGTCGGTCTGTATGTGGGCTCGTCGATCGTGTATTTCGCCGGTGTGCCGCCGATCGTGTTCGGCATCCCCGTGGTCGGGTTCATGGGTTACGTGGTGGCGTTCGTGCTGTCCGCGTGGATCGTCTTCGACATCTACTTCAAGGGCCGTCGTTCCAAGAGGCGCTGAGGCGCGTGTGAGTGGGAGCTACGATTCGGGCTCGTGCGTCAACCGCACCGCTCCGTAAACGTGGTACTGCCCCCCGCATCCGGATCACGGAGCCTGGTGCCATGCCGGAACCCTGCCGCGACCCCGGCAAAGACGGGGCGTGCGGCTAGTCTCGGTAGCAGTGGACCATCCGACCCGAGGAAGGATCATCATGGCGGAACGTGGGATGTTCGGTAAGGTGCTGCTGGCCGGCGCGGCCGTGGCGGGTGCCGCGGCGTGGGCGATCGCCCCGCGCAGTTTCTCCGACAAGCGCGACAACTACGTGCCGTCGATTCCGGACGTCTGGTACGCGCATCGCGGCCTGCACGACGCCGGTTCCGGCCTGACCGCGCAGTATGCGGCTGAAAGCGGGGAGTACGTGGCCTTGGCGCGCCGGATGGCGATGAAGGCCGGCTACGGTACGCCCGAATGCGTCGGCCCGATCGCCCCGGAGAACTCCCTGGCCGCGTTCGCCGCCGCCTGTGAGGCCGGGTACGGCATCGAGCTCGACATCCAGTTGACGATGGACGGCCAGGTGGTGGTGGCCCACGATGAGACGCTGATGCGTGTGGCGGGCGATCCGCGCCGCATCTGCGACCTGACCTATGACGAGCTGACCCGGATCCCGCTGTATCCCACGCCGTCGCGCCCCGGCTGCGAGCTGGCCGAGCCGGTGCCGAACGCGGTGGAGGCCCCCGGCCTGGTGGTGACCCCGGCCAAGCCGCCGCTGGGGTATTACCAGCATGTGCCGCTGTTCTCGGACGTGCTCAAGGTGGTGGCGGGCCGCGTGCCGCTGATTGTGGAATACAAGATCGATGGCAGTGATTGGACGCCGCGTTGCGAGGAGCTGATGGAGAAGGGCGACGCACTGTTGCAGGCGTATGCGGGTCCGTATGTGGTGGAGTCGTTCCATCCGATGGCGATGCGTTGGTACAGGGAGCATCGTCCGGAGGTGTGCCGCGGCCAGTTGATCGAGCCGCTGCCGTTGGGGCAGACCGACGTGACCTATTGGGCCGCGGGACGGCTGCTGTTCAACTGGCTGTCCCGTCCGGATTTCGTGGCGTGCGATTGGCGCAGCGGTGGTTCCCCGCAGGTACGCCTGAACCGTGCGTTGGGCGCGGTGCCGGTCTCCTGGACCGTGCGCAGCCGCGACGAGGTGGCCGAATGCGACGCTTGGTTCGATCACCACATCTTCGAGTCGTTCGTCCCCGACGAGCACTGAGACACGCCCGGCCTGTGCGGACTCTGACACTTTTGTGACTCTGACACTTTCAGAGACTGGCGTTATTCCGCCGTTTTCTGGAATGTATCACAGTCACGATGTGTCAGAGTCCGCGCAGGCCGGGCGTGTCGGGGTGGGGAGTGGGGTCGGGCGGCCTCGTTTGCGGTTGCGTTTGTGGGTTTCCTGGTTACGCGGGGCGCAATTTTATGAAAGTACGGTACTATAAAGTATAATACTAAGTATTGTACTTGCAGAAAGGCTGCATCATGGTGGGGTTCATCGGACGCGAGACCGAGTTGCGGATGCTGCAGCGCCGTTATGATAGCGGGAAGTTCGAGTGCGTCGTTGTGTACGGGCGTCGCAGGATCGGCAAAACGGCTCTGATCAATCGATTCGTTCAAGACAAGCCCGCCATCTTCTATACCGCCACCGAGAACGGCGCTGAACGCAACCTTAAAGGGCTCAGCGCCAGCATCGCGCGGTACCGCAACGGGCTGAACAGCGTGGGCTCGCCCGTGTATGAGGACTACAGGGATGCGTTCGAGGATGTGTTCCGCATGGCCGAACGCGATCGTCTCATCCTGGTCATTGACGAATACCCGTATCTGGCCAAGGCGGAGCCGATGGTGTCCTCACTGCTCCAGCAGTTGATCGACCAACATCATGGAACAGGCAAGCTCATGCTCATCCTCTCCGGGTCGAGTATGAGTTTCATGGAGCGCCAGGTGCTGGGGTATCAGAGCCCGTTGTACGGGCGTCGGACCGCGCAGATCAAGGTGATGCCGTTCGACTATCGCGAAAGCCGTGGTTTCGTGCCCGATATGGGCAAGGAGGACGCCGCCGTGGTGTATGGGATAACGGGCGGCATCCCCCAATATCTCATCCAGTTCGATGACGGCGTGAGCCTGGAGGAAAACCTGCGTTGGAACGTGTTGGACCCTTCGGCCTACCTCTTTGAAGAGCCCGGCAAGCTGCTGCAGGAGGAGCTGCGGAAGCCGGCTGAGTACAACAACATCATCCAGACCATCGCGTCAGGGGCGAGCAGCGGCGTCAAGATAGCCAACGGCTCCCATATTGAACAAACCGTGCTCTCCCATTATCTGCGCAACCTGTCGGATCTGCACATCATCGTCAAGGAGACACCTTATCCCGAGGGGAGCCGTCGCGGCATCTGGCGGATCGAGGACCTGCTCTTTCGTTTCTGGTATCGGTATATCCCCGACAATATGTCACTGATCGAGTCGGGACATGCCGATATCGCCGTCCAGCTCATCATGAAGGATCTGCCGAACTACATGGGCGGCGTGTTCGAGGACATATGCCGCCAGTGGCTATGGGCCAATACTGCAACCGACCGGGTGCCGTTCCTGCTCACCCATATGGGCCGATGGTGGGGAGGCGATCCGCGAACCAAGCGGCAGGAGGAGATCGACATCGTCGCGGACGGCAAGCCGTCCGGCCGCCGTCTGTATTGCGAATGCAAATGGCGCGGCAAATCGACCGATATCCCCGAGCTTGAGCAGTTGCGGTACCGCAGTGCGCTGGTGGATATGGAGCGCAAGGACTACATGTTGTTCTCCAAAGCCGGGTTCACCGACCGACTTCGGGCGCGTGCGGCGGAGGACGGGAACGTGCGATTGGTGTCGTTCGCGGATATGTGAGCCGGGCCGAATGCGATGCCTGGTTCGACCACCATATCTTCGGGTCCTGTTTCCGGACTCTGATACTTTGTGACTCTGCGATGTCTCGCAAGAATGGCGGAATTTCGCGGCTCTGGGACCATGCATCACAGCCGCGATATCGCAGAGTCACAAATGGCCCGGGTACATCGGGCGTGGTGTAGCAAAAATCCCGGCCACCAGGTATTCGGTAGCCGGGATTTTCCGTAACAGGCGGACGGGCTCAGTCGATGACGCCGTAGAGGCGGTCGCCGGCATCGCCCAGACCGGGGACGATGTAGGCCTTCTCGTTGAGGCCCTCGTCCACCGCGCACACCACCACCTTGAAGTCGATGGACGGGTCGATGTGCTCCTTGACGAACTCGATGCCCTCCGGGGCGGCGATGATACACAGCGCGGTCACATCCTTGGCGCCGCGCTCGGCCAGATAGTGCGTGGCGGCGACCAACGTGCCGCCGGTGGCGAGCATCGGGTCGATCAGGAAGCACTGGCGGCCGGTCAGATCGTCCGGCAGTCGGTTCGCGTAGGTGATCTGCTGCGTGGGATGCTCCTCGTCACGCTTCATGCCGAGGAACCCGACCTCGGCGGTCGGCAGCATGCGGGTCATGCCGTCGAGCATGCCCAGGCCGGCGCGCAGCACCGGCACGATGATCGGACGCGGATGGTCGGACAGCTTCTTGCCGACCATCGGGCAGATCGGTGTCTCGATCGGGCAATCCACAACATCGATGTTGCGGGTGGCCTCGTAGGTCTCGAGCATGACCAGCTCGGAGACGAGTTCGCGGAACGTGGCGGACGAGGTGTTCTTGTCACGCAGGACGGTGAGCTTGTGTTCCACCAGCGGGTGGTCCAAAACATGAATTTCCATACTTACTAGGGTAAGCCCTCGCAGCATGTTCGGCCATCCCGTGCGAGCCGCGTGCCGCCCGCGGCATACCCGCTTGGGATGGATGACGGACCGCCCGGCGCCTGGTCTGCGGAATCCGGAGTTTCGTGCATAGAATGGCGGTATGAGCGGCACCATCCCCACCATGGAACAGATCGACGAACTCCACCGCAAGATCGCCCCCTCCCAGGCGGCCTACGACCTGATTCACACGCACTGCGTCATCGTCGCCGACATCGCCCGCCGACTGGCCCGCCGTCGCAACGCCCTGTTCATGCGCCGCTGCACCCTGCCCGCCGATGCGCCGGAACGGACCGGGCACTACCCGGGGCTGCCGGAGCGCGCTTCGGCAGCACCGCATGTGGTTGTGTCCGAATCCACCGTCACGGCTCCTACGGACGGGGTGACCGGCGGCACCGTACCGCCGCGCCTCATCGACGAACGCCTGGTGGTGATCGGCGGCCTGCTGCACGACATCGGCACCTACCGCGTATTGAAGAAGAAGCATAACGGCAGCAACGGCGAACCGTTGGAGTTCAGCAAGAAACGCTACATCCTGCACGGTCTGCTCGGTTACGAGTACCTGCTTGAGGAGGGCGTGGACGAGTCGATCGCGCAATTCGCGCGCAACCATACCGGCGTGGGACTCACTCGCGAGAGCGTCATCGCCCAGGGCCTGCCGCTGCCGCCCGACGACTATGTGCCGCTCAATCTGGAGCAGGAGGCGGTGATGGTGGCGGACAAGTACCACAGCAAATCCGTGCCGCCGAAGTTCGTGTCCGCCGACGCCTACACGGCCCGCGCCGCCCGCTTCGGCGAGGACAACAAGCGGCGCTGGCTCGACCTGGTCCGTGAATACGGCATGCCCGACGTGCCGGCGCTCGCCGAGCACTGGCACATGTGCATGATCTGATTGGCGGCTCCCGACGGCACGGTTTGCCGTCAGAGCGTGACGGTCTGATCCGCCGATTCCGCAACGGCGGCGTCCTGCGTCACGACCACCACGCAACGCTTCGGATCGCCGTGCGCGATGCCGCGCAGCAGTTCCATGATGGTGTCGCGCTCGCCGTCCTCCAGCCCATCCAACGGTTCGTCAAGTACCATGATCTCCGCTTCGCAGCACACCGCGCGTGCGATGGCAACACGACGGCGGTCGACCTCGTTCAGGGAATCGACGCGGTTGTCCAACAGCGTTTCGTCCAGTCCGGACGCCAGCAGCAGTTCGCGGGCCAGCACGGGCTTGGGCTTGAGGAAGTTGCGGTTGGAGGCGTCCATGGCGTACACGAGGTTCCGCACCGGCGAGAGGTCGCCGCGCACCGCGAACCGTTGCGGAACCAGGCCGATGCGGTGTCCGCGCAGTTCGAGCGGTTCGAGGCTGAGGTACTCCGCGCTGCGATTCATCAGGTGGCCGGATTCCGGCATCAGCAATCCCGACAGGAGACCGACCATCGCCGTGCGCGCCATGTCGTCGCCGTCGGGCACGAGGATGGCGGAGACCGTGCCCGCTTCGAACGCGCAGGTCAGGTGTTCGACGGGGGTGCGGCCGGTTTTGCGGTCGCGGTAGGTCACGTCGTGCAGCGACAGCGTGGGGTAGGCGCGCAGCAGGTTGAGATCCTCGTCGCCGACCTTGACCTCACGGTCGATGTGGGTGGAGACGGCCGTGGCGGACGAGGCGGAACGCGGGGTCTCGATGTAGTCGGGGGACGACTCGTCGTCGGTCGATTCCCTCGGCGTGGCCAGACTGAGCATGGCGTTGACGTGGTCGGCGTTCGCGGCCACGACGTCCGCGCCGCCGTCCGCCGGTGCCGAGGACGTCGTATCGACACCGGTCGTCTCGTCGTCGACGTCGTCGGTGTCGTCGTCGACAACGTTGCTGTTGTCGACGGTACCGACGCGATCGTCGTCATCGATATCGATGACATCCGTGGCGACATCCGCGTCGTCGGCGTCATCGTAGAAATCCACATCGAACGGCAGCTCGTCCGCATCGGACAGCAGTACGTCGTCCACTGCCTCGTTCACATCCACCGTCGTCTCGTCCGTGGTATCCGCCGCAGCGGTCGTATCCATCGACGTGGTCTCGTCCATATCCTTCAGTTCCTTGTCGGTCATGCCGTCACCTCCGAACGGGAATCAAACAGCGAGATGCGCCTGAACGTGGCGACGCGCAGCATCGCCACCAACGCCAACGCCAGGCAGCAGCCGAGCCCCGCGCCGACCACCGTCCAGACCACGTCGGCCGTCATCGAGGTCGCATGGCCGTCGGCCAACGCGGCGCCCAGCGGTCCGGCGGCGAATCCGCCGGCCAGCGCGCCGATCGCGAACGCCGGCAGTATCACCATCCAGACCTCCAGCATGAACTGCCAGCCGAGACGCGCCTTGGAGACGCCCACGGTCAGCGCGTACCCGATCTCCTCGCGCCGTCGGAGCCCGTCGGAGACCACCAACGCCACCAGCAGCAGGCCGCCCGCAACCCACAGCGCGATCATCGTGATCCGCATCGTGTCGTTCAGCGCACCCAGCGGGGCGATCGACTTGCGGTATGCCTCCAACGACGGCGACGAGATCTCATACCCGTCCTTGAGCTCGGCGTCGGCCTTCTTGGCGGCCTTGACGAACGACTGGTAGTCGTCGGGGCTGGACAGCATGAACATGATGTTGAGATCCGGCTTGGCCCATCCCGTCTCCTCGCCGGAATCGAGGTTGTTGCTGACAATGAACGTGTACGCGCTCACATAGATGGCGTTCTGCCGGTTGTCCTTGCTCAGCCTGGCGTCGTCGCCACGGCCGGACGGCGCGTCATCGTCCACGTATTCGTAGATGCCGCGGACCGTCATCTCCATCGTGGTATCGGCATCGGTGGGATGGCCCACAGTGAACGTGTCGCCGACCTTCAAACCATTCGCGTCGGCCACCTCGCGCGAGATCAGCGCGCCCTTCGGCGCCCGGCCGGAGTAGCTCAGATGCTTGCCCTCCACCACGCGATAACGGCCCAGGTCGTTGGCGCGCGCCGCATCCAGCGTGTAGAAGCCGCGCAGCGTGAGCTCGCCGCCGGTATCGTCGGCGTTCTCGTCGTCCGTCGTGCCGACCGGCTTGATCGACTCGCTCTGCCGGACCGGCACCGACTCGGTGACCGTATAGCTGAACTGCAGGCCGGCGGACTGCGCCGCAGTGGCGAACGCGGTGTAATCGTCCCAGGACATCAGATGATCGTCGGGCCAGGACGGATCCGCGCCGTCTCGTTCTGCGAACCCCTTGTCGGACAAGGTGATGGTGGCGTTCGCCTGCTGGGCGTCATAGGTGGCGCCGTTCGCGGTCTCGTTCTCCGCGGCCACCGCCAAGCCGAACATCGAACCGAACGTAACGAGCAGGGCGATCAGCAGGGTCAGCAGCGAGCGCCATTTCCGGCGCATCACGGCGGCCCACGCATTCTTGAGAACGAACATGCGGCATTTCTCCAGTTCTCTCACGGTGCGGCGAAGGCGATGGCCGTCGCCGCGGGTCAACAGTGGCCGGGCGACCGGCCGCGGCGAGGTGTGCGCGGCGGGTCGCCCGTAGCCACCACTATGGTCAGGCTACGTGTATGTTATCTTGTGCATTTCTGTTATACCGCTTGGGGAAGTCTGAAAGCCCGCTGGAAACCGCGGGATTGTAGGGGTGGCGAGACGGTGGCGGCGGGGAGTCTGAGTTCCGTGTGCGGCGATACGATGGCTGGGTGCATGAAGAACGACGGATGACGGGAGTCGAAGCCGTGGCGGATGTGTCGGCGAATAAGGCGGAGAACGGCAGTGGCGAGGCGTGCAGCGGCGAAGCATCGGCAGACATCATGCGAACCGTTGTACGGACGGTTGCCGCGCAAACAGCCGCGGTGCCGGCGATTACGGTGCGGACCGTGGCGAAACGGATGACGCCCGGTCGATTGCTGCTGCCGATCTGCTCCGTGCTGGGCGTGCTGGCCGCGTTCGCGGTGGTGCTGTTGTGGTTCCCGCGCGGGGAGGCGGTGTGGGACTATCCGCTGCACCAGATCGATGCCCCGGCGCATTACTATTTCATCCGCAAGATTCTGGACGAAGGGGTCGGGGCGGCCACCCACCTCTGGCCGAATGACGCGTATTACCCGCCCCTGTTCCACCTGCTGGCGGCGGGGCTGGTGAAGGCCGGCGAGCTGCTGGGGCTGAACGTGAGCGTCTATGCGGCGTTCAACGTGGTGTGGCTGGTGGGTGCCGGTCTGATCTGGCCGGCGGGCATGCAGATGTTCATCGGATATTGGACGCGGCGGGTGGACGGCCGTACGCTGTGGCGTCCGTTCTCCAGCGCAATGGCGGTGCTGGTGCCGCTGCTGGCGGTGGTCTCTCCCTGCCATCCATATCAGATGCTGCAATCCGGGCCATTGCTCGCCTACGGGCTGGCGACCTCGCTGCTGCCGTTCTGGATGGGCGCAACGCTGCGGCTGTTCGATGCGATTGCCGTGCGGCAAGGTATCGCGCGATGGATGGCCGTCACGGTGATGACCGGCGGTCTGTGCCTGTTCGCGCATCCGCGCATTGCGTTCACCTGGCTGCTGTTCATGGGGCCGTTCGTGCTGCTGCGTCTGCCGTGGAAGCTGATCCTGGCCATGGTCGGCGCCGTGGCGGTGTGCGCGGTGGCGTTCCTGCTGTACATGATGTCCTCGTACCAGTCCGACCGGTATTTCGACCCGTCAAGCTGGTTCCACACCTTCGTGCCGAACCGCACTGTGCCGGAGGCGCTGCGCGTGTATGTGACCGAGAACCTGACGGGCGTTGCCGGGGCGGTGATGGCCGTGGGCGTGGCGGTGGCCGTGCTGGTGGTTGTACTGGTGATGGTACGGCCGCGATGGTTCGCGGTCGTGTCGGCATCGACGATGCCTGGCGGTTCCGATGATGGTCTCGGCAACGGTCGCGATAGTGGAACCGGCGACGGTCGCGATGCCTGCCCCGGTGGCGGGTCCGGCGACGGCGTGGGTACCGCATCATCCGGTTGCCGGTCTGCCGTGCGCTTCTCGGAACGGCCGTTCACCGCTCGCGAGGTGCGCAAGGACGCGATATCGCTGCTGCTGGCGTTCCTGCTGAACGGATTGGTCTACGTGTGTTCGACCGCGTTGACCGGATGGTTCCCGAACATCGTGGCCGCCGCCTGGTACCGGGCGGAGACGCGGCCGTTGACGATGATCCCGCTCGGCGTGGTGCCGCTGATCTGTTTCGCCGTGTGCATGCTGGCGTGCGTTCGGGGCGGCGCCGGCGGACGCGGTAACGCTGGTGCCGGCATCGGTGTCGCCAACGTCGGTGCCGGTATTGGGACCGGCATGTCTGCGGGAGCGGAGGACGTGCTCGCAATCGCCGACGAGCGGACGGGCCGCAACCACCCGAGATCCGGTCGGACGTATTCGACGCTGCCTACGGTCATCGCTGTGGCGCTGGTGACGGCGTTGACGACGACCTGCCTGTTCACGGACACCACGCGTGCGGCGATGAGCGATTCGATCCGAGCCAATTACGAGTTGAGCGACGATCAGCCCACCGAACAGCTCACCGGCACGAAGTACGAGATCCTGAAGGACGTGGCGGAAACCGTGGGGGACGAGGCCACCGTGATCTCCGACCCGTTGAACGGTTCGATGTACGGCATGGCCGCGTTCGACACGCAGATGCTGTTCCCAATCTACAATCCGATGGCCGAAAAGAACGGGGCCATCTTCGGACAGGTGGAGCGCGCCTTCGACTCCGGTGACGGCGACGTCCTGCTGGACACGGTCTGCCCGATCAATCCGGAGGAACCCGAGTATTTCCTGACGATGGGGCCGCAGGCGGAGAGTCTGCAGATGTTCACTTTCAAGGAGCAATACGATCCGTTCCATCGTCAGGATCTGATCGACCGGTATGTGGCGGACGGCACGCTCGTCAAGGTGCGCGACTATGCCGATGCCGGCGGCTATGCCGGCGGATGGGCGCTGTACCGCTTCGGATGCGGATCTGCGGGCGGACGATAGGTTGGTCGGCAGTCCGGCTGACGCCTCCTGCCGGTACTTCACTATTGACGACCCTGTGCGTGGTGGATAAGTATAACTGCATCCACATATCCACAGATTTCCGAAGGCCTGTGGCACCGCGGATCGCGGTGTGCCAGAGTGTCCTGTACGCGCCGATCGGCCGGACCGTCCGGCAGTCGCATATGGCGCGGCAAAGGGGACATCATGGCTATCTTGGCAATGGACACCGTCGGATTCCTGCAGTCGGTCAACCGTTTGGAACGGCGTTTCGGGGAGCTGACCTCGCCCGAGGCCATGCGTGAGGCCTGCGCCCATCCCGAACGGCGGGATCCGTTGGACCACCGGTTGTTTGTCCTGGCTGATGACGTATACGGTTGCGGCGGCTGGACCACCACCATCTGCGCGGCCGCATCGTCTCTGATGGGCGATCTGATTACGGAATGTCGGCGGTTCATGAAGGGAACGGCGTCCGTGGTACGCAAATACGGCATGACGGTATGGTTGTACGACTTGGTCAACGACGCTTCCAAGGCGTTGTTCGTGGGGGAGCCCTCGGACCGCACGCCGTTGCTCATCCACCCGGTGCCCGCGCGGGAATTGGCGAAACGCTGCGCGCGGAACGGCAGACGACGGTACGGCAACAAGCGTGAACAGAAGTGGGCCATGCATGACCATTGCGCGCAGATGTACCGGCTCGCCGCATACAGCATGCTGCGATGGGGCGGACGAGAGCCGCGCAGCCTGGATATCGCCGGCATGATGATTACGCAGCCGTGGCTGGGCATGTGCATGCTGCGTGAGGACGACAAGGTGCTCGGCATGGGTGCGTTGCCCGATATGCGCTACCGGCGCGTGGTGGATTACATCAAGGAGCTGCGTGCGGCGGCGGATCTGGACTATGCGCGGGCGCTTGCCGCCGGAGAGGTGACGGTGTTGGACGGGGAACGCGCTCCCGGGTTCGCGGAGGTCGATACGCGTTATGTGTATGACGCCGAACGGCTGATCGAGGCCCTTGAATCGCTGTGGAATGAGCGGAGTGACTGCGCGGCGCATGAGATCCTCATGGACGTTGAGCGGACCGGAGACAAGCCGGATCTGCCGTTGTGGCGTAATCCCGCGTATCTGCAGGACGTGGCGAATTCGCTGATGGGTCCCTCGTATGCCGGCATGCTGTGGCTGGGACTCGAGGACCATGATCGGGAGCTGTTCGATAGAGGTGTGGAACAGCTGCGTGAATTCGTGGGGTTCGTCAAGGACATCGGGTTCCTGGTGATGCCGGTATGCGTGCTCAGCGCCTGCGCGGACGATCAGGTGCGGCGCGCGATGGAGGCAGCGGTCGCTTCGGGCAAGGTGAAAGCCGCCGACCTGCCGAAATACACGGGACTCAGCAAGGCGGAGTGTGATGCGATGTTGGATGCGGAGGGATGTGACGCCGATTGTGCCGATGAATCCTGTCTCGATGGGGTGTGCGATGGGTCGTGCGGCGTCACGCCGTGCTGTGATGCACCCGGCGACGAGGAGGGTTCGATGATGAGCGTGGGCGCCAGCATGGCTGTCGTGGCGATGGCGCGCATGCCCAACGAGGACTTGGCGCGCAAGGCCGCGCTGGCACTGATCCTCTGCGAGCCGAAGCAGTACGGCGACACCGTGCTGGCGCTGCTGGAGGATGAGAAACCGTGTGAGTCCGACGATGACAGCGAGGTCGGCAAGCGTGCTGAGGTCAAGACCGATACGCTCGTGGCGTGACCGAACGTGGTTGTATTCCCGTGTGCGATGCGTGCGTTTTGTGACTGAGCAGGACACGCGCCAGACGCATCTGTCGCGCACTCTGTGATGTGTTGCGGATCCGCAACACATCACAGAGCGCACTGCAATGATTACGTATGATCGTTAATATAGTTCGGACGACAAGTCGGAAACAGCTTGAAGTTATGCCCCTGTACGTCATCGGTCGGATGAATACGCATCAAGTTGTGGTTGAATCAAGGTGGGATGTACGGTGGTCGGCGTTTGGGGTGCGGGCCGAGCTCTTGTGCTCCGTGGGGATACATCGGCATGTGGTATCGCTGCCAGCCAATTAAGAACGCCTCGGGGCATTGCGATGCTGTGCGTCCGCCGCTCGACGCATGATGCTGACCCAGATATCTCAATCTTGGAAAATCCAATCCTGGCGGCACGGTTCATCGAGTTTGTCAAATTCGTGTACAGGTTGTTGGCCTTTCGGTCGCCTTTATCATAACAATCAGGTTCTGTGCTCTCCTTACCCCCAATCAGATGCCGAGACCGGAAAGCCTCTTGTCTTTCCGCCGCTTGATCGTCTTGAGGATATTTTCTCTGAGTTTGGTAGTTCTCTCTGAATTTGGTAATTTTCTCTGAATTCAGAGAAAGAATGTATAATTCAGAGAATAATTCAGAGATTCAAAGTGGGTGATGGCGAATGGCTCATGAATACGGCAAAGAGACCTTAACTAAAGAGTTTAAAAGTGATGTCAAGGAGGCCCAGGGTCTACCTGATTCGGATCTGGTGGAAGCCGTTGTTGCCCTAGCCAATACTGACGGTGGGTGCGTGTATCTGGGCGTCGAGGATGATGGCACGCCGACTGGTGTGCGGCGGAAGCACCAGGATCCTATTGGGATGTCCGCGATGATAGCCAATAAGACCGTTCCTCCGATATCGGTTCGTGCGCAGTTGATTGGCGAGGATATACCCGTGATTCAAGTTGATGTGCCTAAATCGCAGAGCGTTGTGGCGACGAAGTCCGGGAAGATCCTTCGTCGCATGATGAAAGTGGACGGTACTCCTGAAAGTGTGCCCATGTATCCATATGAGATCGCTACGCGTCTGTCGGATTTGGGCAAACTTGATTATTCTGCGCAACCGGTGCCGGGTTCCAGCCGAGAGGACTTTGATCCATTGGAGCGCGATCGCCTGCGTAGGATTATCGCGTCATACCAGTCCAGCGATCGTAATCTTCTGGAACTTGAGGATGAGGATCTAGAGAAGTCCTTGCGGCTTACCGTATCTGTGAATGGTGGTATGACACCGACTTTGACCGGTTTGCTGCTTATCGGCAGCGAGGAGTCGCTGCGGCGCCTTGTCCCAACGAATGAAGCAGTTTTCCAAGTGCTTGTAGGCACCGATATCCGGGTGAACCAGACATATCGTGGACCGCTGCTCAAAACCATAGAACAAATAGCGGAAGCGTTTAAACCATGGAATCCGGGGACGGAACTGAATGTAGGACTGTTTTCTTCGATGGTGCCTGAATTCGATGAGAGGGCGTTCAGGGAAGCCTTGGTCAATGCGTTTGGACACAGGGACTACTCCGTTCTTGGCCGCGTGCGTGTGCTGGTGGATGACGCCGGGCTGACCATCGCTAATCCAGGTGGGTTCGTGGAAGGCATCAGCATTCATAATCTGCTTACTGCCGAGCCTCATGGGCGGAATCCATGTCTCATGGACGCGCTGAAAAGGACCGGGCTTGCTGAGCGGACCGGCCGTGGCATCGATCGTATTTTCGAGGGTGCTCTGAACTATGGGCGCCCCTTGCCTGATTATTCGAGATCGAACGAGCGCGGGGTGTCCGTGCTTTTGCCGAGGAGCGCGCCTGATACAGCATTCGTGGAGCTCTTGGCTGAGGAGCGTGAGCGTAGCGGCAGATCCTTGCCGCTCGACGGGCTGCTCATCTTGGACAAGCTTAAGGGGGAAAGGCGTTGCAGCTTTGAAGTTCTGTCGAAATCTTTGGACATGAGCGATCAACGTCTGCGTACCGTATTGGGGCAGTTGACTGAGTCTGGGCTTGTCGAAAGCTCTGGCGCTGGTGTTCGGCGCTCATACATGTTGGGGTCGAAAGTGTACCGTCGCAGCGGCAAAGTGGTGGAATACGTCAGACAGTCGGATATCGATAGGGTGCGTTACCCGGAGCTGATAACAAAGCTGATGAAAAAACAGGGCTCAGTGACCAAAAGCGATGTGATGGAACTGCTGCACCTTGACGCGAATCAGGCATACTATCAACTGCGGAAGCTGGTTAGAGAGGGGAGGGCTCAAAAAATCGGAGGCGGCCGCAGTGCGCGGTACGAGGCAACGCGGTAATGCCGGCTCGGGTACTTTGGAGTGCTTTTTCCTGAATTCAGAGCAAACGGTATGTGCTCCTCGTCTTTATGGGGACATGCGGGCGACTCTGAAGTCTGCCGCTCAAGTGTTTGAGTGGTGCCTCTTATCTTGCCGTCCGTCTTACCGCAAAGTTGGGTCGACAAGGATGATGATGATGAAGGAGATCGGGCAATCGCTGAAATTCCATCGTCGTCGGCAATAAAAAAGGGTTTTGAGCATGGCTCAAAACCCTGATGGCGGAGGATACGAGATTCGAACTCGTGAGGCTGTTACACCAACACGCTTTCCAAGCGTGCGCCATAGACCACTAGGCGAATCCTCCATGGTGTTCTCGATGCAGACGCATCTCAAGCACAAGATGTAACCATAACACAGCATGGGGACAGTGCCAAATGCGAGTCAGACACGGCGAGTCTAAACCTGATGGCTGCGGTGCATTCGGCCGCGCGTATGTGGTTGGTCGCGGATCGGAAAACAACCACATTGCGGGGGTGGCGTGTGACAAGATGGAACCATGAACCAGTCTTTCGAGCCGTTCTACGACGTCAACCGCACCTATGACGACAATTACGCGCAAGGCCCGTTCGGCGCCTTCGCGCAGGCGCTGGCGGATCCAGCGCGGGTGGGCAATCAATCTGCAGCGTCGTCGTGCGAATCGTTCCTCGGTTTCCCGGTGAACCTGCCGTTCGGCATCCCCGCCGGACCGCTGCTCAACGAACGGTTCACCACCGCCGCATTCCGCATGGGTTTCGACCTGGCCGTCTACAAAACCGTACGGTCGCGGGCCTGGGGCTGCAACGCGTTCCCGAACGTACTCGCCGTGCATCCCCGGTCCGTCGACGGCCTCCTGACTCCGGGCAGCCCCGAACTTGACGAGGGCGTGCTCGCCGACACGCGTTACGAGACGCCGATCTCCATCTCCAACTCCTTCGGCGTGCCCTCGCGCGACCCCGACATCTGGCAGCCGGACATGCGCCGAGCCATCGCGGCGGCGGGCCATGGGCAGCTGCTGGTGCCCAGCTTCCAGGGTTCGCGCGTCGAAGGCATGTCCACCGACGATTACATCGCCGATCACGTGACCACCGCGCGGCTCGTCTGTGAGACGGGCGCGGGACTGATGGCCATGAACACCAGTTGCCCCAACGAAGGACATAATCGGTTGCTGTGCCATGATCCTCATCTGGTCGGTCGCATCACCGAAGCGGTCAAGAACGAGATCGCCGATCGTCCGCTCATCATCAAACTGGCGTACATCCCGCCGGTGGCAACGGAACCGTGGCCGCAGGACTCTGGGGCAGGCCGTTACACCTATGCGCGCGTGACCGACGACTCGGCGTTGGAGCTGATGGTGCGGCAGACCGTGGCCCACGGCACCGTGCAGGCCATCGCCGCCATCAATACGATCTCCGCCAGACTCGTCGATGCGGTTGGCCGGCAGGCGTTGCCCGGCGCGGGCCGGGAGCGCAGCGGCGTGTGCGGGCACGCAATCCGCCGTGCCGGACTCGATATGGTCGCGCGCCTGGCTGCGATCCGTGAGCGACTCGGGTTGGATTTCGCGATCATCGGCGTGGGCGGCGTGGTGGAACCGTCGGATTACGACGATTACCGTACGGCTGGCGCCGACGCCGTGATGAGCGCCACCGGTGCCATGTGGGACGCGCACTTGGCCCGGCGCATCAAGTCCCGCTGAGTCGTCTCGTCGTCCTATTGCCCCGTCCTCTCCCTAGTGCGGAGCCGTGGCCGGGCTGGCTCTATGGTTGCGTCTTTTCCGATGAGAGATGGCGGCGCGCTCCCTGTCTTCATCCGTCGCGCGGTCTTCTCCCGCGCGGTAGGGAAGGGCCGGATTCCCCCAAAAGGGACAGTGCGGCGAAGCGCGTTACCGCTTCTGGCGCATTTCACCGCGTCGCCACAAGCGTTGTGGCACACTGGAATACAGTGTGTTTTCATGAAAAGAGGTTGACTGTGGCCGAGAACAAGGAAGACGTCCTGCACGTCGAGGGCGGCAAGCCGTTGAACGGCACCATCAAGGTGCGTGGCGCGAAGAACTTCGTCAGCAAGGCCATGGTGGCCGCTCTGCTCGCGCCGGGCACCTCGGTGCTCAAGAACGTGCCGGAAATCCGCGACGTGCACGTCGTATCCGACCTGCTGCGCCTGCACGGCGTGGACGTGGACGTCAACGGCGACAAGGGCATCGTGACCATCAACGCCTCCCATGTGGAGATGCCGTCCGTGGCCGATGTCGACACCCTCGCCGGCTCCTCCCGCATCCCGATCCTCTTCTCCGGGCCGCTGCTGCATCGCCTCGGCGAGGCCTTCATCCCGGCGCTCGGCGGCTGCAACATCGGCGGCCGGCCCATCGACTTCCATCTGGAAACCCTGCGCAAGCTCGGTGCCGATGTGGACAAGGACCACGCCGACGGCATCCACATCACCGCGCCGAACGGACTGAAGGGCGCGAAGATCCATCTGCCGTACCCGTCGGTCGGCGCCACCGAGCAGACCTTGTTGGCCGCCGTGCTGGCCGAAGGCAAGACCGAACTGTCCGGCGCCGCCACCGAACCCGAGATCATGGACCTCGTGGCCGTGCTGCAGAAGATGGGTGCCATCATCTCCGTGGACGTGGACCGTACCTTCCGCATCGAAGGTGTCAAGGAGCTCAAGGGGTATACGCACACCTCGCTGACTGACCGCATCGAGGCCGCCAGCTGGGCGTCCGCCGCGCTCGCCACCCACGGCGACATCTTCGTCAAGGGCGCCACCCAGCCGGAGATGATGACCTTCCTCAACGTGTTTCGCAAAATCGGCGGCGAATTCGACATCACCGACAAGGGCATCCGCTTCTGGCATCCGGGTGGCGACCTGAACCCGGTGGCCATCGAAACCGACGTGCATCCCGGTTTCATGACCGACTGGCAGCAGCCACTGGTCGTGGCGCTCACCCAGGCCAAGGGCCTGTCGATCGTGCACGAAACCGTGTACGAGAACCGCTTCGGCTTCACCAAGCCGCTTGTACAGATGGGCGCAACCGTGCAACTGTACCGCGAATGCCTCGGTTCGCTGCCGTGCCGCTTCCAGCAGCGCAACTACAAGCATTCGGCCGTTATCTTCGGGCCCACGCCGCTGACCGGTCGCGACATCGATGTGCCGGATCTGCGCGGCGGCTTCAGCCACCTGATTGCGGCGCTCGCGGCCTCCGGTCCGTCGAATGTACACGGCATCTCGCTGATCGACCGTGGCTACGCCGATTTCCGCGGCAAGCTCGCCGCCCTCGGCGCCGACGTGGACTGATTGTCGGACGGTGAAACCGGACGGATGTCTGCTGGCGCGCCCGTTTCCTCCAAACTGTGTGAAACGCCGTCACTGCGTACTTGCCGATTAGCAAGTACGCAGTGACGGCGGAATCATATGTCTCGACACGCCACGTATCCGAGGGTAAGAACAGCACGCCATGCGCCGTGACCCCGGATGGGCGATCACACCACGAGCTGGTCGAGCTGATTAACGGTCATCAGCCGTCCGAATTTGGTATTGAACGATTCTTGGCCGCCATACACCACTGCGCAGTCGGTTGAGTTTAAACCGAGCTGCGACGACAAATCACTAATCGGGCCAAAAGCGTGGGAATCGTAGCTGCTGGCGGCTTTGATCTCAATGGCATGGCGCAGAGAGCCGCCTTTTTCGATGAGTAGATCGATTTCCTTGCGATTGGTATCTCTCCAGAAATACAGGTGCGGTCGCTTGCCTTGCGCTTGGTACTGCTTGACGAGTTCGCTGATCACGGCATTCTCAAATAAAGGGCCTCGGAATTTGCTGAACAGCAGTTCTTCTGGGGAGTCGATGCCGAGCAGGTGGGCGGCCAAGCCGGTGTCGTGAAAATAAAGCTTCGGGGTCTTGATGAGACGTTTGCCCATATTGCGGTGGTAGGGGTACAACCGGAAGGTAATGAAGCTCGATTCGAGTAGCGACAGCCATCCCGTGGCCGTCTTGGCGTCCACCCCGCTGCCTTGCGCCAGTGCGGCGTAATTGACCAGTTCGCCGGTGTGCAGTGCGCATTGAGTGAGGAACGTGCGGAATTCCGTCAGTTTTTGGACTCCGAGCTCGCGGTGTACATCGCGTTCCACATAGGTGCTGATGTAGTTCGGGAAATAGTCCTCGGGGGCGATGTCGATGTCATATAGGCGCGGGTATCCGCCGCGCCACGTCCACTCGTCGGTAGTCGACGGCATCATGTCGGCGGCGGTAAGTTCCATATGGGACAGTGGCGGCAGATGCATGATGGCCACGCGTCCGGCCAGCGATTGCGTGATGTTGTTCATCAGCAGGAAGTTCTGGGAGCCGCTCAGGATGAACTGTCCAGGTGTCTGACGGCGTTCGTCGACCATAACCTGCAATTCGGAGAACAAGTCGGGGACTCGCTGCGCTTCATCGAAGATGACTTTGTTGTCATACAGGGACAGGAAGCTTCTGATGTCTGTTCGAGCCAGATTTGCAACGTTGGCTTGCTCAAGATTGACATAACGATAATCGGAGAACTGCTCCCTGAGCAACGTGGTCTTGCCTGATTGTCGTGCCCCAGTGAGACTGAGAATGGGGAATTTCGTGAGCAAATCCACCATTTTGGGGGTGATCGCGCGTGGAATCATATCAACTCATTCCTGATTATCATAAGCTTGATTCCTGATTATCATAGCATTCATTCCTGATTATCATAAGCTTGATTCCCGATTGTCATACGCATGGTGTCACGTGTTCATCGCGCCGGCCGTCAAAGTGGGCGAACAACGGGGCGGAGATGGCGGATAGCATGAGGATCGCCGCAGCGGTGCCCACAAGGATCCATTCCGGGGCCACTGTGTCATACAGCCATCCGTATAGCATCTGCCCGAGCGGCTGCGCGCAGGTGGCGAAGCTGGACAGCAGCGACATGACCTTGCCCGTCATGGTCTCCGGTGTGCGTATCTGGATGGCTGGGATGGCGATGATGTTGGTGAAGCTGCACGCGAGGCTCACCATGCAGCAGGATGAGACCAGCACGATGAGCTTGGTCATGTTGCCCAACGGGAGCAGGAAGCCGACGCCTGCGGGTAGGATGACCGCGCCGAGTGCGGCCATGGCCGTCGGCATGCGGTCGATGGTCAGCGCGGCGGCGAACAGGCCGGCAAGGATGGCGCCGATGACCGCGGCGATGCCGATGATCCCGTCGCAGATGCCGTACACGGCGGCATCGAAGCCCAATACCGTGCGAATCATGAACGGGAACCCCACGGCCGAATAGCCGACGGCGAAGAGATTGATCACCGAGGCCAGGAGCATGAGCCGGAGGATATTCGGCCGCTCATGCGTCAGGAACCGTAACGCGGCCGCGATGTCGGAGATCCAGCCGCGAGCGGTGCCGGAGGGCGACGTCTCCGTGCCGTCCGATTGAGGTGTGGGGCGGTCGGAGTGTGCGTGGTCCATCGCCGGCGGAATCGGTCCACGGGGTTTGTTCTTCTGCGGCGGTTCGAGGCGGATGAAGCATTCGAGGGCGGCCGTGCAGAAGAAGCAGGCGATGGTGACGCCCAGCAGCGGACCGATGCCGATGAGCCCGTACAAGGCGCCGCCGATGAAGCTCGGCAGCAGCGAGGACAGTTGCTGCACCTGGTTGATGACGGCCATACCGCGGCGAATCACGGCCTCGCCGGATCCCCGGAGCAGTTGCGGCAGCGCGGCCTGCACGGTCGGCGTCTCGAATGCGCTCAGCACCGACAAGGAGACCATCAGCGCGCCGACCGCGATGATGCTGAATCCGCCGTCCTGCACGGCGAACCATGAGGCGGCGGCCAAGACGAGCAGTCCTGAACTCGCGTCGAGCGCGACCATAATGGTGCGGCGGTTGACGCGGTCGGCTAGTACGCCGCCGAATGGGGAGATCAGGATGGTGGGGACGATCGCCGCGGCAAGCACCGAGGCGAAGACCGTGGCCGACCCGGTTTCGTCCAGCACCCACATCGACATGGCGAACCGCAGCATCATGCTGCCGAACAGGGACAATCCCTGCCCCATGACGAGCAGGATGTAGTCGCGTCCGAGCAGTGGGTTCGCCGGGCGGCGAGGCAGGTGGCCGTTGTTCGGGGCGGGACGTGGGTTTGTGCTGTGGCGATGCATGGTCGCTCCTTTTCTGTTACATACCGACCGACGGTATGAATAATTGGGTGTGATTGGCGTCGACGAATCGACGTGTTGGTTTTGTAAGTCGATGGGGACTGGTGCGGGGTGGCGGACTGGGGTGAGGTGGACTGGGACGGGGTGGACTGGGACGGGGTAGTGGACTGGGGACGACAGGTGTATTTGTTTAATGGTTTGTGTACCGGTTTGTCGCGGGGTTGTTGACCGTGT
>DGYMI06202__coassemble_923_pt1 | contig 188080 bp, 153 predicted proteins | sample DGYMI06202__metabat2_high_PE_015 | metagenome-assembled genome bin DGYMI06202 | reverse complement strand
AACCACCGGTGCCCAACCGGAACAACCACGGTGCTCAGCAAAGCAAATATTCACACAGACCACCAACACACACAAGCATTCGTTTTCATGAAGTCGGGAGGCGGGTTTCAGGCGCTCACGGGAATCACGGCGTAGAAGGTCCAATCTCCGTTTTCGGGTCGAGCGATGAGCCGTCCGCCTACATGCTCGACACGTTTGCGCAGATTGGCCAAGCCACGCCCGGAACGCGGCATTCCGTTCCCGGTATCTTGTTCGGGCATCGGGTTGAGCTGCGTGATCTGCACGGCATCCAAGTCCATAAGCACCGATAGCTCAAAGGAAGACCCGTCGGGCGCATGCCGAAGGATATTCGCATACACTTCGTTGAGCATATCAATGATCAGCTGTTCCTGTTTCTGCTTGAGAGGGCAATTGCCGATGACATGCAAGAGTCCTCGTCCGTGCATGTTCACGGCATGCGCGGCCTGATCGCCTTGCAGCATAACCGAACGGATATGATCGAGCTGCCCGACGGCTGTCGGATTATCATCCCCAGATTTATCCGTCTGATCAAGGGTGTCGATCACTTGCCTGACCTGCCGTAACGCCTCTCTGGCGGAATCTCGCACCTGACGCCATTCGGTGCCATCGACGGAACGAATCTGCTGCTGTGCCAGCCTGGCGATGAATGAGAGCTCCCCGGTCACCGAGTCGTGGATGCGTTGTTCCAAATAGGTGTTGCGTTGTTGCTGCTCGTGGAATTGGTATTGTAACTGTTGTTCGAATCGGTTACTGATCCATCGTAGTGAACGACCTAGAAGAGCAATAAGAAGATAGATGACTATAAACGATGGAACATTCAACCAATGAACCCGTGAGTAAGGGGATAAAACGGCGAAAATCTGAGTAGCGCAGTTCCATAGCAATGCCGCTATCACTATTGACGTACGTTGTCGGTACGCGATGAGTCCAAGAGCCAGCAAGGATATGAATATACCGGACGGCGTATTGGCGATGGGAATCGCTATAACGAAGACTCCTAGTGTCTCATTGGCGAAGAATACAAATTCCGGAAAGCATGGGGCCAGTATGATAAGAACGAGTTGGCATAGGGCTATGGCGAGGGAGTAGTACGTTTTAGGCGTGCACCAAACCCATTCCCAGCAATAGAGAAGCAACGTCAGTACGGTGATACATACTATGACGTGATGCCGCATCAGGGGGCGTGGGATATTACTCATGATGGTGATCTTGGGTCAGCCATTGGGAAACTGCTTGCCGGGAACTTTTCACGCCGAGTTTCGCCATAATATGTTGCAGATGTTTACGCACGGTGCCCTGAGAAATATGGAGCTTATCGGCTATTTCGCCATCGAGTAAGCCATCGCGTGCGCAGAGTTCCATGATTTCCTGCTCTCGTGGGCTGAGCTGTGGTTTTGAGTCGCATTCTCGCCTTAGGCGAACGAATGCGGTCTTGGGTGTCTCAAAATCGGGATAGGCGAACCCGTGAACTAATGTGTTGGCAGCCTGTATCAGAGCGTTATCATCATTCTTATCTACTAGAGCCTGCGCACCTGCCTGTATCGCTGATGCCATATATCGGTTGAGAGAGTAACATGTCATTGCGCAAACGGGTGTGACACTATTGTCCATGCGCAGTTGACGGCATATATCAGCACCTTGCAGTCCTTCCAAAGACATGTCAAGAAACAGCAAATCGGGTCTGTTGTGTCGGTCTGCACAACGGTTGAGTGCATCGCTGCCGTTGGTGCAGGTCCACAGAATCGAAAACGAATTGGTGCTGCAAGAAGTCAGCATCGCGGAGAGAGAGTGCAACACGCGTTCATCGTTGTCGACGAGCGCAACGGAAATAATGGGGTATGTTTGCGCTCGTGTAGATTTTAGCGGTATGGTACGCAAAGCCGGAGTATACATGTTTCATTCTTTAGAAGAAGTCGCAGAGCCACTGCAATATAACGGGACACGTGGCTGCCTGCACAACAGGAACATCGGCAGTTCGAATATGCTCGATTGCCGTGTAGTTCGGAGCTGCAACAGCGAAGAGTAATGTGCTGATAATTACGATAATCCGACGTACCATATGTGCCTTCCCCTTATTTCTCCGTATGTCATCATACCGCCGGTTAGCCAAGATGGTGCGTGACGCATACACATATTGCGTATACTAGGCTGGTCGTGGCTATGACTGGATGCTTCTGATCTCATACTGGGAAACGAATGATTGAGCAAAGGCATAATTTCCATATATGCATGATAGTGATCAACTGCTGGCTGCCTTGAGACGGATGCATCTGGCAGTAGGGTTTTCCTGAAATTACTCATATTGTGTATGTATCCGGGTGTGGGGAGGAATCATGCTTTGTATATTGAACATCAATGGAGCCGAAGGGGTTCCATTACACACGGATCAAAGGAGATCATCATGAAGACAAAGAAAAGGATTGCCGCCCTGATGGCGGCGGTGAGTTGCGCAGCAGTGTTCGGTGTGGGGGTGCCTAGCGCCTACGCATGGTACAACATGGGTGAACGCAACGACTCCTCCATGACAGGACTCTGGAAATTCAACTGGACACATTCATACGCATCATGTCAGGCCCGTGCCACAGCATGTACTGCTAGAGCGTGGCAAGATGGGCAGTATGCGGCTGAAATAGCCCTTACTCGTAATGAGATTGCGGATGCAGAAAAGTACGGTAAGGAACAGTTGACCAACGATGGCGCGGAAATCTACTGATTGTCAATCGTGCATGTGCAGGTGGAGGCTGGTGTCAGCAGTCTTCATCTGCACATTATTGCTCGGCGGTACTGGTTGCGCTGGTTCGGAGATGGATGCTGCGGAGAAACCGGATTTAAATAACCACTCACAGATGGACGGTTCCACGTCTGCTCCCGAAAAGGATGATGCCGGGGACACAGAAGATAGTAACGATATATCCGCGGTGCCTGGTGAGGGGAGTCGTTTGGCGGGTTCGTTGGATGAGTATATCGATGCTCTGATTGCGGATACCGAGTGGACGACCGAGTATGAGCGGGAGGTTCTGGAGCGTGCGAAGGCCAATGGCGGTGTGTCGGTGACGGATTACGAACAGACTTGGTCCCGGTACAAGCAGTGCATGCTGGACAAAGGATACAAGGAGATCATCCTAATCAAATATCCTAACGGTCTATACCATGAAGCCCCATATCAGGAAGGCACCGCCCGTCAGATGGCCAAGCATGATAAGGATATGCAGACGTGCATGGCTGATGTGGGTGCCGTCGCGCAGGTCTATCAGATGCAGATCGGCAACCCGACGTTGTTCTCCGACAAGAACGAGGCGATTGTGGACTGCTTCCGGCGCAACAATCTGGTTCCCCTGACCTATACCGCGCAGCAGTACGCGCAGGAACGGGCTGAAGGCGAGTATACGATCGATCGGCAGGATATGGAGATCCGCGGCTGCGAGGTGGCCAACGGCTTGTTCGCCAGTTACGTTGACGATCCTGTGGAACAACTGTGGTAGGCGAGATTCGATACCGGCACGCGGTTATGATAGGGGTACCGCCCGTCTGCGTTGACGGACGGGATTAACGATACGGGGCATGCATGATGTGGGGAGGTATCGGACATGACGAAGACGACAGGACGCAACGTCGCAATAGGTATGACTGTCGCCGTGGCGCTGATGATTGGTGTCTCCGGCTGCTCCGATTCGGAAGGGTTGCCGGAGACATCTGAGTCGGGTGCGCGCTTGGCACCGTCCTTATCAGACTATGCCGGGCAATTAGCTGACAAATTCGCTGGTTCGATGGATGAGCGTCAGCGGGAGGCTGTGGAACGGGTGATCGAAACCGGTGAAGTCTCGCAGTCGGATTATGAACAGGCGTTAAGTGACTATCGTCAATGCATGATTGACCGTGGTTATCGGGAAATCATTTTCCTCGACATGGGCGGCGGCATCCGTGAGGAGGCGGCGCACCAGGCCGGTACGGATCAGCAGGAGCGGCGGTACGCCCAGGATTCCATGGCATGCGAGGATGCCTACACCACGGCGATTGACGAACTGTACAGGATGCAGGTCGGTAATCCCGGGTTGTTGCAGGATCACAACGAGGCCATCGCCGATTGTCTGCGGCGCACCGGTCAGGTGGAACCCTCATATGACGGTGAACAGTTTCGTCGGGAATATGAACGGTATCAGAACAGAACGGCGGACTCGGACGAATGGCCGTTCTCGTTTCCGGAGGACACTCCCGAATCCCGCGTGTGCCGAGTCAGCAACGGGTGGATCAGCATGGACCAGTCCGATCCCACCGAACAGCTGTGGTAGCGAGATTCGATATCGGTTGCGTCAATTGATTTAACAGCGTGCTACGTAGCCGAAATGGTTAAGTTACCAGTTTTTGTTTTGTTCGCGATTTGTGTATCAGATGGTGTGTGTTGTTAACGTTGTGACCGTATGTTGAGCAATGAAGGGCACAGATGATGCTCAACACCAAGTTTCTTCGGAAACTGTGCTCATCGGAAACGATGAATTGAAGACGGTACATGTTACGACGATTAGGAGGAAACAATGAAGATTCTTTCGAGCTTGAAGCATAAAGTAGTTGGTGGAGTTGCGGTGGCAGTTGCCGCAGTAGCGATAGCGGTTCCCACCGCCTATGCTGCTGATTACTGGACTAGCACATTCGTTAGTGAAGATTATGACTATTCTTCAGCTGAAGCGATAAGCTATCGGACCGTTGGTGTATGGGCAGAAGCCGTCCAAGATCTTTCCATCCGAGATTATAAGGCCGCAGCTCCCGGTGGCGCATGTTTTGCTGAAGCGCGTGGTTCTTCAGCATATTGGGGACCTAATGTCGATTATGCCAGAGCTGGACGTTTTTAATACGCGCAATAAGTGAGGTGGCGGCAGAAGATTTTCTTGGTCTTTCGCTTCTGCCGCCCCTCTATCTAGATAATGTAAGGGGTGGTCGTATGAAACGGGTTGGTATTGCATTGTTGACGATTGGTATTGCACTGACCTTGTGCGGATGCGGCGGGGAACGGCAGTCGGTACCGGAACCCGACGATGCCGATTCGTCCGTTGTGGGGAATGGACAGAAGGTTGCCGGTTCGATGGAAGAATACATTGATCAGGCGTTGTCTTGGCAGACCACTACAGACAAGGAACGTAAGGTATTGGAACAAGCCAAGCAGGATGGCGAATTGTCGGTGTCCGATTACGAGCAGGCGTGGTCGGATTTCAAATCCTGCATGGTAGAACGTGGGTATCCGCCGTTCGAACTGGCTAACTATAACGGCATCTATGACATGCCCCAATTGCATTTTACCGGTACACAGGACGAGTGGGAGAGATACAAGGATGATTACGATTCTTGTTACTTCCAAATCAGTGCAATCGACGCAGTTTATACGATGCAAGTGGGTAATCCCAACCTCTACACGGATATGTATGAGGCTATAGCCGACTGCCTGCGTCGCGAAGAAGCGGTGCCGTTAGACTACACGGCTGAGGATCTGCGCAGGGAATCCGGTAATGACCAAGGGAATGGTGAGAATCCGTACGAATATTTCGACCCGAAAGATCCGGTATTCCGCGGATGTAAGGTTGCCAACGGCTGGAGCTCGGCATATGCGGATGACGAGGGCGTGGATTTGTGGCACGGAGACGGCGGGAACAGGGATAACGAGTGAATACCGCAACTGCACATATTGCGGTACCATGAATGCATATCCGTGGCGTCGTGGCCAATATCGGGGAAGGGGAGGCAATGGGCACAGCATTCAACGGGAAACGTACTCGGCAGAAGCGGCATGACCGCCGCCGTGTATCGATCACCTGGCTGCTGCTGGCCGTGGTGACGGTGGCGGCGCTCGCCGTGGGGGCGTGTGCGCTGTTCCTGCCGGACCGGCCGCCGGAGCTGCTGTCACCGGCCAGGCAGGTGACCAGCGCCCCGGTCAACACGCAGGAATACACCGGCTCGCAGCAGGTCACCGTCGTACCGACCGTCTCGGCCTCACGCCAGCTGCTCGGCAACGCCACCGGCACGGTGACCGCCGACTGGTCCGGTTCCGGACTGACGTCGGGTCGTGCCGCCTACCAGGTCAACGGCCGGGCGGTGGTGGCGTTGAACACCGCCATCCCGCTGTACCGTGACATCCGACCGGGCGATGTGGGGCAGGACGCACTCGCCGTCAACAACGAACTCAACCGGTTGGGCTATTCGTCCTCCCCGGATTCCACCACGTTCACCTGGTACACCCAACTGGGCTGGCAACAGCTGATGATCGACCAGGGCAACGATTCGGATGGCACGCTGCTGCTCGCGGATACATTATGGATCCCGTCCCCATCGGTCACGGTCGCGAACTGGTCCGGTACGGTCGGCGCGATGGTTTCGGCCGGCGCCCCGGTCGGCGAGATCCCGGGAACCATCACCCGACTCGACATCAAGAACGGCCAGCCCTCCGCCCAGGACCGCACGCTGACCATGTACGGGCAGAGCATCACGCTGCCGGCCAATGCCACCGGCGTGGACGATGCCGCGTTCTGCGCGCAGGTCACCGCCACGCCCGAATTCCAACAGATGCTGCAGGGCAGCGTCAACGGCACCATCGACCTGTCCGCGGGATTGGACGCGTCATTGACACTGGTCACGCCGATCACCGCGCTGCGTGTGCCGGCCGCGGCTGTCATCGACGCCGGCGACGGCGTCAACGGGTGCATCGTCGCGGAGGATGGACAGACCATCCCCGTCGCCATCGTGGGGGCGGAACTCGGCGCCAGCCTCGTCCAGCCGACCGACGGCACCGACGCCGCGTCGATCGGCACGGTGAAGATCGGGCCGGCGATCGCAGGTGCGTCATGTTCGTGAGCGCGCACGGTCTGGCGCATCGGTTCCCCGGCACCGACACCCTGTTCGAACACCTCGACTTCACGATCGAACCGGGGCATACGGTTGCGATCTGCGGACCGTCAGGCTGCGGCAAATCCACGTTGCTGTCCATCCTGGCCGGGTGGGAGCGGCCGGCCGAAGGCACCGTGGAACGCAGCGGCGTCGACCGTATCGGCTGGGTGTTCCAGAACCCATATGGCGTGCCGGAGCGCAGCGCCCTGGACCATGTGGTCTTCCCGTTGCTGGCCAAGGGGGAGCGGCGGCGCGATGCCGAACCGGAGGCGATGGCCGCCATGGAGCTGTTCGATCTGGGGTATGCGGCGGGACGGCGGTTCTCGGACCTGTCCGGGGGCGAGGCGCAACGGCTGATGCTGGCCCGCGCCGTCTGCTCGAAACCCGACCTGCTGCTCGTCGACGAACCGACCGCCCAGCTGGACACGCGCACCGCCCATTCGGTCAGCCACGTGCTCGGCAACCTGGCGGGGCAGGGCATGATCGTGGTCGTCGCCACCCATGACCCGGATACCCGGGACGCCTGCGAACGCGTCATCGATCTGGCCGACTACGCGCCGGCGGGTAATCAGACGTCGGCAACCCCGGAACGGGAGGGAACACGATGAGGCTGGGGTCGGTATTGTCGGAGGCGATGCGCAACATCGCCGCGGGCACGTCACGCGCGTTCCTGCTGTTCCTGGCCGTGCTGCTGTCCGGCGGGCTGTTGGGCGGATACGAGGCGATGACCGTCATGGCGTTGGAGCAGGAGGCGGCGACCCGCATCCATGCGGACGCCGACGTGAAAAGCGTGGTCGGAGGTTCGGTGGACGGAGTGACCTGCGACCGTCTGACGGAGGTGGAAGCCGGCCCCTCCGCGTCCGGTGCCATGCGTGCCGGCCCGCAGATCGTGCCGAAGTCCACACTCGGGCGCGACATCGCCTCCTACGAGGTGACGCTGGGCATGCTGGCGCTGGTCATCGCCGGGGAGGATGACCCGACGCTTGCCGCGGACGCGGGCGGCGTATGGGTATCCAACGTGATGGCCAACGATTTCGGCCTGACCGTCGGCAGCCGGTTCGAGACCGAACAGGGCACCAGTACGGTGTCCGGTGTGTTCGACTGGCCGAACGACGGGCGTGATACGCGCTTCGCCTACGCGGTGCTCACCCCGGTCTCCGCCGATGACGGACGCACGTTCGAGGAGTGCTGGGCCAAACAGTGGCCGGTCAGCGACGAGACCGATGGACTGCTGTACTCCACCGTCATCATCACCGAGCAAGGCGCGCAATCCACCAGCGTGGGAGTGACCCAGGTCAACAAGGGTTTCGACTCCCGGTATGACGCGACCGGCGGGTATCTGGCTCGTATGACCCGGTGGATGCCGCTGATCGCGCTGGCGGTCGGGTTGCTGCTGGGCGCGGTGTCGGTGCGCCGGCGCCGGTTGGAATACGCGGGTGCATTGCACAGCGGCCAGACCAAAGGCGCGCAGCTGTTCGGCATTGCGGTGGAGACCGTGCTCTGGTCGGGACTGGCCACGGCCGCATCCTGCAGTCTGCTGGCCGCGGTATGCGTGCGTCTGGCCGCGTCGGATCCGCTGATGGTGCTGGGGACGGCCATCCGGACGCCGTTGGCGTTGTTCGCGGGTACGGTATGCGCCGCGTTGGCGTCGGGGTTGCTGATTCGCGAATCGCAGCTGTTCCGATATTTCAAGAACCGGTGACATGGTTGCGGTCAACCGGTGCTTTGCGGACTACGGTTCGACTATGCTGGGTACGGAACATTCTTGCGTATAAGGAGCAACGATGAGCGAATCGCGTACGGCGTGGGGCTGGGGTCTGGCCAGCGTGGATGAGGCCGGCAACACCCTGGACGTGTGGTATCCGAAGCTGACCGTCGGCGAGGCGCCGGCCGAGGGCAGCCGCCCGAACCATAACTTCGACATGATGGCGCATATGGAGGCCGACGCCCGCGGCGTGCGCCGCCTGCCCGTGTTCACCGTCAGCCAGCTGGACGAGCCGATCGCGGATGCGGCCGATGCCTACCTGCGTCTGCACCTGATGAGCATGCGCCTGGCCAAGCCGAACACGCTGAACCTGGACGGCATCTTCGGCAAGCTCGCCACGGTGGTGTGGACCAACTACGGTCCGTTCGCCACCGAGACCTTCGCGTTGCGCAAGATGGACGTGGAAGCCGAACGCATGCGCACCACGCCGGGCATGCCGCACGCCGGCGTGACCGTGATCTCGCTGGACAAGATTCCGCGCATGCTCGACTACGTGATTCCCTCCGGCGTGCGCGTGGCCGACGGCGGCCGCGCCCGCCTGGGCGCCTATCTGAGCGAGGGCACCACCGTCATGCATGCGGGCTTCGTGAACTTCAACGCGGGCACCCTCGGCATCTCGATGGTCGAGGGCCGCATCTCGCAGGGCGTGGTGGTCGGCAACGGCTCCGACATCGGCGGGGGCGCCTCGATCATGGGCACGCTGTCCGGCGGCGGCAAGCACCGCGTCTCGATCGGCGAGCACAGTCTGCTGGGCGCGAACGCCGGCATCGGCATCTCGCTGGGAGACAACTGCGTGGTGGAGGCCGGCCTGTACGTGACGGCCGGCACCAAGATCACCGTGGTGGACAAGGCCAAGCAGGCCGCCGGCGAACCGCTGGACGTGGTCAAGGGCGCCGAGCTGAGCGGCAAGGACAACATCCTGTTCATCCGCAACTCGCTGACCGGCGCCATCGAGGCCCGGTACCGCAAGACCGGCATCGAGCTGAACAGCGAGCTGCACCAGCACAACTGAGCGCCATCGCGTCCACACCGGCCCTTTCCATAATGCGGGAAGGGCCGTTCTGCGCTGCGAGAACAACGACCCAGGACAAGGGGTCGGAGTACCATGGCGGGGACATCCCGAAGGTCGGCGGGCAGTGGTTTCCAAGGATTTTCACAATAAGAACTGTATGGTGGTGAACGATGGCAGAATTTGATTTTTCCCAGGCGATCGGCGAGGCGCGAGCCAAATACGAGTCGATCGCGAAGGCATTGGACGTGGATCGCCTCAAAGCGCAGATCCAGGATCTTGAGGCGCAGGCGTCCGCCCCGGGTCTGTGGGACGACCCGGAGAACGCGCAGAAGGTGACCAGCCGTCTGTCCGCGGCGCAGTCGCAGCTCAAGCGTCTGGACTCCGCCAACCAGCGTATCGACGACGTGGAGACGCTGGTCGAACTCGGTCGCGAGGAGGACGACGCCGATACGCTGGCCGAGGCGCAGTCCGAGATCGGCAGCATCCGGCAGGACCTGGACGACATGGAGATCCAGACGCTGCTGGACGGCGAGTACGACGAACGCTCCGCCGTGGTGACGATCCGCTCCGGCGCGGGCGGCGTGGACGCGGCCGACTTCGCGCAGATGCTGCTGCGTATGTACCTGCGCTGGGCCGAGCGCAACGGGTTCAAGGCCAAGATGATGGACACCTCGTACGCCGAGGAGGCGGGCATCAAGTCCGCCACGTTCCAGGTGGACGCGCCGTACGCCTACGGGCGCCTGTCCGTGGAGGGCGGCACGCACCGTCTGGTGCGCATCTCCCCGTTCGACAACCAGGGCCGCCGCCAGACCAGCTTCGCCGCGGTGGAGGTGGTGCCGCTCGTCGAGGCCACCGATCACATCGACATCCCGGATACCGACATCCGCGTGGATACGTACTGCTCATCCGGCCCCGGCGGCCAGGGTGTGAACACCACGTACTCGGCCGTGCGCATCACCCACCTGCCCACCGGCATCGTGGTCACCATGCAGGACGAGCGTTCGCAGATCCAGAACCGCGCCGCCGCCATGGCCGTGCTCCAGTCCCGACTGCTGGTGCTGCGCCATGAGGAGGAGGCCAAGAAGAAGAAGGAGCTCGCCGGCGACATCAAGGCCAGCTGGGGCGACCAGATGCGTTCCTACGTGCTGCACCCGTATCAGATGGTCAAAGATCTGCGTACCGGGTATGAGACCTCGCAGACCCAGGCCGTGTTCGACGGCGACATCAACGCGTTCATCGAGGCCGGCATCCGCTGGCGCCATGAGCAGCGCCGCGCCGCCGCGGAGGAAGCCGAAGCATAATCGCGTACGACGATCGCGTACAACAGTAAGGATTGGACATGGCGCTCATCTCGCTTGATCATGTCAGCAAGGTCTACCCCAGGGGCACGCGTCCCGCGCTCGACGACGTCACGCTGCACGTGGAACGCGGCGACTTCGTGTTTCTGGTGGGTGCATCGGGCTCGGGCAAGACCACGCTGCTGAGCCTGCTCCTGCGCGAGGAGGAGGCGACGGACGGCGAGATCCGCGTGGCCGGCAACGACCTGCGCCGTCTGACCAACCGTCAGGTGCCGCAGTACCGGCGGTCGATCGGCTTCGTGTTCCAGGACTACAAGCTGCTCAACAACAAGACGGTCTGGCAGAACGTGGCCTTCGCGCTGGAGGTGATCGGCACCAGCCGCTCCACGATCCGCGCCCTGGTGCCGAAGGTGCTGGAGACGGTCGGTCTGACCGGCAAGGAACGCAACTACCCGCACGAGCTGTCCGGCGGCGAGCAGCAGCGTGTGGCCATCGCCCGCGCCTACGTGAACCATCCGCAGATCCTGCTGGCCGACGAGCCCACCGGCAACCTCGACCCGACCACGTCGCTGGGCATCATGGAGGTGCTGGACGCCATCAACCGCACCGGCACCACCATCGTGATGGCCACGCACAACGAGGAGATCGTCAACTCGATGCGCAAGCGCGTCGTCGAGCTGCACAACGGCAAGATCGTCCGCGACGAGGCTCAGGGATCCTATGATTCCGCGTTGTACTTCCCGGATGCCGAGGTCGAGTCGAAGGCTCAGCTGTCCATCGAGTCGAATGATGCGGATGCGCGGTTCCGTCCGGACGGCGATGCCGCCTCGGCCGACGCGACCATCGCCATCGAGGTGACCGGCGATCGCCGCGAGACCGCGGCCCAGGTCGTCGACGCCGTATCCCAGGCGGTATCCGCGGGCGCGGGCGACGAGGGGATCGCCCGGCTGGCGCAGTCCGTGCATTCCGGGCGGACCGGACGGTACGGCGAGGCCTTCGCGCCGGTGGAGGACACGCTGACCTGGGGCCGTGGGCTGAGCCTTGACGAGTACGCCGAAGCGGAACAGCGGAGGAACGGGACGGATCAGCCGGAGGAACCGTCGGGACCGAACGAACCGAACGAATTGGACACGACGGACGAACCGGTCGAAGAAACCGAAACGGCTGCGATCCAGTCCGATGAGCAGGAGACGGCGGATCACATCGACGAGTCGGCGTCGATCCCGGCTCCGCCCACGTCGGCGGCCCCGCCGCTGCCACCCGCGCCGCCGATGCCGCCGACGGCATCCGGCCAGTCGACCGACCGGGAATCCACGGGGGAGGAGAACTAATGAGAGCGCGTTTCATTCTGTCCGAGACCTGGACCAGTCTGCGGCGCAATGTGTCGATGATCCTGTCCGTCATGCTGGTCACGTTCATCTCGTTCCTGTTCATCGGCGCCTCGGTGCTGCTGCAGGCGCAGATCACCCGAGCCAAGGGCGATTGGTACGACCAGGTGGAGGTGGTGGTCTGGCTGTGCCCGGACGGCACCAGCCAGGCGGCCTCCTGCGCGGCGGGCGTGGCGCCGACGGACACCGAGATCGTGCAGCTGCAGGACCTGATTCGGCAGGAGCTGGGCGACGACGTCTCGCAGATCACGTATGTCAGCCGCGAGGATTTCTACAATGACACGTTCCTGCAGCAGTATCCGGACGGCACCTACCAGGGGCGCACGCTGACCGCCGCCGATATGCAGGATTCGCTGCGGCTCAAACTGACGGACCCGACGAAGTATCAGGTCGTCTCCGAGGTGCTGAGCGGACGCACCGGCGTGGAGGAGGTTGTGGACCAGCGGCAGATCTTCGACCCGATCTTCGCCGTGCTCAACCGCGCCACGGTGGTCACCGTGGTGCTGGCCGCGGTGATGGTGGTGGTCGCCATCCTGCTGACCGGCACCACGATCCGGCTGAGCGCCGCCTCCCGGAAGAACGAGACCGAAATCATGCGTCTGGTGGGTGCCTCGAACTGGACGATCCGGCTGCCATTCGTGTTGGAGGGCGTGGTGGCCTCGTTCCTGGGATCCATGCTGGCCTGCGGTGCGCTGAGCGCGCTGGTGAAGGTGTTCATTACCGATTGGCTGGCGCAGAACGTGCAGTGGATGCCGTTCATCACGCAGCGGACCGTGTGGCTGACCGCGCCGGTGCTGGTGGTGGGTGCCATGGCGCTGTCCGTGGTGGCTTCGACGATCTCGCTGCGTCGGTACCTGAAGGCCTGATCGACGCCGGCGTTTTCAGGACGATTGATTACAATGGCTGCACTACGGACACGTCGCAGCGGAAAGGTGGGCTGATGAGGGCGATGGGGCGAGCCAAGGTCGCAACGGGGATGGTTGCCTGCATGGCGATGCTGGTCTGTACCGCAGTGGCGAACCTGACATGGGCGCCGACGGCCGAGGCCGTTCCCAGTATGAACGAGTATTATCAGGCGGTCGCCGATCATGCGGATCTCAAGGCGCAGCTGGCGGGTGTGAACGAGGACCTGGCCAACACGATCCTGCAACTGAACGACTTGACGGAGAATCAGATCCCCGCGGCGGTGGAGGCGGCCGATCAGGCGCAGCAGACCGCCGACCAGGCCCAGAGTCTGGCGGATGCCACGGCGGAGCGCTTGGAGGCGGCTCGTCAGGATCGCGAGAATCTGGAGGAGAAGATCGCGCAGACCGGCGAGGATTACGACGACGCCAAGGATGCGGTGGCTCAGTTGGCGCGCGAGAGCTTCCACGGTTCAACGGCGTCCGATCTGATGAGCGTGGTGACGAATTCGACCACCACGGACGAATTCGTGGGCCGTATGCAGTCGCAGGCGGCCGTGGCCCGTTCCGAGGCGAACGCGGCGGCCGACGCCGCCGGTGAACTGGGTGTGTCCATGAACCGCAAGGAACGGCTCGCCGCCATTGAGGACGAGATCGCCCAGTTGAAGACGCAGGCCGATCAGCAGGCCGCTTCGGCGGCCAAGGCGGCTGCGGAGGCGCAGGACCGGCAGGATGACCTGCAGGCGTTGCGCGAACAGGGCGAGGCCGCCCGGCAGAAGCTGGAATCGCAGTCCGACCAGCTCACCACGCAGGAGGCCCGCGAGGCCGCCGACATCGTGGCCATGAAATCTGAGATCGATTCGTGGGCCGCCCAGCAGACGCCGCAGGCTCCCGACCCGAATGCGGGCGGTCAGCAGCAGGTCGGCGGCAATACCGGCGGCGGCTCTGGCGGTGGTTCGACCGGCGGCGGGAACTCGGGTGGCGGCTCCACCGGCGGCGGTACGGCCAGCGGCATGAACTACGCGGTCCCGGGCAGCTGCCCGGCGGGATCCGGCTACTGCTACGGGCATTCGACCGGCAACACGGTGGGCGGTTCCGCCTATCCGGCCCGCCAGTGCACGCTGTGGGCGTACCTGCGCCGCTCCGAACTCGGCCTGCCGGTCGGATCGTATATGGGCAATGGCGAGCAGTGGGACAACACCGCCCGCAGCCTGGGCTACCTGGTGAACAACACGCCGCATTACGGCGCGGTCATGGTCTTCGAACGCGGCCAGTACGTCAACGGCTGGTACGCGGACCCCTATTACGGCCATGTGGCGGTCGTCGAGCGCGTGAACGCGGATGGTTCCGTGCTCATCTCCGAGGGCGGAACCGGCTTCGCCACCTTCCCCGCGTGGGAGACCGTCTACAACGCCTATAACTACACGTATATCCATTACTGACAGTACCGACGAAAGGATCGTCCCAGTGTCCAAGCAACAGCAGGGGACATCATTGATCGTGCAGAATCGCAGGGCGAGGCACGACTACGCCATCGAGGACCGATACGAGGCCGGCATCGTGCTCTCCGGCACCGAGGTCAAGTCCCTCAGGGAGGGGCGGGCCTCGTTGGCGGAGTCGTTCGTGTCCATCGACCGCCGGGGGGAGATCTGGCTGGAGGGGGCGAACATCCCCGAATACCTCAACGGCACGTGGAACAATCACGCGCCCAAGCGTAAGCGTAAGCTGCTGCTGCACGCCGCGCAGATCGCCAAACTGAGCCGTGGCATCGAGGCCAAGGGGTACACCATCGTGCCGCTGAGCCTGTATTTCAAGGACGGCCGTGTGAAGGCCGAGATCGCGCTGGCTCGAGGCAAGAAGGAATACGACAAGCGTCAGGCGCTGCGCGAGGAGCAGGACAAGCGCGAGGCCCTCCGCATCATGCGCTACGCCAATATGCGGCACCGTTAAGCGGACAGCCCAGTGGGCTGTCCGTAGGTGCCGCCGAGCGCGATCGTTTGAGCGCGAGGTAGCGTTGAGTCCCGCCGTAAGGCGGGTCAACAATTGCCTACCGTTAAGCGGACAGCCCAGTGGGCTGTCCGTAGGTGCCGCCGAGCGCGATCGTTTGAGCGCGAGGTAGCGTTGAGTCCCGCCGTAAGGCGGGTCAACAATTGCCTACCGTTAAGCGGACAGCCCAGTGGGCTGTCCGTAGGTGCCGCCGAGGGCAATTCCGCCCTCCTCTTTCCGTACGGTTACATATGGCACGGTACACTGGTGTGCTATGTGTGGAATCGTTGGATATGTAGGATCGTCAACAGCGTGCGGCAAACCGCTGGAAGTGTGTCTGCAGGGCCTGAAGCGTCTGGAATACCGTGGCTATGACTCCGCGGGCGTGGCATTGGCCGCCCCGGGTATGGACCATGTGGCCGTGCGGAAGAAGGCGGGTCGTCTGGCCAATCTGGAGGCCGACCTGGCCAAGCATGCCCTGCCGGAGGCCACGGTGGGCATCGGCCACACCCGTTGGGCCACGAACGGCGCCCCGAGCGACAACAACGCCCATCCGCACCTGAGCGCGGACGGCAACATCGCCATCATCCACAACGGCATCATCGAGAACGCCAACGTGTTGAAGGGCCAGCTGCAGACCGAAGGCTACTCGTTCGCGTCCAGCACGGACAGCGAGGTGGCGGCCAAGTTGCTGGGCAAGATGGCCGAGCAGGTGATCGCCGAGACCGGCAAGCCCGATCTGTTCGAGGCGCTGCGCCGCGTGGCCCGGCAGCTGACCGGTGCGTTCACGATCCTGGCGGTGGACTGCCGGCAGCCGGATGTGGTGGTCGGCGCGCGCCATGACTCCCCGCTGGTCGTCGGTCTGGGCGAAGGGGAGAACTTCCTCGGCTCGGATGTCGCGGCGTTCGTGGCCTACACCAAGGAGGCGATGGAACTGGGGCAGGACGAGGCCGTCCGCATCACCGCCGATTCGGTGACAGTGACCGATTTCGAAGGCAACCAGGTGGCCGAGCCGAAGCGGTTCACGGTGGACTGGGACGCCTCCGCCGCCGAGAAGGGCGGCTGGCCGTCGTTCATGGACAAGGAGATCCATGAGGACCCCGCCGCCGTGGCGGATACCCTGCTGGGTCGTTTCGATGAGAAGGGGGATATCGTCCTCGATGAGGTGCGCATCGAACCGGATGCGTTCCGTTCCGTCGACAAGATCATCGTGGTCGCCTGCGGCACGGCCTCATACGCCGGTCTGGTGGCCAAATACGCCATCGAGCATTGGGTGCGCATCCCGGTGGAGGTCGAGCTCGCCCACGAGTTCCGTTACCGCGACCCGATCCTGACGCCGCGCACGCTGGTGGTGGCCATCTCGCAGTCCGGTGAGACGATGGACACCCTGATGGCCTTGCGCCACGCGCGCGAACAGGGCTCCCGCGTGCTGGCGATCTGCAATACGCAGGGTGCCACGATTCCGCGCGAGTCCGACGCGGTGCTGTACACCCACGCCGGTCCGGAGATCGCGGTGGCCTCCACCAAGGCCTTCGTGGCGCAGGTCACGGCCGCCTATCTGCTGGGCCTGTATCTGGCGCAGGTCAAGGGCACGATGTTCCGTGACGAGATCCATCAGGTGCTCAGCAACCTCAAGGCCATGCCGGACAAGATCCAGTGGGTGCTGGACACCCAGCGGGAGTCGATCGAGCGTGCGGCCAAGCGCATGCTCAACGCCCATTCGTTCCTGTTCCTGGGCCGCCACGTCGGCTATCCGGTGGCCATGGAGGGCGCGTTGAAGCTCAAGGAGATCGCCTACACGTTCACCGAGGGCTTCGCCGCCGGCGAGCTCAAGCACGGACCGATCGCCCTGGTGGACGAGGGCGAGCCGGTGGTGGTGATCGTGCCGTCCGCACGCGGGCGCGACACGCTGCACAACAAGGTGATCTCCGGCATCGAGGAGGTCAAGGCGCGCGGCGCGTACACGATCGCGGTGGCCGAGGAGGGTGACCCCGACGCGGAGCGCTACGCCGACATCGTGTTCTGGCGCCCCGTCTGCCCGACGCTGCTGAGCCCCCTGGTGGATGTGGTGCCGTTGCAGCTGTTCGCGATGGATATGGCCAATCTCAAGGGGTATGACGTGGACAAGCCCCGCAATCTGGCCAAGTCGGTGACCGTCGAGTAGATGAAGCCGCATCGGTGGGTGACCGATGAGCCGGTGATCCCGTTCGAATGCAACGTGATCTACGAGGACGCCGGCATCATTGTGGTCGATAAGCCGCATTTCCTGGCCACCACGCCGCGCGGCATGTGGTACCGGCAGACGGCGCTGATCCGGTTGCGGGAGCGGTACGGCGAGCCGGGTATCACCCCGGCGCATCGTCTGGATCGGCTGACCGCCGGCGTGGTGGTTTTCGTGCGGGATCCGGCGTTGCGCCGTGCCTACCAGATGCTGTTCCAGGAGCGGCGGACCCGGAAGGTGTACGAGTGCCTGGCGCCGTGCGCGCCGGTTGTGCGCCCCGAAACCGGCACCGTCGCGCCGCTGGCGCCGCCCCGGCCGTTTCCGCTGGTGCGGCGGTCCCATATCGTCAAGGACCGGGGCCGGTTGCAGGCGTACGAGATTCCGGGGGCGGTCAACGCGGAGACCGTGATTGAACGCGGCGGTCTGGTTCGATCCGCCGGGGAACTGGTGTGTCGGTACACGTTGCGCCCCAGGACTGGCAAAACCCACCAGTTGCGCGTGCATATGGCGTCACTGGGCTTGCCGATCGTGGGCGACGATCTGTATCCGAACATCGAGACACGCGCCTATGACGATTTCAGCCGGCCATTGGAATTGGTGGCGCGCAGCCTGGAGTTCGACGACCCGGTGACGGGGGAGCCGCGACGCTTCGTGTCCCGGGTGTCGTTGGGGTTGAACGGTTGACCGGTCCGGTCCGGAAGGTCAGCCGTTCAATTCCCGGACCGAGCTGCGCTCGATCAGTTCGGTGGGGATGACGGTTTTGACGCCGACGGGGACGCGTTCCCCGTCGCAGATCCTGCGCACCATCGAGTACGCCTCCCGCCCGATCTCCTCGAATTTCATGCGCATCGTGGTCAGGTTCAGACGCGGCACGGTCTCGCTGAGCGAATCGTCCACGCCGATGACGCTGACATCCTCCGGCACGCGCTTGCCGGCGGCCTTGAGGCCCAGGATGGCACCGTAGGCCATCTGGTCATTGGCGGCGTAGATGGCGGTGCAATCCGCTTCATGCGCCAGCGCCAGACCCGCCTGGTAGCCGCTGTCCGCGCCCCAATCGCCTACGTAGGTGGGCGGGATGGGGACGCCGAACTGCTCCAGCGCCTCATGCCAGCCGCGGGCGCGGCTGCGGGCGGCCTGCGATGCGGACGGACCGGTGATATGGTAGACGGTTTTGTGCCCCTTGCTGAGCAGGTAGTCGACGATGGCCGTGGAACAGCCGTATTGGTCGGCGTCGATGGTGGGGCAGTGGTTGGCGGCGCTCTCGTTGACCAGCACGAAGGGCAGTTCCTTGGGCGGCTCGAAGTCGTCGAAATCGGCGATGCGCTCCTCCAACACGACGATGACGCCGTCCACCGGCAACTGCTTCATCCGCTCCGCAATGGCCTGCAGCGTGCGGACGTGACCGTGTCCGATGGTGACCAGCGTGGTTGCGTAACCATCGTCCTCGGCGGCCTCCACGATGCCGTTCAGGATGCGGGCGTTGCCGAATGTGGTCATATGGAAGAGCACGACGCCGATGTTCCTGAACTGCCCGTGCTTGAGCGCCCGGGCGGCGTAGTTGGGACGGTACCCGAGTCGCTCCATCGCGGCTTCGACGCGCTGCCGCGTCTCCGGACGCACGGCGTTGCTGCCGTTCGCCACGCGGGAGACGGTCTGTGGGGATACGCCTGCGGCTCGGGCCACGTCCTGCATGGACACCGATGAACGTTCCATGATTCCCCTCCACTTGAGTGAGAACTCCATTGTTTTCGTCACCATTATAGCCTACTCGTGCGGATGCGAGAACCGACACGAAGTGGACAAAGTCGCCAATGATGATATTATGGTAACGCAAACATTTTTCGGGCCGAGGAAGTTTTCGGGATGATCCGAAGTCGTCCGCGGCATTTTCCTTCGAAGGAGAGGGTGAGGATATGACAGCGGCAAGCCCATCCGCATCGTCCGGCACGGTGCGGGTGAATAAGCATAAGCCTGATTGGCGTGGTTGGAAGTTCATGTGGCCGTTCGCGGTGGTGTTCGTGTTGGTGTTCATCATCCCGATCGTGTACGCGATCTATATCTCGTTCTTCGAGAAGCGGATGGTGGGCGGCACGGTGTTCGTCGGGATCGACAATTACCTGCGCCTGTTCGGGGACGACCAGTTCTGGGCGTCGTGCGGCAGGGTGGCTTTGTTCACGATCGTGCAGGTGCCGATCATGCTGTTCCTGTCGGCGGTGATGGCGCTGTGCATCGACTCGATGAAGCTGCACGGCGCGAAGTTCTTCCGCATCAGCACGTTCCTGCCGTACGCGGTGCCAGCGGTCGTGTCGACCCTGATCTGGGGCTTCATGTACGGCGCGAAGTACGGCCTGGTCGGGTCGCTGAACGACCTGTTGGGCACGAGCCTGGACGTGTTGTCGCCGAGCGTGCTGCTGGCGTCGATCGGCAACATCGTGACGTGGGAGTTCGTGGGCTACAACATGCTGATCTTCTACAGCTCGCTGTCCACGATCCCGCACAGCCTGTACGAGGCCGCGAGCATTGATGGCGCGTCGGAGTGGCAGATCGTCAAGAGCATCAAGATCCCGGAGCTCAAGGGCTCGCTGGCGATTACGGTGATCTTCTCGATCATCGGCTCGTTCCAGCTGTTCAACGAGCCGAACATCCTGCAGAACATGGTGCCGGGCAACGCGATCACGACGTACTACACGCCGAACATGTACGCGTACAACCTGAGCTTCTCGGGTAACCAGAGCAACTACGCGGCGGCCATGGCGATCGTGATGGCCGTGATCACGATGGCGATCGCGTACGCGGTGCAGCTCAACAGCATGAAGGAGCAGATGAAATGACGAGCGCAACCAATCATCGTCTGGCCATGCAGGAGCTCAAGGCCCAGGAGAAGGCCGCCAGGAAGGCGGAGAGGGAACGGCAGAAGCGCGTGGCTCGCGACGAGGCCGCGGAGCGCAGGCGGGCCGCGAAGTCCGGGTTCGCGAACGTGGCCAACCCGCGGCGTTCGACCCTGATGACCGTGCTGTGCTCGCTGTTCGCGATCTACTGCCTGTTCCCGTTCGTGTATCTGCTGATCAACGCGACCAAGTCCCAGGCGGACTTCACCAGCACGTTCGGCCTGTGGTTCGGCGGCGAGTTCAACCTGTGGGACAACATCGTGACGGTGTTCACCTACCAGGACGGGATCTTCGGCCGCTGGTTCCTGAACACGATCCTGTACGTGGTCGTGGGCGCGGGCGGCGCGACCCTGCTGGCGATCATGGGCGGCTACGCGCTGGCCAAGTTCCGTTTCCCGGGCCGCAAGGCCGTGTTCGCCGTCATCATCGGCTCGATCTCGGTGCCGGGCACCGCGCTGGCGGTCCCGCAGTTCCTCCTGTTCGCCCAGCTGGGCCTGACGAACACGCCCTGGTCGATGATCATCCCGAGCCTGATCAGCCCGTTCGGCCTGTACCTGATGTGGATCTTCAGCGAGCAGGCCGTGCCGACCGAGCTGCTGGAGGCCGCCAGGGTGGACGGTGCGGGCGAGTTCCGCACGTTCTTCCAGGTCAGCCTGCCCCTGCTGGCGCCGGGCATCGTGACCACGAGCCTGTTCACGATCGTGGCGACGTGGAACAACTACTTCCTGCCGTTGATCATGCTCAAGGACGCGGACTGGTACCCGCTGACGATCGGTCTGAACCAGTGGAAGGACCAGGCCAACACCGCGGGCGGCACCGCGATCCAGAACCTCGTGATCACCGGCTCGCTGATCACGATCATCCCCCTGGTCATCGCGTTCCTCCTGCTGCAGAAGTACTGGCAGTCCGGCCTCGCCGCCGGCGCCGTCAAGGAATAACACCCGACGACATGACCGACCACAATGGGCGCGGGCGAACGGTCCGCGCCCATTGTGTACCGTATGGCCGTAGCCGAGAAAGGGGGCCCATGCAACGATTCCGACTGCTGCGCATCATCCAAGCGCCGCCGGATGCCGCACATGCTTCCGCAATGCAGTACAAGACCACGACCATATGAATACCGGGAGAACACATTCATCATGATGAAGAACACACATCGAGCATTCCGCTGGCCGCAGCCCCTGGAGGGGCAGCAGGCCCGCATCTGGTACGGCGGCGACTACAACCCCGACCAGTGGCCCGAGGAGGTCTGGGACGAGGACATCCGCCTGATGACCAAGGCCGGCGTCAACGTCGTGTCCGTCGCCATCTTCTCGTGGGCCAAGATCGAGCCGCAGGAAGGCGTATACGACTTCGACTGGCTGGACCGCATCATCGACAAGCTCGGCAAGGCCGGCATCGCCGTCGACCTGGCCTCCGCCACCGCATCGCCGCCGATGTGGCTCACCCAGAAGCACCCCGAGGTGCTGTGGCGCGACGAGTACGGCCACGTATGCTGGCCGGGCGCGCGCGAGCACTGGCGTCCCACCAGCCCGGTCTTCCGCGAGTACGCGCTCAACCTGTGCCGCAGAATGGCCGAGCACTACAAGGACAACCCGTATGTGGTCGCCTGGCATGTGAGCAACGAATACGGCTGCCACAACCGCTTCGACTACTCCGACGACGCGATGCACGCGTTCCAGCGCTGGTGCGAGGAGCGCTACGGCACCATCGACGCGGTCAACGAGGCGTGGGGCACGGCCTTCTGGGCGCAGCGCATGAACGACTTCTCGGAGATCATCCCGCCGCGCTTCATCGGCGAGGGCAACTTCATGAACCCGGGCAAGCTGCTGGACTTCAAGCGGTTCAGCTCGGATGCGCTCAAGGCGTTCTACATCGCCGAGCGCGACCTGCTCGCCGAGATTACCCCGGGCCGTCCGTTGACCACGAACTTCATGGTCTCGGCCCCCGGCACCGGTCTGGACTACGACGATTGGGGCTACGAGGTCGACTTCGTCTCCAACGACCATTACTTCACCCCCGGTGAGGAGCATTTCGACGAGCTGGCCTACTCCGCCTCGCTGGTGGACGGCATCGCGCGCAAGAACCCGTGGTGGCTGATGGAGCATTCGACCGGCGCCGTGAACTGGCGTCCGATCAACTACCGCAAGGAGCCCGGCCAGCTGGTACGCGATTCCTTGGCGCATCTGGCCATGGGCGCGGACGCGATCTGCTACTTCCAGTGGCGGCAATCCAAGGCCGGTGCGGAGAAGTACCACACCGCTATGCTGCCGCACGCCGGCGAGGACAGCCAGGACTTCCGCGACGTGTGCGAGCTGGGTGCCGATCTGGCCACGTTGGGCGATCACGGGCTGACGGGCACGCGGCTGGCCAAGTCCCGGGTGGCCGTGGTCTTCGACTATGAGAGCCAGTGGGCCACCGAGCACACGGCCACCCCGACGCAGCAGGTCCGTCACTGGACCGAGCCGCTGGCCTGGTTCCGCGCCTTCGCCGACAACGGCGTGACCGCCGACGTGGTGCCGATCCGTGGGGATTGGGACAGCTATGAGGCGGCGGTGCTGCCGAGCGTATACCTGCTGGACGAGGCCAACTCGCAACGCGTCCGCGATTACGTGGCCAAGGGCGGCAAACTGTTCGCCACGTACTACACGGGCATCTCGGACGAGCGCGACCACATCTGGCTCGGCGGCTATCCCGGATCGATCCGTGACGTGGTCGGCGTGCGCATCGAGGAGTTCGCCCCGATGGGCGGCGACTTCCCCGGCGCGTTGGATCATCTGGATCTGGACAACGGCACCGTGGCGCATGACTTCGCCGACGTCATCACCTCCACGGCCGATACGGCCACAGTGCTGGCATCGTTCAAGTCGGAACCGTGGGTCGGCATGGACGGCTCGCCGGCGATTGTGGCCAACAGCTACGGTGATGGCTCCACCGTCTACGTCGGCTGCCGTCTGGGGCGCGAGGGCCTGGCGGCGTCGATGCCGGCGATGTGCGAGGCGATCGGCTTCGAGCTGCCGCAGTCCGACGGCCGTGTGATGCGCATCGAACGCGTATCCGAGGACGGTGCCGACCGGTTCGAATTCCTGTTCAACCGTTCGCATGATCGGGTGAGCGTGGAGACGGACGGCGAACCGCTGGTGGCTTCGCTCGGCCATGTCGAGGACGGTTGGGCCGTACTCGATCCGAATGGCGTCGTCATCGTCAGGCGCTGACGCCAACACCAACGCGAATGGGGAGGCCTCCGCATCGGAGACCTCCCCATTCGCTATATGTCGCTCTTCATCGCCGGTATGGGTCGCAATGCGGTGGGGCGCGTCGCACCCCACCGGCCGGCTGCATCGGCCCCGTCACAGGGAGTCGGGAGCGGCGGAGAACCGCACGGCGGCCCAGCTGATGGGCGGCAGCGCGAACGCCACCCGTCCGTCGGCGGCGTTCGCGTCGAGCGGCACCGGCACGACCGCATCCGGCTGTTCAGCCGTGTTCTGCCGGTGCGGATCGTCGTCATGCAGCATCATCGCATGGGTGACGCGCATGTTCGCCGCATCGGCCTGCGGCAGCCCGGACAGGTCCACCGACAGCGTGTGCGCGGCCTCGACGTCGCGGTTGACCACCAGCAGCAGACCCTCGCGCGCGTGCTCGTCCCACGTCACCACGGCCTCGACGGCATCCACGTCGCCATAGGCCTCGGTATGCACGGACGGGGCGTCGAGTGCCGGCACGTACACCATGCCCCTGGCGTGGTGCGCGGCCTCGGCGAACGGGTAGAACACGGTCTGCCGCCATGCGGGCCCCTGCTCCTCGGCCATGATCGGGGCGATGACGTTGACCAGCTGGGCGCGCGAGGCGGAACGGACCCGGTCGCAGTGCTTGAGCAGCGTGATCATCAGCGAGCCTTCCACCACGGCGTCCGCGGCCGAGTAGATGTCCTCCAGCAGATGCGGCGCCTTCGGCCAGGGCTCGGGATGCAGGCCCTCGCTGGCCGCGGCCTTCCACTCGGCCTCCTGCTGGTTCCAGACGTCCGAGTACCACACGCCCCATTCGTCGAAGCTCAGCGCGATGTCGTGATCGCCGTCATGCGCGGCCTTGGCCGCATCGGCGCAGTCGGCCACGGTGGCGATGAAGCCGGTCATGTCCTCGGAGGAGGCCAGATAGTCCTGCAGACTCTTGGCGCCGCGCTCGTAGTAGTAGGCGTGGCAGGAGACGAAGTCCAGATTGTCATAGGCCCGGGTGAGCACCGTGCGCTCCCAGGTGCCGAAGGTCGGCGTATGGGCGCTGGACGAGCCGCAGGCCACCAGCTCCAGTCCCGACTCGGCGAGCTTCATGGCGTGCGCCACCTTGTCCACGGCCAGCGCGTACTCCTCGGGCGTCATGTGGCCGACCTGCCAGGGGCCGTCCATCTCGTTGCCGATGCACCACATGCGGATGCCCATCGGTTCGGGGATGCCGTTGGCCACGCGGCGGTCCGCCAGTTCGGTGCCCGGTGCGCCGTTGACGTATTCCAGTTCCTCCAAGGCGGCTTTGAGGCCTCGGGTGCCCATGTTCACGGCAAGCATGATCTCGGTGCCGGCGCGCTGGCTCCACCGGTAGAAGTCGTCGATGCCCATCTCGTTGGTTTCGGTGCAATGCCAAGCCAGGTCGCGGCGGACGGGGCGATTCTCGCGGGGGCCGGTGCCGTCCTCCCAGTTGTAGTTCGACACGAAGTTGCCGCCGGGGTAGCGCACGCAGGTCACGCCGAGCTCCCGGACCAGGTCGAGCACGTCGGCGCGGAAGCCCTGATCGTCGGCGGTGGGATGGTCGGGGTCGTAGATGCCGCCGTAGACGCAGCGGCCGAGGTGCTCGACGAACGAGCCGAACAGGCGGCGCGGCACGTCGGCTGTGGGGCGGATGCCCTCCAGGGAGGCGGTGGTGTCGGGCGCCGCGGCCGCGGTGGTGCCATCGGTCATGGGAACTCCTTTGTTTGCGTTACCGAATGTAGTGATGTGGTTTCATTATAGACGAAACACGCGGACTGTAATTTCCTTGAAACTACGCGGTTCTGAAGGTGTGTCGCGTTTTGTGTTTGCGTAAACATTCAGTCTGTGATAATGTCATCCATGACATCAAGGATTCGCAACCAACGGATTCAAGATTGATACCTCATAAGGAAGGAAGAACGATGAAGTTCAATAAGCGCATCATCGCCCTGCTCGGCGCTGCGGCCATGATCCTCCCGCTCGCTGCCTGCGGCGGCAACGATTCCGCTGCCGGCGACGGCGGCGAAGCCTCCGGCGACGAGCAGATCGAGCTGACCGTCTGGTCCTGGGACTCCACGCTGCCCCGTACCGTCGAGGGCTTCGAGAAGGAGAACCCGAACATCAAGGTCACCATCACCAACGCCGGCACCAACAAGGACGAGTACCAGGCGCTGAACAACGCGATGGAGGCCGGCTCCGGCGCTCCGGATCTGGCTCAGATCGAGTACTATGCGCTGCCCGAGTACGTGATCCGCGGCTACGTGCAGGATCTGTCCGGCTACGGCGCCGACGATTTCTCCGACTTCTTCACCCCGGGCACCTGGGCCTCGGTGGCCATCCAGGGCGGCGTCTACGCCCTGCCGATGGATTCCGGCCCGATGGCCTGGTTCTACAACAAGGACGTCATGGACAAGGCCGGCGTGAACCCGGACGAGGTCCGCACCTGGGACGACTTCTACGAGGCCGCCAAGAAGGTCCGCGCCACCGGCTCCTACATCACCTCCGACTCCGGCGACGCCGGCTTCTTCGACTCGATGACCTGGCTGGCCGGCGCCACCCCGTTCGAGACCGGCGAGGACGGCACCTCCGTCAAGATCAACCTGACCGGCGACGACAAGGTCCAGTCCTTCATCGACTTCTGGCAGAAGCTCATCGATGAGGACCTCATCGACACCAAGACCGCCGGCTGGACCGACGAGTGGAACCGTGGCCTGAACGACGGCTCCATCGCCTCCCTGCTCACCGGTGCCTGGATGCCGTACAACCTGCTCTCCGGCGCCCCGGACGGCGACGGCAAGTGGCGCATCGCCCAGATGCCGACCCTCGACGGCTCCGAGACCAACTCCGAGAACGGCGGCTCCTCGCTCGCCGTCATCAAGACCGATGACGAGGCCAAGGCCGAGGCCGCGTACAAGTTCGCCGAGTACGCCTGCCACAACGCCGACGGCGTCGGCGTGCGTGTGGAAGGCGGCGCCTTCCCGGCTGATAACGAGACCCTCGCCTCCGAGGACTTCCTGAACATGACCTCGCTGACCGATTCCGAGGGCAACGCCCACGAGTACTTCGGCGGCCAGAAGTTCAACGAGGTCCTGGCCAAGGCGGCGGCCAACGTCTCCACTGGCTACAAGTTCCTGCCGTTCGAGGTGAACGCCCGCAACGTCTACGCCGACCATGCCGGCGGCGCCTTCACCGACAAGTCCATCACGCTCGAGGAGGGCATCGCCTCTTGGGAGACCGCGCTCAAGGAGTACGCCGAGCAGCAGGGCTACACCGTCGAGTGAACGAATCCTCGCAGCAATAACTGAATACCGATGAGGCGGCCCGCACCTGATACCGGTGCGGGCCGCCTCGTTTGTGGTGCGCTGCGGGACAGGGCCGCGGGATATGGGAGGCGTCGGCGGACGGCGGGAATTCGGTGTGCATACCGCGGGTGGTGGTTCCGCATCCAGCCGGATGCCGTACACTACATGGTGCACACGGGCCCGAATGGTGCAGCAGGGCCGTAATACGTTGAAGGAGCGGGTATGACGCGTGACGGGGGAGCCTGGCGGCGGATGCGCCGCATCACGGCGATGGGACTCGGTGCCGCATTGCTGACGCTGACCTCCGGATGCGCGGCCGCCGCCGGTACGCGCACCGTGATCACCGTGTGGTCCTGGGAACCCAGCATGCGCGCCGTCATCGAGGACTTCGAACAGGCCAACCCGGATATCCGTGTGGAACTGGACGCCACCAGCGGGTACACCAACCTCAATCGCTTCATTCAGGACGGATACAACCTGCCCGACGTGGTGCAGCTGGAGTACTATGCCCTCGGGCAATACGCGGTCAGCGGACAGCTGCTCGACATCACCGATCGTGTGGCGGATTACGCCGGGCAGTATACGCCGGGCACCTGGTCCTCGGTGCAGCTGAACGGCACCGTATACGGGCTGCCGATGGATTCCGGCCCCATGGCGTTCTTCTACAACGAGGATGTGTTCCGCCAGGCGGGGGTCGACGCCGCGTCCATCCGCACCTGGGACGATTACTACGAGGCCGCCAGGAAGCTCAAGGAGATCGGCGTGTACATCACGGCCGACGCCGGCGATGCCAGCTTCTTCAACGCCATGGTCTGGCTGGCCGGCGGCCGGCCGTTCCTCACCTCCGCCGACGGCAAGGAGGTGACGGTCTGCCTGGACACCGACGCCGGCGTGGCCCGGTTCACCGCATTCTGGCAACGGATGATCGACGAGGGGCTGGTCGCCACCAACCTGACCACATGGTCGGACGAGTGGAAGGCGGCGCTCGGCGCGGGACAGGTGGCGTCGCTGTTCTCCGGGGCGTGGATGCCGTCCCTGCTGCTGGCGGATGTGCCCGGAGGATCGGGACTGTGGCGGGTGGCCACCATGCCCACCGAGAACGGCATACCGACCAACGCGGAGAACGGCGGATCGGCGATGGGCGTGCTGCGCTCCACCCGTAAACCCGAAGCGGCCTTCCGGTTCATCGACTATGTCTGCCATGATGCGCAGGGCATCGCCACCCGCGTGGCCGGCGGCGCCTTCCCCGCGGACAACGCCACGCTGAACGACGAGGAGTTCCTGAGCCGGACCACCATCACCGACTCCCGCGGCATCGACATCCCGTACTTCGGGGGGCAGCGGTTCAACGAAGTGCTCGCCCAGGCCGCGCGCGAGGTGTCGGTCGGCTACCAGTACCTGCCGTTCGAGGTGTATGCGCGCAGCGATTTCAGCGACACCGTCGGCACCGCGTACCGTTGGTCGGCCAAGGCGCTGCGGTACAGCACCGCCAAAGCCCGTATCGAGGCGGGGGAGCGGACCGCGGACGGTAAACAGATTACGCTGCCCGAAGACCCCGGGCAACGCGTGAGCATGATGGACGGCGTGGCCCTCTGGCAGCGCGACCTGCTGGAATACGGCACCAATCAGGGGTTCACGATGAGCAGCGCCTCCTGACGGCTTGGAACCACCCGGAAGCCGGATCGCCGCCGTCGGGGTGCCGGTGCCGGGCCGCGTCGGACGTTTTCGGACGTTGTCAGACGTTGCGGGCGTGGATCTTGGCCATGCCCTTGAAGATCAGATCCGGGTCGTAGACATCGATCAGATCGGTGTCGTCCATGAACACACGGCCCAGTCCGCCGGTGGCAATGACCTGGAAATCCTCCCGGATCTCCTCGCGGAACTGCATGATGGTGCGCTCGATGCCGCCGAGGAAGTTGTAATACAGACCCGCCTGCATCGCCGTCTTCGTGCCGGTGGCCAGAATCGAATCCGGGCGGGTGATCTCCACCTCGGGCAGCTGCGCGGTGCCGGTCCACAGCGCGGCGGCGGCCGTGCGCAGACCCGGGGAGATCAGCCCGCAGGTGATCGTGCCGTGCGCATCGACATAGTTGAACGTGGTCGCCGTGCCGAAATCGGCCACCAGCGCAGGCCCTCCGTACACGTAGTAGGCGCCGGCGCAGTCGGCCAGACAATCCGCCCCCAGCGACTTCGGGTCGTCGATGCGGATGTTCATCCCCGACTTGACCCCGGGGCCGACCACCATGGGGTCGATATCCAGGAACTTGACGATGCTGGCACGGAAGGAGTGCATCACCTTCGGCACCACGGAGGCCACGATCACGTCATCCACATCCTGCGGCGAGTACCCGCTCATCCGCAGGAACTCGGTGATCATCAGACCATACTCGTCCGAGGTGTGATCCGCTTTCGTGGTGATCCGGTACGTGCCCACGATCCGCTCCCCCTCAAGGAAACCGAGCACGATATTCGTGTTGCCGATGTCCACTGCAAGTAACATGCCTCCATCATACCGGCTCGGACATGGGGCGGGTCTACAATGGTGCGCGGTGGACGACCCGGATGGGCGGCCAACCGCAGCAAACGAATCACAACATCACCATACGCAACGCATAAGGATTGTCATGGCTGAATATCCAGGTGCGCACGGCCGGACCGGCGCAACCTCATCACCAACAACACCCGCATCGCCGACCAGCGAAGCCAGCACGGACGCCTCGCTCAACGCTCGCGTCAGAACGCCGCATCGCCGTCCGTGGGCGTGGCTCGCCGTCGCGGCCGTGGCCGTGGTGGCCGTCGTCATCGGCATCATCGCAATCGTCAACCGTCCCGCAACACAGCAGGCCGGGCGACGCGACACCGTCACCATCGGGCTGAAACTCGCCCCCACCAACCTGGACATCCGCAACCAGTCGGGGTCGGCGCTCGACCAGATCCTCATCGGCAACGTGTACGAAGGCCTCGTGGCCCGGGACGAGAACAACCAGGTCGTGCCCGCGCTCGCCGCCAGTTGGGAGGAGAGCGCGGACGGACTGACCTACACGTTCCACCTCAACGAGGGCATGCGCTTCTCCAACGGGGACGAACTCAACGCCGATGACGTGGTCTGGTCCATCCAAGAACTGGTGGACAAGCAGTACCATGACGCCAGCTCGCTGACCAACTTCGACGCGATCACGGCCGTCGACCCGAACACCGTGGAACTGCGCCTGAGCGCGCCGAACTCCAACCTGCTGTGGACGCTCGCCGGACGCTGCGGACTCGTCTTCGACCGGGACGCCGAATACGACATGAAAACCGAGGCCATCGGATCCGGCCCGTATCTGGTCAGCGAGTTCCGCGCCAACGACTCGATCACGCTGAAGGCCAACCCGGACTACTGGGGTGAGCGTCGTGCGGCGACCGAAACCGTGGTCGTCCGGTACTTCACCGACGACAACGCGGCCGTCAACGCCCTGGCCTCCGGCGACGTGCAGGTGCTGGCGCCGATCAGCGAGAACCTGGCCGGCCAGTTCGCCGACGACCCCGACCACTACACGGTGCAGGCCGGCGACGGCACCGACAAGTACGTGCTGGCCTTCAACGGCGCCGGCGAACACACCGCCGATTCGCGCATCCGGCAGGCCATCCGGTACGCCATCGACCATGAGGAGCTCATCGCCTCGCGCGGCGGAGCCGACGCGCCGCTCGGCGGGCCGATCCCCTCGCTGGATCCCGGATATGAGGACCTGACCGACCTGTATCCGCACGATGTGGACAAGGCGCTGGAGCTGATGGCAGAGGCCGGGTACGGGCCGGACAACCCGCTGACGCTGCGCCTGGAATACTCGAACACCTACGGCACCGACCTGGGCGACCAGCTGCGCTCGCAACTGGCGGAGATCGGCATCGACCTGAAGGTGGAGGTGGTGGAGTTCTCCACATGGCTGCAGGACGTGTACACGAACAAGGACTACGACCTCTCGCTCGTGGACCATAACGAAAGCCACGACTTCTACCAGTGGGCCGACCCGGAGTACTACTACAACTACGACAACGCCGAGGTGCAGAGCCTGTACGCGCAGGCGCTCGCCGCCACCGATGACGCGGCTCGCGACGACCTGCTGCGGCGGGCCGCCCGGATCGTATCCGAGGACGCGCCCGCCGACTGGTTGTTCAACTACCGCATCACCACCGCCTGGGTCAACGGGGTGCAGGGCTTCCCGGTGAACCTCAACCAGACCCAATTGCCTTTGTGGAATCTGGCGTACGAAAGCGAGTGACCGATGAGGTTTGTACTGCGGCGACTGCTGCTGTTCGTGGTGGCGTTGCTGGCCATCTCGGTGGTGGTGTTCGCCATGCTGCGCATTCTGCCAGGCGACGTGGCCGCGGTGATGGCCGGCGTGAACTCGCCGCCCGAGCGTGTGGCCCAACTGCGCGCCGAGCTGGGGCTTGACCGGCCGCTGGTCGTGCAGTACCTGGACTGGTGCGCGAACCTGCTGCACGGCGACCTCGGCGCCTCTATGCTCACCGGCCGTTCGGTCAGCGAGCAGGTGGGGGTACGGGCCGCCATCACCTTCCCGCTGATCGCGTTCGGTCTGCTGATCGCCCTGGTGATCGGCATCCCGCTGGGGTGCGCAGCCACCTTGGCCCGCGGGCATCGTGCTCGCGCCGCCTACCGGCTGATCTCCATCATCGGCGGAGCCATTCCCGCGCTGTGGAGCGGCATGCTGCTGATCCTGCTGTTCGGCCGCGGCGTGGGGCTGGTCGGCATCCTGCCCTCACAGGGTTTTCCGGCCGCGGGCTGGGGCGCCCCCGTCCAGGCGCTGACCTCGCTGGTGCTGCCCGCCTTGAGCGTGGGCATCATCGTGGGCGCCGGCCTGATGCGGTACACGCGGTCGGCGCTGGGCGAGCTCGCCGCCTCCGGATACATCGAGATGGCGATGTCCTGCGGCATGACCCGCACGCAGGCGGTGCTGCAGGTGGGCCTGCGGCTGGCCATGCCGCAGATGGTGTCCGTGGTGGGACTGACCTTCGCCGAGATGATCACCGGCGTGATGGTCATCGAGAACCTGTTCGCCCTGCCCGGTCTGGGCACCGGCCTGGTGACCGATGTGGGTAACCGCGACCTGATCGCCGTGCAGGGCGAGCTGTTCATGCTCGCCGCGTTCTTCCTACTCATCGGTCTGCTGGTCGACCTGGCGCATCGGGCCCTGGACCCCAGGCTCAAGGCGTCCATCGGTGGAAATGAGGTGTCCGCATGAAGGCTGCAATCGGTTACGCCGCCACGGTATTGCGTTCGATGTGGCGACACGCCGGCGGCCGGTTCCCGCTGGTGGTGATCGGCCTGTGGGCGGCGGTGTCGGTGGCGTCGGTGTTCTGGACGCCGCAGCCGCTGATGCGGACCGACGGCTACCACACCTGGCAGTCGCCCTCCGCCGAGCATTGGTTGGGTACGGACGGCACCGGCGCCGACGTGTTCAGTTGGCTGATGGCCGGCTCCCGCACGGATCTGCTCATCGTGATCCTGACGGTGCTGGTCGCCGCCGCGCTCGGGCTGCTGTTCGTGGCCGCCATGGTGTCGCGGCATACGGCGTTGGCCGGCGTCTCGGTGGTGGTGGTCGACGCGCTGATCTCGATCCCCACCGTGCTGATCGCCCTGGTGCTGGCGGTGCCGTTGGGCGCTTCGATTGCGGTGATCGTCATCGCCTGTGGCTTCGGATACGGGCTGAACTTGGCCCGCGTGGCGCGTCCGCAGGCCCTGCTGGCCGCGCAGTCGGATTACGTGGAATCCGCGGTGTCCAACGGGGCGTCGGGCGCGTATGTGTTCTTCCGCCATATCGTGCCGAATATCCTGCCGGTTATGCTGGTGCAGCTGTCGCTGTCCGCGGGAACCGCGGTGCTCGCCGAATCGGGGCTGACCTATCTGGGTGTGGGCGTGCCGTCGGGCACCCCCAGTTGGGGGCATTCGCTGGCCACCACCGTGCGGTTCATCACCGTGTATCCGTTGACCGTGCTGTGGCCGGGATTGGTGGTGACCGTGGCGGTTGTGGCGTTGAACCTGTTCGGCGACGCCTTGCGCGATGCGATCGACCCGGTGACGAATCCGGAACTGCGGCGGGCCGCGGGCGCGACCCGCATGGAGGAGGACGGCCATGGGCGTTGATATTCGCGATCTGCGCATCGCCATCGGCGGCAAGGAGATCGTTCACGGCGTCGACCTGTCGATCGGCGATGGGGAGCGCGTGGGACTGATCGGGTCATCCGGTTCGGGCAAGTCGATGATCGCCCGCGCGATGCTGGGCCTGTTGCCGCCGGATGTGACGGTGGCCGGCTCGGTCATGCTCGGTGGCTCGGAGGTCATCGGTGCCGCCGACCGCACGCTGGCCGATCTGCGCGGCCGGTATACGGGCATGGTCTTCCAGAATCCGGGCGCCTCATTGAATCCGGTGCTCCCCGTGGGCAGGCAGGTCGAGCTGCCGTTACGGCTGCACTACGATCTGACCCGTTCCGAACGCGTCGAGCGCGTGAACGCCATGCTGGCCAAGGTCGGTCTACCGGCCGACGTCGCGGCCAAATTCCCGCACGAACTCTCCGGCGGGCAGCGGCAGCGCGTCGGCATCGCCACCGCGCTGATCACCTCGCCGCGGCTGATCGTGGCCGACGAACCGACCACAGCGCTCGACTCGATTACCCAGCGGCAGATTGTGGATCTATTGGTGTCCCTGGTCGATGAGGCGGGCGCCTCGATGCTGTTCATCACCCATGACTTCTCGGTGCTGACGCGTGCCACCACCCGTTGCGTGGTGCTGGACGAGGGTTCGGTGGTGGAAACCGGCGAGACGGCCGCGATGCTCGCCGCGCCGCAGGACGAACGGACCGCGCGGCTGGTGCGGGCGGCCCGAACCCTGACCCTGCGCGCGTCGCGGGAAGGTGCCGATCGGGAGACGGACCGCGGCGCAGCGCCCTCAGACGATGCAACAGCGGACGAACACGAAGGCGAGGCATGAGCATGGCGAATGACGTGGTGCTGCAGGGGAGCCGTATCGGCAAATGGTTCGGACGGCGGTCCGAGCGTCGGCAGGTGCTGTTCGACGTGTCGGTTGCGGTGCATGCGGGGGAGTGCCTGGCCGTGATCGGCGGTTCCGGATCGGGCAAATCCACGCTGACCCGCATCCTGCTGGGATTGGAGACCGCTGACGCCGGAACGGTGACATACCAAGGCGCGGATGTGACGTGCGGCTCCCGTGCCGCCGGTTATCAGGCGTTGCGCCGGGATTCGGGACTGGTGTATCAGGATCCGTTCGCCTCGCTGAATCCGCGGTGGACGGTGGCGCGTTCGGTGGGCGAGCCGTTGCATCTGCACCACCGCGGCATGGGCTCCGATGACGTCGCCCGCCGTTGCGCCGAAGCGTTGGACACGGTCGGTCTGGAGCCCTCGACGTTCCTGAACCGGTATCCGGTGGATCTGTCGGGCGGACAGGCGCAACGTGTGGCCATTGCGCGCGCCATCGTCAACAATCCCAAGGTGCTGCTGGCCGATGAGCCGATGAGCGCCATCGATGTGGCGGCACGCGTCCAGATCCTTGAGGCGTTCGCCGCCATCCGCAGGCGGACGCCGGATATGGCGCTGATCGTGGTTTCCCATGATCTGGGCGTCGTGCAGCATCTGGCCGATCGCATCGTGGTCCTGCACGATGGCCGCGTTGAGGAGGAGGGGCCGACGGATCAGCTGCTACGCAATCCGCAATCCGAATATTCGCGGACGTTGATCGAGGCGGCGTCATAGGGGTTCGCACTACCTCAATCCTCCAAAAACGACCCCTTGACAATCATAGGATGAGTTGCGAAGCCTTGAGGTAGTGCGAACCTGGTTTTATGACAACCGATGCAACGTGCGCACGATGTTGCACTGCGCCAAGACGTCGGCGGAATCCTCACACATTGTGGCATACCAGCGCGGATTGGCGAGTTTGCCTGTATTCGGGTCAATCAGCAGGTCGCGGCGTGAGGCGTACTGGAAATGCAGGTGGCTGAGCAACCGTACTTCGGCGGGTTCGGTGCGCGCCGGCATCGGCTGGAGGGCGATCAGCCAGGTGAACGGTCCGCTCGCATCGGCGCGTGCATCACGGAAGATCAGCGTCGTCCTGCCTTCAAAACCGTGATCGATGAATCCCTCATAGTGGTATTCGCACACATCCAGCGCCAAACCGTCCTGCGCGATCCAGGTGAGGGTCATGCCATCGTCGGCATTCTGCGCTGCCGGTTCGATACGCCATCCGTCGATGCGGTTGGGCTGCTCGGCGGTGGCGGTGCGGCAGAGCGCCGACCAGAACGAGCGGATGCCGTGCTCGGCCGTGCGTGCCATCGCCGGCATGTGCGCGGCGGCTTGCTCCGCATCCGCCCATGTCTGAACCATTGCCGGATCATCGGCATCGATATAGCGTTCGAAACTGGTCCATCCGCCGAGCCATTCAGCGGGGGAGAACAGTGTGGTCATAACTCCTCCTTGTCGGTGATGAAGCGCCGGTTCGCCGTTCCGGCAAATCCAACGTGATGATGTCGTCGCACCACTGCGCGGCCAGCTCCTCATCGTGGGTCACCACGAGCACGGCTTTGCCGCGGTCGGCCAGCGTGCGCAGCAGCGCCCCGACCTGACGCATATGCTTGAGGTCCAGGCCGCTGGTCGGCTCATCCAATACGATGAGCTCCTTATTGCACATCAACGCCGATGCGATGGCCGTGCGCTGCTTCTGCCCGCCGGACAGACTCATCGGATGCCGGTCGGCCAGCTCCATCAGATCCAGATCGGCCAGAATACGGTCGGCGGCCTGCAGAACATCCTCGGGTGCGTCGAATTCGTCACGATACGGTGTGGACAGCAGCAGCTCGCCGCGTACCGAGTCGGCGAACAGCTGATAGTTCACGTCCTGCATGACCAGGAACCCGTGACGCGTCAGCTCGGAAGGTGAGGCCGTCTCGCCGTACCGGAGTATGCCGCCGTCCAACGGCTTGGCCAGCCCGACCAAGGTGCGTACCAGCGTGGTCTTGCCGGCGCCGTTATGCCCCATCAGCCCCACGATTCTACCGGCGTGCAATGTCAGGTCGGGGATTGTTCGGCTGAACGCGGCGGCATCGGGGCGGCGTCTGCGAAACCGTCCGAACACGCGGGTTTCACGGTATCCAACAGTCAGTCCGCGGGTTGCGATCACCGCAGTGCCCGAGGCTGACTGATCCTGAATATTACCGTTCGCCGGCAAGGGGGCGGCATCGGTTCGCGATTGGCCGGCATTCGCAACGCTCTGCCGCACCGCGGCATGGAACGGTGTCATATCCAACGCGCGCAGCCCCCAGCGTTCGCGCCGCCGTTCGGGCAAATCCCGGAACCGTTCGGCCGAACAGTCGAGTGCGATTCGGCCGGAATCGAAGAGCACGTAACGGTCGGCCAGGTCGACGCACCACGCCAAACGGTGCTCGGCCACCACAATCGTGACGCCGGAGGCCTTGATCTGCGCCAGCATGGCGTTCAGATCGGCCATGGCCTGGGCGTCAAGATTGCTGGTCGGCTCGTCGAGCACCAGCAGCCGCGGCCGCAGCATGCAGGCGGCCGCCACGGCGATCCGCTGCTTCTGCCCGCCGGAAAGACGGAAGATGCTCCGATCCAGCAGATGCGTGATGCCGAACGATGCGGCGACCTCCTGCACGCGCTCGCGGATCGCGGACGGCTCCCATCCGGCGTTTTCGCAGGGGAAGGCAAGCTCATCGGCTACGAACGCGTTGAAATACTGGGTTTTGGGATTCTGGAAGACGCTGCCCACCACAGCCGCGTACTCCTCGATTGAGGAATGGCCAGAGCGCAATCCATACACCGAACATGTGCCGGTCAAATCGCCGGTGTGGAACGTGGGGATCAGTCCGTTGAGCAGCCGGGTGAACGTGGTCTTGCCGCAGCCGCTCTGGCCGCAGAGCACCACGAATTCGCCATGGGGAATCGTGAGCGTAACGTCGTCCAGCGCCGCTGGGATGACGGGTGGCGTATCCGCGGATTGGGCGGTGGCTGCGGTTTGGTAACGGAATTCGATGCGATTCGAGTCGATGACGATGTGGTTCATGTCGATGGGTGGGGTGGGACTGTTGCTCATAGCACTCCTGTCAGGAAGAGGATGAGCGGCAACGCGCAGAGGATCATGATCGCCCAATCCGGTATGCCGATGCGGATATCGGTCATGCTGGTGTGGCGGCCCGGATTGCCCAGCCCCTTGGTCATGGCTGCCACGGACAGATCCTGCGCCACCACGGTGGCGTTCATCAGCAACGGCACGATGATGTACTCCAATGACTGCGCCGGGTGCCGCAGCAGCGAACCGCCTCCGGAGGGTATGCCGCGCAGCGCCATAGCGTTGCGGATATGCCGGTAGTCCTCGCGCAGAGTGGGGAAGAACCGGATGACCACGATGCAGGGGATGATGACGGCTTCCGGAACGTGCATGCGGCGCAGCGCCGCCGTGAACTCTCCGGGACTGGTGGTGGTGAACGCGAATGCGCCGGTGATCAGGCAGGGCAGCAGCATGCGGATGCCGACGGCGATCATCGGGAAAATGGCCAGCCATGCGCCCCGGCCCTCAGTGGGCGGTTCGATCAGACTCAGTGCCAGCAGCGCGCCGTAGATCAGTGTGAATCGCACGCCCGAGCGGATTCTGCCGGACAGGAACAACGGCAGCAGGAACAGTGCGGTGAGCAGCGCTTCGGTGCGAGTGTTCACATGGCAGAACAGCAGCAGGTTCGCCTCCAGCAGCAGGAACAGTTTGGCGCGCGGATCCAATCGGAGCCGATGCCTGCCGTCAAACCGGGAACGCGCGGCGACGCCGACCGCGGTATGGTCCGCAGCCGGCGTCATCTCAGATGCGCCGATCAAATGATGCCCGCCTTGGCGAAATGCTTGCGCATCATGCGCTGGCCGAACCAGCCGCCGATGAGCGCACAGACCAGGACGGCCGCCATGGCCAGCCAGAACGATCCGGTGCTCACCTGGGCGAACACGCCGTCGATATAGGCGGCGTCCTTGCCTTTGGCTTCCAGGGAGGCCACGTAGGCGTCCTTCATGAACCACAGCGGCAGAATCGGTCCGGTCAAGCCATAGGAGAACACCACATAGCTGATCAGAATGCCGATCTTGCTGCGGTACTTGCCTACGGCCGCAATGAGGTCGGCGGCCACGGCGCACACGATGTTCGCCAGGAACGCCAGTACGAAATGCCCGGATACCAGGAAGAACAATCCCATGACCAAACCCATGACGGTGATGCCGCCGAACTTGCCGAGACGGGCGACCGGCAGCATATACACGCAGCCGGCGACCAGCGCACACAGCGCCGGCAGCAGAATCGAGCCGAATCCGGCGAAGATGATGGCCGAAGCGAACGTGCAGACGGCCACAAGCACGAAATAGATGGCGGTGAACACGCCGATCGTAATCAGATCGGGAATGGAAAGAGCGGCGAACCCACGGGGCTTGCTGGCGGTGTCAGAGGCGGTGCGCTGTGCGTCGGTCATGGTGTCTCCTTCGTGGGCTTCCCGCACCCCGGGGAGGGGCGGGTGTGCCGGATTGGTGCTGGTTGTCAAGGTAACGAACGAACACAGGAAAAACAAGACTGTTCTTTTTGGCGGGAGTATGCGATAATGCGGCGAATTTGCGGCAGATGTCTGGTATCGAACCCTTCTGTGCCTCGCTGCGGCGTTCCTGAGTCTTACGAACCGGTCCGCGAGCACGGCGACCTATGCCTGTGGGGCATCGCGGCGTCCCGGGGTCCCAAGCACGGGCGTAATCGTTGCATCGGTTGATTTCAGCGGGATGCGCGTGTCCTATGGGTTGTCTCGTCGGGCGCCGCTAATATGTAAAACGAGCAAACTAAACGGGGCGGTGCCGACGCCGCTCCGGATCCTGCACTGACGCGAAGGGAACCAAGATGCGGATCTATGTGGACATCAACGCCGAACGTGACGGCGACGGTACCTCAGCCCGGCCGTTCCGGCATATCGACGATGCGGCGCGCATCGCCATGCCCGGCGACGAGGTGCTGGTCGCCCCGGGCATCTACCGCGAATATGTCGACCCCCGCCACGCGGGCACCGAGGACGCGCGCATCACCTACCGCAGCGTCGAACCGTTCGGCGCGGTGATCACCGGCGCCGAGGAAGTGCGCAACTGGGAGCCATATCAGGGCGACGTATGGGTCGCCCGCGTCGACAACACGGTATTCGGCGACTACAACCCGTACGCCACCTACGTGTACGGCGACTGGTACTTCGCCGGCCGCAGCAAGCACACCGGCGCCGTCTACCTCAACGACAAGGCGATGTACGAGGCGGCGAGCATCGAGGCCTGCATCAAGGCCGAACCCTCCGAAACCTCCTGGGAGCCGGAGGCCTCCGTCTACCAGTGGTATGCGGAACAGGACGGCGGCCAGACCGTGATCTACGCGAACTTCCAGGGGCGGAACCCCAACGAGGAGAACGTGGAGATCAACGTGCGCCGCGAATGCTTCATGCCATCCGAAACCGGGATCGGCTACATCACGGTCAGCGGCTTCACCATCACCAAGACCGCGACCACATGGGCGCCGCCCGCCGCCTACCAGGACGGCATGATCGGCCCGCACTGGTCCAAGGGCTGGATCATCGAGGACTGCGAGATCAGCAACAGCAAGTGCGCGGGCATCTCGCTGGGCAAGTACTACGATCCGGACAACGACCACTACTTCACTACCCGGCATGTCAAGAGCCCGACCCAGATGGAGCGCGACGCCGTCTGCCGCGGCCAGTACCACGGCTGGCTCAAAGAGAAGGTCGGCGGGCACATCATCCGCCGCTGCAACATCCACGACTGTCAGCAGGGCGGCATCATCGGACGCATGGGCGGCGTGTTCTCGCTGATCGAGGACAACCACATCCACCACATCAACAACATGATGGAGCTGGGCGGTGCCGAGATTGCCGGCATCAAGATGCACGCGGCCATCGATGTGACGATCCGACGCAACTGGATCCACCACTGCACGATGGGCATCTGGTGCGACTGGGAGGCACAGGGCACGCGCATCAGCCAGAACCTGCTGCATGACAACCAGCGTCCGACATTCGCCAAGCAGCTCAAGGGCGGCATGATGAGCCAGGACCTGTTCGTGGAAGTGGGACACGGACCCACCCTGATCGACAACAACATCCTGCTGTCCGACGCCACGCTGCGATTCGCCACCCAGGGCGTGGCCATGGTCCACAACCTGATCTGCGGCGCGTTCACCTGCGTGGGAGGGGGCACCGGCCCGCGCTACACCCCGTACCATATCCCGCACCGCACCGAGGTCATGGGGTTCATGACCATCCTGCACGGCGACGACCGCTTCTACAACAACATCTTCGTGCAGAAGTGGCCGGCGGAGCCGTTCGTCACGCTGCATGACAGCGATGACGGCAAGGACGAGGAGAACCGCGAGGTCGGCACCCATGTGTGGAACGGATACCCGACCTACGAGGAGTGGATCGCCATGTTCGACATGGACACTGACACCCCCGACATGGCCAAGCTCGATCCGGCGCACAACCATGCGCTGCCGGTCTGGTGCCGCGGCAACGTGTATTTGAACGGCGCGAAGGCGTGGAATCACGAGACCGACTGCCTGGTGGATGCCGAGCATCCGGTGAGTGTGGAGGTGACGGTCGGCGAGGACGATCGGCCGCGTCTGGAGACGAATCTGTATGACGTGCTGGGCGATTTCCGTGCCGGCATGGTCGACAGCGACGTGTTGGGCCGGGCGTTCGAACCGGAGCAGCGCTTCGAGAATCCCGATGGCACGCGCATCGTCTTCGACCGCGATTACTTCGGCGCACACCGCGGCGTGGCCGTGGCGCCCGGACCTCTGGCGGGTGTTGAGGAGGCTACGCGACCGTTGTGGTGAGAGACAGGGTGCGCCCTACTTCGAGATACGGTCCTCGAACGGCCATTTTTCGCCAGTGCGAACGTATATCTCGAAGTAGGGTGCACCTCAGTTCGTGGTCTCTACGCGGGCCGTCTTCTCCGGCGTGATCGTCATGCTCTGGAAGCGGTGCTGCATGTAGTCGTTGTCGAAATGCTTGGCATAGAACACCTCGACCGGTGAATTCGGCCGCAGCCCGGACTCCCGGTCGTACCAGCACTCCAATGATTGCAGCGTCATCACGCCGTCGACCAGCATCAGCAGGGCGCACACCGTGGTGACCGCATACCGCCAGCGCCAGGGGATATGGTTGATCAGCCGCAGCAGCCACGGCAGGCAGAACCTGATCCACACGAATCCCAGCGCGCCCCACATGCACATGAACAGCGTGCTGGTGCGTCCGCCGGTCAGCGCGGCGATCGGATCGGGGAACAGGCCGAGGATCGTGAACCCGGAGTAATTCCAGGCCACCGCGCCGAACGAGGTCTCCATGAACCAGCTGGTCGCCGCCTCGAACGCGCCTCCGATCACCGCCGACACCAGGAAGATGATGGCCGGATTGGCCTTGTAGAACCGGTTGAGCGCAATGGTCATCAGCGTGGCGCCGAAGCCGTAGATCGGCGAGAACGGGCCGAACAGCATGCCCGCGCGATCCTGGTAGTGCCCCGGATCCACAATCACCATGTGGTACACCGTCTCGATGATCAGGCCGATCACACAGCAGACCGTGAACACCCAGAACAGGTTGAAGAAGTTCAGCGCAATGAATCCGCGACCGTCCTTGGCCCGTCCGAGCGTGCCGGCGGCCGCCTCGCGCTCCAGCTCCTTGTTACGCTGCTGCCTAGCCAGTTCGCGCTCGCGGCGCAACGAGGGATCCACCGTGGAGGCGATGACCAGCAGGATGGCGATGCGGATCAGCGGATCGGCCACATGCCCCTTGAAGCCCAGCAGCATGATGGTGATGATGCCGATCACGATGTTCAGCAGCACCAGCAGATAGGCGTAGAGCGCCGCGTGCCGCCTCCGGTTACGCAGCAGCGAGATGCCGAAGACCACGTCGGCCACGCTGTGCAGGAAGACCAGCACGAGCTGGATGACGGTGAGCGTCACCGTGAGCGTGACATGGCGCGAGTGGCTGACCGCATCGGTGCCGCCGGTGGCCAGCGCCCATATGATCAGTGCGCCGCACGCGAGCACGGTCGCGCCGCTGACCAGGCAGATGACGCCGTAGATCTTCATCAGCAGCGGGATCCGGCCGGTCGCGCTCGCCGGCGGATTCGCGGTGGGCGGATTGACGGATGGTATGGAAGCAGTGGATGACATGGGATCTCCTTCACGGCCGGTCATGCGACTCGGCGATGGGCTATGTCCTCCATTCTAGCCGCGGGCGGTGCGGGGCCACCCTCCTACGGGTGGCGCCGACACGCCGACGTAAGGCAGGCCTACCCGCGAATGTTGCCGGATTGCGCGACATATGGCGGATCGCGGCCAGCTTCGGGAGCTGGTGCGTCTGAGCCCGTGCGCATCGGGCACCGTTACGATGGGAGTGGGGAACGGCGAAAGGAGCATGCGATGGGTGGACGTCCGGACGCGGTGAAGGTGCGCGGCGCTCGCGTGAACAATCTGAGGAATGTGGACGTGGACATCCCTCTGGGCTCCCTAGTCGGCATCGCCGGTGTGTCCGGTTCGGGCAAGTCCTCGTTGGCGTTGGACGTGCTGTATGCGGAAGGGTCGCGCCGGTATCTGGATGCGCTGTCCACCTACACGCGCCGCCGCATGACCCAGGCGCGTCGTCCGCAGGTCGACTCGATCAGCTACCTGCCGCCGGCGTTGGCGCTGCACCAGCGTCCGGGTGCGGGCGGCATGCGCTCGACCTTCGGCACGATGACCGAACTGTTGAACGTGCTGCGGCTGATGTTCTCCCGCCTGGCCAGCCACCGCTGTCCGAATGGCCATTACTGTCCGCCGTCGCTGGCCGTGGCCACCGGGGCCGATACGGTCTGCCCCGAGTGCGGTGCCGCGTTCATGGGACCAGGCGCGGAGGACCTGGCGTTCAACTCCACCGGCGCATGCCCGCGCTGCCAGGGCACCGGCATCGTGCGCGACGTGGACGACGCCACGCTGGTCCCCGACGAGTCGCTGAGCATCGACGAGGGCGCGGTGGTGCCATGGCGCACGTTCGGGTTCAATGTGCAGCCCGACATCGTCCGGGAGTTCGGCGTGCGCACGAACGTGCCGTTCCGTGAGCTGACCGAGGCCGAACGCGAGATCGTGTTCAACGGGCCGGAGGAGAAGAAGCATATCGTCGTCACCTCGATGAAGGGGGTGCATGATCTGGATTTCACGTTCCGCAACGCGCGTCTGACCGTGCTCAAGGAGTTCGACCGCGCCGTCGATGAGAAGCGGTTCGCCAAGGTGGCGAAGTTCCTGGTGGAGCGCACTTGTCCGGATTGCGACGGCACGCGGCTCGGCGACGCGGCGCGTGCCCCGCGCATCGGCTCATACGGTCTGGCCGAGGTGACCTCGTGGGCGTTGCGCGACATATTGGACTGGGGCAAGGGGGTGCCTGCCATGCTGCCCGCCGATATGCGGGAGATGGCGGAGACGTTGACGGCCACGCTGCTTGAGATGGGCGGCCGTCTGATACAGCTGGGATTGGGATATCTGACGTTGGACCGCTCGTCGGCGTCGTTGTCGACCGGCGAGCGCCAGCGTGCGCAGCTGGCGCGCGCGGTGCGCAACGAGACCACCGGCGTGCTGTATGTGCTGGACGAGCCGAGCACCGGCCTGCATCCGGCGAATATCGAAGGCCTGATCGGCGTCATGCATGATCTGCTCGATGCCGGCAATTCGGTGGTGTTCGTCGACCACGACGTGCGTGTGCTGCGTGCCGCCGACCGGTTCATCGAGATGGGTCCGGGCGCCGGCCGTGAGGGTGGCCGCGTCGTGGCCCAGGGTACGCCGGACGAGATCGCCGCGAACCCCGATTCACGCATCGCCGGATTCCTGACCGGTCGCGAAGCGTCCGTGGTGCGCGAGCGTGCCGTGATCCCGCCGTTGCCGTCGGATTGGACGGGGCCGGTACCCGGCGTCGTCGGGGAGTTTGACGGGACGGGTAGTGTCTCGGACTCGGTTGGTGGGCGGAACCTTGCGATCGAGGCGGTATCCGATGGTGATGCGGGCCAATGTGCGATTGGTGGCGAATCCGCAGCCGATCGCACATGGCTGCGTATGGCCACCGCGCCGATTCACACCGTGCGCGCCCTGGACGTCGCGATCCCGCGCGGGCGGCTCACCGCCGTCACCGGCGTCTCCGGCTCCGGCAAGACCACGATGATCCTGGAATCGCTGGTGCCGGCGATCGAGGCGTGTACGGAGGACCGGCCGCTGCCGGCGCATGTGACCTCGATCGACCCCGCGGGCGTCGAGCGCGTCCGCATCGTCGACTCGACGCCGATCGGCATCAATGTGCGCTCGACGCTCGCCACGTATTCGGGGGTGATGGATATGCTGCGCCGCGCGTTCGCCGCCACGGATGCGGCGAAGGCGCGGGGGCTCAGGCTCGCCGACTTCTCCTACAATACCGGGTCGCTGCGTTGCCCGCAGTGCGACGGCACCGGGCGCGTGGACCTGGACATCCAGTTCCTGCCCGATGTGACGATCCCCTGTCCGAGCTGCGAGGGGCGGCGCTACCGTCCGGAGGCCGATGCGGTGCGCCTGGCGACGCCGGGCCGCCCGCGGGGGTTGACGATGCCGCAGATGCTGGCGTTGAGCGTGGACGAGGCGCTGGCGGTGTTCGACTCGAAGAAGGATGCGGAGCGGGAAGTCGGGTCATCCACGTCGGATGACCCGACTTCGCGGGACGATGTTGTGTGGGCCGGGTCGAGCGTGCGGGACGCCGACGCCGTGCCGGCCGGTCGCGGCGATCTCATCGCGCCCGCGCTGTGCCGGCGCATCCATGCGGCGTTGGAGACCCTGTCGTCGTTGGGTCTGGGGTACCTGACGCTCGGCGAGGATACGCCGTCGCTGTCCGGCGGCGAGGCGCAGCGGCTGAAACTGTCGAACGAGTTGGGCAGGAGGCAGCACACGTCGATGTTCGTGCTGGACGAGCCGACCACCGGCCTGCACCCGTTGGATGTGCGCACGCTGATCGGCGTGCTGCAGCGGCTGCTCGACGGGGGTGCGACGATCGTCGTGATCGAGCATGACCTGGATATGATCGCCAACGCCGACTTCGTCATCGACATGGGCCCCGGCGGCGGCGAGGACGGCGGCCGCATCGTGGCGGTCGGCACGCCCGAGGACATAGCGGACAACCCTGATTCGCTCACCGGTCGGTACCTCAGGTCCGTGTTGTAGCGGCATCATCAGGCTACGCCGGGGTCGGCCGCCGGCCGTTGGCGAACAGCGGGGCGCCGTGTGTCATTGACTTCCTCTTGGCGTCGCGCTATCATCACTTCTATGGTTAGTTAGTTAAGTAACTAACCATAGAAGTGATGATAGCGACATCAGGGGTGGAGTCATGAACAAGATGAATACGAGCTCGGCTGGAGTCCGACTGATTGCAGGGCTGGCCATTGCAGTGCTTGCTTTGGGTGGCTGTAGTAGCGGGAACGGCGACGATAACGGTGCGTCGAACGCGGCATCGTCCGCATCGAAAGCGCCAAGCGAGTATGCCTACCAGCAGTACGCCGATGTTATCGCCAGCCTGCGGGATACCAGCACCATCGAGGCCGTCAAACAGATTCTGGCGGACGGCAGAATCAGTGAATCTGAATTGGCCCAGATCGCCACGGACTATCAGCAGTGCGTGGCCAAGGCCGGCGTCACATGGACTCCTGATGGGAACGGGTTGACGGGCACTTGGGGGAACGGCGGCATGATGACCGGCGATCAATCGCAAGACGTCCACGAGTGCGGAGCGGATACCGGATATGACGACATCACAGGGTTGTACGGGGAAATGGTGTGGAACCCGGACAACCTCTCCATCGAGGAACTCAACGCCCAGTCCTTGCAGTGCCTCAAGGATCATGGACTGATCGACGAAGGTATGAGCGATCAGGAATACGAGGACATGGTCGAGGGCGTGGAACCTGGTGCCAACGGTACGTATGAGGACTATCTCGGGCGGTACCTTGATGAGTCGAGCCCGGATTATGACGCGGGCAAGGCGGCGCAGATCACCGCATGCGGGGCGGCGTGAGACGGTTGCGGCGGCGACGAATCTCACACGAACGGGGAAGGCCATGGGACTGAACACACACAACAATCGGAAGGAATCAGAAGTCCGGCGTGCCGCGGTGTCGCCGTCGGTGATCGCCGTCATGGCCGTCATCGTGTTGGCGGTGGGAATGACGGGCGGCCTGCTGCTGGCATGGCGGCCGGTCCCGGATTCCCTGCAGCCGGCATCGACCGATGACAGAACCGTCGCAGCGGTGCAGGACACCTATGACGACGCCCGCACGGTGGACATCACCGTGCACACGGGGGCATCGCAAACCATCGCGGCCACCGGAAGCGGCATGATCACCGCGACCAGCTGTGAGCCCGGCGCTGTCGTTGCCTCCGGCACGGCACCGTTGTCCATCGACGAAACGCCGCAGCTGGCCCTGCATACGGCCGTGCCTACCTACCGTGATCTGCAATCCGGTATGCGCGGCGGCGACGCGCAATCACTGAACGACGAACTGCGTCGGCTCGGATACGCCGCGCCGGTGGGGGACACGATGACCTGGGACACGATCCTGGCCTACAACACGCTCGCCTACAGTGTCGGAGCGGAACCTCTGACCGCGGAAAACGGGTGGGAGCTGCCGGTGGGATCCTACCTATGGTTGCCGGAAGTTACCGTCACCGTCACCTCGTGCCCGGCTGCGGTCGGCACAACAGTGAATCCGGGTGATGGGCTGATCGTCACCACGGCGACGCCGGGGTATGCCGAAGCGGTCATGCCCGATGCCGGATCGTTCCCGGGAAGCCGTTCGTTGCAGATCGACGGCACCGCCTACCCACTCGTCGCTCCCGACGGTGGCGGCATCATGACAATCACCGATACCAATCTGATCTCGGCCATCACTTCCAGCTCGACATACGCGCAGCTGCTGAGCGAGCGCGGCGGGCCTGAAGGCATGGGTGCGGATGGCGGCGACATCACTGTCAGCCTGCCGTGGACGCTCGATGAGACGGCAACCGTCTGGGACGTGCCACCATCGGCCCTGTATGACTTGGAACAGGCGGACGGTTGCGTGGTCTCCGACGGCGAACCGGTGGCGGTGACCGTGGTGGCGTCAGGGTTGGGACGCACCAAGGTGGTGACCCAATCGGCGAAGTCGTTGGGCGATGTACTAGTGGAGGGCAAGGGGCATCCGTCATGTCGATAAGCGGTCGGGGACGGATCGTAGACGCTCAGGTGCGGCCGAACCATGCGGAACCGTCGGTGACTTTGCAGCAAGTCGGGCATCGATTCGGACAACGGGTGATGCTGTTCCATGACGTGAACGTCACTCTGCAGGCCGGGCACGTCTATGCGTTGGTCGGGCCATCCGGCTCCGGCAAAAGCACGATGCTGTCGATTCTCGCCGGGTGGACGACGCCGACGGAAGGCGAGGTTCTGCGCCACGGAGTATGGCGGGTCAACTGGGTGTTCCAGAACCCCTGCGGCGTGGCGCGTCGCACGGCGATCGACCACGTTATGCTGCCCTATCTGGCGCAGGGCGTGACGGTTGAGTGCGCGGAACGCCGTGCTCGTGCATTGCTGGCCGAATTCGGGTTGGAACGGCTTGCGGACCGACAGTACCGCGAACTGTCGGGCGGTGAGGCGCAGCGCTTGATGTTGGCGAGAGGCGTGGCCTGCAACGCCGACCTGCTGCTGGTGGACGAGCCGACCGCCCAATTGGATATCCACACCGCAGACACCGTGAACGCCCGTCTGGGCGCGCTGACCAGACGGGGCACGATCGTGGTGGTCGCCACCCATGACCATCGTACGCGGGACGCTGCCACCGATGTCATCGATCTGGAGGACTATCAATGAGCGCGAAACTGGAGCGGCATGCGTCATCGGCGTCTGCGCGGCCGGCGATGTGTTTGCGCGCCATATGGCGGGAGGCATGTCGCAACCTGCTGACCGGCACCAGCCGAACCGTAGCGCTGACGTTGGTTCTCGCGGCATGCATGATCGGTGCGATAACGGTCGACTGGCTGCAGATCCGCAATCTGGAGAGCAACGCCGTCGCATGGGTATCCGCAGGTGCCTCCACATACGTCATCACCGCGCCAGGACACATCGACGGCCAGACATGCAGCCGATTGCAGGCGGTGGACGGTGTGCCGGCGGCTGGTGCATTCCGGTCGGTTGACACCCGCACCGTGCTCGCGGCGTTCCCCTCCACGGGAGTGCCGACCTACCAGACCACGCCCAACGCCGTAACGGTGTTCGACATAGCATCGAACGGCTTGCACGCCGACGGTGCATCCTCGTCGGCGCGCGGACTTGGAGACGGCATGGGTATCGTCCTTTCCCGCGAGGCCGCGGATCTGATCGGGGCCGATGCCGGCGATCGGCTGGCGCTCGCGGACGGTCGGCAGACCACTGTGACGGCGGTGTACGACTATCCCGACGACGGGCGGGCCTCCGGATACGGGTACGCGGCGCTCGAACCCGTCCCCGAGAACGGGATGTTCGACTCCTGCATGGTTGCAGCCTGGCCGATTCCCGACGATCTTGACGCGCTGCTGCGGTACACCGTCGGTGACGCCGAGCCCTCCGCAGCGGCGGATGTCAACGAATCCGACAGCTCGCAGTCAGTGGATGCAACAATCAGTCAGCTCAACGCCACGCTGGGTACGGTTCCGCCATCGGCATCGAGCTTCAGGCACCGGTCGACCGGTATGGCGTTCATCGTGGTGACGGTGGTGGCCCTGCTGGCGGCGGGCGCGTCGGCCTGGTCGCGGAGGGTTGAGCTGGCCTCGGCCCTGCACGCCGGCTACAGGCGTATCGCACTGATTACGCAACTGACGATGGAGACTACGGCCATCTGCTGTGCGGGAATGATGTTGTCACTGCCGCTGGCGGCGTATGCGGTTACCGCAAGCCAGACGGGCGATCGTCTGGCGATGGCGGTGGCATTGGCCCGCATCGTTGTGGCCGTGGACGCTGGGGCGTTGGTCGGCACTATGCTGGTTGCCGCCGGCGTGCGCGAACGGCTGCTGTTCCGGTTCTTCAAAGAGCGGTAGCATCATGGACGCATACGTATCGATTAGGCTTGATGATGGGATGCGGAACTGGAAGGGCATTCCGATCGGCACCGGGAACACGATGACAGATGGAGGAGCGAGGCATGCGGTTCGACTATTCGGGCGCTACGCCGTTGTATCGGCAGGTCGCCGAGCAGCTGAGCGATGCCATCGCCTCCGGTGCCTATGCGGAGGGGGGCCAGATTCCCAGTACCACGGAGATCTCCGTGACCTATCAGCTCAACCCTGCCACGGTGCTCAAAGGCATGAACCTGCTGGTGGAACAGGGGCTGATCGAGAAGCGGCGCGGCATCGGCATGTTCGTGACCACCGGGGCGTTCCAGCGTGTACGCGAGGCGAAGCGGACGGAGTTGTTGTCCGTGCAGGTCACCCGGCTGGTGGACGATGCCAAGGCGTTGGATATCGGTGTCGAAGAGCTGGTACACGCCATTGAGAAGGGGTATCGATGAGTATTGAAGTCCGTGAGCTCTGCCGGTCGTTTCACGGCGTGACGGCGCTCGACCACGTGAATCTGACGTTGGATGACGGTGTGATCTATGGTCTGTTCGGCCGCAACGGTGCCGGCAAATCGACGCTGCTGAGTATCATCGCCGCGCATGTGCTGCCCGACGCCGGATCGGTGACGATGGATGGCGTGCGCGTGGCAAGCGATGGTCCGTCATTGCGTCGGCTGACGTTATGCAACGAACAATGGTCGTATCCAATGTGGAAACGACTGGACGCGGTGATGCGGATGGCGGAACGCCGATACGGCGGTTTCGACCGGGATCTGGCCGAACGGATGCTGGCGGATCTGGGAGTGTCACCGCGACGGCGATTCCATCAGCTGTCCCGCGGACAGCGTCAGGCATTCAAGGTATTGGTCGGCATCTGCGTGCCGGCCGACTACTGTCTGCTGGATGAACCGACCGCCGGCATGGACGCCGCCACGCGAGAACTGGCCTACCGGTACATGTTGGAAGCCTATGGGCGGCGTCAACGCATGATGATCGTCGTCTCGCATCTGATTGGCGAGATCGAGAACCTGACCGAACGGGTGATCGTGCTGGATGCCGGACGGGTCCGCGAACAGTTGGAAACCGATGCGGTGGCGGCGTTGGGGTATACGATTACCGGCGAACGGTCGGCGGTGGATGCGTATCTGCGTGAGATCGGTACAACGCCGTTGAGCATGCAACGGCTGGGTGGTCTGGTGTGCGTGGGGTTGCGCGGCCGGATGCCGGATGGGGTGCCGGGCGGTCTGCTGATGCAACCGATGGATCTGCAAAGTTACGTGATGAGTGTTACCGGGGAGGGGATGTGACATGCGTGTGACGACAGCGATCGAGCCGGACAGGGGGGAGCGCCGCATCCGTATGACGTGGCCGATGAGCGTGGTGCGTCGCCAATGCGTGCCGCGAATCGTCGCCATGGCGATACTCGTCGTCTGGTGTGGCTGGTGGGAGGCATGGTCGATGGCGATGGCGTGGAGAGAACAATGGCCATTCGGATCCATGTTCACGACGATTGGTGATACGTTGCCTCTCGCCATAGGGATATTGGTTGTGGCTGCAGCGGCATGTTCACTGCTGGAATTTCGGCCGCTTGTCGGCGCGGGTGTGAGCCGAGGGGAATACCTGCGTTTGACGATGCTGGCCAACGCGGCGATGGCTGGGGTCACGGCGCTACTCCTGACTGTGTTGGAATGGGCCACCAGACCGGGTACGCCATGGGTTCTGCACCTCAACGTTTCAAATGCGGCCTCAGAATTGGCTCATAGCCCATATTCGGTGTTCGGTCCGATTCGGTATTACATGGGTTATGCGACGCTCCGGCGCGAATCGAATTACAGTGTGCTGTGGCTGACCACGGCGCTGACGTTGCTGGTGGCGGTGATGATCGGTCAATGCCTGGGCGAACTGGTGGCGCACTTCAACGCATTGAGCTGGGTAGCTGTTGGCGTGATGGCGGTGTGGGCTGTTCCGTTTGCGGCAGATACGCTGAATCTGCTGCGCGGCACCGCAGTTGCGCAGGCACTGCACTGGCTGGAGCAGGCCGTGCAAGGCAACGTCTGGGCGTGGCGCGGCGTGGAACCCTATGGGGACAACCTGGCGTACAGCATCTGGCCGCAACTGGCGTTCGTGGCGGTGGTGTGGCTGGTCTGTGGGGGCTTGTGCGTGCTGCTTGTGCGTCGCCGTGAAATCCCTCGGCTGCAGATTCTGCCGGTGCTGTGGTAGGGAACGTCTGCATGCTGGACGCGTGGTACCAGTTCCATATCCGGCTTTGCTATGCTCGCAGCATGATCATTCGCTGCTGTTGTTGTCGCTGAATCGGGCCGCACCTGCGGTCGCATCGTCTGTTTCCCCGACTCCGATTCCGCAACCGTCAACAACTCGCAGAAGGCAGCATCATGACCATCCACACCCGTATCACCGATCTGATCGGCCACACCCCACTCGTCCGCCTCAACAGTGTCACCGTCGGCGTGCGCGCCACCATCGCGGTCAAAGTCGAATACCTCAATCCCGGCGGTTCGTCCAAGGACCGCATTGCCGAACGCATCATCGATGCGGCGGAACGCTCCGGCGATTTAAAACCCGGCGGCGTGATCGTTGAACCGACCAGCGGCAACACCGGCGTCGGCCTGGCCCTGATCGCCCAGCAGCGCGGCTACCGGATGATCGCCGTCATGCAAGACAAGGTCTCGCAGGACAAGCGCGACGTGCTCCGGGCTTACGGCGCCGAGGTCGTGGTGACCCCGAGCGGTCTGGAACCGGATGATCCGGGGTCGTATTATTCGGTCGCGCGACGGTTGGCGTCAACGATTCCCGGCGGCTACATGCCGAACCAGTATGCGAACCCGAACGGTCCGGAGAGCCATTATTTGACCACTGGCCCTGAAATCTGGCGGGATGCCGAGGGGCACGTCACCCACTTCGTCGCCGGTATCGGTACCGGCGGCACCATCAGCGGCACTGGGCGGTATCTGAAGGAGATTTCCGGCGGCACCGTCACCGTCGTCGGCGCGGATCCGGAAGGTTCGGTGTTCTCGGCCGGGGAAGGACATACCCATCCGTTCCTGGTCGAAGGCGCTGGCAAGGAGGAGGTGCCCGAGGTTTATGATCCGTCCGTCGTCGACGAGATTGTGCCGGTGCCGGACGCCGACTCGTTCGAAATGACGCGCCGACTCGCCCGCGAGGAGGGGCTGTTGGTCGGCGGATCGTCGGGCATGGCCGTTGCGGCGGCTATCCGATACGCGCGGGAGCATGATTTGGATGAGAACCAGCTGATGGTGGTGCTGCTGCCGGATTCCGGCCGCGGCTACATGTCGAAGATCTTCAATGACGACTGGATGCGTGCCAATGGATTCTCCGACGTGGTCGAGCGCACGTCCGTTCCCGCGTTGGCCGCGCAATATCGGTAGATATCTACCGTCATCCGCGGCGTTCGGCTAGACTTGGGCGGTATGGTTGGTGATGCGGATGTGACGGATATCGCAGGCGGTGCAGGCAGCGTAGGCAATGTGGATGGTGCGGCTGCCATGGGCGTCGCCGACGACACCGCGGCGCGGGCGCTGGCCGCGCTCAAACGGTACTTCGGCTACGATTCGTTCCGCCCCGGGCAGGAGGGGCTGGTCGAAACGATCATGTCCGGCAGAGATGTGCTCGGCGTCATGCCGACCGGCGCCGGCAAATCCGTGTGCTACCAGATTCCCGCCGCATTGCTGCCGGGCGTCACCATCGTCGTCTCGCCGCTGATCTCGCTGATGCGCGACCAGGTGGACGCTCTGAACGACGCGGGCCTGAGCTCCGCGTACATCAACACCACGCAGGACCCGCACGAACAGGGCATGGTGCTGGCCCAGGCCGCCGCCGGACAGGTCAGGCTGCTGTATGTGGCCCCCGAACGCTTGGAAACCGAACGATTCCGTCGGTTCGCCGCACACGTGCCGATCGCGCTCATCGCCGTCGACGAGGCGCACTGCGTCTCCCAATGGGGGCAGGATTTCCGTTCCGCGTACCTGGGCATCGGCGAGTTCATCGCATCCCTGCCGCAGCGGCCCGCCGTCGCCGCCTTCACCGCCACCGCCACCGAACGGGTGCGGCACGACATCGTCACGCTGCTGGGCCTGCGCGACCCGTTGGTGACCGTCACCGGATTCGACCGGCCGAACCTGTACTTCGACGTCATCCGCCTGGAGAACAAGCACAAGGCCGCATGGGTGGCGCAGTACATCGCCGCGCACCCGCAGGATTCGGGTATCGTGTACTGCTCCACACGCAAGGAGACCGAAGCGCTCGCCGAGGCGATCAACCGCACCGTGCCGCAGCTGCGCGCGGCGGCCGGGGGAGGCGGTGCGGAACCCGGGCCGATCGCGGTCGCCTACCACGGCGGCATGCTGGCCGACCAACGCGGGCGGGCGCAACGCGACTTCGTCACCGACCGGGTGCCGGTGGTGGTGGCCACCAACGCCTTCGGCATGGGCATCGACAAGTCGAACGTGCGCTTCGTCATCCACCACAACATGCCGGAAAGCATCGAGGCCTACTATCAGGAGGCGGGGCGCGCCGGGCGCGACGGCGAACCCAGCCGGTGCACGCTGCTGTGGAACGAGGGCGATATCGTGACCCGGCGCCGTCTGCTCGACGCCGACAACGAGAACGAACGGTTGAACCCCGAGGAGCGCGAGGTCGTGCGGATGAGCCGACGCCGGCTGCTGGACGGCATGATCGGCTACTGCCGGACCACCGACTGCCTGCACCGGTACATGACCCGGTACTTCGGCGAGCCGGATGACGGGCGGGATGCGCGCTGCGGCAACTGCTCGAACTGCCAGAGCACCTTCGAAACCATCGACGTGACCGACATCGCGCGGGCGATCAGCCTGTGCGTGCACGATGTGAACCAAGGGTTCGGCTCCGGCAAGATCGTGGCCGTGCTGCGCGGCTCGCGGGCGCAGGACGTGGTCTCCCGGGGGCTGGACCGATGCCCGAGCTACGGCATGCTGCGGGATGTGCCCGAAGCGCGGGTGCGGGATGTGCTGAGCCAGATGGCCACCGACGGGTTCCTGTTCATCTCGGAGGGACGGCTGCCGATCGTGTGCTTCGGCCCCCGGGCGGCGGAAACCGCCGCCGATGGGTTCCACTATGAGATCAAACGCGTGGAAAGACGGAAAGGGGGCGCCGCGGGGAGCGGGGCCGCGCCGCGGCACGGCTACGGCGTCCATGACGTCGGCGGGCCGGATGCCGTGGCCGCACAGGAGGCCGCGGAGCTCACCGAGGGCGACGAGGCGCTATTCGAACGGCTGCGGGCGTTGCGCCGCACCATCGCGCAGGAGATCGGCAAACCGCCGTACATCGTGTTCTCCGACAAGACCTTGCGCGACATGTGCGCCAAACGGCCGGACAGCCCCGAGGAGTTCCTGGCGGTCAACGGCGTGGGCGAGAACAAGCTGAACCTCTACGGCGAACGGTTCCTCGCCGCCATCGCGGAGTCTGTCTAGAGCCGCAGGCGGATAATGGACGGTATTCGACCAATAGCCAATAGCAAAGGAGACCATGATGAGCGAGAACAACAAGCCGGTGGTGGAGAGTTTCCAGCTGGACCACACCAAGGTCAAGGCGCCGTACGTGCGCTACATCGACACGCAGACCGGGCCGAACGGCGACGTGATCTCCAACTACGACCTGCGCCTGGTCCAGCCCAACGAGAACGCCATCCCGACCGGCGGCCTGCACACCATCGAACACACGATCGCGGTCCTGCTGCGTGAACGCATCCCCGGATACATCGACTGCTCGCCGTTCGGGTGCCGCACCGGATTCCACCTGCTGACCTGGGGCGAGCACTCCACCGAGGACGTGGCCCGCGCGCTCAAGGAATCCCTGGAATTCATAGCGAACGAGGCCACCTGGGAGGACGTGCCCGCCACTACCGCGGAAAGCTGCGGCAACTACCGTGACCACAGCCTGTTCACGGCCAGTCAGTGGTGCCGCGACATCCTGGCCCAGGGCATCAGCTCCGACCCGTTCGAACGCAGGGTGGTCTGAGGGGCCGCCGTACAACCGGCGCAACGTTGCCGCCCGGCCGCGGTCGTGACGGCGCGGGACTTCACCACGCGGACGAGCGTGCGCGTAAGACGATACGCCGTGCTAGCTTTATCGGTCAGTTGACGATGAGGAAGATGAGGACCAATTGACCGACACCATGCCCGCGCGGCGGTTTCGTCACGCCACAATGCGGGATTTCCCGCAGATGCAGAAAATCTACGCGCACGCCCGCGAACTCATGGCGCGCAGCGGCAACCCCACGCAATGGGGCACCACATTCCCCAAGGAGGAGGTCGTCCTCGACGACATCGCCAACCATCGCACGATGCTGCTCGTGGACCGCGTGGACGGCAGGGAACGCATCCTGGCCCAGTTCGCGCTCTGCCCCGGGGAGGATCCGACCTACAGACATATCGACGGCGCCTGGCTCGACAACGACGCCTACGTGACCATCCACCGCATCGCCTCGGCGGGACTGGTCCGGCACGCCGCGCGCGACTGCATCGTCTGGGCGCTCAAGCACTACGGCAACGTGCGCGCCGACACCCATCCGAACAACAAGGCCATGCAGCATGTGCTGGAGACCTGCGGATTCGCCCGCTGCGGCCTGATCCAGCTGCTCGACCGGCCCACCGACACCACCCGCATCGCCTACCAGCGCCACGAATGGTGACCGGCATCCGCGTGGCGTGTTTCGTGCCGGCGCCGGCCATACCGACGGGTGCACCTCGGGGGCGGGCGGCACAGCATACGCCGAAAAGTGACAAAACCCGGAATATGTGACGGAACGCCACCGTATTCGTCACCGCAAGGGGACACAATGGAGACCATGACGTTGAACGCAGCACCGCAATGGCGGTTTTCCGGCGAACAGGGCAAGGCGAACTATGAGCGCGCGCTTCGGGAATACCCGGCGCAGGCGATTGTGGACCTCGCCGCATTGCGCGACAACATGCGGCATCTGGTCGAGGTGTGCGGCGGGCCGGGATCCGGCACCGCCGTCATGGGCGTGGTCAAGGCCGACGCCTACGGCCACGGCCTGATCCCGTCCGCGCTCGCCGCGCTCGCCGGCGGCGCCACCTGGCTGGGCACCGCGCAGGCCCGCGAGGCGCTGCTGCTGCGCAAGGCCGGCATCGGACTGGACCGCTGCCGGATCCTGACCTGGATGTACAGCGGGCCCACCGCGCCGCTCGATGAACTGATCGCCAACGACATCGACGTGTCGGTCGGCTCGCTCGACGGCATCGAGCTGGTCGCCGACGCGGCGCGCGCCACCGGCCGCACCGCGTTCATCCATGTCAAGGTCGATTCCGGATTCGGTCGCAACGGCTTCACGGAGATGAACTTCCCCGACGCGGTGGCGCGGCTCGCGCCGTTGGCCAAGGAGGGACTGGTGCGCGTGGTGGGCCAGTGGAGCCACCTGGCCGTGGCCGATGCCCCCGATGTGCCGGAGTTCGTGGCCGCCACCGACCAGCAGATCGAGAACTTCAACGCGTTCACCGAGCTGATGAAACAGGCCGGCATCGCGCCGCAGATCCGGCATCTGGCCAACACCGCCGCCACGCTCGACCGCCCGGAGATCCGCTTCGAGCTGACCCGCCCCGGCATCGGCCTGTACGGCTACGAGCCCGACCCGGCCATGGGCACGCCGTCCAAGTACCGGCTCAGGCCGGCCATGACCCTGCAGGCGCAGCTCGGCACGGTCAAGGACGTCCAGGCCGGGCACGGCATCTCCTACGGACGCACCTACCTGACAGGCGAACGCACCAGCACCGCGATCGTGCCGATCGGCTACGCGGACGGCATCCACCGCTCCGCCTCCGGCTTCGACGTGGAGGGCGCGCAGCACGTGGACAAGCCCGGCGGCCCGGTGCGCGTGATGACCGTGGACGGCCCGCGTGTGCTGCATGTCTCCGGCCGCGTGTGCATGGACCAGTTCGTACTCGACCTGTGCGGTTCCGCCGCCGAGCTCGGCGTGCACGAGGGGGATACGGTGATGCTGTTCGGCCCGGGCCGCGGCGAGGCCTACGGCGAGCCGACCGCGGACGATTGGGCGCGGGCCGCCGGCACGATCAGCTATGAGGTGTTCACCTGCCTGCGCGGGCGCATCCCGCGCCTGTACCTCAACGCGCGCGAGGTGCTGTCCGAGGACGACCTCAGGCTGCTCGACCAGGCCAGCATCCTGTAGGACCGGCGAGGAGACGATGATGGAGCCGATGGTCGGTTCGGGGGAGCGGTTGCCCGACAGCGAAGGCTACACCGCGTTCGACGAGGAGCGTTGGGCGGCGGAACCTCCGAAATCGCGCAACCGCACCGCCTTCGAACGCGACCGCGCCCGGCTCATCCATTCCTCGGCGCTGCGTCGGCTCGGTGCGAAGAGTCAGGTGCTGGTCGCCGGCACCGACGATTTCGCGCGCACGCGGTTGACGCACACGCTGGAGGTCGCCCAGATCGGACGGCAGATCGCCGCGATGCTCGGCTGCGACCCCGACGTGGTCGACTGCGCCTGCCTGGCGCACGACCTGGGCCATCCGCCCTTCGGACACAACGGCGAGAAGGCGTTGGCGACCATCGCCGCCGGCATCGGCGGGTTCGAGGGCAACGCGCAGACGCTGCGCCTGCTGACCCGGCTGGAACCCAAGATATTCCATGACGACGGCCGCTCGGCCGGTGTGAACCTGACCCGCGCCTCGCTCGACGCGGCGGTCAAATACCCGTGGACCTACGCCGAGGCCGTGGCGCGCGGCGGCAATGGCCGCAGCGTGAAATTCTGCGTGTACCCGGATGACGTGGATGTGTTCCGCTGGCTCAAGCAGGGCGCGCCGGCCGGCGCCAAGCCGATGGAGTGTCAGGTGATGGACCTGTCCGACGACATCGCCTACTCCGTGCATGATGTAGAGGACGCCATCGCCACCGGGGCGTTCAATCCGATCGTCCTGGCCGACTCTCGCATCGTGGACCGCATCGTGGAGATCACGCGCGAGTGGTACGGCGAGCGTTGGGACCCCGACCTGCTGGTCGCCGCCCTGGAGCGGCTGCGGCGAGAGCACATGTTCCCGGCGCATTTCAACGGCTCCAGGCAGGCTCTGGCGCAGCTGAAGAACATCACCAGCACGCTGATCGGCCGATTCGCCTGGTCGGTGGAGCGCGAGACCCGCGCCACCTACGGCGGCGGGCCGCTGACCCGATACTCGGCCAACCTGGCGATCCCCGAACAGACCAGCTACGAGATCCTGGCGCTCAAGGGCATCGCCGTGTACTTCGTCATGGCGCCGCGTGAACGCGAGCCGTTCCATCAGGAGGAACTCGGCATCGTGGAGGATCTGGTGGACGTGCTGATGGCCGATTCGCCGCGTCCGAGCGACGCGCTCGAATCGGTGTTCCTGCAGGACTGGAACGAGGCCACCAACGATGACGAACGGCTGCGCGTGGTCATCGACCAGGTGGCCAGCCTGACCGACAACTCCGCGCTCGCCCTGCATTCCATCCTGTGCTGACCCGGTCGGCGCATCCCGCGTGTCCGTAGGGACCGCGGCGTAATCCGCTCCCACGCGGTACTCTGGAAGCTATGCCCGGAATGATCAAGAAGGAAGACGTGGAGAAGGTGCGCGCCGCCGCGGACCTGTACGACATCGTATCCGCATCCGTAACCCTGAAGCCTTCCGGCACCGGCACCTACGTCGGCCTCTGCCCGTTCCACGACGAGAAGACCCCGAGCTTCTCGGTCCGCCCCTCGCTCGGCGTCTGGCACTGCTTCGGCTGCGGTCTGGGCGGCGACGTGTTCGGATACGTCGAACAGCAGGAGAACATCGACTTCCGCGAGGCGGTCGAGGTGCTGGCCGACCGCTACCACATCGAACTGCACTACGAATCCGGTTCCGGACGCAACGAGCACGCCGGCTCGAAGCGGGCGCGCCTGCTGGAGGCGAACGAGGAGGCGCAACGCTTCTTCGTCTCCCAGATCATGAGCAAGGAGGCATTGGCCGCGCGCAAGCTGCTGGGCGGGCGCAACTTCAGCCAGGCCGACTGCGAACGCTTCGGCTGCGGCTATGCGCCGCAGGGGTGGGATAACCTGGTCCGTCACCTGGCGAGCAAGGGGTTCACCCAGCAGGAGATGCTCGACGCCGGGCTGGCGCGGCGCGGCCAACGCGGCGTCTATGACTACTTCCGCGGCCGCGTGACCTGGCCGATCCGCGATTCGACCGGACGCACGCTCGGGTTCGGTGCGCGCAAACTGTACGAGGATGATGCGATCGCGGCCAAATACATCAACACCCCGGATACGCAGCTGTACCGCAAAACCCAGGTGCTGTACGGCATCGACCTGGCCAAGGCCGCCATCGTCAAGAAGCGTCAGGTGGTCATCGTGGAGGGGTACACCGACGTGATGGCCTGCCACCTGGCCGGCGTGGACACGGCCATCGCCACCTGCGGCACGGCGTTCGGCGCGGAGCACGCCAAGATCGTCCGCCGTCTCATCGCCGACGACTCCCTCGGCGCCATCCAGCTCATCGGGCCGCTGAAGGTCGAGGGGCAGGCGCTGAGCTCGCGCATCGTCTTCACCTTCGACGGTGACGCGGCCGGACAGAAGGCCGCGCTGCACGCCTTCGGCCTGGACTCAGCGTTCCTGAGCCAGACCTTCGTGGCCGTGGCCGACGACAACCTCGACCCCTGCGACCTGCGCATCGAACGCGGCAACGAGGCGGTGCGCTCGCTGATTGAGCGGGCCAAACCGCTGTACGACTTCGTCATCGACGCGGCGATCGGGCGGTTCGACACCACCTTCACCGCCGGGCAGATGGGCGCGGTCAAGGCCGTGGCCCCGCTGATCGCCCAGATCCGGGACCGTTCGCTGCATGACCTGTACACCCGCAAGGCCGCACGGCGCGTCGGCGTGGACTTGGACGTCCTGCAGCGCGAGGTCGCCAACGAACGCCGACGCCTCAACGTGCGCGACGAGGACGCCTACGCGCCCAAACGGCGGTACGGTGCGGCCGGTGCCGTCTCCCGCGAGCCGCGGGGGGAGTCGGGGCGCAATCCGTACGCGAACCCGGCGGCACGCAAGGCGCTCGAACGCCGCGATGCGAACGAACAGACGTATTACCGGATCGACGACGCCGTGTTCATCTGCGAGCAGCAGTTCATGGCCACGCTGATCCAGGTGCCGCGGGCGATCGACCGCGGCTGGTTCGGGCAGCTGACGCTGTCGAACTTCATGACGCCGGTGTTCCGCTCCTTGTTCCAGGCCATCGCCGCCGCCGGCGGGCTGCCGAGCGACGACACGCCGCAGGGGCTGTGGATGCACAACCTGACCAAGGCCGGCGGCCCGCTGCTGGAACCGGTGATCAACGAACTGGCGGTGATGCCGTTGCCGCTGCCCGCGCCGGAACACGGCGACGACGGGGCGGAAGGGCCCGCGCCGGTAGGCGGTGTCGGCGGTGGCAGGGCGGCCGCGGTGCAGTTGCGTCCGGCGACCCAGGCGGAGCGGCAGTACGCCTCCGAACTGCTGGCGCGTCTGCTGGATATGGGGTTCATGCGGCGTATCGGCGCGGCCAAGCGCAAGATGGCCATGCTGCCGGATGGCGAGGAGAAGATCGCTCTCCTGGGCCAGATTACGCAGATGGAGACCGCCCGCAAGGACCTGCAGGCCCAGGTCTACGGCAACAACGTCGGCTGACCGCCCGCCGTCGCCGGGCTCCCGCTTCACGGTCGCGATGTATCAGAGTCCGGAAACAGAAACTTGGATGCCGAGGGGTGGGGGATGGGTGGAGACGGTAGTGAGTCATCCCAAGGGAAAGACAGTGTATATGTCGCAAAACGATATATATTTATCGACAAACATTAATTATAGGGATATTAATGGAGATGTAGGACATGACAATGGGTGCAGCAAGGAGGTTGCATCATGAAACAGGCAATTGGTGCAAGGTGGGGCAGGGTCAACGGCGTCGCATCGGTGATTGCCAGAATCATAGAGATCGTGCTCTGGCTGGGTGTGGCATGGCTGGTCGTGCGAGCCGTGCTGTTGTACATGAACCGTTCGGCAATCGTGGTGGATGCCGATGCAAATCGCGTGTATGCGGACTCGATCTCGGTGTCCGGCTCGTTCCTGGACGTGGACGTGTATCTGGGGCGTGGGCGCATGCGTGACGAGGTGTATTATCCGCTGGTGGCGTTGGTGCTGGTGGCCCAACTCGCCATACTGGTATGCATGGCGTTGGTCTTTCACGAAATCGCCGATGTATGTCTGCGGCTGAAGGAGTGGGAGCATTCCCGTGGCGGATTGGAAGGGCCGTTCAGCGAACGTATGGTGCGGTCGTTCCGTTTCGTGGGATCCTGTCTGATCGCGCTGCCGGTCGTCTCCTGGGTGATGGCGGCGGTATGCGGCCTGCTGGGGGCTTCGGTCTCCGTGGGGCTGGGTTCGGTGGTGTTCGTCATGCTCGGGCTGCTCTGCTGGTCGTTGGCGCACGTCTTCGAGAGCGGTGCGGCCATGCAGCATGAGATGGATGGACTGGTGTAGCGGTCTTGAATGGCAGCGATGAATGGAGGTGATGCGGCGTGGGCCGGATCGTCCTGCGATTGGACCGGATGATGGTCGAGCGCGGTCGGAGTCTGAACTGGCTGGCCGACCGCGTCGGCATCACCAATGTGAACCTGTCGAAGATCAAGAACAACCACGTCACCGCGATCCGCTTCTCCACGCTCGCCGCGATCTGCGAGGCCCTGGACTGCCAACCCGGCGACATCCTCGACTACGTGGAGGATGACACTCCCGAATGAGTCCGGACTCTGATGCAACGTGACTCTGATCCAAGTTAAAAAACGTTGAAATTCCAACGATTTGCGACATGTATCACGGTCACGATGCATCAGAGTCCGGAGAGGCCGGGCGTGTCGGCGTTATGTACGGGGCTACGGGGCGATGAGCGCGTTCAGCCCAGCAGCAGGGCGGGCAGCTCGGCCATCGTGTCGATCACCGCGTCGGCGCCGGCCGCCAGGAACGCCTCACGCGCCATCAGGCGCTCGCGGTCCTGCTCGGCGGGGGAGAGCGCCTCGAACTCGGCCAGGGACAGGCCCATCTGCGAGCTGCCCTCGGTCACGCCGACGGTGAACGCCCCGGCGTTCTTGCCCTCCTTGATGTCGGAGATCGTGTCGCCGACCTTGGCCACGCGGTGCACATCCATCAGCCGCAGCACCTGCATGTTGTGGAAGATCATGTACGGGTAGGGGCGGCCGAAGCCCTGTGTGCCGTCGGCGCTGACCCAATGGTCGGGGGCGTAGCCGAGCTCGGCGGCCTTCGGCACGACGATCTCCATCATCGCGTCGGTGTAGCCGGTGGTCGAACCGATCTTCAATCCGGCCTCGCGCAGCGCGGCCACGGCGTCGATCACACCCGGCTTCGGGTCGGCGAACCGGTCGAGGATGCTCAGCAGCTTGGGCTCGAAGTGGCTGTAGACGGCGTCCACATCCGCATCGGTGGGGGCGGCGCCATGCGCGTCCTCCCATGCGCGGGCGATGCGGTCCATACCCATCATCGTCCTGATGTGGTCATGCTTGAGCATGCCCATCGGCTGACGGGTCTCATCCATCGTCGGCTCCACGCCGAACTCGCGGAACGCCTCCACGAACGCCTGCACGGGGGCGAAGCAGCCATAGTCCACGGTGGTGCCGGCCCAATCGAAGATCACGGCGTCGAAACGGTTGGTCATCAGATACATCCTTTGCTATGCGGTTATCGGGTTGTCACAGGACGGCCGACGCCTCGTCCATCGCCTCGATGGCGGCGGCGATGTCGGTGGTGCCGGCGCAGGGTCCGAGCAGTCCGCGCTCGGCCATGTACATGGCGAACAGCTCGGTCACGCGGCGGATGTCGTCGGGGTAGATCTCGCCGATGTTGCCCAGGCGGAACGTCTCCTCGTCGGTCAGCTTGCCCGGGTAGATGGCGTAGCCGCGCTCCTTGATGAACGCGTACATGTCGGCGAAGTCGAAGCTCGCGCCCTCCGGGTAGGTGAAGGTGGTGATGATCGGACCCTGATGGTCCTTGAGGAACGTGCCGAAGCCGAGCGCCTTCAAGCGGGCGATCAGCATGCGGTTGTTGGTGGCGTAGCGAGCCGAACGCGCGGGGATGCCGCCTTCGGCCTTCATCTCGTCCAGCGCCCTGTTGAACGCGAGCACCACATGGGTGGGGGAGGTGTAGCGCCACTTGCCGCCGTCCTTCTCCAGCGTGTTCCACTGGTCCCACAGGTCCAGCGACAGGCTGCGCGCCTTGCCGCGCGACACCTCCAGCCTGGCCGTGTTGCAGATGATGAAGCTGAAGCCGGGCACGCCCTGGATGCACTTGTTGGCGGAGCTGACCAGGAAGTCGATGCCCCAGTCGGCCACCGGAATGTCCACGCCGCCGAACGAGCTCATCGCGTCCACGATGAACGTGCAGCCGTGCGCCCTGGCCACGCGGGCCACCGACTCGATGTCGTTGAGCAGGCCGGAGGTGGTCTCCGAGTGGATCATCGAGACGTGGGTGATCGACGGGTCGTTGTCGAGGATCTCGGCCACATGCGCGGCGTCCGGGATCCGGTCGTACGGTTCGGCGTACTGCACGTAGTCGATGCCGGCATGCTCGCAGATCTTGACCTGACGGTCGCCGTACGCGCCGTTGGTGCACAGCAGCACCTTCTCGTCGGCGCCGATGACGCTGGTCAGCACGCTCTCCACGCCGAAGGTGCCGGAGCCCTGCATCAGCACGGTGGTGTACTCGGACGGGTTGCAGTGGGCGAGCTCAAGCAGGTCGGCGCGGATCTTCTGGGTGATGGCCTTGTAGTCGTCGTCCCAGGTGCAGTGGTCGAAGAGCATCTCCTCCTTGACCGTGCGGGTGGTGGTCAGCGGGCCGGGGTCAGCAGCTTGTAGTCGCGGTTCATGGTGATGGGTGTGCCTTTCTTGATGGTTGCGGTGTACAGATGTGGGGGCGGAATGCACGAATCGGTGGATTCTTGCGGAAACGGCCATATGGTTGCGATGCCAACGTAAGAATCGGCCGATTCGTGCAAAAGGGGAGGGACGCGTCCGCGGCGGGACTACTTGCCCTGCGCCTCGCGCTTGCAGGCCTCGGAGAAGTCCTGGTGCGCCTGCAGCAGGTCCACGGTCAGCGGCTCGGGGAAGACCTGCGGGTTCGCGGAACCGTTGTCCGGCGCCTGTTCGCCCACGTACAGCGGGTTCGGATAGGTCCGGAGTAGTTCGGGGCGGCCCGCGTCGATGATGGCGGCGGCCATCCGCTGCGCCAGCGGGTTCGTCCGGTCGCCCTTGTCGAGCACGGCCACCGACTCGGTCAGCGAGTAGTTGCCCTCCTCGGGATCCACGTAGTCGATCGGCAGGCCCTCGTTCTTGTCGGCGATCGCCTGGTGGCGCAGACCGAAGCCGATCGCCACCTCGCCGGAGCGCACCGAGTTGAGCGGTCCGGAGCCGGACATCTGCAGGTGCGGGCCGGCGTTGCGGTAGATGCCGGTCAGGATCTCGCGTCCCTCCTCGCCGGTGCCGTAAGCGTCGGCGATGGCCTGGACCATCAGCCAGCCGGTGGAGGATCCCTCCATGTCGGTCACCGAGATCTGCCCGGCGTAGACCGGATCGGCCAGATCGGCCAGCGACTGCGGCACGGGCAGCCCCTCGTCGCGCAGTACGGTGGTGTTGTAGAAGATCGCACCCTCCTGCACGGTGGTCGGCCGGCGGTACGCCGGGGCCGTGGAATTGCTGCTGTCTTGGAGCAGCTGCGACTTGACGTCGGTCAGGTCGGCGAACATATGGTTGCGTTCCTGCGCCGAATCCACGTAGTACGAGCTCATCGTGATCAGGTCGGCCTCCAGCGCCCTGCCCTCGGCGAGCAGCTTGCCGCCGAGCTCGGAGGTGCCGAAGCTCTGGATGACGTACTTGTTCTCGAACCCGTTGGCGTTCAGCGCGTTCTGGAACGCGGTGACGGCCTCGTCGTCGGCGTTGGTGTAGATGACGACCTGTCCGTCGGCCGCGGCGGTGCCGGAGAACGCGCCGAATCCGAAGGCGACGAGCAGCACCGTCAGGATGCCGGAGAGGGTGCCGGTGAAGATGGTGCGCCCGCGACGGTTGCCGGTGGTCGGCAGCGGGAAGTCGGGGGAGCCGGAGCGGGAGGCCTGTTCGGCGGCCACGAGCCGGGAATCGCGGCGGACCGTCATCGCGGCGGTGGCGACCTGCACCACGCGCTGGCGGATGGTGACCGTGCCGCGCTCGCGGGTGGCCGCCGCCACCACGCCCTTGACGATCAGGTTGGTGGCCAGGATCAGGATCGACAGCGCGAAGATCTGATCGAACTCGGCCAGATGCTGCAGCGCGGAGATCTCGGTGGTGATGACCTGTGTGCGGGCGCCGGTCAGGAACACGACCGCGGAGATCGTGACCATCGCGTTGACGAAGTAGTAGCCGAACACCTGCAGGATCGTCGGCCACGCGTTCGGGGTGACCACGCGCACGATCGTCTTGAACCAGTTGTCGCCCATAAGCTTGGCCGTGGTCTCCCACGAGCCGTTCATCTTGGTCAGGGAGTCCTTGATCATCTGGTACGGCGTGGCGAAGTAGTGCACGATGTTCGCGATGATGAGGATCCAGAACGTGTTCTGCAGCGAGCTGCCGGAGAACGCGAACAGGAACGCGATGCCGAGCACCATGCCGGGCACGGTGTTGATGACCGAGCTCATGGAGTCCACCGCGCGTTTGGCCCAGTTGGGCAGCTTGGAACGGGAGGTCGCCAGGCCAGCGGCGTAGACGAACAGGCAGCCGATGATGGCGGTCATCACGGCCACGTACAGCGAGTTCGTGTACACCGAGCTCAGCTCGGATTCGGTGAACAGGGCGGTGATGTGCGCGAGGGTGAACGAGGTGTCGAACGGCCATTCGTTCACGAACGGGATGACGAGGATCACCGCGAACAGCGAGAGCACGCACGCCAGCGTGAGCACCGAGCCCTTGGGCAGCTCGACCTGCGAGACCTTGGAATAGCGGATCGAGTAGCGTTCGAGGACCGTCATCAGGATGATCGACAGGATCGAGGGGATCAGCATGAACACGGCGATCACGGCGCCGCGGTTGAAGTTCGGGATCGAGCCGAGCATCTGGTTGTACAGCGTCATGGCCAGCACGTCATAGGTGCCGCCGACCGAGGTCGGGATGCCGTAGTCGGTGAACGCCAGGAAGAACGCCTGGATGAACGCCACGGCCAGCGTGCCGACCAGGGGGCGCAGGATGGTGTTCAGGAACGTGGTCCACGGCTTGTCGTCCATGATGTGGGAGACGATGATGAACTTCTTGTCCACGAACTGGAAGCTGTTGTTGATCAGCAGGAAGCAGGTCGGCAGCGTGTAGATCACGTAGCCGATCATCAGTCCGGTGAAGCCGTAGATGTCGAATAGCTGGGTGCCGAACAGACGGGTGATCAGGCCCTGGTTGCCGAAGCTGTAGATGATCGCGAAGCCGTAGGTGATGGTCGGCAGCAGCATCGGCACCTGGGTGAGCAGGCAGACGGCCTTCTTCAGGCCGGAAGGCACGTTCGTGCAGTTGACCGTGTAGGCCAGCAGGAACGCGAGCAGCATCGAGACCAGTGCGGACGCGCCTGCCACCTTGAGCGAGTTGAGCACCGAGGTCAGGAACTCGGGCTGGGCGATGATTGCGCCGTAGTTGCTCAGCGTGGCCGCGCCGTCGCCGGAGGGGCCGAGGATCGACATGATCCGGCCTTGTCCAGGGTCAGGCTGATGCCGTTCAGCACGGGGCGTCGCCGAACGACTTGGTGATGTTCTTCAGTTCGAGCATGGTTCGCTACTACCTTCCGCGGACGGGGCGAAGGGTGTCTGTCCGTCCGCCATATGGGTGCCGGCCCGTTCGCCGGCTGGGTTCGATGTTCGGTTATGGGCGTGGACGGTTTCCGTCCGTAATTCCATCGTCGCCCCGGTGCCGCGGCCGATCGGCCATCGCGGAAGAAAGGTGGGGGAAAGGAACGTGAACTCCGGGTGAAACTACACGGATCGCGCGTAGTTCTGTAGGTTTAGGCCCCGAATCCGCGGTCCTGGATGTAGCGCCCCGAACGGTCGAGCTCGGTGGAGAAACGGCCGTAGTCGCTCAGGATTACGGCCATGTAGAGGATGTCGACCATGGCGATGTGCGCGGTGCGGGAGAAGATGGCGCTGCCGTAGATCTTCCGGTCCTCCCGGCCGGCCAGCAGCCGTACATCGGCCCAGTTGCCGATGGGCGCGTCCGGGGTGTTGGTGATGACGATGGTGTGCGCGTCGCGGGACTTGGCCAGACGCAGCGCCTTGATGGTGTCGGCTGATCGGCCCGAATGGGAGAAGGCCACCACCACATCGTCCGGTTCGAGATGCCCGGCGCCGATCTGCTGCATGTAGGCGTCGGCGTTGAGCCGACAGGTCAGCCCGAGATAGTTGAGCTTGGTGAACAGGTCGGTGGCGGGCACCATCGAGTTCTCCACGCCGATGATGTCGATGAGCCTGGCCCGGGTGATCAGCGAGACGGCCTTGTGCAGCTCCTTGCGGTCCAGCGAGGCGAGCAGGTCATCCAGCAGGGTTTTGGTGGCGTTCACGGTTTTCTCGGGCACGTCGTCGAGCTTGTCCCACGGGTTGAGGTCGAATCCCTCCAGCGGGTCGAACGTGGCCTGTCGTTCCGCCTGCGGGTGACGCAGCACGTACCGCAGTTCACGGTAGCCGCCGAACCCGAGCTTGCGGGAGAACCTGATCACCGTCGGCTCGCTGACGCGGGCGACCTCGGCCAACTGGCCCACGGTCAGCTCCGACGCCTCGGCGAGATGATCGCGTACATACTGCGCGACGGCACGTTCCGCCGGACGCAACGAGGGGTACACATGGTCGATGCGTTCCCTGATTCCCGTGGAAGTCTGCACGTCGTTCTCCTAGGTCAAGCCGCTGCGGTTCGGCGGACGGGGCCAGCGTATCGCCCCCGGGTGAGCCTGCGGGGGCGGTGAACCGAACCTCGGATGAACATCGGGTGAATTCGCGGTGTTCGGCGGTGTCCGCCGTCCGGGCCTACGTGCCCCGCAGGGGCATGGGTTCCGATACGACGTATCGTGTCGGATGCGGTGTGCCGCGGGGGCCGGGGGTGTCCGGAGGGATAATAGGAATATGGTGACGGTGACGGTGGGCGAGCCGACGCATGCGGTAAGCGATCGGCTGTACGGGGTGTTCTTCGAGGACATCAATCTGGGGGCCGACGGCGGCCTGAACGCCAATATGGTGAACAACTACAGTTTCGACGGCGTGTACCTCGACCATCACAGCCTGCGTGTGCAGGGGTCGCAGCGGTGGCGCGCCCAATCCGATCCGCTGCGGTTCTGGCAGTTCGAGGGGCTGTCGGCCGTCAGCTGCGGCACGCAGCGGCCCGACGAGCACGGACGCCCCGTATCCGCCGATTGTCCGGCGCCCCCGGTGCATCCGCACAGCCGGTATGCGCGCCTGTCCGTGCACGGCGGGCATGGCATCGAATCGGCGTCCGCCCGGGCGGAGAACCTGGGGTACAACGGCGGCGGCGCGAACGCCCATGCCTGCGCGATGTCGATCGCGAGGGGGCACGGGTACGAGTTCTCGATGGTCCTGCGCCCCGTCGCCGGCGACTGCGATATCCGCGTGTCGGTGGTGGATCGGTACGGGCTGCCGCTCACGGATGCCGCGACGTTCCGGTGTGATGCGTCGGCATCGGCCGCCACGGTGTCGGCGCGTGATCCGCAGGCCTCGGTCCGTCGGGAAGCGGACGACTGGCATCTGCTGACCGCCTCCCTGCAAGGGCGGGGAACCGAGTACGGCAAGCTGCGCATCGACCTGATCCGCCGCGACGGCGAGCCCGTGGTCTGCGATATGGACTGCGTGACGCTGATGGATGCCGAGTACTGGGGCAAGGGCGACCCCAAGTGGCGGTTCGGCAGGCTGCGGCGCGACCTGGTGGAGGCGATCGCCGCGTTGAAGCCCTCTTTCATCCGGTTCCCCGGCGGCTGCATCGTGGAGGGGGTGACCCCGGGCAACGAGTACCGGTGGAAGGACACGGTGGGCGCATTGCCGGCCCGCCGCCAGCAGTACAGCATGTGGGGGTTCCGCACGCCGGACGGGTCCAGCTACGCGCAGAGCTACCAGATCGGATTCTACGAGTACTTCTGCCTGTGCGAAGATCTCAACGCCAAGCCGCTGCCGACGCTGTTCGCCGGCATCACCTGCCAGTCGCCGTACCGCGATCCGCGGCATATCGATATCGATTCGCAATATTTCCGCGATGTGGTCGTGCAGGATTACCTGGACCTCATCGATTTCGCCAACGGCGACCCCGAGACGAGCAGGTGGGCCCGCATCCGGGCGGATATGGGGCATCCCGAACCGTTCGGACTGGATATGATCGGCATCGGCAACGAGAACTACGGCGCCGACTATGTGGCCAAATACGACGCCATCGCACGCGCCATCCACGCCAAGGACCCCTCCATGCTGTGCGTGATGAGCGCGGGGCTGTTCCCGTTCGCGTTGCCGATGCGCCGCAGCTGGGAGCACGCGCGCAGCGTCGCCCGCGTGGCCGCCGCCATCGGCGGTGCCGCCGGTGCCGGGGACACCGCATCCGGGCGAACGGATGGGGACACGGGCGTCGAGAACAAGCCGGAGACCATCGTCGCGGCCGTCAGATCGGCCACCGGCGACGCCATCATCGTGGACGAACACTCCTACCATTCACCCGACTGGTTCATCGCACAGGCCCATCGCTTCGACGACTACCCGCGCTGCGGGGCGGGCGTCTGCTTCGGCGAATACTCGGCCAACGGCTACTTCGCCGGACAGCCGCAACGCTACGCCACAGCCTGCCAATGGCGGTCGGCGCTCGCCGAGGCCGCGTTCCTCACCGGCTGCGAGCGCAACAGCGACGTGGTGCGCATGACCTCATACGCACCGTTGCTCGCGCATATCCCCGGCAAGGGGTGGGAGCAGAACCTCATCGAGTTCAATCCCGCGCACATCAACCCGACCGTGAACTATGAGGTGCAGCGGCTGTTCTCCGCCAACGTGGGGTCGTTGGCCTATGCGTGCTCGGTCGGTCCGGAGGCGTCCGGCCGGCTGTTCGTGTCGGCCACGGGCGATCAGGGGTCGCGCCGCTATATCAAGCTGGTGAATGTCGGCGGTGAGTCGGTGCAGGTCACGCTCGATGTGTCATCGGGGCTGCGGGCGCTGGGCGGTTTGCAGCGGAGGACGCCGACGATGCGCGTCGAGACCCTGCGCGGCCGGCCGCAGGACAAGCGGTCGCTGGAATACACAGGGACCGCCCGGGGCGATATCCGGCATGAGGTGAGCGAATACCGGCTGTCCTCGGCGCAGGTGCATGTGGCCATAGCCGTCAAGCCATACAGCATCACGCTGGTCACGGTGGAGTGACCGGATGGTGTGACCGGTCCGACGCCGGGCGGGCGGAGTCGGCATCGGGGACGGGGCGGCGCGGTCGTGCCGCGTCAGGCGAGGCGATACCGCGTGGCGCGGGAGCGCCCCTGCCGGACGACTTTGCCCTGTCGTTCCAGGTTGCGCAGGATGCGGGTGCTGCGGTTCTTGTCCAGTTGCAGCGTGGTCTCGATCTCGGTGCGGGAGAGCGGCAGCCCCGCCGTGGCCAGCAGTCGCAACGTCATCGCCTCCAATGAGGCCGCCGGGCTTGCGGACGCAGGGGTCGGCGCCGCCAACCAGACGATGTTCGGCCCGGCGGTGTTCGTGGGGCCCGCCGTCTCGCCGGACACGGCGGGGAACGTGTAGCGTTTGGCGGTGGGAGCCGGTGCCGGCGGTGCCGCGGTCTGAGCGTCGTCGTCGGTGGACAGATGCAGGCGCGAGAGTATCGGCAGGACGACGGCGACCGATCCCGGGCCAACGCGCAGCTGAGGGTAGTCCGAGGCCTCCGCATAGGCGTCCATGATGCGTTGGATGCCTACGCCGCAGTTCTGGCTCCAGCCCAGCAGCGCGAATGCGTCCGCGAGTTCGGGATTGCGCGGCTGGCAGATCCCGTTGAGCAAATCGTCGCTGCTCAATCCGGGAACCAGGCCGCCCAGGGAGATGATCTCGATGCGCGAGGGGAAGCGGTTGATGATCGTCGGTCCGGAATACTGGTAGTCGCGGTGGAGCATGGCGTTGGTCAACGCCTCGTGCACGGCGTTCGGCGGCCAGGCGTCGCCGGTGCCGTCGGCGGCCAGGAATGCTTCGGCTTCGCGCATCTGGTGGAGCAGTGAGCCCGTGAGCGTGGATTTGCCGATGATCGTGTCCTTGGAATCGTTGGCGAACCTGACGCAGACCGTGGAGAACGGGCATTGGTCGGATAGCAGCAATGCTGTGCTCGTGGAGTCTCCCCGGTCGGTGCGCCAGCCGGGGTGTTCCGTCAGGACGTCATCCAAGGTGAGATCTGATTGCTCGCATGCGGATCGGAGCTCGTTGAATGACAGTGCCGGCTCGGTGCCGGATTGCGTATTGGAAGAGGTGCTGACATGATTCGGATCGTGCTGTGCCTGATTGGTGTCTCCGGTCTCCTGTGGCCGGGATTCCTGCGTGGTCCCCATGACTGCAGTCTACCGTTGCGATGCGACACATCGCATCGCAACGCAATGCCTCGCAACGGAATCGGGATGCCGCTGCAGCCCTCGTGTTGGATGCGTCTGCTCCTGTATCCTCTTGAGGCTATTCGGTAGGGGATTGTTGCATTCGGTTGGAAACATGTCTCGGTTTTTCGGGCCTGTAATCCTCGAAAATGGCGTCAGCGGCGTCGTCTGATAACGAAAGGTTCCCAACTGAACGCGAAAATCCCCTACCGAATGCATGCGGTACCTGCGCGGCGGTGCCGTTTGCGCCGCATGTCGAGGGGTGGCCTTGGCGTGGTATAGTTAGTGGTTGTTTTGGCCCCGTAGCTCAGTTGGATAGAGCATGTGACTTCTAATCTCAAGGTCGGGAGTTCGAGCCTCCCCGGGGTCACCGAATCACGGCTTCGACCGGGTACGTCATCCCGGTCGAAGCCTTCTTTATGAGTGTTGGCTTGCGGAAACGCATGCAGGCCGGCCGTTGCCCTATCGGACCGTATGGTGGTCGCCTAGAGGTGCCCGTTCAACGCGGTGCGGATGCGGTCCACGATGTGCCAGGAGGTCAGATCGTACCGACCGCGCAGCTGCAGCACGGGGACCCGGTCGGTGAACTCCTTGTCCGCGCCGAAGTTGAGTACATGCTGCGGCGTAATGGTCGCACGGTAGTGGGTCTGCCGGTCCCGGGACAGCGACGGCAGCGAGGCGTAGTATGCGGTGATCTTCTCGCCCCAACCGCCGTCCAGCTGACCGTCCTCGATTGTGACGACGATGCGGTGCCCGGCGGCGATCGCGTCCAACGTCCGGTAGTCCAACGCGTCATACCGCCGCGGGTCGATGAGTGTGGCGTCGATCGGATTCTTCGGGTCCCAGGTCAGCTCGGCCGCGACCTGTTCGGCGATCCGATAGGCATCGCCGAGGCCGATCAGGGCGACCTCTGATCCCAGATGGCTGATCCGGTACCGGTTCCACGGGCAATCCGGCGCCGGGGGCGTGGGCAGGTCGCTGCGTTGCCCGATGAAGGTGAACGATTCGGGGCATTCGTCGGCCCGGAACGCCGGGTAATGGCCTTCGCGCTCCCCGTCCAGGATCATGTCGCCCGGCACACGGATGACGACCGGATCGTGGTTCTCCGCGCTGGTCGACCAGGCGAGCATCCGCAGGAACTCCTCGCCGCTGGTGGGTGCCAGACATACCAGATTCGGGATGTTGGCCATCATCGCGATGTCGAACGCGCCCGAATGCGTGTTATCGGCGTCGGAGATGCCGGCGCCGAACACGAGCAGCGTGGCCGGCGTATGGTTCAAGGCCAGCTCCTGCTGCAGCTGGTCGTAGGTGCGCTGGAAGAACGTGGCCGACGTGGCCAGCACCGGACGCCCACCGGCCTTGGCGATGCCGGAGGCGAAGGCTACCGCATGCTCCTCCGCGATGCCGGTGTCCACGTAGTGCGCGCCGGCACGCTCGCGGAACGCCCGGGTGATGCCGTTCGACCCGGGGGTGGCGGGGGAGATGACGACCAGGCCCGGCTCCGTGGCGAACCGCTCCTCCAGCGCCCGCATCGCCATCTCGCCGTAATATTTACGTGCCCCGGGCAGGCGGTCGGCGGCGGACAGCGGATCCTGCCAGTGGTTCGCCTCGCAACGGCCCTCGACGAGCCCGGCCGCCGCGTCCTCGGCGTCCAGCCCCAATCCCTTGAGCGTGTGCACATGCAGGACGATCGGATGGTCGATGTCCTTGACCTGTTCGAGCACCTCCACGAGCGCGGCCACGTTGTTGCCGTCCTTGACATAGCGGTAGTCCAGCCCGAAGGCGTGGAACAGATTGGGTTCGGCGGTGCCGCCCGATTCGCGCAGCAGGGCCAGCGGGCCGTACATGCCGCCGAAATCCTCGGCGATCGACATCTCGTTGTCGTTGACGATGACGATCAGGTTGCCGCCCTGTGCGGCGGCGTTGTTCAATCCCTCGAAGGCGATGGCCGAGCTGAGCGAGCCGTCGCCGATGACGGCGATCACGTTGCCGATGTCGCTGCCGCCGTCGAGACCGCCCATCATGTCGCGGGTCTTGGCCAGACCGCAGGCCAGCGAGATCGAGGTGCCGGTGTGGCCGAGCACGAACTGGTCGTGTTCGCTCTCCTCGGGGTTCGTGAATCCGGTCACCTCGTCGTACCGGTCGGGATCCAGATAGGCCTGGGCGCGGCCGGTGAGCATCTTGTGCACATAGCTCTGGTGCGAGACGTCGAAGACGATGCGGTCGCGGGGCGAGTCGAAGACGCGGTGAATCGCCACGGTGAGCTCGACCACCCCCAGGTTGGACCCGATATGCCCCCCATGGGCCTTGCCGTAGGCGACGAGCGTGGAACGGATATCGGCGCACAACTGCGGGAGTTCGGCGGGATCCAGGGCTTTCACATCGGCCGGGGATCCGATTCGTCCCAACAGTTCACCGTTCATGCACACGCTCCTTCTTCCGATGAGTACCGGCGAAATTGTAGACGACGTTGCGGGAAAGGATGCGCAGCGCCCGGAAATGTCCCCGAGTTCTCCGTATCAGGGGGTGTCTGGCGTGTCGTGCCGCATGGGCGTGCCCCGTGCCCGCATGGCCCGACGCCCGGCCGTGATTCACATCTGCCGCCGTCCATCCAGGCTGCGGGCTGCGGCCGTGTCCGTCGGTTGTTCGCCGCGGCCTGGCGGTCTCGTCGTTCGCGCACAATGGCAGGTGGAACCGTCCGCCGTTGTAAGGAGTGCCGATGAAGGCCGTAATCGCCGCAGGAATCAACCATGACAATCCGCTGTCCGTGTTGGACGTCCGCGACATGCCGGAGCCGGAGCCGCGCCCGTACTGGTCCACGGTGTCCGTGAAGGCGGCGACCGTCAACCATCACGACCTGTGGAGCCTGCAGGGCGTGGGACTGGCGGAATCCCAGACCCCGATGATCCTCGGCACTGACGCCGCCGGTATCCTCGACGAGGACGTCCCCGGCCGGAACGGGCTCAAGGCCGGCAGCGAGGTGGTGCTGTACACGTTTGTGGGCAATGATGGCTGCGGCGTCATGCCGGGGGAGCGCCGCACGATCCTGTCCGAGTACTATCCGGGCACGATGGCCGAGAAGACCGCGGTGCCCAGCGCGAACGTGTTCGCCAAGCCCGCGAACCTGACGATGGATGAGGCGGCCGCGCTCGGCACGAGCTGGCTGACCGCCTACTCGCTGGTGTTCACGGCCGCGAACGTCAAGCCCGGCGACACGATCCTCGTCCAAGGCGCGGGCGGCGGCGTGTCCACCGCGGCGATCCAGCTGGCCCACGCGGCCGGGCTGGAGGTGTTCGTCACTTCACGTTCCGAGGCCAAGCGCGCCAAGGCGATGGAGCTCGGCGCCGACGCCGCGTTCGAGTCCGGGGCCCGCCTGCCGCGCAAGGTCGACGCCGTCATCGAGTCGGTGGGGGCGGCCACCTGGGGCCATTCGGTCAGATCGGTGCGGCCCGGCGGCACGATCGCGATCTGCGGGGCGACCACCGGCGACCAGCCCGGGGCCGAACTGACCCGCGTGTTCTTCCAGGACATCCGTGTGCAGGGCAACACGATGGGCAGCCGTGAGGATTTCGCCCGACTGCTGCGCTTCGTCGAGCACGCCGACCTGCATCCGGTGATCGACGCGGCCTACCCGATGGCCGAGGCGCCCGTTGCCTTCGCCCGCATGGCCGCCGGCGACGTCTTCGGCAAACTCGCGTTGCGTGTTTGACCGGTTACCGACACACCCGGCTTCTACGGACTCTGACACTTTATGGCCGTGCAGGGAATTCACAAAACGGCATAATTCCGCCATTTCTGGAACTTGTGTCACGGTCACGATAGATCAGAGTCCGCAGAAGCCGGGCGTGTTGGGGTATGGCGGTCGGAAGACGGACTTGACCCCGCCCGCCGCTAGAGTGGGTCGTATTCTTTGCCACTGATTTCGGGAGGCTGATATGGCAGATGTGACACCGCAGGTTGCGGTCATTATGGGATCGTCAAGCGACTGGGAGACCATGAAGCATGCGTGCGCCATGCTCGACCAGTTCGGCGTGCCGTACATGAAGCAGGTGATTTCCGCGCATCGCACGCCCGAGCTCATGGCCGAGTTCGCGCACAACGCCCGCGCCAACGGCCTGAAGGTCATCATCGCCGGTGCCGGCGGCGCCGCCCATCTGCCCGGCATGGTCGCCGCGCAGACCACGCTGCCGGTCATCGGCGTGCCGGTGCAGTCCCACGCCCTGTCCGGCTGGGATTCCCTGCTGTCGATCGTGCAGATGCCCGGCGGCATCCCGGTGGCCACCACCGCCATCGGCAAGTCCGGCGCCACCAACGCCGGTCTGCTGGCCGTGAGCATCCTGTCGACCACCGACGAGGAGTTGGCCGGCAAGCTGCAGTCGTACCGTGACGGACTCAAGGAGAAGGTGGCCGAATCCAATGCCCAGCTTGTCTGAGGAAACCCGCGGCGCGGTCACGCGTCTGATGCCCGGCGCCACCATCGGCATCGTCGGCGGCGGCCAGCTGGGCCGCATGATGGCCCTGTCCGCCAAGTACATGGGCTTCCGCGTCGGCGTACTCGACCCGACCCCGGACTGTCCGACCGCACAGGTCGGCGATTTCCAGATCGTCGCCGCGTATGACGACAAGACCGCCATCCGCGAACTCGCCGCCAAGAGCGACGTGCTCACCTACGAGTTCGAGAACGTGGACGCCGATGCGCTCGACGAGGTGCGCGGCTCCGGCGAGGGGCAGTGCGCGGTGCCGCAGGGCACGGACCTGCTGCGCGTGACGCAGAACCGCATCGCCGAGAAGAGCTTCATCAACGATCACGGCATCGCCACCGCGCCGTGGCGGGCGGTGAACTCCCGCGCCGACCTGCAGGCGGCATTGGACGAGATCGGATACCCGGCGGTGCTCAAGACCTGCGAGGGCGGATATGACGGCCACGGCCAGATCGTGCTGCGCTCCGCCGACGACCTGGAACGCGTCTGGGCTGACGACGGCTTCCCGCCGGCGATCCTGGAAGGCTTCGTGGACTTCGCGTTCGAGGCCTCGATCCTCGTCTCCGGCGACGGCGAGCGGTATGTCACCTTCCCGATCGTACGCAACGTGCACCGGAACAACATCCTGCACATGACCATCGCGCCGGCCGAAGTGCCCGACGAGGTGGCCGCCAGGGCGCATGAACTCGCCCGCACGCTGGCCGACGGCTTCAAGCTCGCCGGCACGCTGGCCATCGAACTGTTCGTGACCCGGGACGGCCGCGTGCTGGTCAACGAGCTGGCCCCGCGCCCGCACAACTCCGGGCATTACACCATCGAGGCCTGCTCGATCGACCAGTTCGACGCGCACATCCGCGGCATCGCCGGCTGGCCGCTGCCGCAGCCCAAGCTGCTCAGCCCGGCGGTGATGGTCAACGTACTCGGCCAGCATGTGGCACCGACCCGCGCGCTGATCGGCGAGCATCCCGAGTGGAACGTGCACGACTACGGCAAGGCCCAGGTCAAGCAGGACCGCAAGATGGGTCACATCACCGTGCTGACCGATGACACGGCCGCCTGTGTGGACGCTCTGGAATCCACCGGCTGCTGGGATGATCTGAGGTAATCGGTCATGGTGCAGCGGCAGACCCGGCAGAAGGACGCCATCCGCGAGGCCCTGCGCGAGAACGACGAATTCATCTCCGCGCAGGACCTGCACCGTTGGCTGGAGGAGCACGGCACGCATATCGGGCTGGCCACGGTGTACCGGCAGCTCAACGCGCTCGCCGACGCCGGCCTGGCCGATACGATCCGGCTGGACGGTCAGCAGCTGTTCCGGCTGTGCGGAGACGACGGGCATCATCACCATCTGGTGTGCGTCAGATGCGGCAGAACCGTGGAGATCGAGCCGCCCAGCGAATCGTGGCTGCGCGGCATCGCCGACGCCCACGGGTTCACGGTCGAATCGCACACGCTTGAGGTGTTCGGCCTGTGCCCCGATTGCCGCTGACCGTGTATAGCTGGCCGAATGTGGCCGGTCTGTATAACTGATCGTCTCCGCCGGCGGGATGGACGTTACGCGTCAGTTCCGCCGGTTTCGCATATGTCGAGATGGGGCCTGATGCGGCCATGGGAGAGCGGCCGCGCCGATGACGGCTCGCATGCTCGACGATGGGCCGATGGCTGCGGGGAATGCCGCGAATCGGCGAAGTTCCGATGAAGTGCGGGTCGAAGCGATGGCTGCGGGGTGTCTTGCGACACTCTTATTGAAAATGATTATCAATATGTGATAGGGTATGGGCATGAATCCAGACAGGAACCTCAGAAAGGACCACAACATGCCATCGTTCCGCCGCTCCCGTACCCTCCGCCGCCATGCCCGCCGCATCGGCGCGGTGCTGGCCGCCGCACTGTCGGCCGCCGCGTTCACCGCTTGCACCCCGGCGTCCCGGTCCGCCGATGACGACACGCTGGACGTCGCCGCGTCGGTCAGCCAATGGGGCACGATGGCCCAGGTGCTCGGCGGCGAACATGTCACGGTGACGTCGGCGATCGCCAATGCCGCGGCCGATCCCCACGACTACGAACCGACAACCGCCGACATCGCGGGCATCTCGTCGGCGGACATCGCCGTCGTCAACGGCGCGGGATACGACACCTGGGCATCCACGGCGGCACAGGCCGCCGGCATCGACACGATCGACGTCGGCGCGCTGGCGGGGGTCGAGGAAGGCGGCAACCCGCACCTGTGGTTCTCCGCGCAAGCCAGAACGGCCGCCGCCGATGCGATCACCGACGCCTACGTCGCCGCCGACCCCGAGCATACGGACGACTACCGGCGGCTGAATGCCCAGTGGCAGGAGCGCGAGCGGCAGCTGGACGACGACATCGCCGCCATCCGCGAGTCTTCGGCGTCCGCACCGTATGCGGCCACCGAGTCGGTCGCCGCATACCTGTTCGAGGATCTGGGGATGGAGGACGTCACGCCGCAGGGGTACCTGCAGGCGGTGTCGAACGAGAGCGAGCCCGGACCCGCCGACCTCAAGGCGTTCACTGACCTGCTGGCGGAAGGCGACGCCCGGTTGCTGGTGGTCAACAGCCAGCATGGCGACGCCGCTGGCGGTCAGCTGTCCGACGCGGCCCGGGCCGCGGATGTGCCCGTGCTGGAGGTGGGGGAGCAGCTGCCCGACGGGTGCGACGATGTGGTGGCGTGGATGGGGACGCTGGTCGATCGGATCCGGGAGCTGCTGGGCTGACACCGGAGGTCCTGCGCGGCGGATGCGGGCCAAGTCCCCCGAACGGTCGGGGAAGAATCAGGGAATCTTCAGGGTGAACCCGGTGCGATGACCGCGGCGGCGTCTATTATCGTATGGTTTGGAAACAATCGTAAAGAAACCGTCCGTTCACTTGGAGGACACGCGTGCCGCGCCCCACAATGGTGGCTGTATGCGTCAAGGAAGGAGCGGGCACGGACCCCATGGTGCAGGATATGAGCGAATCTACAGGCATGGCCGACATCGAGGAACTGGACATCAAACGCGCGCAGCCGCGGACGAAACGTCGGCACAAGCCATTCCCCGGGTGGCTGTACGCGGTGCTGTTCCTGGTGTTCGACTTCGCGGCGGTCGCCATCCTGCAATGGGGCGTGACGATGTCCAGCACGCGTGTGGAGCTTTCCAGCCCGCTGGTGGGGATGGGCGACCTGATCGTGAAGATGTTCACCAAGGCCAACTTCGTGCTGGTGCTCAACATGATCCTGGTCGGCGTCATCTACATGGTGCTGCTGATGCTGTTCAACCGCTTCTGGATCGCCACGCCGGTGCTGTTGGCGGTGGCGATCGTCATCGCGGTCATCGAGCATTTCAAGATCGGCATCCGGTATGAGGCCATCCTGCCGTCGGACTTGGGATTCCTGGGGTCGAATACCGGCAACCTGATGAGCTTCGTCCCGGCCGGATGGCAATGGGTGGTGCTCGGCGCCGTGGCGGTGTTCGCGGCGGTTGTGGCGTTGTGCGTATGGCTCAACCGCATCGACGCCCGTCACGGGCGGATGATCCGCGCGACCAATCCGGGTATGGCCGCGGTGACCCGGCTGCTGCTGATCCTGTGCCCGGCCCTGTTCCTCGGCGTGTACACCATGCACGTGGGCACCGTCGGCTCCTGGGCGAACGTGTTCTCCTCGGCGTTGGGCGACATCCCCTCGATGTGGGATTCCGTGTACGACGCGCAGCGCAACGGTCCGGTCGTGGCGTTCGTCCGCCAGCTCAACCCGAAGGTCATGGACGAGCCGGAAGGCTACAGCGAGGAGACGATGCGCGAGGTCGCCGCCCGGTATGCCGATGCGGCGGACGCGATGAACGAGACCCGTTCCGAATACCTGGACGAGAGCACCGTGATCTTCGTGCTCAACGAATCGTTCTCCGACCCCTCCCGCGTGCCCGGCATCGAGCTGAACCAGGAGGCGACCCCCGAGGTCGACGCGATCCGCGAGCAGACCACCGGCGGCTTGATGCTCTCCTCCGGTTACGGAGGAGGTACCGCCAACCTGGAGTACATGAGCCTGACCGGCATGAGCATGGCGAACTTCAACTCGTCGCTGACCAGCCCGTACCAGCAGCTGGTGCCCAACCAGCGGTGGACCACCAGCATCAACCAGATGTGGGGCGATCCGGAGAACTCGCTGGGATTCCACCCGTACGAACCGTCGATGTACTCCCGCGCCACCAACTACCGGAAGTTCGGGTTCTCGCACTTCTACACGCTGGAGGGCGACGACGTCATCGCGCACCGGGACACGGTCGACAAGTCGCCGTACGTGTCCGACGCGGCGACCTACCGGAGCGTGTTGGACGAGGTCTCCTCGACCGACACGAACCAGTTCATCTCCGTCATCACGATGCAGAACCACATGCCGTACAACGACTGGTACTCCGATAACGAGTTCACGGTGACCAACACGGACGGCGCCGAACCGCTGAGCGAGGACGAGACCCGGGAGATCGAGACCTACGCCAAGGGCGTCTCGCTGTCCGACAAGGCCACGGCGGAGTTCCTCGACGAACTCGACGCCATCGACAAGCCGATCACCGTGGTGTTCTACGGCGACCACCTGCCCGGCATCTATTCGACCGCCGGCGAGGACCAGAACAACTCCCTGGCCCTGCACCTGACCGACTACTTCATCTGGTCCAACAAGGCCTCGACCAGCCAGGGCACGAAGAACGAGAACAGCGACTACACCTCGCCGAACTACTTCATCGCGCAGGCCGCCGAGCACATGAACGCCAAGGTCTCGCCGTTCCTGGCGTTCCTGACGCAGATGCACGAGCATGTCAGCGCCATGGAGCCGCCGGTGGTGAACAACATCCAGGGCTGGTCCCGCATCCCGGAGGGCCAGCCGATCTACCTGGACGCCGACGGCAACCCGATGGTCGAGGACGAGATGGACGCCGAAACCCGGCAGCTGCTTGAGGACTACAAGCTCATCCAGTACGACGTCACCGCCGGAGACGGCTACTTGAAGGATCTCGGATTCATGGACGCGCCCGAGCGTTAGGTGCTGTCCCGTGACGTGACGCGTTACGATACATAGTAAGGTTGATGCCGACCGGCTGTTCCGGTCGGCATCATGCATAGTTTCGGCACTGTTGCAAAGGAGGAGCGGTCATGAAAGCGAACCAGTATTATGCGGGTGCCTGTGTGGTGATCACCGGCGCGGGGTCCGGCATCGGACGACTGATGGCGCTGCGCATCGTTGAGGAAGGCGGGCGCGTGGCGATCTGGGACATCAACGGCGAGGCCGCCCGGACCACGGCCGACATGGCCAACGCGCAGGTGGGTGCCGACCCGTCCGACCTGAAGGCCATCGCCTTCACCGTGGACGTGACCGACAACGCCGCCGTGCAGCAGGCCGCCGCCGACACGATCGATGCACTGGGCCGCGTCAACGTGCTGATCAACAACGCCGGCGTGGTCTCCGGTGCGCCGTTCGAGGACCTGACCGAGCAGCAGATCCGCCGCACCTTCGCCGTGAACGTGCTGAGCTTGTTCTGGACCACCAAGGCGTTCATGCCGGCGCTCAAGAAACAGCAGCGCGCGGCGATCGTCACCGTGGCCTCGGCGGCCGGCATCGTGGCCGTGGCCCGTCAGACCGATTACGCGGCCAGCAAGTTCGCGGCCGTCGGCTTCACCAGCTCGCTGCGCAGCGAGCTGAAGAAGGCCGGCTCGCACATCCGTACGCTCACCGTCTGCCCGTACTACATCGACACCGGCATGTTCGAGGGCGTGACCACCAAGTTCCCGCTGCTGTTGCCGATCCTCAAGGAGCAGGCCGTGGCGGACAGGATCGTGGAGGCCGTGGCCAAAGGGCGTGAACGCCTCATCATGCCGCCGTTCGCCGCCGTGGCCGGATTCGTGGCCGCGCTGCCGCCGAAGATCGCCGACCCGATCTACGGCATCTTCGGTCTGAACGAGGGCATGGACCATTTCACCGGCCGTAAATAATAAGGAGTCGTTCACCATGACCCATGAGGTATTCAACCGGTTGCGCGACGCCTACACCACCGGCGTCACTAAGCCGCTGGCGTGGCGCCGCGGCCAGCTCAACGCGCTGCGCCGCATGATCGCCGAGAACAAGCAGGCCATCATCGATGCGGTCACCGCGGACCTGGGCAAGCCCGCCTCGGAGACGCTGCTGATGGAGATCGACCTGGTGCTGAGCGAGGCGAACTTCGTCCGTCGTCGCATGCGCTGGTGGTCGGCCCGGCACCCCAAGCCGATGCATTGGCTGCTGCAGCCCGCCGTCGGCTGGACCATCAACGAGCCCAAGGGCGTGGTCCTGGTCATCTCGCCGTGGAACTACCCGCTGCTGCTGTCGCTGGAACCGATGGTCGACGCCATCGCCGCCGGCAACGCGGTCTGCCTGAAACCGTCGGAGCTCTCGCCGCATATCTCCCATCTGACCGCCGAACTCATCGAACGGTACATGGACACCAGCGCCATCGCCGTCGTGGAGGGCGGTCCGGAGGAGACCACGGACCTGCTGTCCGAGCCGTTCGACCACATCTTCTACACCGGTGGCGGGCGCGTCGGACGCATCGTCATGAAGGCCGCCTCCGAGCACCTGACCCCGGTCACGCTGGAGCTGGGCGGCAAATCGCCCTGCTTCGTCGACGGCACCGTGGGACTGGCCGCCACGGCCCGTCGCATCGCCTGGGGCAAGTTCACCAACGCCGGCCAGACCTGCGTGGCGCCGGACTACGTACTGGCCACGCCGGACGTGGCCCAGGTGCTGGCCGAACGCATCGCGTTGGCCGTCACCGAGTTCTACGGCGAGGATCCGCAGGCCTCGCACAGCTTCGCCCGCATCATCAACGAGCGCCATTTCGACCGGCTGTCCCGACTGCTGCCGCAGGAGGGCGACGCGGACGACCCCGCCGGCCAGATCGTCTGCGGCGGGCAGACCGACCGTGCCGACCGGTACATCGCGCCGACCGTGCTGTTCGGCACCTCGCCGGACGCCCCGGTGATGGGGGAGGAGATCTTCGGGCCCATCCTGCCGGTGATCGTGGTGCAGGACGCCCGTGAGGCGATCGAGTTCATCAACGCGCGCAGCCGTCCGTTGGCCGCCTACGTGTTCTCGCGCAATCCGAAGACGCGCGGCGTGTTCGAGCGTGACGTGAACGCCGGCGCGATCGGCTACTCGCTGCCGCTGGGGCATCTGATTTCCAGCCGACTGCCGTTCGGCGGCACCGGCGAATCGGGCATGGGTGCCTATCACGGCAAGGAGGGGTTCCGCGTCTTCAGCCACAAGAAGACCGTGATCTCCAAGCCGCTGTTCCCGGATACGCTCCAGTTCATCTACCCGCCGTTCAACGATCTGCGCCAGAAGCTGATCGCGATCATCGGCAAGCTGGTGTAGACGGCGAACGGCTCTTCACAACGGCAAGCCCTTGCAGGACATCCGGCCGATGCGCGATGTCCTGCAAGGGCTTGAACGATACGAACAGGGGTATGTGGGCGCTCACCTATCGTTTGAGCCCTTACGGGACATTCCCTAATGCGGGACGTATCCTATAAGGGCTCAAAAGACAGGCGGCAAGCAGGTCTGATCAGGCGTTCAGCGCTTTGGCGCCGATGTCGTGACGGTAGAACATGCCCGAGGTGTCGAGCTTGTCGATGATGGCATACACCTTGTCCTGCGCGGCCTTGATGTCGTCGGCGGTGGTCTCGACGAGCAGCACGCGGCCGGAGGAGGCCATCAGGCCGCCATGCTCGGTGGAGGATACGCCGGCGTAATACACATGGCTGGACTCGTCCACCGGGATCTGCGGGATCGCGGCGCCCTTGATCACGTTGTTCGGGTAGCCGTCGGCGGCCAGCACCACGCCCAGGGTGGCATGGTCCTCATCCCACGTGAACTCGGGCACGCCGCCGTTGAGGATCGCGTCGACGCCGGCGGCCAGGTCGCTGGTCAGCTTCGGCAGCACGACCTCGGTCTCCGGGTCGCCGAAGCGGGCGTTGAACTCGATGACCTTCGGGCCGTCGGCGGTGGCAATCAGGCCCGCGTACAGGATGCCGGTGAACGGCGTGCCCTCGGCGGCCATGGCCTCCACGGTCGGGCGCACGATCGTCTCGATGGCGGCGTCGACCACGTCCTGGCCGATCTGCGGCACCGGGCTGTAGGCGCCCATGCCGCCGGTGTTCGGGCCCTCGTCGTTGTCATAGGCGCGCTTGTGGTCCTGGGAGATCGGCATCGGCCAGAAGTCGGTGCCATGCACGAAGCTCATCAGCGAGAACTCCTGGCCCTCCAGGAAGTCCTCGATCACCACCTTGGCGCCGGCCGAGCCGAAACGGTGATCGACGAAGATGTCCTCCAGCGCGTGCAGCGCGGTGGTCTCGTCCATCGCCACCGTCACGCCCTTGCCCGCCGCCAGGCCGTCCGCCTTGATCACAATCGGCGCGCCATGCTCGCGCACGTACGCTTCCGCCGGTTCGAGCTCGTCGAAGGTGCGGTACTGGGCGGTGGGGATGTTGTGACGCGCCATCAGACGCTTGGCGAAGTCCTTGGAGCCCTCGATCTGCGCGGCGGCCTTGGTCGGGCCGAACGCCTTGATGCCGGCCTGTTCGAAATCGTCGACGATGCCCTCGATCAGCGGCACCTCGGGACCGACGAACACCCAGTCGTATTCGTTGTCCTTGACGAAGTCGATCATCGCCGCGTGGTTCGACGGGTTGATCCGCTGGGTGCGGATGCCGTCGAGCTCCATGCCCGGATTGCCGGGGGCCACGGTCACCTCGTCGACGCTGCCGCCACGCAGCAGCGCGTGGGCGATGGCATGTTCACGGGCGCCCGAACCGATAACCAGAACCTTCATAGTCATACCTCCTCAAAAAACCTAGGCCAGTTCCACGTCGTCCACGGTTTTGCGCACCACGGCGCCGATGCGGTAGGCGGGCTCATCGTTGCCGGAGAGCAGCGCCATCGCCTCGTCGGCGCGATCGGCCGCCACGGCCAGCACCATGCCCACGCCCATGTTGAAGATATTGAACATCTCCGTGTGCTCCACGTTCCCCGCACGCTCGATCACATCGAAGATCGGTGGCACGGGCCAGGAGCCCAGCTCGATGCGGGTGGCCAGTCCGTCGGGGATCATGCGCGGGATGTTCTCGATGAACCCGCCGCCGGTGATATGCGCCACGCCCTTGACCACACCGGCCTGGAACAGCGGCTTCAAGGCCTTGACGTAGATGCGGGTGGGTTCCAGCAGCACCTCGCCGAGCGTCCTGCCGTCCAGCTCGTCCAGCGTGGTGTCCACCGTGTAGCCGGCCTGCTCGAACAGGGCCTTGCGCACCAGCGAGAAGCCGTTGGAATGCACGCCGGAGGAGGGCAGGCCGATCAGCACATCGCCCTCGGCGATGCCGGAGCCGTCCACGATGGCGGAACGTTCGGCCACGCCGACGGCGAAGCCGGCCAGATCATACTCATCCTCGGCGTACATGCCCGGCATCTCGGCGGTCTCGCCGCCGATCAGACCGGCACCGGCCTGCACGCAGCCGTCGGCCACGCCGGAGACGACCTGCTCCAGCAGGGCCGGGTCGTTCTTGCCGCAGGCGATGTAGTCCAGGAAGAACAGCGGCTCGGCGCCCTGGGCGGCGATGTCGTTGACGCACATGGCCACGCAGTCGATGCCGATGGTGTCGTGCCTGCCGGCCATCTTGGCCACGACGAGCTTGGTGCCCACGCCGTCGGTGCCGGAGATCAGCACCGGTTCGCGGTATCCGAGCGAGGCGAGGTCGAACAGGCCGCCGAAGCCGCCGATGCCGCCGACCACGCCGGGGCGTTCGGTGCGTGCCACATGGGATTTGATGCGCTTGACGACCTCATAGCCGGCTTCGACGCTGACTCCAGCGTTCTCATACGCTTTGGGCATGATCTCCCTTTCTTGGTGCAGCTGCCGCTGCGATGGTTGGTTGGGTTGCGGATGGACGATGGGATGATGATGACGGGGCGGTGCTGCGGGTTACTGCTTGGGCGGCCATTCGCCGGGCTTGAGCCCCTTCTGACAGGAGAACTCGTTGCCCTGGTAGTCGCTCTTGTCCAGTGCGAACTTCGGGAGGCGCACACGGTCCTCCGGGGTCAGGGACGCCAGGAACTCCTGCTCGTAGTCATCCAGCGCGGTCGGGTAGTCGCCGTTGAAATAGGCCACGCACAGGCCGCCGTACGGGGCGTCGGCGTTCAGTCCGATCGACTCGATCAGGCCGTCGAGGCTGAGGAACGCCAACGTATCGGCGCCGATGAACTCACGGATCTCCTCCACCGACTTCTTGGCGGCGATCAGCTCCTTGGTGGTGGAGATGTCGATGCCGTAGAAGCAGGGGTACTTCAGCGGCGGCGAGGAGATGCGCATATGCACCTCGGAGGCGCCGGCCTCGCGCAGCAGCTGGACCAGACGCTTGGAGGTGGTGCCGCGCACGATCGAATCGTCGACGACGACGACGCGCTTGCCGTTGACCACGCCGCGCACGGCGGCGAGCTTCATGCGCACGCCCTGTTCGCGCAATTCCTGCGTGGGTTGGATGAAGGTGCGGGCCACGTACTGGTTCTTGATCAGGCCCATCTCGTTTGGCAGATGGGCGGCCTCGGAATAGCCGGAGGCGGCGGACAGGGAGGAGTTCGGCACGGCGATGACCATGTCGGCGTCCACCGGCGACTCCTGCGCCAGCCGGGCGCCCATGCGCTTGCGGGCCGAATGCACGTTCACGCCGTAGATGTTGGAATCGGGGCGTGCGAAGTAGATGAACTCCATCGAGCAGATCGCCAGCTGGGTCTGGTCGGTGTAGGTGTCGATGCGGTAGCCGTCGTCGTCCACCACCACGATCTCGCCGGGGCGGATGTCACGCACGAGCTCGGCGCCGACGATGTCCAGCGCGCAGGTCTCGGAGGCGAGCACATAGGCGCCGTTGGTCATCCGGCCCAGGGAGAGCGGTCGGAACCCGTTCGGGTCGAGGGCTCCGATCATGGCGTTCTCGGTCATCAGCAGGTAGGCGAACCCGCCGTGGACGGTGTTGAGCGCCTCCTTGAGCTTGTCCACGAACGTGGGCTGCTCGGAGCGGCGGATCAGGTGCATGAGCACCTCGGTATCCGAGTTCGAGCGGAAGATCGCGCCCTGGGATTCGAGTTCGCGCCGCAGTGTGGGGCAGTTGGTCAGGTTGCCGTTGTGGGCCAGCGCCATATCGCCGTCCGAGAAGCGGAAGATGAACGGCTGGATGTTGTCGGTGGAGCCGGAGCCGGCGGTGGCGTAGCGCACATGGCCGATCGCGCGGTCGCCCCTGAGCCGCTGGATCTCGCGTTCGTCGGAGAACACCTGCGTGAGCAGGCCGAGCCCGCGGTGCCCGATGAGATGGCCATGGTCGTTCGAGACGATGCCGGCGCCCTCCTGTCCGCGGTGCTGCAGCGCGTGCAGGCCGAAGTACGTCAGTCGGGCCGCGTCCGGGTGCCCCCAGACGCCGAAGATGCCGCATTCCTCGTGGATGTCTTCAAGTTCGGCGGACAAGCCTGATGCCTCCTTGTCAAGGCGTGGAGCATTACATCACAACGATAGCAATCAAGGGCTACATCCCGGGGTGTTGCCGGGCGGCGTAGTGCCGTGGCGGCACGGCGGGTCGTCAACATGCCGACCGTTGCGGCGCGACACATATTCGTACAAATGTTCGAATCGTTTGGTATGCTGTACCCCACGGCAGCCGTTGAACGGCTCGCCGTGGATATGCGTATCGGAACGGTGAAAGGGGGTGTGATGACGACACGCACATGCATCGCGGTCGATCTCAAGTCGTTCTACGCCTCCGTGGAATGCCGGGAGCGGGGTCTGGATCCGTTGACCACGCATCTGGTGGTGGCGGATGAGTCCCGCACGGATAAGACCATCTGCCTGGCCGTCTCGCCGTCGCTGAAGGCGTACGGGCTGCCGGGGCGGTGCCGGCTGTTCGAGGTGCGGGAACGGTTGCGGGCGGTCAATGAGGAGCGCCGTCTGCGGGCGCCGGGCCGGCGGCTGGTGGGGAAGTCATCCGACGCGGCCGAGCTGGCCGATCATCCGGAACGTGCGGCCGGACTAGTCATCGCCAAACCGCGTATGTCGCACTATCTGCGGTGCAGCGGCGATGTCTACCGTGTGTATCTGCAGTATGCGGCCGCCGAGGACATCCACGTGTATTCGATCGATGAGGTGTTCATCGACGCCACGCGGTATCTGCGCGCGCGCGGCATGACCCCACGGCAGATGGCCGCCGCGATCGTGCGTGACGTCGCGGCCGCCACCGGCATCACGGCCACGGCAGGCATCGGCACCAACCTGTATCTGGCCAAGGTGGCGATGGACATCGTCGCCAAGCACATCCCCGCCGACGCCGACGGCGTGCGCGTGGCCGAGTTGGATGAGATGTCGTACCGGCGGCTGTTGTGGGATCACCGCCCGCTGACCGATTTCTGGCGGATCGGACATGGGTACGCTAGGAAGTTGGAGGCTCAGGGGCTGCAGACCATGGGCGACATCGCCCGTTGCTCGCTCGGCTCCGCCTCCGACTACTACAACGAGGACCTGCTCTATCGGATGTTCGGGGTCAACGCCGAACTGCTCATCGACCACGCCTGGGGGTGGGAGCCGTGCACGATCGCCGACATCAAGGCGTACCGGCCGGAAGGCCACAGCATCAGTTCCGGTCAGGTGCTGCAAGGGCCGGCCGATTTCGCCACGGCACGGCTGATCGCCAAGGAGATGGCCGACACGCTGGCCCTGGACCTGACCGCACAAGGGGTGCTGGCCGGCCGCGTGGGGCTGGCCGTGGGGTATGACATCGGCAATGTGAACCCCTCACAGCTGGAATGCGCGTCATCGGGAACCGATGGGGGAACGCATGCATACGCCGGACCGGTGAAGAAGGACCGATACGGACGCACGGTTCCCAAACCCGCGAACGGCTCCATACCGTTGGGGAAGCGGACGGATTCGGCAAGCCGGCTGCGTGAGGCGATGACGGAACTGTTCAACCGGCTGGTCGATCCCTCGCTGATGGTGCGTCGGATCACCGTGGTCGCTGACGATCTGCATCCGGCGGAGGAATCGAGGACGGGGGACGTTGGGTATGAACAACCCGACCTGTTTTCCGCGCTGGCTGCGGATGGGGAACCGCAGGACGCCGTTGCCGTGGGCCAGGTCGGCGATCATCGGAACGACGGGGTGCGGCGGGGCACGGACGATTCCGGCGGACAGCCTGGCAATGCGGGGGAATCGGCGGCGACCCGCGAACGTGACATCCAACAGACGCTGCTGGACGTCAAGCGCAAATTCGGCAGAAACGCCGTCATCAAGGCCATGAACATGGAGCCCGGTGCCACCGGCCAACAGCGCAACCGGCAGATCGGAGGGCACGCCGCATGAACGGAGGACGCCATGGCGCTTGAAGCTACACATCGGTATGACGACATCATCGATCTGCCGCATCACGTCTCGCGGCGGCATCCGCCGATGTCACGACACAATCGGGCCGCCCAGTTCATGCCGTTCGCCGCGGTGGCCGGCTACGACCAGGTTGTTGCGGAGACCGCCCGCAGCAATGACCATGACATGGCATTGGCCGACACCCCGGTCGACGGTTTGGCCGAAGGTTGGGTGCCGGCCTGAGCCGTGGATTCAGCCGCGGCGGCTGCGGAGACGGGCGAGCAATCCGCCATGCGGCGAGCCCGTGCCGCCGACGCGGAGCCCATCCCGCAGTGCGTGCGGCAATCCAGCAGCTTGGTCCCGGTCGAGGTCCCGCTTTTGCGGGGTGGGTTTATGCCGTGGCAATAGCGGGCAACCGGCGCAGATCAGCGAACCGGGGTCGGGGTTGCACCAGGCCTCGCCGCAGGCGGCGCGCGGGGACAGATCCATCACCTGCAGTCTGCCGGTCCTGCGCGCGTGGTCGGCGATCATCGCCACGAATCCGCGGGGCAGCCCGCGGTGCCGGGCGCACGCCTCAAGCGTCATGCCGGATTCCAGATCGGCGATCACCTGCGTGACGGTGTCGGCATTGTCATCCGCATGCCGACGGTCGGGCGGCATGGTGCCGGAACCGCCGGCACGCCGCCATCGGCTTGATTGCGCGCCTACCATACGAGCCTCAGCAGCTGGAAGGCGGCAACGGCGAGCACGTAGGCCACGGTCAGGCTCAACCCCACCGTCTGCAGCATCGTCCGGAACCCATACTGGCGTTTCAGTTCGGCCACCGTCGCCAGACACGGCGTATAGGCGAGTACGAACAGCAGGAACGCCGCCGCGGCCGCCCTGCCATGCCCGCCGGAGGAGGCGTCGAAGGATTCGCGCAGCCGTGCGCCCAGCGTCCCCTCGCCCTGCCGCTGTTCCGTTGCGTCATCCCCGCCGGCGACGTTGTACGACTGCGACATCGAGCCGACCACAACCTCCTTGGCCACGAATCCGGTGATCAGCGCGGCCGAGGCATGCCAGTCGCCGAACCCCGCCGGTGTGAACACCGGTGCGACCGCGTCGGCCACCACGCCGTACACCGAATCGTGTACATCCTCGACCTGGCCGAACGACCCGGCTCCGGGCGTCGCCGGGATGCCCTGCAACACCCACAGCGCCACGATCATCGTCACGATAACCGAACTGGCACCGCGCACGAAGCCCCACAGCCGCCCCAGCACCGAACGGATCAGCATGACCAGCCGCGGGCATTGGTACGGCGGCAGGCTCATCGCGAACGGTTCGGGCTTCAGACCACGGAACTTCGTATGCCGCAGCAGCAGGCCGACCAGCAGGATCACCGCAACCGACAGCACGTACATGAGGAACACCACCGATCCGGCATGGCTGCGGAAGAAGGCGTAGGCGAGCACCAGATACACCGACAGACGCGCCGAGCAGGAGGAGAACGGGATCAGCATGCCGGTCAGCACACGCTGCCGGGAATCGGGCAGCGTCCTGGTGGCCGCCAGCGCCGGCAGATTGCAGCCGAACCCTACGATAATCGGCAGGAACGCGCGGCCGTCCAGACCGATCGTCCGCATTGCGCGGTCCATCACGAACGCCGCGCGCGCCAGATACCCCGAATCCTCCAACAGTGACAGCAGCAGGAACATGATGCCCATCGGCGGGATGAATGTGAGTACGGTCACCACGCCGTCCAGCACGCCGTCGACGACAAGCGCATGCGCCCAGCCCGTGGACGCCGCCGGACCGAACCATGAGAAGACGGTATCGACCATGGCGGCGAGCCAGCCGCGCACGGTGACGTCGAACCAGTCCTGCATCGGACCGGCCAGCGTGGTGGTGGCCTGGAACACCAGATACATGACCGCCAGAAACATGACGATGCCCAACACCGGATGCAGCAGCACGCGGTCGATCCGGTCGGACAGGGTAACGCGGTCCCGCATCTGCAGGTCGAGGCCGCGGATGATACGCGCCGCCCAATCGAAGCGTGCATCGGCATGATCCTCGACCCATGCACGCACATTCGCCGTGCCGGTGAGCGGATGCAACCCCTCGGGCACCGGTGTGCCCCGAAACCCGTCGGCGATCGCCCGGACCAGCCGGTCGGTCCCCGCGCCGGTGCGGCCGTCGACCGCGACCACCGGCAACCCGTCCAACAGTGCGGACAACCGTTCGGCATCGACGCCGCAACCCTGGGCTTCGGCCAGGTCATTCATCGTCAGCGCGACGACGGTGGGCGCCCCCAGCTCGACCACCATGGCCAGAAAGTACAGGGAGCGGGCGATGTTCGTCGCATCGAGCACGGCGACGACCAGATCGGGACGGGGCAGCCCCTCGGCACCCATCACCGCGTCCGCGGCCACCTTCTCATCGGGGCTCAGCGGCAGCAGCGAATAGGTGCCGGGCGTGTCGGTGCAGTCCCAGACCTCGGCGGGACCGTTGCCATCCGGACCCCGATAATGCAGCCGTCCGGTCTCCAGCAGCACGGTGGTGCCCGGGGCGTTCATCACCTTCGTGTGGGCGCCCAGCAGCGTGTTGAACAGCGAGGATTTGCCGACATTCGGATTGCCGACGAACACGACATGCCGCAGCGCATCCGCTTCGTGCTCGCCGTCCGCGGTCTCCGGGCGCGCGCCGCCATCGCGCCCGACGACGCTCATGCGGTCCGCATCCCGTCGGTCGAAGCGCACGGTCTGGTCGCCGCGGCCGGCGAACAGCGCGCCGAATCCGCGCCGGTGGGCATGATCGCCGTGTTCGGCCGTGTGAGGCGGAAGGCCGTTCATGGGTGCGGTCATCGCGTCATCTCCTCGGTGTCGTCGGATATTCTCACGCGGATGGCGCGCGCGGTGCCGCCGTCCAGCGCGATGCGCTCGGGACCCCGCGCCACGACGCGGCCACCGAAGCCGCTGCGCTGCACGACCCGTATGACGACACCGGCGCGCAACCCCAGTTCCATCAACCGGAAACGATGCCGTTCATCCAGGTCGATGCCGTCCACGATGACGGTGTCGCCGGCCCGGCAGCCGGCCAGCGTGCGTGGGCCGCGTGTTGGGGTCGCGGTGCCGGGGCCGGCCGGCGGTGTGGTGTCCATAACGGTCATGCCTCCCAACATATGACCGGTTGACCGAGATCAGGCGGTGAAGTACTCCACGCCGGCCTCGAAGATCGGCTGGTACTTGTTGCCCGGCACATTGACGTACAGGCCGTTGCCGGAGCGCTCCGAATGGCCCATCTTGCCGAACACGCGGCCATCCGGGCTGGTGATGCCCTCAATGGCCAGCAGCGAGCCGTTCGGGTTCGCGCCCAGGTCCATCGACGGCACGCCGGACTCATCCACGTACTGCGTGGCGATCTGGCCGTTGGCCTTGAGCTGCGCCAGCACCTCGTCGGAGGCCACGAAACGGCCCTCGCCGTGGGAGATGGCCACCGTGTGCACATCGCCGACCGCGGTCTTGGCCAGCCACGGCGAAAGGTTCGAGGCCACGCGGGTGCGCACCAGACGGCTCTGGTGACGGCCGATCGTGTTGAACGTCAGCGTCGGGCATTCGGCGGTCATCGGCACGATGTCGCCGAACGGCACCAGACCCAGCTTGATGAGCGCCTGGAAACCGTTGCAGATGCCCAGCATCAGACCGTCGCGGTTCTTGAGCAGATCGCGCACCGCCTCGGTGACGGCCGGGGCGCGGAAGAACGCGGTGATGAACTTGGCGGAACCGTCCGGTTCGTCGCCGCCCGAGAAGCCGCCCGGAATCATGATGATCTGGCTCCTGCGGATCTCATCGACCAGCGCCTGCGTCGATTCGGCCACGGCCGCCGGCGTCAGGTTGTTGATGACCAGCGTCGTCACATCCGCGCCCGCACGCTCGAAGGCGGCGGCGGAATCGTACTCGCAGTTGTTGCCGGGGAACACCGGGATGATGACATGCGGCTTGGCCACCGGCGCACCTGTATACACGGTCTTCTTCGCCGCCTCGAACGACACGGTCTCGACCGGGGCCTTGGCCGCGTCGTCCTTGCTGCGGTACGGGAACACGGACTCGATGCCGCCCTCCCACGCGTCCTGCAGGTCGTTCAGGTCCAACGTCTCGCCGCAGGCCTCGAACACGTAGTCCTCGCAGGTCACGCCGATCTGACCGACCTCCACCAGGTTCGTGACCTTGGGCAGTTCGGCGTAGTCGTCGAGTTCGACGAGGAACGAGCCGTAGGCCGGGGTGAACAGGTCGTCGATCGCGATCGACGGATCGAGCCTCACACCGATGCCGTTGCCGAGCGTCATCTTGAACAGCGCCTCGGCCGTCGCGCCGTAGCCCGGCGTGGAGACGGCGACCGCGTCATGGAAATCGACGAGGTATTCAACCATCGTCATCGCGGCCAGCAGACCGTCCTTGTCCGGGGTCAGGCCGTCGTCCAGATAGCGCGGCGCGATGCGCACGATGCGGTGGCCGGCCTTCTTGAACTCGGGGGAGGTGGCGTGGCGCATGTCGCCCACCGCCACGGCGAAGGAGATCAGCGTCGGCGGCACGTCGAGATCCTCGAAGCTGCCGCTCATCGAATCCTTGCCTCCGATCGCACCGACGCCCAGGTCGGCCTGCGCCATCAGCGCGCCGAGCACCGAGGCCACCGGCTTGCCCCAGCGGGTCGGATCATCCTTGAGCTTGCCGAAATACTCTTGGAAGCTCAGGTACGCCTTCTCATGCTCGAAACCGGCGGCCACCAGCTTGGAGAGCGATTCGACAACCGACAGGTACGCGCCGGTGAACTGGTTGCGCTCACAGATGTACGGGTTGAAGCCCCAGGCCATGGCGGAGGCGGTGGTGGTCTCGCCGAACACCGGGAACTTGGCGACCATCGCCATATTCGGGGTCAGCTGCCTGCGGCCGCCGAACGGCATCAGCACGGTCGCCGCGCCGATCGTGGAGTCGAAGCGCTCGGACAGGCCCTTGTTCGAGGCCACGTTGATGTCGGTGACCAGCGTGTGCATGCGCTCCGCCAACGAGCCGGACATCCACGGGCTGGTGTAGCCGGCCCCGGACTCCACATGCACGTCCATATGCTTGGGTGCGCCGTTCGAGTTGAGGAACTCGCGGGACAGGCTCACGATCACGTCGCCGTTCCAGGTCATCTTGAGGGTCTTCTCCTCGGTGACGGTGGCGATGACGGTGGCCTCCAGGTTCTCCTCACGGGCGTAGCCCAGGAACTCGTCCACATCCTCGGCGGCGATGGCCACGGCCATGCGCTCCTGGGATTCGGAGATCGCCAGCTCGGTGCCGTCCAGGCCCTCGTACTTCTTGGGCACGGTGTTCAGGTCGATGTCCAGGCCGTCGGCGATCTCACCGGTGGCCACGGACACGCCGCCGGCGCCGAAGTCGTTGCAGCGCTTGATCAGACGGCAGGCGTCGCCGCGGCGGAACAGACGCTGCAGCTTGCGCTCGATCGGGGCGTTGCCCTTCTGCACCTCGGCGCCGCAATCCTCCAGGCTCTCCACATTCTGCGACTTGGAGGCGCCGGTGGCGCCGCCGATGCCGTCACGGCCGGTGCGGCCGCCGAGCAGGATGATCTTGTCGCCGGGGGCGGGCTCCTCGCGGCGGACATGGTCGGCCGGGGTGGCGCCCACCACGGCGCCGACCTCCATGCGCTTGGCCACGTAGCCGGGGTGGTAGATCTCGTCCACCTGGCCGGTGGCCAGGCCGATCTGGTTGCCGTAGGACGAATAGCCGGCCGCGGCCGTGGTGACGAGCTTGCGCTGGGGGAGCTTGCCCTCCAGCGTCTGCGAGACAGGCACGGTGGGGTCGGCCGCGCCGGTCACGCGCATCGCCTGGTACACGTAGGAGCGGCCCGACAGCGGGTCGCGGATGCAGCCGCCGATGCAGGTGGCCGCGCCGCCGAACGGTTCGATCTCGGTGGGGTGGTTGTGGGTCTCGTTCTTGAACAGGAACAGCCAGTCCTGCATCTCGCCGTCCACGTCCACCTTGACCTTCACCGTGCAGGCGTTGATCTCGTCGGATTCGTCCAGATTCTTCAGGATGCCGTTGGACTTGAGCCACTTGGCGCCGATCGTGCCCATGTCCATCAGCGTGACCGGGCGCTCGTCGCGCCCCAGCTCACGGCGCATGGCCAGATACCGGTCGAAGGCCGCCTTGACTACGGCGTCATCGATCTCGATATGTTCCAGCCGGGTGCCGAAGGTCGTGTGTCGGCAATGGTCCGACCAGTAGGTGTCGATGACCTTGATCTCGGTGATCGTCGGGTTGCGGCGCTCACCGCGGAAATACCGCTGGCAGAATCGGGCGTCGGCCAGATCCATCGCCAGGCCGCGTTCATCGATGAACGCCTGCAGGCCTGCGTCGTCCAGATCATTGAAGCCGGCGATGACCTCCACCTTGCCCGGCTGGGCGACTTCCATCCTCAGCGTGGTCTTCGTCTCCAACGACGCCTCACGCGCCTCGACCGGGTTGATGACGTAGTGCTTGACGGCCTCGATATCGGCGTCGTTCAGCGCCCCGGAGAGGGCATACACCTTGGCGGAACGCACGGTCGGGCGTTCGCCCTGGCTGATGAGCTGGATGCATTCGCTGGCCGAATCGGCGCGCTGGTCGAACTGGCCGGGCAGGTATTCGACGGCGAACACGGCGGCACCGCCGAAGTCCGGCAGATCGGCGCTCACCGTGTCGACCTGGGGCTCGCTGAAGACGGTGGGTGTGGCCTGGTCGAACAGCTCCTGGCTGATGCCCTCCACGTCATACCGGTTGACGATGCGCACGCCCTCCAGCGCCTCGACGCCCAGGATGGTCCTCAACTCGCCGCACAGCTGCTGCGCCTCGACGTCGAATCCGGGCTTCTTCTCCACATATACGCGAAAAACCACGATTGGTTGCTCCTTGATAGTCAATACGGCCCGCATCCTTGCGAATGCGGGCCTTGCGGATGTCACTCGGCGGAATCGACGCCCTCGGTGGCGGCCAGGGCCATCAGACGGTCGTAGATCTCCTCATACGCGGGGATGATGTTGCCCAGATCCCGGCGGAACAGGTCCTTGTCCAGATGCTCGATCTTGCCGCTGTGATCCTTCTGGTCCCACAGGCGGCAGGTGTCGGGGGTGATCTCGTCGGCGAGCAGGATCGCGCCGTCCGAGGTCTTGCCCTCCTCGATCTTGAAATCGACGAGTTTGACGTCGATCTTGGCGAAGATGTCCAGCAGGGCGGCGTTGACGGCGCGGGCCTGACGGGAGATCTCCGCGATCTCATCCTCATCGGCCAGGCCGAGGGCCACGATGCCGTCCTCGTTGATGAATGGGTCGCCTAACGCATCGGACTTCAGGCAGAACTCCAGGATCGGCTTCTTCAGCTCGGTGCCCTCCTCGACGCCGTAGCGCTTCGCGAAGGAGCCGGCGGCCGTGTTGCGCATGATGATCTCCAACGGATACATGTCCATCTTCTTGACCAGCTGCTCGGTTTCGGAGATGCGGCGCACGAAGTGGCTGTCCACGCCGCGGGCCTTGAGCAGGTCGAAGATCACGGAGGTGATGCGGTTGTTCAGCGAGCCCTTGCCTTCGATCTGGGCCTTCTTCTCGCCGTTGCCCGCAGTGGCCTGGTTCATGTACTCGACCCAGAGCACGTCCGGGTCATCCGTGGCATACAGTTTCTTGGCCTTGCCCTCGTAGAGCTTCTCCAGCTTCTCCATGGTCTACCTTTCGCAAACCGCGACAAATCGCGGGATATCAAGGGTGAATGGTACGAGGTACAGGCTATCAAGCGCCGACTACATCCGACACGGTTCAGGACATGCCGCTCTCCCGCATCGGTGCCACGGACCGTGACACATCCACAACCGGGATGCGTCACGGTCCGGAAATCAATTCAGAAGATTCAGCGCACGTCCACGCGCAGCGTATCGGCCACATGTCCGGCCCGTGTGCGCGCGTCGTCGGCGCTCGAACCGATCGCCAGCGCCACCGCCATGCGCCGGTGTCCATGCACCTCGGGCTTGGCGAAGATGCGCAGATCGGTGTTCGGCTCCGCCAGTGCGCCGGCCGTGTTCGAGAACACGGCTTCGCCCTCGCCCTCGACCACGATCGCATGGCTGGCCGCGGCCGCCCCCTGCGGAATCGAGAGTGCCGCATGCGCTTCGGTCACCGGCATGCCCAGGATCGCGCGCGCATGCAATGCGAACTCGCTCAGCCGCTGCGAGGCCATCGTCACCATGCCCGTATCGTGCGGGCGCGGGGAGACCTCATTGAACAGCACCGAACCGTCGGTCAGCACGAACAGCTCCACGCCGAAAACGCCCCATCCGTGCTCGCCGGTCGCGTGGGCCTTTCCGACCAGCCCCTCGACGGCGGTCCGCGCGATGCGCCGGGCCTGCTCCAGCACCGCGGCATCAGTGGCCGCCGGCTGCCAGGACTCGCGGTAGTCGCCGCTTTCCTGGCGCTGTCCGATCGGCGCGCAGGTCACAATGCCCGCGGACGAGCTCACGGTCAGCACGGTCAGCTCGTAATCCAACGGGGCCAGCGCCTCCACGATCACGCGCGAGACGTCGCCCTCGCCCGCGGCGCGGCGCCCGGTCTGCGCCTCCACCCACGCCGCGTCGATGCCATCGGCGGATCGCACCACCGACTGGCCGTGTCCGGACGAGCTCATCACCGGCTTGACCACGCACGGATACCCCACGGCCTCGGCGCCGGCACGCAGCTCCTCCAATGTGCCGGCAAAACGGTACGGCGTGGTCGGCAGCCCCAGCTCCTCATGGGCAATCACCCGCAGCCGTTCGCGGTCCATGCAGATCGCGGCGATCTCGGCGCTCGGCACCACCTGCATCCCCGCGGCCGCGGCCTCGGCCAGCTCGCCGGTGGCGATGGCCTCCACCTCCGGCACGATGATGTCGGGGCACACCTCGTCGAACAACGCGCGCAGCTGCGCGGCGTCGGCCATATCCAGCACGCGCGCCTCGTGCGCCACCTGCTGGGCGGGGGCGCCGGCGTACGAGTCGGCGGCGCACACCCACGCGCCGAGCCGCATCAGCTCGATCACCACCTCCTTGCCCAATTCGCCGGCGCCCAGGAACAGCACGCGCGTGGCGCGGCTGCCCAGCGGCGTGCCAAGCGGATGGTCCGTCCCATTCCCGGCGTTGGGAACGGGAACGGCGGCGGTGGACTGGTTGGCGGATTGGTCGATCGTGTTCTGCGTCATACTCACATTCTGCCATCGTCCGGCGATGTTGCGGCGGCAGCGGCGCGCGGCGATAGAATGAGAGGATGAACGAGCAAGGGTATGGGGACGACGAACGGCCGCTGACCATCGCCATGGTGGTCGACACCTCAGGCAACCGCGGCAACGGCACATCGAATTCGGCGTTGCAATGGGCCGACGAACTCGAACGGCAGGGGCATCGCGTCCGTCTGGTGGGCATCGGCGCCCCCGACTTCCCCGCGCGGGTCAATCATGTGCCGTTGGTCAGCTGGGTGGCCAAGAAGCAGCAGATGCAGTTCGCCGAACCGAGCGACACCCTGTTCCGTGCCGCGTTCCTCGGCGTGGACGTGGTACACCTGTACACGCCGTTCCGGTTCTGCCAGCACGCCTGCCGGATGGCCCGGCAGATGGGCATCCCCGTCACTGCCGGGTACCATGTGCAGCCCGAGAACATCACCTACTCCGCCGGGCCGCTCAAGCATGTGCCCGGCATCGACGCGATCATCTACCGTCTGTTCGACTGGTGGCTGTTCTCCAAGGTCGATCGCATCCACGTACCCACGGAACTCGGCGCGAGCCTGCTGCGTTCGCATGGGTACAAGACCCCGATCACAGTGATCTCGAATGGCTACGAGCCGCGGTTCACACCCAAGTCTCAGCGTGCCGCCGGCGTTCCGGCGCCGGCGCCGTTCCATATCGTGGCCTCGGGGCGTCTGAGCAATGAGAAGGACCAGATCACGCTGATCCGTGCGGTGGCGATGTGCCGGCACGCCTCCTCCATCCGGCTGACGATCGCCGGCACCGGACCGTTGAAGAGGCGACTGCAGCGGACGGCGGATCGCCTGCTGCCGGGACAGGTGGAGATCGGCTTCCACCGCAATACCGAGATGCCGGAGCTGCTGCGGTCCGGCGATCTGTTCGTGCACCCGTCCATCGCCGACCTGGAATCGGTGAGCGTGATCGAGGGCATGGCCAGCGGTCTGGTGCCAGTGATCGCCGCGTCAAGCCTGAGCGCGGCCGGACAGTTCTCGCTGTTGGACGAGTCGCTGTTCCCGGTGGGGGATGTGGCGGCGCTCGCCCAGTGCATCGACTGGTGGATCGATCACCCGGACGAGCTGTCCGCATGGGGTGCGCGGTACGCCGAACACACCAGGACGCATTATTCGGTGGAGGCGAGCGTCCGCCGGTTCGTGGCGATGGAGCGCGAGGTCATCGCCGGACATTCCGGGGCTCGGAACGCATAGGGCCGGCGACGGATCCGTCACCGGCCCAGTGCCCGTGCGCCGCTCGGCGGCGCCACGGCGGAGTCATGGCAGCGTCACAGCAGGGCGATCAGCTCGTCGACCTGCTCGTCGGTGGTGGACCAGGCGGTGCAGATGCGCATCACCGTGCGCGTGTCGTCGGCCTTCTCCATGAACCCGAGACGGACGTGCTCCTGCAGACGGGCGATCGTCTCGTTGTCCATCGTGATGAAGATCTGGTTGGTCGGCGTCTCCATCGTCAGCGTGTATCCGCGTTCGCGCAGCACCGTGCGGATACGGGCTGCGGCTTCGTTGGCATGACGGGCGATGGTCAGGTAACGGTCGTTCTCGAACAGCGTGTCGAACTGCAGACCGAGCAGCCAGCCCTTGGCCAGCAGCGCGCCGTGCTGCTTGATCAGGGTCAGGAAATGCGCCGGCGCATCGTTCTTCGGGAATACCACGGCCTCGCCGAACAGCGCGCCGACCTTGGTGCCGCCGATGTAGAACACGTCGGCCAGGCGGGCGATGTCCTGCAGCGTGACGTCGGTGCCGTCGGCGGTCAGCCCGTAGCCGAGGCGTGCGCCGTCAAGGAATAGCTTCATGCCGAACCGGTCGCAGACCGCGCGCAGCGATTCCAGCTCGTCCAGCGTATACAGCGTGCCGTATTCCGTGGGGTGGGAGATGTAGACGGTGCCGGGGAAGACCATATGCTCATAGTTGCCGTCCGCGTAGAACGTGGTGCAGTAGTCGCGCAGTTCGGCCGCGTCGATCTTGCCGTTGTGGTGGGGGAGCGTGAGCACCTTGTGTCCGGTGGCCTCGATGGCGCCGGCCTCGTGCACGTTGACGTGGCCGGCGTCCGCGGACACCACGCCGGCGTAGGGCGGGGTGATGGCGTCGATGATGGTCTGGTTGGTCTGGGTGCCGCCGACCAGGAACCGCACGTCGGCCTCGGGACTGGCGCAGGCCCGGCGGATCTTCTCCGCGGCGGCGGCGCAGACGTCGTCGGAACCGTATCCGGGATGCTGGGTGGCGTTGGTGGCGGCGAGGCGCTCCAGGATGGAGGGATGCGCGCCGCAGCAGTAGTCGTTTTCGAAGGACAGCATGGTCGACTCCTTGTCGATTGAACGGTGGGTGGAAGCGGTACCGAGGTGCAGTGTATCGCCACCGAGCGCCAATACGGCGGCCGACTCCGAATGCACGATCTGTGCCTATGACTCTGGCCTATGTGCCGGTCTATGTTCCCTGACTCAAGCCGGTCTATGACCTCAGATGCGACCGGCATATACGGTGAGGGCCCGGGTCCCTGCCTTGGGACCCGGGCCCTCACCGCGAAGGGAGGTCGTCATCTTCAGTTCTGCCGCGCCGCCCTGCGCGGAACCAACACCATCACTCGATACCACTATCCATCCACATCATCCGGCAGACGTTCCGGCCACCCTGCCGTTGCTATCACCTTGCCTGCTCGTCCATCTCCATCGTGTCCGCCGGCACTGCCTGTTGCGTTATTGGAGGCGTTGCACGAACCTTAAGGAATCGGTGCTTCGTTACCGCCTGATGGATTCCCATCCGACCATAACTCCGGCCTCCGCTTTCAGTATACCCGGCAAAACGCACATTGTCCACCCCGGTCGTACCGCGAAAACCCAATGTTTCGTAGCGCTCATTGCATACGGTTGCAGCGAACGAAACAGCACATGTCTTGGTTGACGGTGTGCGTTTCTGGTGTACGCGGCTGGGTGATCGACCCCGTTTCCCGTCGTGCGGGACCGGCGCGACGCGCCGAATTCGCGTTGTCGGGAAAATCCTGTATAGTATCCATCTGTTGTGCGAATCCGGGAGACCGGATGACACACATGGTGGATATAGCTCAGTCGGTAGAGCAGCTGATTGTGGTTCAGCAGGTCGCGCGTTCGAGCCGCGTTATCCACCCCAGCAAGGCCCCGCTTCGGCGGGGCCTTTGTCATAGCACTATCCGGGTCTGGTCACGACACGCAGGCCGGGGCGCTGTCCGGTGTGCTGCTATCCTAGATATTTGTGTGTGCCGCCGGCATGCCTTATGTGACAGGCGTGGGCGGGCGGGACATCCCCGAGTCCGCGGGAATGCGCGCAGTAATGCGGCGGCAGGAGGACAAGGGGCCATCGGGCCGGTGGACTGGGCTGTCTTTCCGATTCAAGGGAAGTGTGGGCGCAGTGTGGCGGCTCCACAGATGAAGAACAACCAACGAATCGGAGAATTCAGTTGCCTACGATTGAACAGCTCGTCCGTAAGGGACGTCAGGCCAAGCCGAAGAAGTCGAAGACTTTGGCCCTGAAGGGCAGCCCGCTGCGCCGCGGCGTGTGCACCCGTGTGTATACCACCACCCCGAGGAAGCCGAACTCGGCTCTGCGTAAGGTCGCTCGTGTGCGCCTGAGCTCGGGCGTTGAAGTCACCGCCTACATCCCCGGTGAGGGCCACAACCTGCAGGAGCACTCCATCGTGCTCGTGCGCGGCGGCCGTGTGAAGGATTTGCCGGGCGTGCGCTACCACATCGTGCGTGGCGCGCTGGATACCCAGGGTGTCAAGGACCGTAAGCAGGGTCGTTCCCTGTATGGAGCAAAGAAGGCGAAGTAAGAGATATGTCGCGTAAAGGACCTGCCAAGAAGCATCAGCTGCTGCCCGATCCGATCTACGGCTCGACCGTCGTGGCCCAGCTCATCAACAAGATCCTCCTGGACGGTAAGAAGTCGATCGCCGAGGACATCGTCTACTCCGCGCTCGATATGGTCAAGGAGAAGACCGACCAGGAGCCGGTCGCCGTTCTCAAGCGCGCCCTGGACAACATCCGTCCGAGCCTCGAGGTGCGTTCCCGCCGCGTCGGTGGCGCCACCTACCAGGTGCCGGTCGAGGTCAAGCCGGCCCGCGCCAACACGCTGTCGCTGCGCTGGCTGACCGACTTCTCCCGCGCCCGTCGCGAGAAGACCATGGCCGAGCGTCTCGCCAACGAGATCCTCGACGCCTCCAACGGCCTGGGCGCCTCTGTCAAGCGCCGCGAGGATACTCATAAGATGGCGGAGGCCAACAAGGCGTTCGCTCATTACCGCTGGTAATCACTCGATAACGAGAGCTAAGGAAAACACTCATGGCACAAGACGTGCTTACTGACCTGAACAAGGTCCGCAACATCGGCATCATGGCCCACATCGATGCCGGTAAGACCACCACCACCGAGCGTATCCTGTACTACACCGGCAAGAACTACAAGATCGGCGAGACCCATGACGGCGCCTCGACCATGGACTTCATGGCGCAGGAGCAGGAGCGCGGCATCACCATCCAGTCCGCCGCCACCACCTGCTTCTGGAACCGTCAGACCCACGACACCGAGGACAAGTATCAGATCAACATCATCGATACCCCGGGCCACGTGGACTTCACCGCCGAGGTCGAGCGTTCGCTGCGCGTCCTCGACGGCGCCGTCGCCGTGTTCGACGGCAAGGAGGGCGTGGAGCCGCAGTCCGAGACCGTGTGGCGTCAGGCCGACAAGTACGGTGTCCCGCGCATCTGCTTCATCAACAAGATGGACAAGCTGGGCGCCGACTTCTACTACTCCGTCCAGACCATCAAGGACAAGCTGGGCGCCACCCCGCTGGTCGTCGAGCTGCCGATCGGCGCCGAGAACGACTTCGTCGGCGTCGTGGACCTGATCCGCATGAAGGCCTACGTCTGGAACGACGTGAAGGACGACATGGGCGCCCACTACGACACCGTGGACATCCCGGCCGACCTGCAGGACAAGGCCGAGCAGTACCGCGCCGAGCTGCTGGACATGGTCGCCGAGTCCGACGAGGAGCTGCTTGAGAAGTACCTCGAGTCCGGCGAGCTGAGCGAGGACGAGATCCGCGCCGGCATCCGCAAGCTGACCGTGGCCCGTGAAGCCTACCCGGTGCTGTGCGGCTCCGCGTTCAAGGACAAGGGCGTGCAGCCGATGCTGGACGCCGTGGTCGACTTCCTGCCGAGCCCGGAGGACGTGCCGTCCATCGTCGGCTTCGACCCGAAGGACGAGTCCATCGAGATCGACCGCAAGCCGGTCATCTCCGATCCGTTCTCGGCTCTGGTCTTCAAGATCTCGACCCACCCGTTCTACGGCAAGCTCGTGTTCGTGCGCGTGTACTCCGGCGCCGTCAAGCCCGGCGACAACGTGCTCGATTCCACCAAGGGCAAGAAGGAACGCGTCGGCAAGATCTTCCAGATGCACGCCGACAAGGAGAACCCGGTCGACGGTGCCTCCGCAGGCAACATCTACACCTTCGTGGGCCTGAAGAACGTCTCCACCGGTGACACCCTGTGCGACGAGAAGGCCCCGATCTCCCTGGAGTCCATGACCTTCCCGGATCCGGTCATCGAGGTGGCCGTGGAGCCGAAGACCAAGGGCGACCAGGAGAAGATGGGCATCGCCCTGGCCAAGCTCTCCGACGAGGATCCGACCTTCCAGGTCAAGACCGACGAGGAGTCCGGCCAGACCCTGATCTCCGGCATGGGCGAGCTCCAGCTCGACATCATCGTCGACCGTCTGCGCCGCGAGTTCAAGGTCGAGTGCAACGTCGGCAAGCCGCAGGTCGCCTACCGTGAGACGATCCGCAAGGCCGTCATGAACCAGGAATACACGCACAAGAAGCAGACCGGTGGTTCCGGCCAGTTCGCGAAGGTCCTGATGAACTTTGAGCCGCTCGACACCGAGAACGGCGAGACCTACGAGTTCCACAACGAGGTCACCGGCGGCCACATCACCAAGGAATTCATTCCTTCGATCGATGCGGGCGTGCAGGAGGCCATGGAGTCCGGCGTCCTCGCCGGCTTCCCGGTGGTGGGCGTCAAGGCCACCGTCACCGACGGCCAGACCCACGACGTCGACTCCTCGGAAATGGCCTTCAAGATTGCCGGCTCCATGTGCTTCAAGGAGGCGGCCCCGAAGGCCCACCCGGTCATCCTCGAGCCGATCATGGCCGTCGAGGTGCGTACCCCGGAGGAGTATATGGGCGACGTGATGGGCGATCTGAACGCCCGTCGTGGCCAGATCCAGTCCATGACCGACGCCACCGGCGTCAAGGTCATCGACGCCAAGGTCCCGCTGTCCGAGATGTTCGGCTACATCGGCGATCTGCGTTCGAAGACCCAGGGCCGCGCCATGTTCACCATGCAGATGGACTCGTACGCCGAGGTTCCGAAGAACGTCTCCGACGAGATCATCAAGGCCCAGCGCGGCGAGTGACACGCGCAGCCATAATGGTCGCTTCTGTCTCCAGTCAGCGCTAGAATTTTGTAGCGCTGACTGGGTTCGGGGCACCAAAGTGGCACACAACCCAGCAACCCAGTACAATGTAGCGAGTGCCTCGGGCCGCAAACCCGGGGAGTACTACGAGACGTCCAGGAGGACAACACACAATGGCAAAAGCAAAGTACGAGCGTACTAAGCCGCACGTTAACATCGGCACCATCGGCCACGTCGATCACGGCAAGACGACCCTGACCGCCGCCATCTCCAAGGTGCTGCACGAAGAGTACCCGGATGTCAACCCGGCCTACGACTTCAACCAGATCGACGCCGCTCCGGAAGAGCAGCAGCGTGGTATCACCATCAACATCGCCCACATCGAGTACCAGACCGCTGAGCGTCACTACGCTCACGTGGACTGCCCGGGCCACGCCGACTTCGTGAAGAACATGATCACCGGCGCTGCCCAGATGGATGGCGCTATCCTCGTTGTGGCCGCCACCGACGGCCCGATGGCCCAGACCCGCGAGCACGTGCTGCTCGCCCGTCAGGTCGGCGTTCCGAAGATCCTGGTCGCCCTGAACAAGTGCGACATGGTCGAGGACGAGGAGCTCATCGAGCTCGTTGAGGAAGAGGTCCGTGACCTGCTCGACGAGAACGGCTTCGATCGCGACTGCCCGGTCATCCACGTGTCCGCCTACGGCGCTCTGCACGACGACGCCCCGGACCACGAGAAGTGGGTCGAGGCCGTCAAGGATCTCATGAAGGCCGTTGACGAGTACATCCCGACCCCGGTCCACGATCTGGACAAGCCGTTCCTGATGCCGATCGAGGACGTGTTCACCATCTCCGGCCGTGGCACCGTGGTGACCGGCCGTGTCGAGCGTGGTAAGCTCCCGATCAACACCCCGGTTGAGATCGTCGGCATCCGCCCGACCCAGACCACCACCGTCACCTCCATCGAGACCTTCCACAAGCAGATGGATGAGTGCGAGGCTGGCGACAACACCGGTCTGCTGCTGCGCGGCATCAACCGTACCGACGTCGAGCGTGGCCAGGTTGTGGCCAAGCCGGGTTCGGTGACCCCGCACACCAAGTTCGAGTCCGAGGTCTACGTCCTGACCAAGGACGAGGGCGGCCGTCACTCGCCGTTCTTCTCGAACTACCGTCCGCAGTTCTACTTCCGCACCACCGACGTCACCGGCGTCATCGAGCTGCCGGAAGGCGTCGAGATGGTCCAGCCGGGCGATCACGCGACCTTCACCGTCGAGCTGATCCAGCCGATCGCCATGGAGGAGGGCCTGACCTTCGCCGTGCGTGAGGGTGGCCACACCGTCGGCTCGGGCCGTGTCACCAAGATCCTCGCCTGATTTCGATCAGTCGATGACTCGGTGCGCCTGAACTAGCGCATAGCGAATGCCCCGGAACCCCAGCGGTTCCGGGGCATTCTCATATCCGGGCACCCCTCGCTGACGGGTCATATGCCGACATCCGGTTCGGATATGGGTCGATTCGAAGCTCCTGTATAGGCGTAGTGGCATAATAGGCAAGGCTCATTTTGAACGCTGCCAACAACCATCGAGTGAATAGGTGAACAACAGTGGCACAGACTACCAATGACATCAAGAACGGATCCGTCCTGAACCTGGACGGCCAGCTGTGGACCGTCGTCAAGTTCCAGCACGTCAAGCCCGGCAAGGGCCCGGCCTTCGTGCGCACCACCATCAAGAACGTGCTGTCCGGCAAGATCGTGGACAAGACCTTCAACGCGGGTATGAAGATGGAGTTCGAGACCGTCGACAACCGCAACCTGCAGTACTCCTACGAGGACGGCGACAACTACGTCTTCATGGACATGACCACCTATGACCAGATCTACATCCCGAAGACCCTGGTCGGCGACCAGAGCAAGTACCTGCTCGAAGGCACCGACTGCATCGTCAGCTTCCATGACGGCACCCCGCTGAGCGTGGAGCTGCCGGCCTCCGTGGTGCTGACCATCACCCACACTGAGCCGGGCCTGCAGGGCAATCGTTCCAACGCCGGCACCAAGCCGGCCACCGTGGAGACCGGCGCCGAGATCCAGGTCCCGCTGTTCATTGGCGAGGGCGAGAAGGTCAAGGTCGATACCCGCGACGGCTCCTACCTGGGTCGCGAGAACAACTGACCTGAAGAAGGGACACCGAGAGCTTCATGGCACGTTCCACCGCCCGCAAGAGGGCCCTGAACACGTTGTACGAAGCGGACGAGAAGGGACAGGACATCCTGTCCCTTCTTGCTGAGCGCATCGCGTTGCCCGGCGCCCAGACCCCGCTGCCCGATTACTCCATCGAGATCGTGCGCGGCGTGGCCGACCACCGCCGCCAGATCGACCGCGTGCTCGACGAGCATTCCACCCGTTGGAAGGTCAAGCGCATGGGTGTTGTGGATCGCAACATCCTGCGCATCGCCGCCTGGGAGATCCTGTTCAACGACGATGTACCGGACAAGGTGGCCATCGACGAGGCTTTGGGCCTGGCCAAGACGCTGTGTGCCGACGACGCCCCGTCGTTCATCCACGGGCTGCTGAGTGCCGTGTGCGCCGACAAGTCGCAGATCGCGCCGCAGGAGGACGCCGCCGAGCGGATCGTGGCCGATTCGTCCGCCCAGAGTGACGGGCCCGAGGAGACGCCGTCCGACGCCGACACCGCCGAACAGTCCGGCGAGTCCGTAGAAAACGATTGATTTTTCAAGGATTCCGGCCGTCTGCGAGTCTCAGCCGGCCGGTATCCTAAGGGGTAGATTCGACCCAAGGATAAAGGGGGTTTTGGTGAACCAGACCGATTCCGGAGCCGTGATGTTCTCCAAGGATGATGCCGTTCTCGTGTTGGAGGACGGGCAGGTCTATGTGGGGGAGCCCTACGGCGCGCGTGGCTCCACCTGTGGCGAGATCGTCTTCGCCACCGGCATGACCGGCTATCAGGAGACGCTGACCGATCCGAGTTACGACCGTCAGATCGTGGTGCAGACGTTCCCGCACATCGGGGATACGGGTGTCAACGGCGAGGACCCGGAATCCTCCAAGATCTGGGTGGCCGGGTACGTGGTCCGCGAACCCAGTCCCAACGTCAGCAACTGGCGTGCCACCGGCAGTCTGGATGATGATCTGGTTGCCAACGGCATCGTCGGCATCTGCCGTATCGACACCCGCAAGCTTGTCCGCCATCTGCGTTCCGCAGGCGTGATGCGTGCGGGTGTTTTTTCAGGTGAGGCCCTGGTGGATGCCAATGGCCGTCTGCGCGCCATCGACGATCTGCTCGACCAGGTCAAGGCCACCCCGCAGATGCAGGGGCTGAGCCTGTACGACGAGGTCAGCACCAAGCAGACCTACACCATCGAACCGTGCGGCGAATACGAGGGCAAGGAGCCGCTGTTCACCGTCGCCGCCGTCGACCTGGGCATCAAGGCCATGACGCCGCACCGTATGGCCGAGCGTGGCTGCCGCGTGCACGTGGTGCCGTCCACCATCACCTTCGAACAGCTGCAGGCCCTGAACCCGGACGGCGTGTTCTTCTCGAACGGCCCCGGCGACCCGGAGCAGGCCGAGCCCGAGGTGGAGCTGCTGCGTCAGGTGCTGGACGCCGGATACCCGTTCTTCGGCATCTGCTTCGGCAACCAGCTGCTGGGCCGCGCGTTGGGGTTCGGCACGTACAAGCTCAAGTTCGGCCACCGCGGCATCAACCAGCCGGTCAAGGACATGACCACCGGCAAGATCGAGGTCACCGCGCACAACCACGGCTTCGCCGTCGACGCCCCGATCGGCGAGACGGTTCCGTCCCCGTACGGTGACGGCCGGTACGGCCGGGTGTTCGTCTCCCACATCGATCTGAACGATGACGTGGTCGAAGGCCTGCAGTGCGTCGACATCCCCGCGTTCTCCGTGCAATACCATCCCGAGGCCGCGGCCGGTCCGCATGACGCCTCGTATCTGTTCGATCGTTTCGTCGATCTCATGCGTTCGTCCAAGGAGGAAACCCGCAATGCCTAAACGCACCGACATCAAGTCCGTCATGGTCATCGGCTCCGGCCCGATCGTGATCGGCCAGGCCGCCGAGTTCGACTACTCGGGCACCCAGGCATGCCGTGTGCTGCGCGAGGAGGGCATCCGCGTCATCCTGGTCAACTCCAACCCGGCCACCATTATGACCGATCCCGAGATGGCCGACGCCACGTACATCGAGCCGATCGCCACGCCGATTCTCGAACAGATCATCGCCAAGGAACGCCCCGATGCGCTGCTGCCGACGCTGGGCGGCCAGACCGCGCTGAACGCCGCCATGGCGCTGGGTGAGGCCGGCGTGCTCAAGAAGTACAACGTCGAGCTGATTGGTGCCTCGCTGGAGGCCATCGACCGCGGCGAGGACCGCGAACTGTTCAAGAAGGTCGTGGAGGACGCCGGCGCCGAGTCGGCGCGTTCCGAGATAGCGCATTCGATGGAGGAGGTCGACCGCATCGCCGAGGAGATGGGCTTCCCGATCGTGGTGCGCCCGAGCTTCACGATGGGTGGTCTGGGCTCCGGCATCGCGCACGACGAGGAGGAGCTGCACCGCATCGCCGGCGCAGGCCTGCACTACTCGCCGACCGACGAGGTGCTGCTGGAGGAGGGCATCGAGGGCTGGAAGGAATTCGAGCTCGAGCTGATGCGCGACAAGAACGACAACGTGGTGGTCGTCTGCCCGATCGAGAACGTCGATCCGGTGGGCGTGCACACCGGCGATTCGATCACCGTGGCTCCGGTGTTCACGCTGACCGACCGCGAATACCAGAAGCTGCGCGACATCGGCATCGCCATCATCCGCGGCGTGGGCGTGGATACGGGCGGCTGCAACATCCAGTTCGCCGTGCACCCGGAGACCGGTCGCATCATCGTCATCGAGATGAACCCGCGCGTGAGCCGCTCGTCGGCGCTGGCCTCCAAGGCCACCGGCTTCCCGATCGCCAAGATCGCCACCAAGCTGGCCCTGGGCTACACGTTGGACGAGATCCGCAACGACATCACCCAGTCCACTCCGGCCAGCTTCGAGCCGACCATCGACTACGTGGTGACCAAGGTGCCGCGGTTCGCGTTCGAGAAGTTCCCGGGCGCCGATCCGAGCCTGACCACGTCGATGAAGTCCGTGGGCGAAGCGATGGCGCTGGCCGGCAACTTCCAGGAGTCCCTGGGCAAGGCCATGCGTTCGATCGACAAGCGTCATATGGGCTTCAGCTGGGATGGCGAGCGTCCGGACCAGGCTGAGGTGAACGAACTGCTCAAGGCCATGAAGACCCCGACCGAGGACCGCTACCTGCAGCTGCAGCGCGCCATCTGGGGCGGCGCCACCATCGAGCAGCTGTTCGAGGCCACCAAGATCGACCCGTGGTTCTTGAAGCAGTTCACGCTTATCAATGAGACCGCGCTTGAGGTGCGCGACGCCGAAACGCTGAGCTTCCGACTGCTTAAGAAGGCCAAGCAGGCCGGCCTGTCCGATCTGCAGATCGCGCATCTGCGGGGCCTGGGCGACGAGGGCGAGAACACGGTGCGCGAGCTGCGCTGGGCCTTCGGCCTGCGCCCGGTGTACAAGACTGTGGACACCTGCGCCGCCGAGTTCGACGCGGTCACGCCGTACTACTACTCGTGCTACGCCGACGAAACCGAACTGCGCCCGCGCGAGCGCGAGGCCGTCATCATCCTGGGCTCCGGCCCGAACCGCATCGGCCAGGGCATCGAGTTCGACTACACCTGCGTGCACGCGGTGCAGGAACTCGGCAAGGACTATGACACGATCATGGTCAACTGCAACCCGGAGACCGTCTCCACCGACTACGACATGTCGGATCGCCTGTACTTCGAGCCGCTGACCTTCGAGGACGTGCTGGAGATCTACGAGGCGGAGAAGAAGATGGGGCCGGTCAAGGGCGTCATCGTCCAGCTCGGCGGGCAGACGCCGCTGTCGCTGGCCGCCCGACTCAAGGCCGCCGGCGTGCCGATCCTCGGCACCACGCCCGAATCGATCGACCTGGCCGAGAACCGCGAACTGTTCGGCGAGGTGCTGAAGAAGGCCCGTATGAACGCCCCGCGGTACGGCACCGCGCTGAGCCTGGAGGAGGCGCAGGAGGCCGCCCGTTCGATCGGCTATCCGGTGCTGGTGCGCCCGAGCTATGTGCTCGGCGGCCGTGGCATGGAGATCGTCTACGACGATGCGCAGCTGGAGAAGTACGTGAACCGCGCGCTGGCCGAGGCACAGGCCGATACCGTGGTCTCCGGCCGTCTGCCCTCGCCGCTGCTCATCGACAAGTTCCTGCAGGACGCCATCGAGGTGGACGTCGACGCGTTGTTCGACGGCGAGGAGCTGTACATCGGCGGCATCATGGAGCATGTGGAGGAGGCCGGCGTCCATTCGGGCGACGCGGCCTGCACCCTGCCGCCGTCCACGCTGTCCGACGACCAGATCCGCCGTCTGCGCGAGGGCACCTACGCCATCGCCAAGGGTTGCGGCGTGCAGGGCCTGATCAACGTGCAGTACGCGTTCATGGCCAACACGCTGTATGTCATCGAGGCCAACCCGCGCGCCTCGCGCACCGTGCCGTTCGCCTCCAAGGCCACCGGTGTGGCCCTGGCCAAGGCCGCGGCCCGCATCATGGCCGGTGAGAGCATCGCCCAGCAGCGCGCCAACGGGCTGCTGCTGCCCGAGGGCGACGGCGGCGTCATGCATGTCGGCCAGCAGGTGGCGGTCAAGGAGTCGGTGCTGCCGTTCAAGCGCTTCCGCACCCCGGTGGGCAAGACCGTGGACATCCTGCTCGGCCCCGAGATGCGTTCCACCGGCGAGGTCATGGGCTTCGACCGCGACTTCCCGCACGCGTTCGCCAAGAGCCAGCTGGCCGCCTACGACGGTGGCCTGCCGACCAGCGGCAACGTGTTCATCTCGGTCAACGATTCCGACAAGCGCCAGCTGCCGTTGATGGCCGTGCGCCTGGTGGAGCTCGGCTTCACGCTGTGGGCCACCGAAGGCACTGCCTCGGTGCTGCGCCGGTACGGCATCGAATCGAAGATCGTGGACAAGATCACCGCTCGTGTGGACACCTCCGCCGACGCCCAGGTGGAGATCAAGCACGCCGAAGGCAGCGTGGGCAAGAACGTCGTCGAGCTCATCGAGGAGGGCAAGATCGACATGGTGCTCAACACGCCGAACTCGCGCGGATCGCGGTCGGATGGCTATTCGATTCGCGCCGCGGCGATTGCCGCCGACTTGCCGCAGTTCACCACCATGACCGAGTTCTCGGCCGTGCTGATGGCGATTGAGGCGGTGAAGCGCAACGACTATCAGATCATGAGCATCCAGGAGCATGCTCAGCAGTTGTTCGACTTGGAAAGGTCGTGATGACGATGGCCGAGACCGTCAGCAGTGAAGAGATTCAGATGCGCAGGTCCGATTTCGGTCTGCGATTGAAGAATTCCATGGACAAGTATGGTCCATTGTGTGTGGGCATCGACCCGCACCGGAAACTCCTCACTGACTGGGGGTACAACGTGGACGCCGACGGCGCCGAACTGTTCGCGATGCGCATGCTGCAGGCCGCGAACGGACGCGCCGCCGCGGTCAAGTTCCAGGTGCCGATGTTCGAACGGTACGGGTCCAAGGGATTCGCCGCGCTCGAACGTGTGCTGTATGCGGCTCGCCAGATGGAGATCATCACCATCGTGGACTGCCTGCACGGCGGCCTGCCCACCACGATCTCGGCCATCGCCGACGCCTATTTCAATCCGGGTGCGCCGATGCTCGCCGACGCCATCACCCTGCTGCCGTACTACGGCGCACGCTCGCTGCAGGGCGTGATCAACGACGCCCTGAACAACAGCCGCGGCGTGTTCGTGGCCTCGCTGACCTCGAACCAGGAGGGCGCGAGCATGCAGACCGCCATCCGCCAGAGCGGCGAGTACAAGGGCAAGACCGTGGCCTACGGCATCGCCAGCACCGCGCAGAAGTTCAACAAGGGCATCAACGGCATGGGCTCGGTCGGCCTGATCATCGGCGCCACCATCGGCCAGTGGATCGATGACAGCGGCGTGGATCCGGCGAAATTCACCGGCCCGATCCTGTCTCCCGGCTATGGCTGGCAGGGTGCCGAGGCCAAGGATCTGCGCACCGTGTTCAAGGGCACCAAGGGCAATGTGCTGGTCACCGTGTCCCGATTCATCGCGGCGCATGGTCCGGACATCGCCTCGCTGTCGCAGGCCACCGAGGCCATCGCGTTGGATGTGCGCCAGGCGCTGATGGAGGCCACGCAGGAAGAGGCCGACGAAACGGAGGATGACGCCGAGTGAACGACATGAACAACCTGTCTGAGGCGGGACCGCGCACTGGTCGCCTTATCGTGCTCACCGGCCCGGCCGGCGTGGGCAAGGGCACGGTGGAGGCCAAGCTGCGCGCCGATCATCCGGAGATCTGGCTGTCGGTGTCGGCCACCACCCGCGCCCCGCGTCCGGGCGAGGTGGACGGCGTGAACTACCATTTTGTCTCCGAAGGGGAATTCCTCGCCGAGGAACGGGCCGGCCGGTTCCTGGAGACCGCCGTGGTGCATGGCATGGCGCATTACGGTACGCCGCTGCAGCCGGTTCTGGATCATCTGACCGCCAATGTGCCCACGATTCTGGAGATTGATCTGCAGGGGGCCCGCCGTGTCAAGGAACGTGCCGCGGAGCTCGGCATGGAGGTCGTGACGGTGTTCCTGGCGCCGCCCAGCTTCGACGAACTGGTCCGCAGGCTGATCGGCCGTGGCACTGAGACGGAGGAGCAGCGCAATCGGCGACTGGAGACCGCGCGTGTGGAACTGGCCGCCGAATCCGAATTCGACGTCGTCATCGTCAACGACGACATCGACCGCGCCGCCGGCGAGCTATGGTCCGTCATCGCCCGCGAATACGGCTTGGAGTGAGCGTCGAATCCGCCCGGTTCCATCGGTTGCTGAGACATGACGCGAGCGGCGTTGTCCGGTACACAGATGGGGGCGTGGAGTGTTGCATTAAGGGCTGGGGGCAGACGGAGTGTCAATGACTCCGTCTGCCCCCAGCCCATCTGCTGCCAAACCGGGAACCCGTTGTGGTTCAGCGGGCGCCCGGTTTGAGCGCTCAGGCCAGGCCGCTGAGCTTGTTGATCAGCTCGGGATCGCGCGTGGCGCCCTTGTCGGCCGAACGGGCGAACGCGGCGTACGCCTTGAGCGCCTGCGAGACCTGACGGTCGCGGTGCGCCACGTACCCGTCGCCGGCCTCGATCTCGGCGCGGCGGGCGTCCAGTTCCTCGTCGCTCAGCTCCACGTTGATCGTGCGGGCGGGGATGTCGATGTCGATCATGTCGCCGTTCTTGACCAGCGCGATCGGACCCTTGTTCGCCGCCTCAGGGGCCACATGGCCGATCGACAGGCCGGAGGAGCCGCCGGAGTAGCGGCCGTCGGTGATCAACGCCACCTCCTTGCCGATGCCCTTGCCCTTGACGAACGAGGTCGGGTACAGCATCTCCTGCATGCCCGGGCCGCCCTTCGGGCCCTCGTAGCGGATGATCAGCGCCTGACCGGGCTTCAGCGTGTCATTGAGAATGACCTCGATGGCCTGCTCCTGGGATTCCACAACCAACGCCGGACCATGGAACTTCCAGATCTCCTTGGGCACGCCCGCGGTCTTGACCACGCAGCCGTCGGGCGCTAGGTTGCCGCGCAGCACGGCCAGGCCGCCCTCGGTCACGGCGGGGTGATCGATGTCATGGATCGCGCCGTTGACGCGGTCGGTGTCCAACGAGTCGAACAGCGTCTCGTGCGTGAACGGATCGGGCGACACGATATGGCCCGGGGCGGCATGGAACAGCCGCTTGGCCTCGTCGGTGCAGGTGGGCCGCATGATGTCCCAGGCGTCCAGCTTGGCCTCCAGCGAGGGATAGTCCACCGAATGCACGTCGCGGTGCAGCTTGCCGGCGCGGTCGAGCTCGCCGAGGATGCCGGTGATGCCGCCGGCGCGGTGCACGTCGGAGATCTCCCACTCGCCGGACGGGCTGGCCTTGCAGATGCACGGCACGGTGTGGCTGATGCGCTCGATGTCGTCCAGCGTGAAGTCCACGTCGGCGGACTGCGCGGCGGCCAGGATATGCAGCACGGTGTTGGTCGAGCCGCCCATGGCCACATCCATCGTCATCGCGTTCTCGAACGCATGCTTGGTGGCGATCGAGCGCGGCAGCACCGAGGCGTCGTCCTCATGGTAGTAGCGGTTGGCCAGATCCACGATCACGCGGCCGGCCTTCTCGAACAGCTGCTTGCGGTACGCGTGCGAGGCGAGCGTGGTGCCGTTGCCGGGCAGGGCCAGGCCCATCGCCTCGGTCAGGCAGTTCATCGAGTTCGCCGTGAACATGCCGGCGCAGGAGCCGCAGGTCGGGCACACGGTCCGTTCGTAGGCCAGCAGGTCCTCCTCGGAGACGTTGTCATCCGCCGTGGCGTACATAACGTCGATCAGGTCGGTGTTCTTCTTGACGGTGCCGTCGGGCAGCACGGTGGTGCCGGCCTCCATCGGGCCGCCGGAGACGAAGATCGTCGGGATGTTCAGGCGCAGGGCGGCCATCAGCATGCCCGGGGTCACCTTGTCGCAGTTCGAGATGCACACCAGCGCGTCCGCGCAATGGGCGTTCACCGTGTACTCGATCGAATCGGCGATGATGTCGCGGCTCGGCAGCGAATACAGCATGCCGGTATGGCCCATGGCGATGCCGTCGTCGATGGCGATGGCGTTGAACTCGCGCGGGATGCCGCCGGCGGCCTTGACGGCCTCGGAGACGATGCGGCCCACTTGCTGCAGATGCACGTGGCCGGGCACGAATTCGGTGAACGAGTTGGCGATGGCGACGATCGGCTTGCCGAAATCCTTGGCGTCGACGCCGGCGGCGCGGTACAGCGCGCGCGCACCCGCGAAGGTGCGGTCCTTCATGAGTTTTTCAGAACGCATTTCCATACCGACCATTCAAGTCGAGAACGGCCCGCCGCGGCCCGCCGCTGGTCACATCGTGGAACATGGCGGGATATCGGGGCTGTGGGGTATACTTGCACGGTTGGAATACGTATTCTCAAGCATGGGAGAACATCATATGGCTTTCGGTACCGATCCCACCCCGCAGGGTCTGGCGGATCCGCCCATCGACGATCTGATGGAGCATGCTGACTCCAAGTACGCGCTCGCCATCTTCGCGGCCAAGCGCGCCCGTCAGATCAACTCGTACTTCACCCAGCTCAACGAGGGCCTGCTGCAGAACGTCGGCCCGCTGGTCGAATACCAGAACCAGGAGAAGCCGCTGTCCATCGCGTTCCGTGAGATCGACAGCGGTCTGCTCGAGGAGACGCTCGGCGAGGACGACCTGAGCGAAGGCAACTGAGCCGGTACATCGTCGGCGGGCGTGTCCGAGGCTTGATGCCGAAACGCTCGCGGCCATGAGCGCGTCCCGACCGGGAACCGTGCAGCACACGGGGCCGGCCGGGACGTTGCGTATGAGGCGGATAGTCGGTGGCGGGCCCTCTCGGAGTTGGGCCGAGGAGGGCTTGCCACCGACTGCCAGAAGGAGCTTACGGATGAATGAACCACGGCTGATCACGGCGGAATCGGTGACCGAGGGCCACCCCGACAAGATCTGCGACCAGATCTCGGACGCGATCCTGGACGACATGCTGCGCCAGGACCCGCACTCCCACGTGGCCGTGGAGACCTCGGCCACCACCGGACAGTTCTTCGTATTCGGCGAGGTCACCAGCGAGGGCTACAGCGACATCCAGAGCATCGTGCGCTCCACGGTGCGCGGCATCGGGTACACCAGCTCCCGGATCGGTCTGGACGCCGACTCCTGCGGCGTGCTGGTGTCGCTGACCGAACAGAGCGCGGAGATCAACCAGGGTGTGGAACGGCTGAATCGCGAACGGGAGTCGACCGCCAGCCGCGAGGAGCGCTACGAGGCGCAAGGCGCCGGCGACCAGGGCGTGATGTTCGGCTACGCCTGCGACGAGACCGACGCGCTGATGCCGCTGCCGATCCACCTGGCCCACCGGCTGTCGTACCGGCTGGCCCAGGTGCGCAAACAGGGCATCGTGCCCCATCTGCGTCCGGACGGCAAGACGCAGGTGACCATCGAGTACGACGAACATGACCGTCCGGTGCGCGTGGACACCGTGCTGGTCTCCACGCAGCACGACCCCGAGGTCACCCGCGAATGGCTGGCCGACCAGCTGACCGCGCATGTGATCCGCCCGGTGCTGGACGAGGTGTGCGGCGGCACGGTGGCGCATGACGATTACCGCCTGCTGGTGAACCCCACCGGCTCGTTCGTGCTGGGCGGGCCGGCCGCCGACGCGGGATTGACCGGCCGCAAGATTATCGTGGACACGTACGGCGGCGCCGCGCACCACGGCGGCGGCGCGTTCTCCGGCAAGGACCCGAGCAAGGTGGACCGTTCCGCCGCCTACGCGGCACGCTGGGTGGCCAAGAACATCGTGGCCGCCGGTCTGGCGCACAAGGTGGAGGTGCAGGTGGCCTACGCCATCGGCGTGGCCGACCCGGTGAGCATCAACGTGGACACGTACGGCACCGAGATCGGCGTGAACCGCGAGCAGATCCAGCATGCGGTGCGCGAGGTGTTCGACCTGCGCCCGGCCGCCATCATCGACGAACTGGACCTGCTGCGGCCGATCTATGCGAAAACCGCCGCCTACGGCCATTTCGGCCGTGAGGACGCCGACTTCACCTGGGAGCGCGTGAACCGGGTCGAGGCGCTGCGGGCCGCCATCCGGTAAGTCATGAGTCGCATCCGCATGGTTGCTGCATTACTCTGGAGTGCATGAGTACACCGGACGCCGAACAGCTGGCGCTTGACGGCCTGGCGCCGCGCAAGCGCCGCAAGCGCGCGCCTGCGGAACGGACCGCCGCGTCGGAGCATCCGATCGCCCGGGTGGTGCTCGATGTGCAGGCCACCCATCTGGGCCAGACCTTCGACTACCTGATCGACGAACGGCAGTCGGAATCGGTCCGCCCCGGCGTTCTGGTCCGTGTCAGGTTCGGCGGCCGGCGCGTCAACGGCGTGGTCTGGGAACGGGCCGACCACAGTGATACGCCGTCCTCGTCGCTGCGCTATCTGGAACGCGTGCTCGGCCCCCAGGTGGTGGTGCCCGCTTCGATGCGCGAGGACATCACCCGGATCGCGGACGCCTATGGGGGGACCCGCGCCAACATCCTGCGGCTGGCGGTGCCGCCGCGCGTGGCCCGTGTGGAGCAGGAACAGCAGATGGTGGCGCCGTTCACCCGCCGCGGTGCCGCCGCCGAGGCGCTGCGGCGGATGCCGGATGAATACCGGCGGGTATTGGCGTCCTCCTATGACGGGTTGCAGGGACTCGACGATGCGCTGCACGGCGGTCGGTTCCGTGCATTCGCCGTTGATCCGCTGCCCGGGGTGGGGGAATGGTGCCGTCTGGCCGGCTGGATGGCGCTGACCGCGATGTCGGCGGGCAAGGCCGTGGTCATCGTGCTGCCCACGATGCGCGAGGTGAACGATCTATCCCGCGAGCTGACCGGCTTGGGGCTGCGGATGTTCGAGCGGACCGGTGCCGCGAACGGCGGGTACGACGGCGACGTGGCCGTGCTGAACGCCTCGCTGGCACCGGCGGAACGGTATCGGGCGTACCTTGCGGTGGCGTCGGGCACGGTCCGCTGCGTGATCGGCACGCGGGCGGCGATGTATGCGCCGGTCGAGGGTCCGGCGCTGTTCCTGATCCTGGAGGATATCGATTACCAGTACGCCGACGGGATGATGCCGTACGCCCACGCCCGCGGCGTGCTGCGGCTGCGCGCCCGCAGCCATGACGGCGTGTTCGTGGCGATGGCGCAGGCGCGCAGCCCGATCAGCCAATGGGAATGCGGCGCGAACCATGTGGCGCAGACTCCGGTGAGCGGGTTCAGCACATCCATCAGACCGTTGCCGTCGGTGATCAAGGAGCGGCTGCCGTGGGTGCGCTGGCTCAACCGCGAGGAGCTGGGGCGGCTGGGGGATACGACGCTGGGCGCCCGCGTGCCGCATACCGCCGTTACGATCCTGTCCAAGGCGTTGGAAAGCGGGCCGGTGCTCCTGTCGGTGCCCCATGACGGCATCGACGAGACGCTGAGCTGCGCCGCCTGCCATCGCCGCGCCCGCTGCCCCCGCTGCACGGGGCCGTTGGCCGGATTGCGGCAGGGCACGCCCCGTTGCCTGTGGTGCGGTGCGGCGGCGGTGCAGTGGCGGTGCCCGGGATGCGGCGGCGAACGGATGCGCATGGTGCGCGTCGGCGCCGCCGGCACGGCGCAGGAATTGCGCGGGCTGTTCCGTCATGTGCCGATCGTGGTGTCCAGCCCCAGCCAGCCGCGCGGCATCGTGGAGGACGTGGCCTGCGCCCCGATGATCGTGATCGCCTCGTTGGGCGCCGAGCCGCGGGTCCGCGGGGATGGCACCGGCAATACGGAATACCGCGCCGTGGCGATTCTGGACGCCTGGACCAGCCTGTACGGCACCGGGGTGGACGCCCGTGAGGACACGTTGACGGCGTGGATGCGCGTGGTATCGATGTGCGCGCCGCGCTCCCGGGGCGGGCAGGCGTTGTTGCTGGGGGAGACGGACCCGGTGATCGCCCGGTCGCTGGCATTGTGGGACGGCCGGGTCCTGGCGGCGCAGGAGCTCGCCGAACGCGCGGAGACCGGGTTGCCGCCCGTCGTCGGCGCCGCATGCGTGTGGGGACGACGCGATGTGGTGCGTGCGGCCTTGGAGCATATCGGCGCGTTCACCGGCGACCTCGCCGTCATCGATACCGGTCAGGGGGGTGTGCCGGCGGTATGGGGGCCCGTGCCGATCGCACAGCCGCGCACGATCGACGCCCGCGAGCTTGAGGCCACGCAGGACCGGGTCAAGGCGGTGGTGCGGGTGCCGTTGTCCGAACGCGCCGAACTGGCGAGACGGCTGCGTGCGGAGGTCGCACGGCATGTGGCCGCACGCGAGCCGGGGGAGCTGCGGTTCCAACTCGACCCCAAGGATCTGATCTGACGGGAGCCGTCTCGGCTAGACTGGGGATGGATACCGCCGTGCGGCCTCAGCCGGACGACGACGCAGACCGATGGCAAGGAGGACGCCGTGAAGGGATGGCCGGGCGAGCCGGAGATGGATTACGACGTGATGGTGGCCGACGATGCGGCGGCCGCGGCCGCGGGCAGGCCGATCGAGAACGTGATCTTCGATTTCGGCAATGTGCTGATCTATTGGGATCCGGCCGCCGTGCTGGTGCCCCGGTACAGCGAACGGACCGTGGAGCAATTCCTCGACAACGACATCTCGGGATTCTATGACGCCAACGACATGATGGACGGCGGCGTCTCTCACGAGGAGGCCATCGCGTGGATGCGTCGCACGCATGGGGACGAATGGGCCGACATCCTGGAATACTACGTGGCGAACTTCCGCGATTCGCTGGTCGGTGTCGTGCCCGGCGCGCGTGTGCTGGTCAACGATCTGAAGGCCGCGGGCGTCGGCGTGTGGGGGCTGTCGAACTGGGAGAGGGAGCTCTACCCGATCGCCGAGGAATGCTGCCCGATCCTGCAGCAGCTGGACGGCAAGGTGGTCTCCGGATACGTGAGGCTGCGCAAGCCGCACCGCGACATCTACGAGTATGCGCTGCGCGAGTTCGGCATCGACCCGTCAACCGCCGTGTTCATCGACGACAAGGCCATGAACATCGTCGGGGCGAACGCCGCGGGCATCCGCGGCATCCGGTTCAGCGACCCGCGCCGGCTGCGCGAACTGCTGATCGAGGCGGGCGTCAATATCCCCGCGGTGGCCTAGTGACCGAAGGCTTCGGCGGCACGTCCTGATGGCGTGCAGCGGCAGCGAAGTGGAGCATGATTAAGGAGTCGATGATGGTGAAGGTGCTGTTCGCCGGCACCCCCGATGTGGCGGTGCCCGCCTTGCGGGCGTTGGCCGGGGATGCCGAGCATTTCGAGGTGGTGGCCGTGCTGACGCGTCCGGACGCGCCGACCGGGCGCGGCCGCAGGCTGATGCCCAGCCCGGTCAAACAGGCGGCCATGGAACTGGGCCTGCCGGTTATCGAATCCGATCCGGGCGAGGAGACCTTCATCGCCGAACTGGCCGCCACCGGCGCCGAAGCCGCCGCGGTGGTGGCGTACGGCAGACTGCTCAAACAGGATGTGCTCGACGCGCTGCCGATGGGCTGGTACAACCTGCATTTCTCATTGCTGCCGCAGTGGCGTGGCGCCGCACCGGTGCAGCGCGCCATCTGGGCGGGTGACGACGTGACCGGCGCCACGGTGTTCCGCATCACCCGCGGCATGGACGCCGGCCCGATCCTGGCCCAATCCACGGTCTCGATCGGCGCCCACGAGACCTCGGGCGAGCTGCTGGCCCGTCTGGCCGAGGACGGCTCGCATCTGCTGGCCTCCGCGCTGCTGGGCATGGCGGAGGGCCGGATCGTGCCGGTCGAACAGCCGCAGGGCGCCTATGAGAAGGCCGAGAAGATCACCGTGGAGGACGCCCGCATCCGTTTCGACGTGCCGGTGTTCGCCGTGGACCGGCAGATCCGCGCCTGCACGCCCAACCCGGGCGCCTGGTGCGAACTGCATGCGCAGGGCGGCGACGAGCCGGTCGTCCTGCATGTGCTGTCCGCCCGCCCGGCCGATATGACGCATCCCGCCGTGCCGACGGATTTCAAGCCGGGCATGCTGCGCGTCGGCAAGAAGAACGTCTGGGTCGGCACCGCCAGCGACCCGCTGGAACTGACCGAGGTCAAGGCGCAGGGCAAGAAGGCGATGCGCGCCGCCGACTGGGCGCGCGGCGCCCGTCTGGGCGAGGCCGCATACTGCGACTGAGGGAACCCGGCCGTCCGTCACCGGCATTGTGCAGCGGTGGCGGACGGTGTCGCGGTTCAGCGCAGCAGCTCCAGCACGCGCGTCAGGTCGCGTTCGTCGATGGCATGGGGCGCCGCGGCCCGTACGGCCGGTTTGGCGCAGAACGCCACGCCGAGCCCGGCCGTCAGGATCATCGGGATGTCGTTCGCGCCGTCGCCCAGGGCCACGGTCTGGCTCATCGGCACGCCGTCGGCCTGCGCCCAGGTGACCAGCGACTGCCGCTTGAGATCGCGGGTCACGATCGGACCGACGATCCGACCGGTCAGCACGCCGTCGACGACCTCCAGACGGTTCGCCAACGCATGGTCGATGCCGGCGTCGGCCACCAGATCATCCACCACCTCATGGAAGCCGCCGGAGACCACGCCGACCGTCCATCCGTGGCCGTGCAATGCGTCAATCAGTTCCAATGCGCCGGTGGTGAAATGAACGGCGGCGCGTGTCCTGGCGAACGCGGATGCCGGCAGGCCCTGCAGCAACGCCACACGGGCGCGCAGCGCCTCGGCGAAATCCAGTTCCCCCGCCATGGCTCGGGCCGTGATTCGCGCCACGCGGTCGCCCACTCCCGCGGCCTCGCCCAACAGGTCGATGACCTCCTCGTCGATCAGCGTGGAGTCCACGTCCATGACCAGCAATCCGGGCCGCGTCAGCGTCGGCTTGTCAAGGGGCTGCAAAGTTTCTTCGGGCATACCGTTGATTTTCGGTAATCGCTGGGACAATATGGAACAATGTCAGGTATGGGTTTTTCTGTTCTACTATCCGCAGCCGCCCCGTTGTGCGAGACCAACGAGGGGGGCATCATCGGATCCATTACGGATTGGCTGGTGTCGATCATGGATGCGGTCGGCGGCATCGGCGTATCGCTGGCCATCGCACTGGAATCGATCTTCCCCCCGATCCCCAGCGAGGTCATCCTGCCCCTGGCCGGCTTCACGGCGGCGCGCGGCAGCTTCGGCGTGATCGAGGCGATCATCTGGGCCACCGTGGGCTCCCTGCTCGGCGCGTGGGCCCTGTACGGCATCGCCCGATGGATCGGATTGGAACGCATCCAGCGCATCGTCGACCGAATCCCCGGCGTCGATCGTGAGGACGTGGCCAAGGCCGACCGGTGGTTCACCCGATACGGCCACTGGTCGGTGCTGATCGGGCGCGTGATCCCGGTGGTCCGCTCGCTGATCTCGATACCGGCAGGCTTCAACAAGATGAACTTCCTGACGTTCAGCGGCTGGACCCTGCTGGGCTCGGCCGTCTGGAACACCATCCTGATCTGCGCCGGCTATCTGCTCGGCGACCAATGGTGCTCCATCCTCGGCGTGCTTGACGCCTTCGAGAACATCGTCATCGCCATCGCCGTCGTGGCCGTCATCCTGCTGCTCATCCGCTGGGTCCGCAACCTGATGAAGGGCAAACGGAACGGAGGCGAACAGTCCGAATGACGCAGGATGCGCAGCCGCCCCAGGATCTGGCGGCCCTGAACGACCGGCTCATGGCTCGCAACCATGCGTTGGCCGAAGCGTTGAGCCGTGCGGGCAAGGAGCTGGCGAAGGCCAAGGCGCAGATCAGTCAGATCACCCGGCCGCCGCTGACCTTCGCCACCATGGTGCGCGTGGACGGCAGCCATATCGACGAGGAGGGCGTACGTCACGCCAGCGCGGAGGTCATCGCCGGAACGCGCCGCATGATCGTGCCCATCGCCGCGTCGCTGAACCCCGCCGGACTCGAACCGGGCCGGACCGTGCTGCTCAACGAGAACATGGTGCTCGTCGACCAGCGTGACGTGGACGGCGTCGGAACGGTACGGCGCGTGGCGCAGGTCCTGGACGACGGTCGCCTGATCGTCGAGGACAACGCCGGCAATCCCACAGTGGTCCGCCGTGCGACGGCGCTCGCCGGCGTGAGCCTGGGCCCCTCGGACCGGGTGACGGTGGATTCCTCCGGCCGGCTGGCGCTGGAACTGCTACCCGGCGAGGACGACGCCGACCTGGTGCTGGAGGAGACCCCCGACGTCACGTTCGCGGACATCGGCGGCCTCGACGAGCAGATCGAACGCATCCGTGACGCCGTGCAGCTGCCGTTCCTGCACCGCGAACTGTTCGAACGCTACAATCTGAACCCGCCCAAGGGCGTGCTGCTGTACGGTCCTCCAGGCAACGGCAAGACGCTGATCGCCAAGGCGGTGGCCCACATGCTGGCCGAAGGCACCGAATCCGGCGGCGTGTTCCTGTCGGTCAAAGGCCCCGAGCTGCTCAACAAATTCGTCGGCGAATCCGAGCGTCTGATTCGCCTGATCTTCGCGCGCGCCCGCGAACGCGCCGCCTCGGGGCGCCCCGTCATCGTGTTCATCGACGAGATGGATTCGCTGCTGCGCACCCGAGGCTCCGGCGTCTCCAGCGACGTGGAGACCACCATCGTGCCGCAGTTCCTCGCCGAACTCGACGGTGTGGAACAGCTGGACAACGTCATGGTCATCGGTGCCTCGAACCGTGTGGACATGATCGACCCCGCCGTGCTGCGCCCGGGCCGTCTGGACGTGAAGATCCGCGTGGACCGGCCCGGACCACGCCAGGCGGACGACATCATCCGCCACTACCTGACCGACGACCTGCCGCTGGAGCACGGCGTGGACGCGCATGCCCTGGCCCGTGTGCTGGTGGGCGACATCTACGCGCAGGACGAGCACCGGCATGTGTGCGACGTGTGCGACGAGCACGGCCAATGGCGTGCCATCCACATGTCCGACGTGGTCTCCGGCGCCATGCTGAAGAACATCGTGGACCGCGCCAAAACCCGTGCGGTCAAGGCCTCGATCGAAACCGGCGCGGCCGCCGCGCTGAGCGTGGACATGCTGGCCATGGCCGCGCAGGAGGAGTTCCGGGAGAGCGTGGACGCCATCCTGGACGCGGACCCGGTGCAATGGTCGCGGATCGCCGGATTCGAATCCGGCAGCGTGACCCGCATCCGTCCGGCCGGCGACGCACGGACCGCGTAGGAAAGGCAGTCGATATGAGTGTACGTCGTGTGATGGGCACGGAAACCGAGTACGCCGTCTCCCAACGCGGCGTGGACCGGTACAATCCGGTGCGTCTGTCCTTCGACGTGGTGGCGGCCGCGGCCGACCCCCGCACCTCGCATATCCGATGGGACTACCGGGGCGAGGATCCGGTCAACGACGCGCGCGGCCACCGTCTGCCGCGTGCCGCCGCGCACCCGGATATGCTGACCGACGAGCCGCAGCTGCACATCGTCAACGTGATCGAGCCCAACGGCGGGCGCGTCTACGTCGACCACGCCCACCCCGAATACTCGTCGCCCGAGACCACGGACCCGTTCGACGCGGTGCGCTACGACCACGCCGGCGATCTGATCATGGCCGCGGCGGCGCGCCGCGCCAGCGCGCACACCGGCACCGTCATCGAGCTGCACCGCAACAACGTGGACGGCAAGGGCGCCAGTTGGGGCACGCATGAGAACTATATGATGGACCGCGCGGTGCCGTTCGACCGGGTCACGGCGCTGATGACCGCCCACCTGGTCAGCCGCCAGATCTACGCCGGCTCTGGGCGCGTGGGCCTGGGCGAGCACAGCGGGGAGGCGGGCTTCCAGCTCAGCCAGCGCGCCGATTACATCCATATGCGCGTGGGACTGCAGACCACCTTCGACCGTCCGATCATCAACACCCGTGACGAATCGCACAGCACGGCGCGATACCGCCGCCTGCACGTCATCGTCGGCGACGCGAACCGGATGGACGTGCCGCAGCTGCTCAAGCTCGGCACGACCTCCATGCTGCTGTGGTTGGTCGAACATGTGCAGGAGGCCGGCATCGACTTCGATGCGCTGATGGGCGGACTGGCGCTGGCCGATCCGGTCGGGGCGCTGCACACGGTCTCCCGCGACCTGACATGCGCCGCCCCGTTGGCGCTGGAATCGGGGGCGACGACCGACGCATGGAATATGCAGGTGCGGCTGCGCGGCGCGGTGTACGCGCTCGCCGCCACGGTGTACGGCACCGACAACCGTGGGGAGCCGTTGTGGCCGGACGAATCGACGGCGCGGGTCATGGCGATGTGGGGGCAGGCCCTGGCCGACGTGGCCGCCGTGCGCCACGCCGATGACGACGCCCGCCTGACGATGCGCGACGAGGCGTCGCGGTTGGAATGGCTGCTCAAATGGCAGCTGATGGAACGCTACCGCCGTAAGCGGCATACGGGCGGCGCCCCGGCGGGTGCGGCGGCCGCGCGCTCCGGCATGGCGGGCGCGGCCGCCGGTTGGGACGATCCGCGGCTGGCGGCGCTGGACCTGGCCTGGGCGGCGCTGGACCCCGGCACATCGCTGACGGAACGACTGTCGGCATCCATGGCGCATCTGGACGGACGGGAACAGGTGGCGCGGGCGGCGGACGAACCGCCCGCCGACACCCGTGCATGGCTGCGCGCCGCGCTGGTGCGGCGCTACCCCGAACAGACGGTGGCCGCATCGTGGTCCCGGCTGACGGTCCGCGATGCGAGCCTGCCCTCGGGATTGCGTACACTGGATTGTGCGGACCCGTTGGCGCATACCCGTGATCGATGCGAACAGGCCGTGGAGGAATCGTGTGATGCGGCCGGACTGTTCGGCGCGTTGTGTGCGGATACCGGGAATACCCGGTAGAATCGCCCCACTGGAAGTAACGAATGAGAAACCGCCGGAATCAGGAACACGGCGCAGGATGAAACGAGATGACGATGGAACTGCAGGAAATGACGTTGGCCGTGGCCCGCATCGCGGTGGACGCGGGCAAGCATGTGCTGAGCGAACAGACCACGCCCCGGAAGCTGAACCGGTTGAAGGTGCCGAAGGAATCCACCCAGTTCGACCTGGACATCAACTACAAGCTGATGGATTTCCTCGGCCAGAGGCTGACGCAGCTCGAACCGTTCAACGGCCTGTGGAACGACCGTCCGGAGGAGTGCCGCCCCGGTGAACGCTACTGGTGCCCCGGCAATATCGACGGCGCCGTGAACTTCATCCGCAATATGCCGGAATGGTCGATCACCATCTCGCTGTTCGAGGTCAACGAGTACGGTTCCGCCCAGCCGATCCTCGGCGTGGTCCATGCCCCGGCGCTGGACATGACGTATATGGCCGTGCGCGGCATGGGCGCGATCCGTGTGCGCAAGACGCCGATCGGGGACAAGCGTGAGAAGATCATCCCCTCGACCACCCCCTCGCTGGACGGGTCGGTGGTCAGCTTCGGCATGTCGTACGTGCAGGAGGAATCGATGCGCGCCCTGCAGGTGGTGTCGGCGATCGCGGGCCGGCCGACCGACATCAAGCGCGTGGGGCCGGTGTCGCTGGACCTGTGCAAGGTGGCCGACGGCACCTATGACGCCTATTTCGAGCCGCATCTGCACACCTGGGATGTGCCGGCCGTGTCGGCGGGCGCCGTGGTGGTGTGGGAGTCGCAGGCCAAACTGCGCCAGTGGAACGGCACCGACATCCATTGGCGCAGCGATAATGACGTGGTCGCCTCGAACGGCATCATCATCAACGAATTGCGACCGTACCTGATCGAGAACTGAGCAGTCGCCTGAATCGTGCGCCGGTGGGTCCGGCGCGGGCACGGACGCGGAAAGGGGTACAAATGCCGCAGGAATTCGCACAGCAGCAGGAGCAGGCGGCCCAGCAGCCGCAGGAGCAGGCGGTCGCCGTCGACACGTCGCAGACGGACGGGACCGTGGACGCCTTGGATGCGGTGCTGGACGACATCGAGAGCGTGCTGGAGCAGAACGCGCAGGAATACGTGAACAGCTTCGTGCAAAAAGGCGGCGAGTGATGCCCCAGCTGCGCGACAGCGGCAATCATCCGATATCGGACACCTCGGGGACGGCGCCGACCCGGAGCGCGGAGGAGTCGGGCATCGCGCCCGGCCGTCCGGACCGGTTCGACCGGATCTTCGGCATCGAAACCGAATACGGCGTCAGCGTGACCGGAGACGATGCCCCCGACGACGCGGGCCTGGTGGCCATGGAGATGTTCGCGCCGGTGGTGTCCCGCACACGGTCCACCAACACCTATCTGGGCAACGGGTCCCGGCTGTATCTGGACGTCGGCTCGCACCCCGAGTACGCCACGGCCGAAGCCCGTGACCCCATGGACGCGCTGGCGCAGGACCTGGCCGGGGAGAGGGTGATGCGCCGGCTGGCGCTACGTGCCCAGGAACGTCTCCGTGAGCGGCATGGGACCGACCTGCATGTGCATCTGTACAAGAACAACGCCGATTCCGCCGGGCATTCCTTCGGCTGCCACGAGAACTATCTGGTGCGCCGGTATGTGCCGCTGACGATGATCGAACAGCAGCTGCTGCCGTTCCTGATCACCCGCCAGATCTTCACCGGTGCGGGACGGATGACATCCGAGGGATTCCAGATCACGCAGCGTGCGGACTTCCTCGACGAGGGGGTCTCGTCGGCCACGACGCGTGCCCGTCCGATGGTCAACACGCGTGACGAGCCGCATGCCGATCCGGATGCCTACCGCCGTCTGCATGTGATCATCGGGGATTCGAACCGCTCCCAGTTCGCCACCTGGATGAAGCTGGCCACCACGCATCTGGTGCTGTGCGTGATGGAATCGGCGCTCCGGCATGGCAGGCCCACCGGATTCGAATCCTGCGCGATGGCGGATCCGAACGCCGCCAACCGCGCCGTCAGCCGTGACCTGAGCTGCCGCGGCGCACGGCTCCAACTGGCGGATCCCGCGGCATTCCGCCGCGACGCCGCGCGTGCGGACGGGGGAGCGGATTACGGCATGAGCGCGCTGGCCCTGCAATACCGGTATTGCACGGTGGTGGAACGCTGGCTGGAGACGCATGGCGATGCCGCGGACCGTTCGCTGGGACGCACCCGTGCCCGTATGGTGGTCAGGCAGTGGCGGGGGATCCTCGACGCCGTGGCGGCCGGGGCGTTCGACGCATTGGCCGACCGGGTGGATTGGGTGGCCAAGCGCCGTCTGCTGGAGGCGTTGACCTCGCGGCGTCCGGATGTATCGCAGGCCCGTCTGGCCCAGATCGATCTGGACTATCACGACATCGCCAACGGCGGGACATACGATGCTTTGGTGTCCCATGGGGCGATGCGGACGTTGCTGGATGACGACGCCGTCCAGCAGGCGGTGATGGAACCGCCGGCGGGTACGCGTGCCGCGTTGCGCGGACGGTTCGTGCATGCGGCGCAGGCCGCGGGGGCGCATTACGCCTGCGATTGGACCAGACTGACGCTGACCGCTCCGGTGCGGAGGGAATCGGTGCTGCTCGACCCCTTCGACGATTCGCCGACGGCTGATTTCCGGTCCCTGATGGAGGCGTTGCAATAGGAGGCGTTGCAATAGGTCGATAACACGCATGTGGGCCCCGACCGTCAATGGTCGGGGCCCACATGGCACCAGTGTTTTCGAAAAGGACGATTACTTGGTGACGGCCTTCTTCAGCAGCGAGCCGGCGGAGATGCGCACGCCATAGGAGGCGGGGATCTTGATGGTCTCGCCGGTGCGCGGGTTACGGCCGGTGCGCTCGGCGCGCTTGACGCGCTCGGCGGAGAACAGGCCGGTGAGCTTCAGGCCTTCGCCGGACTCCATGGCCTCGACGAACACATCCTGGAAAGCGTTGACAGCAGCCTCAGCCTGAGCCTTGGTCAGGTTCGACTTCTGGGCGATCTTCGACACGAGATCAGACTTGTTGTATGCCATACAGCATCCTTCTTGGGTCAGGGGATGCCGATACTGATACGGCATCCAACGTTCATCACCGATGATAGCGCAGAAAACTGGCGGGAACCGCATCTTTTAGGGGTTTTCGCCATACTTTGCACAAAAAGGGACACAATTTCAGATCAGATTGTGCCGATCCAACCACTTCATGGCCAGGGCGCCCATCGGGATGCGCAGCCAGTAGAACGCCACGCGGTAGACCAGCGTGGCCGACAGGGCCACGGCGGGCGGCACCCCGACCGAGGTGAACGCGAACGTCAGCGCGGCCTCCACCGCGCCCAGACCGCCCGGCGTGGGCACCGCGGAGCCCAGGGCGTTGGCGAGCAGGAACACGAACGTGGTCTCCACCGGGTTGGTGGCATGGCCGAACGCGAGCAGAGCCGCCCAGAACCCCAATCCGGTGGCGATGTTCAGCACCAGCGCACCGGCCAGTCCGATCGCCAGCTGCTTGGGCTGCGTCAGCACGTTGACCAGCTGCCGCGCGTATGACCTGACGATCGGCAGATAGCGTTCGGCCAGCAGACGCCGGACCGGGGGAATGGCCATGGCCGCCGACGCCAGCAGGGCCACCGTGGCGATCGCGATGATCAGCGTATTCGTCGGAATCATGCCCGAGAGCATGTTGCGTCCGGTGAAGATGCCGATCAGCAGCACCATCGCTATGGTGGTGCCGCCCTGAATCGCCCAGACCGCGCTCATGATGGCCGTGGCCGCCGTATTGCGGTACCCGCTTTTCCTCAGGAACTGCAGGTTCACGAACGCGGGGCCCACGCCGGCGGGCATGGAGACCGCGGTGAAGCCGGAGGCCGCCTGCGAGCAGAACAGGCCGAGGACATCGCGCCGCTCGGGATCCATGAACGCCCCCAGCGTGACCGCCGAACCCGCCCAGGCGATCAGCCCGAACGCCACGCACAGCACCGCCATCACCGGGTTCGCGTTCGACACCGCATCGATGACCTCATCCGGGCGCAACTGGGTGAAGATCACCGACACGGCGATGATCAGCAGCACGATGGTGACGAACGACCGGATGTTGAACCTGGAGATCGTCACCGGTTCCATCGCCTCGGACACCTCCTGCGGGGCCAGGGCCCGCAGCGCGTCCCTCAGCGCGTCCAGCAGCTGCTTGTTCCACGGGTTCAGGGCTCGCGTGGCCGCCGGTATGGCCGCCTTCTGCACGAACGGCAGCAGGGAGACCATCGTCTCGTCGCCCCATACCCGTCTGCCGGCCGACACCGTGCGATCCACGCCGATCAGCGCCGCCAGCAGCGCCAGCAGCTGCACCTTGTCGATGTCCATATTCGCGTTGGTGCTGGTGCAGTCGCCGTTATGCCATCCGGCGATGATCGGCGTGCCGATCGGCAGCCGGCCCAGCGTATCCGGTGTGATGCGGTGATGGGAGAATCCCCGCCGGTGCGCCACGTCGAGATAGCGCATCAGCGCGATCGCATCGTCGTCGCTCAACGTGTTGAGATTGCAGGGCAGGGCGGTGGAATCGGCGTCCAGCACCAGCAGGGACGATTCGCCGCTGTCCACGATGCCGTACGGCCGCGGCGCGGACAGCCCGATGTTGTTCAGACCGAGCAGCATCGTCAGATGATGATGGACGGCATCGGACGCGGACCGGTCGCGGCGCATGGTGACGCCGGTCAGCCGCAGCCACTCCCACAACTGGTTGAGATACCCGGCGTTATGCGACTGCCCGTCGATGACGGAAACGGTGAAGCGCCGGCCGCGCCCGTCGAGCATGTCATAGATGCGCGAGTTCTCCGACAGGTCGTCATCCAGCGTGGTCCGGAGCACTCCCGATTCGGCGTGCGCCTCGGGACGGCGCACCAGCGAGGCCACGTCCAGACCGATGCTCCGCAGCGCCTCCACGATCCGCTGCCCCCAGACACCCTGGTTGCGCGTGCCTATGGCGAAACGGAACACCATGCCGACGATCCGTCCCACGGCGAACGAGAACACCACGCCCGGCACCGAATTCCAGGACAGCACCACCAGCAGGATGGCCAGCATATACAGCATGTTCCAGCTCCATTTCACGGCGGAGCGCATGCGGCGTGGGCCGGCCATGGTCAGGAAGGCGGCGAACCCCGCATAGAAATCCGGGATGAGTCCCGAACCGCTGAGTGCGCCGGGGGATTCCAGACCCTGGATCAAGGGTTCGAAGCCGATGGACGTGATCACGGACGACAAGGCCCACACGGCCGCGTACCCGCCGAACATGGCGACCAGCGAGACCGCGGATTGCAACCATTCCCGGTTGGCCAGCAGCTGGAAGAGCACGCTGACCACAATGGCGATGGTGACGATCTGCTGCAGCAGCGAGGCCGGCACATCCATCACCCAGCCGATCGCCTGTCCGGCGTTGTGCACGTCGGATTCCACGCCCGCCGTGAGCCCCCGCAGATACACCGCGGCCAGCAGCATGAGCGCGGCGACGACCAATGCCCCGGCGGCGTGCATCAGATCGGCGAAATCCCGGGTGCGCCGAGGGGGGATGTCGTCGATGACAACATCCCCATCGGTTGTGACATCCGGTTCCGTATTGCCGCGCTTCGTGTGTTCCTCGCTCATCCATCCACCTACCTTGGGACGGACCGACCTCCCGGTGTTGCAATGCCGGGAGGTCGGTGGTTATCGAACGGATTCGAATCAGCGGTCGAGATCGACCAGCGTGCCCGCCACGCCCGTATAGGTGGCGGGGGTCAGGGCCTTGAGGCGGGCGGCGGTCTCATCGTCGAACGCCAGGCCGTCGATGAACCGCTCCACGTCCTGCCGGCTGATCTCGTGGCCGCGCATCAGCTCCTTGACCTTCTCGTAGGGCTTGTCCATGCCGGGCAGGCCCTTGAGCTCGCAGGCGCGCATGGCGGTCTGGATCGGCTCGCCCAGCACCTCCCAATTGGCGTCGAGCTCATGCTCCATCACGGCCGCGTTCGGATGGATGGAGTTCAGGCCGCCGAGCAGGTTGTTCAGCGCCAGCAGCGAATAGCCGAGCGCGGAACCGATGTTGCGCTGCGTGGTCGAATCGGTCAGGTCGCGCTGCCAGCGGGATTCCACCAGCGTGGCCGAGAGCGTGTCCAGCAGCGAGCAGGACAGCTCGAAGTTCGCCTCGGCGTTCTCGAAGCGGATCGGGTTGACCTTATGCGGCATGGTGGAGGAGCCGGTGGCGCCCTTGACCGGCACCTGCGCGAACACGCCGCGCGAGATGTACATCCAGACATCCACGCACAGGTTGTGCATGATGCGGTTCGCGTGCGAGACGGTCGAGTACAGCTCGGCCTGCCAGTCGTGGCTTTCGATCTGCGTGGTCAGCGGGTTCCAGGTGAGTCCCATGCGGTTGGCCACGAACTCGCGGGACACCGCGATCCAGTCGACCCGGGGCAGCGCGGCCAGATGCGCGCCGAAGGTGCCGGTGGCGCCGTTGATCTTGCCCAGGTACTCCTGGGACTCCAGATGCTTCAGCTGCCGGTTCAGACGGTACACGTAGACGGCGAGCTCCTTGCCCAGCGTGGTCGGCGTGGCCGGCTGGCCGTGCGTCAGCGAGAGCAGCGGCATGTCCCGATACTCCTCGGCCTTGGCGGCCAGATGGTCGACGATCGCGCGGAACGCGGGCAGCCAGACCTGTTCCATCGCCTGCTTGACGCACAGCGCCGTGGACAGGTTGTTGATGTCCTCGGAGGTGCACGCGAAGTGCACCAGCGTCTTGATGCGGTCGTTGAGCTGCGTGTCCGGGCCGAGTACGGCGGCGGCCTTGTCGATCTGGTCGTCGATGTAGTACTCCACGGCCTTCACGTCATGATGGGTGACGGCCTCGTGCGCGGCGTGCGCGGCGATGCCCTCGGCACCGAACTGTTCGGGGATGGCGCGCAGGAACGCGATCTCGGCTTCGGTGAACGGCTGGACGCCCTCGACGATCGGCTGGTTGCCGTTGCCGTCGAAGCCGTTGGCCAGCAGGATCATCCACTCGACCTCGACGTGGATGCGCTCGCGGTTGAGCGCCGGCTCGCTCAGATACTCGACGAGGTCGGCGGTCTGCCTGTGGTAACGGCCATCCAGGGGGGTCAATGCGATTGCGGGGGAGATATCGGTAAGCTTCATGCTTACCAGAGTACTTGCACCCCGCGAAACGGCATGGATGGGTGCGTGGACCGGGAATCGGCCTGGGACGGCCGGAGGGAGGACGATGGACGACACACGGATTCTCGTCGTGGAGGACGACGCCGACATCAACGAGGTGGTGTGCGAGCGGTTGGGGAGGGACGGATACGTCTGCGTGTCCGCCTATTCGGGGTCGGAGGCGCGGCCGAGGGTATGCCGGCGGGGCGGAGTCCGCGGGCGGCCTCCGTGCGGCGGCCTCCGACGGCGGGCATACGGTGCTTGCGATCGGACGGTGGAGTCTGGACATCGATGCCCATACGTTCCGGATCGACGATGAACCGGTGTCGCTGACCAACATCGAATTCGCCATCGTCGAACTGCTGATGAGCAACCCGGACACGGTGTTCTCCAAACGGCAGGTGTACGAGCTGTGCTGGGGCGAGCCGTACATGGTCGACGACAACACCGTGACCGCGCATATCTCCAAGATCCGCGCCAAACTCAGGGCGAGCGGCACCGACGGATACATCCGCACGGTATGGGGACTGGGCGTCAAACTCGCCGTGCCTCGCTGAACGCGGGTCTCGCCCCGGCCTCGGGTGGCTCGGAACCTGTTCCGGAGCGCAAGGACGCGGGCGGGACGGAACGTCACGAATTCGCAAGATTTGCGCGAGTGTTGGGCAAGAACGGCTCCGTAGTCTGGCAGATGCCGGGTCCGGAGGGACGCGGGACGGCCGCGACGCGGGAAGACCCCGTGCGCGGCGGCAGACATGATACGAAGGATTGGATCCCGAGGCGGCACGCGACATGCGCAACTACCTGGTGCAGCTCAACCGGACGCGTGGCATCACCATCGTCATCAGCTCGCATGTGCTCGACCAGCTGGAACGCATGTGCACCTACTACGGTGTCATCGCCAACGGCAGGATGGTACGGCAGATGACCGCCGAACAGGTGCAGCACGAATGCGGTGAAAGCCTGCGCGTGCGCACCGCCGACCCCTCCCGCACGCTCGCGCTGCTTGAGGACGCCTCCCTCGGTGACGGCGTGCGTTTCGCCGCCGAACCGGACGGGTCGATCGTCGTCTCGGGCGGTTTCGATCCGGCCCGCGTCTCCGCGCTGCTGCACCAGACCGGCCAGGAGGTGCTGGAGCTGTCGATGCAGTCGCGGGACATGGAGGAGTATTTCGTCGCGCTGATGGAAGGGGGACGGTGATGTTGACGTTCCTGCGATGCGGCGTATACCGTTTGGTGCACGGCCGCAAGTTCTGGATCGGCACCGCGCTGGCGTCGGTGCTGTGTTTCGCCGTGATGGCGTTGATGTTCGTGACCATGGGAATGGTGGACGTCGACGGCACCGTGAGTACGGGAACCGTCCATCTCACGGTGGGCGGCGAACGGTACGCGGGTGTCGAGATGGATGCGGACGACGCCGCCCTGCTCGGCATGTTCGCCGACCGGACCGTGCCCAACCACTCGTTCCTGCTGGTGTTCATGGGGTTCTTCCAAGGTGGCATGGCGGGGCTGCTCGTCTCGATCATCGCAACGCTGGCCTATGCGGAGGACCACGAACACGGGTTCGTCAAGGCCGAACTCGCCGGCAGGGCCGGTCGCATCGGCTATTACGCGTCGCACCTTGTGCTCGCCGCTCTGCTGGCGGCGTGGTACTCGCTGGTCGTGATCGCCTCCACCGAATTGGCGTTCGCGGTCTTCGGCATACGGGTGGCCGACCCCGAACCGCTTGGACAATACTGGCGGCTGGCCGGACTGAACATCCTCGGCGTCGTCGCCGTGACGCTCATCGTGACGGCGATGCACACCATCGTCCGCAGCAAGGTGGCCGGCGTCATCATCGCCGTGTTCATCGCCAGCGGCGCGGTCAGTTCCCTGGCAGAATCGATGGGCATGCAGCTATACGCCACCATGGATGGCATAACACTGTCCATCACCCTCGACCTGGGGCCGGCGGTTCATGACGGTACCGGTTCCGGCGCAAGCATGACCTAGCGGCCGTGCACCCTCATCACCTCGCGATACTGCGGCGGCTGCTTTGATTTCTTGCGTGCAAGAAGACATCGCGGAATTGGCCATCGGTTTCTTGTATACAAGAAGACACAGCGAAATCTGCCATCACTTTCTTGTATACAAGAAACCGTTCTGGAGGAGAACGGCAATCACAGGCGGGGTGGGTTGACCGGCTCGCCCGGCGCCATGGTGGCGGATGCGGTCATGCGGCCCTGCCAGTAGGTGGTGGAGACCAGCTCGCCGTCCAGGACCTCCTGGAAGTGCGCCTCATGGCGTTGCACGGCGGGAGAGCCCAGATCGGTGGCGTTCTGGTAGGCGGCCTGATGGTATTTGAGCCAGTGGGTGATCTCCTTGTCCTCGCCGGTGTCGCGCACGCTGGCCGCCGTGAACGGGTCCTCGGCGCCTGGCCCGATGCCCGGCACACAGTACCCCTCTTCGCTGACGCTGGTGGTCAGGCTGCCGGGCGCCTTGTGCACGGTGCCGCTGATGGTCAGCCAGTTCTCGGTCGCCGGATTGGCCGCGCCATCCAACGCGGCCACCAGCTCGTCGTCGATCTCAACGCTGGTGACCCAGGTCCTCTCCGGGATTGGATGGTTGGCGACGGGCGAGCCGCAGGTTACCACATGCTCGAACGTATACCGGTCGGCCATATCGGAGGCGATCGCTGCGGCGACGATGCCGCCCTGCGAATGCCCGATCAGCGCCACAGGCTCATCCTTGCCGATGCCGGCCCGCTCCATGGCCTCCAGCACCATGCGGGCGCTGTCGGCATGCATCCGTTGTTCCGGGTCGCTGCTCATCAACTCCACGTTCTGCGGCCAGCCGAACGGCGAATCGAGCTTGCCGTCGGTGCCGGGGATCGTGACCAGCCATGACGACGAGCCGTCGGCCTTGCGATATTCCTGGATGGCGATCGTGCCGTATTCGAGTCCGCTGTTCAGATCGATCTTGCCTAACCGTTCCTCGCCCAACCTGCGCAGGTTCTCCATCGCCTCGGCCACCGAGTGCGATTCGCGGACCACTTCGGTACGCGAATACACCTGCTTGACCTCCAGCGCGTCACCCTGGAACGCCCCATACAACGGCGCCGTCACCGAGGCGATGCCTCCCGCCGCCCGGTTGACCTCGTCGGTGGACAGCGCACCCTTCAAGCCGCCGATGCCGGCGACCTTCGACGCCAACCCCGACATCAGCCCCTCCTGGGCCCAGACCGTGGCATCGAGCGCATGGATGCCGTTCGTCCCTCCCTCCGCCAGGGACCCGCCGATGAACCCGCCGACCGCGATGGCCGCGGTGGCGGCCGCCGCATGACCGGGGAAAAGCGCCGCGCCGACTTGGATGAGCTCGGTTACCACTCGTTGCGTGGTGCGCTCGGCCTCGGAATACAGCGAGTATGCGCGGATCAACAGTTCGGCCATCTCGGTGAGCTCGTCGGAGAACAACCGGCATTGGCGGATATGATCGCCGCAATCGTCAACAATACGTTGGAACGGCAACGTGACATGTCCCGCGGCCGCGATGTTCCCCGACTGCAGTGCCGGACACAACGGCGCGCTCATGCGCAGTCCGCCGACCTGCATCATCGTGGTGTTCCACGTGGCGGCCAGGGTGCTCCACTGTCGTGCGGCGTCGTTCAATGCGGCGGCGCAGCCCGAGTACTCCTCCAGTGTGGCGGCGGAGTGCGCATGCCCGCCGCTGATCGTGGATGTGACCTGCCAGTTCATGGCGCACCTGCCGAACACTCGAGCAGCGTGCTTTGTGCACGGTCCGCGAACAGTCCGGCCCGGGCATTCAGCTCACGCAGCCGCTGGCGGAACATCGTGGCCGCATTGCCGATCCAGTCCAGACGCTCGGCTGTGGCCACCGTCACCGCGGTGGACTGGGCCGCGTTGGCGCTGGACTGGGCCGCGGTGCGCACCAGCGTGTAGGTGTCCGCCGCCGCCTGCCGGCACCGGCAGACCTGGGCGGCGAACGGGGTGATCGATGCCATCGGCAGTGTGCCCAACGGCGAGGCATCGGCCGGGGCCAGGGCATGAAGCGATGGCGAGGCCGGCAGGCCATCCGCAGGCACCGGGGTACTGAGCAATGTGGTGGTGTTCATATCCCCATTGAACGCGCCGGAGATGCGGACAGTCCAGCGCGGGGAAGCAATGTGGTCGAACGATGCCCGGTTATCCACATTCGGGCGTGTCGTCCCGGAGCGGCGCTTGTGCGGCGAGCATCACCGTCACCGTCACCAGGGTTTGACCTCGGTCTGCTCGTTGCCGTCGCCGGTGGCGTCCGAATCCTCCGCCTCGGAGGTTTCCGTGGACTCGGACGGGGTCGACGACTGGTTGGACTGCAGCAGTTCCTCGATGCGTTGGCGCTGCTCCTCGGTCAGACCGCCGCCGGACAGCAGTTCCTCGGCATCCTGACCGTCAATCGGCTGGTCGGCCTGCTGATCGTCCGTACCGCCCTGTTGCTGCCGGTCGATCTCCTCCTGAGTACGCTGCGTCAACTGCCGGGAGGTGTTCAGGTTGCCCTCCACGGCATGCCGGATCTGCGGCAACAGCAGCGCGGAGAACAGTTGCATGTCATCTAATTGGTCATCGACCTGTTGCTGCCGGATGCGCAGCATCTCCAGATCCGCGGCGTCCTGCGAGGCATCGGACACGTTCTGTTCCAGCGTTCGGGCGGCATCGTTGCAGGACACCGCCGCGTACAGGTTGATGGCGGCCCATGCGGTGGCGGCAGCCATGACCACGGCAATCACCACCATCGCCACGCGGACGGCAAGCGGGGCGCGGGCGCTTCTGGACTGCGGACTCATATCAGCCTCCTCGACAGGGCCAGCCACGCGCCGAGCTCCCAGACCAGCAGCGGCACCAGCACCATGGCCAGCGGCCAGACCAACGGCGTCAGTCGCGTACGTTCCTTGGCGGTTTCGGTCACCCTCCAACGGTGGGAGGCCTCCTCGGAGGCACCGGAGTCGATGGTGCGCGTGGCGTCCATCAGCAGCGCCGTACCGCTCATCTCGTCGGCCAGCTCCTCCAGATTGCCCGTATCCATCACGGATACCCCAGGCTGCCCGGTGGACGGATCGATCACCCACTCGCCGTCCGGCGAATCGCCCACGCCATCGGCGACAACCGGGATGTTCCCGCCCTCGACGGATCCCACGCCGATGACGAACGCATCGTCAAGATACCGACGCAGCGTGGAGAACGTGCGGCGTGTGCGGTTCGAGGTCTGCTCGCCATCGGTGATCATGTACAGCAGCAGCGCGTCGTCCGGATGCTGCTCGCGGATGTCCCTCAACGTCAGCAGCAGCTCGTCGAGCGGTGCGTCGAGATTCGAACCCGACGACACCGACGTGGCCTCCACTGCCAGCGTATCGGCCCAGTTGCCGATGGCGATGCTGTCCGGCGTCAGCGGCACATCCAACGTGCCCGAAGCGCCGAAGCGCACGGCCGCAAAACTGGCGTCGGGATACATCGCGGTCAGCCCGTGCACCGCCTGCTTGGCGGCGTCCATCCGGCTGACCGGCTCATCGGAACCGTACCGGGCGTCAGCGACGGCCATCGAACCGGTGACGTCCACCGCAATCACCACATCGGTGGCGTTCACCGCCCGACTGGTGGTCGGCGTCACCACACTCGGCGTCAGCGCCATCACCCCCACCAGCAGCGCTATCACCGTCCGTCGGATGCAGGCCGTCAACGTTTCGTCACTCGAACCACGGCGCCGGACATACAGCGCCACCTCCAGCACGGCCAACACCGCCATAACCGCGGCGAACGCGCCGCCGACCGGCCAACCCAGCGCGGGGGAGAACGTCAGTGCATTCATCGCCGCAACCTCCAAGACACCACCAGCCATGCGCCCGCGGCGATGGCCAGAGCCAACGTCCACCAGCCGGGCGCATCCACCAGCGCCGAGCGCGTCTGTTCATCCTGCTCGTCGCTCCGGCGCTCATCGATCCTGCGGACCAGGTCGTCGATCGAATCGCCGCTCGACTGGGTCAGGAACACGCCCCCGTGCGATTCCACCAACGTGCGCATATCCGAGGATTCGGCGCCGTCCTCGCTTTCCCGCGGGCCGGAATACAGGCCGTCCACGCCGATGCCGACCGCGGCCGTCAGGTCCAACGCCTCGCCAAGCGTGTATGTGGGATCGCCGGACACCACGTTATCGGTGGCCAGTACGATCGATGCGGCACGGTTGCGCTCGCCGTCGGTCTGCGGGGCCGAACCGTAGGCGAATCCCGGCAGCATGGCGGCGCAGCTGACCAGGCCGTCGCCGATCAGCGATGTGGCGTTCGTGCGGTTCTGCGTGCCGTCCAGCCAGTCGGAGATGCGCTGGTAATCCTCGTCGCTCATCGCCTCGATATCGTCTTGCGACTGCACGCCGCGCAGCAGACGCTCGGCCTCGTCCAATTGGGCGGTCACCAGCTCGTAGTCATCGGTGAGCGGGAACACCGTGCGCGACGTGGAATTGAAGATGCTCAGCCCGATGCGTTCGCCCTCGAAGCTGCGCACCAGATCCCGGTAGGTGCCGATCACCTGGCGGTCATACGGCAGCGCGGAGCCGGAGACATCCAGGCACAGCACGATGTCGCGGCTGCTTGCCCGCTCGCTGTCCGCATCCACCTGGGCGGGGCGGGCCGACAGCGCGACCGCCAACAGCAGCGCGACCGTCAGCAGCGCCACGGCGCCGCGGTTGAGCAGCCGCCACTGATGGAACAGCTTCGAGGCGTGCTCCGTCTCCAGGTCATCGTCAAGGCTGAACACACGAAGCCCCTCGTCATGGCGGTGCCGCCGGGCGGAAACCGCCACGATCACCACCACCAGCGCCACCGCAGCCACCAGCAGCGCCACGGCGGCCCAAGGCCATAGCCAAGCCAATGTCATCACCGCCACCTTTCCACCAACGTCGACACCCATTCGGCGGCCTGCCTCACATCGGTCTGCCGAGCGGCGCTATTGAACTGCGGGTCGGCGAACTCCGCGGGGTAGAGGGCCTCGATGGTCTGCCGCAACAGGTTCAGTCCGTCGCGGTGGCGCGCGTCCCGGTCGCCGCGGTGCAGATCGGACAGCGTCTGGGCGCTCATATCCCGGCCGCTGACGGCGGAGGCGTAGTCGCGGGCGACGGCGGCCAGACGCAGGAACGCCTCCTCGCGGTCGATGACGTTGTTGTCGTGATCCTCGACGATGGCGTTGATGCGGTTGCGCCAGACGGACTTGCCGGTTGCGGCGGCGTGGACGCCCCGCGCAGCCGAGACACGCGGCTTGCGTCTGGGACGGGACAACACCACGGCCAGTACGATCGCGGCGATCATCACCGCCAGACATACCAGCAGCGCCGCAACCAGCGGCACGGTCAGATCGAGCTGGGGAATGACGGTCAGATCATCCGTGTTCAGGGATGACGTCATATCAACCTCCGATCCGCAATTCCGGCATGGCGGCGGAACGCAACTGGTTCCGGCCCGACCGCGCCAACGTCACGGACACCAGACGGACGAAGGCCTCGAACATGGCGGCGCTGGAATCCGAACGGATCATATGCGATCCGCAGCGGGTCAGCTCGCGGTTCAGCGCGGCCGCCAGATAGGCGCGATGGGTGGCGACCTCGTCACGGGAACGCGCGTTCGACAGGAACGCCGGCACCGCGCGGCGCGACGTGCCGTCATACACGGGACAGTTCCGCCCGGTCCGCGAATCGAACGGATTGAGCGTGGCCACATCGATGAACACCATCGGATGCGTCTGCGCCAGACGGCGAATCGCCTCCAGATGACGCTGCCGCAACGCGTGCTCGTCGGTGGCCAGCACGATCAGCGCCTGACGGTCCCGTATGCGCCGGGCGTAGTCCAGCAGCGCATCGATGTTGCGCGGCCGGTCCCATGAGCGCTGCAACGCCTGGTCGAGCGTGCGCTCGAACTGGGCGAATCCGCCGTTGAACGGCACGCGGGTGATGCTGGCGGCATCGCCGAACACCAGCGACACATCATCGGATCGGCGCAGACTCAGCGCCGCGAACATGCGCAGCGCGTTGGCCGCCACCTCATAGGCGGGCTCGCCGGACGGGCAGGAACCGGTCATCTCCCGGCCGACATCGAGCAGCAGCCAGACCCGGCTGGTGGATGGCCGTTCGCGCTGGACCACCATCGGGCGGCCCACACGGGCGCTGGTGCGCCAATCGATATGGCGCGCCTCGTCGCCCGGCTCGTAGACGCGGATATCCATCAGCTCGTCCACGCCGCCGCGGCGTTGCGAGGCATGCTCGCCTTCCAGCACCCCGAGTGCCTTGCGCACGGTGGGCAGGGTCAGCGAAGTGCCCAGCGCCTCGATCCTGGCGCGGATCGAATCGTTGGAACGGGCGCCTTGGATCATGGGACGGGAACCGCCTTGACCACCGAATCGATGACCTGGTCAGTGGAGACACCGTCGGCCAGCGCCTCGAACGTGAGCACGATGCGGTGGCGCATCACCTCGTGCACGAAGGCCTTGACATCCTCCGGCACCACATAGTCGCGGCCGGACAGCAGCGCGTACGCCTGTCCGATGCGGATCAGCGCGATCGAGGCACGGGGGCTGGCCCCCAGACGGACCAGCGAATCGAGTCCCTGCAGCGGATGGGAGCCGGCGCCGCGCGTGGTGGCGGCCAGATCGACCGCATACCGCATGATCGCATCGGAGACATGGACGCGTCGCGCCGACTTGCGCAGGAACTCCACATCGGCGATGGACAGCACGTCGTGGCTCAGCGCGTTGACATCGACCACGTCCGAACCGCGCTGCGTGAGCAACGCCAGCATGCGGCGCTCCTCATCCGCGGAGGGGTAGGTCATGACCGCCTTCATCATGAAACGGTCCATCTGGGCCTCGGGCAGGTTGAACGTGCCCTCCTCCTCGATCGGGTTCTGCGTGGCGATGACCATGAACGGTTTGGGCAGTTCGATGCGCTCGCCGCCGATGGTGGTGGCGCCCTCCGCCATGGCCTCCAGCATCGCCGACTGGGTTTTGGCGTTGGAACGGTTGATCTCGTCGAGCAGCACGAAGTTCGCGTGGATCGGGCCGATCTGCGTGGCGAAGCGCTGGGATGCGAAATCGAAGACCTGCGTGCCGACCAGATCCGAAGGCATGAGGTCCGGCGTGCACTGCACGCGCTTGAACGTGCCGGACACCGCGGTGGCCAGCGTCTGCGCCGCCGTGGTCTTGGCCAGGCCCGGCACCGACTCGATGAGGATATGGCCGCCGGCCACCAGCGTGACAATCAGCGATTCACGCAGATTGTCCTGGCCGACCAGGGTCTGGGCGAACCGTGCGCGCAGCAGGTCGGCGAGCTGACGGGCCCGCGCCACCTCGTCCTTGGCCAGCAGGCCTGTGGTGGGTGGCGTTGCGGGGGGCGTCGGTTGCTGCGGGACGGACTGGTGGATGGGGAAAAGCGGCATGATGATATCTTCCGATCGGCTGGTTGTACTCGCTTAGGTCAGTTATTGTAGCGGCTGGTTGGGAACGTCGGCTGCGGGAAGCGCCCAATCTACCGGTTTCGCGCCCATGGAGGCCAACGCCTGATTGGTCCGGGAGAACGGACGGGAGCCGAAGAACCCCCGTGACGCCGACAGGGGACTGGGATGGGGGGATTTGATGATGAACGCGTTGGTCAGCAGCGGTTCCAGCGTCTGCGCGTTGCGCCCCCACAGGATGGCGACCAGCGGTTTGGGGCGTCCCTGCTCATCCGTGCGCGCGTTCAACGCGCGAATGGCGGCGTCGGTGACCTGCTCCCAGCCCTTGCCCTGATGGCTGTTCGGACGGCCGACCTGCACGGTCAGACACCTGTTGAGCAGCATGACGCCCTGCTCGGTCCACGGGGTCAGGTCGCCGTTGGCGGGAGCCGGCACGCCCAGATCGCTGACCAGCTCCTTGTAGATGTTGATTAGGCTCTTGGGCAGCGGCCGCACGTCGGGAGCCACGCAGAAACTCAATCCCACCGGATGCCCCGGCGTCGGGTAGGGGTCCTGCCCCACGATCAGCACCTTGATCGAGTCGAACGGAATCGTGAACGCGCGAAGGATATTGCGGCTGGCCGGCAGGTAATGCCTGCCCGCCGCCAACTCCGCGCGCAGGAAATCACCCATGGCGTGCACCACGGGCTCCACATCCGCCAGCGCGGCGGCCCAACCCGGGTCGATCAGTTCGGATAGCGGCTTGACATGTGCGGTACTCATGGATCCCACTGTAGGAGGCCCATACGATGATCCTGTGCACATCCGGCACATGCTGCCGGCCATTGCCACGCTCTGGCGATGGCGACGGCTACACTCGTGCTTGGAATGCGGATGAAAGGGAACTCTGATGGCGCACACTGAGAAGGAAACCTACGGATCGTATCCGACCGACGCCTTTGACAACCCGCCGAGCGGACCTGTGGGGGTGCACCGCGGCCGCCGGTCGCTGGCGGTGCGTGTGGCGCCGTTCCTGATGGTGATCGTGGTGGCGGCGCTCGCCGGATTGCTGGCATGGGGTATCGCCTCGGGAGAGCTGAACAAGGTGCCTTGGCCGTGGGCGCAGCAGTCCGCGCAGACCGCGCAGGACAGTAAGGGCGGCCAGGATGATGCCGCCGCGGATGATGGCGATGACGCGCAGGCTGATGCGGACGATCAGGACGACGCCGCCAATCAGGGTCAGGCCGACGGGCAGGGCGCCGACGACGCCGCACAGTCGGATGATGCCACCGCGGACGAGCCGCAGACCGAGCCCGAGACCCAGCCCGAACAGACCGTGAACTACAACACGTCCGTGCGTGTCATCAATGCCACCGGCGTCAACGGGTACGCCGCCCAGCAGTCGGGCGTCCTGCAGTCGGTGGGGTACACGAGCGTCATCGCGGCCAATCCCTCCGGCGGCGCGTTGCCGTCCGTGAACGTGGTGTGGTACCAGAACGAAACCGATCTGGCCACCGCGCAGAACATCGCCGACACCCTGGGCATCGCTACGGTGGAGCAGGCCACCGGCATCGCCGATCCGATTGTGGTGGTGTACATCGCCGTACAGTGATCTTTTCATGCCAACAGCGCAATCGCCGTGGCGAGGTTGGCACTCGGGCCCCGAGAGTGCTAATGTCCCAATTAGCACTCGGAGGCCAAGAGTGATAACCGGCAGCTGACGGCTGGATGTCCTCCGCGGTTTCACGAGTGGGAACAGTACCGTGTAGCCATATGTGGAGGAACAATGGCAAAGATCATCGCATACAACGAGGAAGCCCGCCAGGGCATGCTCGCGGGTCTCGACAAGCTCGCGGACACCGTCAAGGTCACGCTGGGCCCGAAGGGCCGCAACGTCGTGCTCGACAAGACCTACGGCGCCCCGACCATCACCAACGATGGCGTGTCCATCGCCAAGGAGATCGAGCTCGAGGATCCGTACGAGCGCATCGGCGCCGAGCTGGTCAAGGAAGTCGCCAAGAAGACCGACGACGTCGCGGGCGACGGTACCACCACCGCCACCGTGCTGGCCCAGTCCCTCGTGCATGAGGGTCTGAAGAACGTGGTCGCCGGTTCGAACCCGATCGCGCTGCGCCGCGGCATCGAGAAGGCCACCGACGTCATCGTCAAGGAGCTCATCGCCGCCGCCAAGGACGTGGAGACCAAGGACCAGATCGCCGCGACCGCCACCATCTCCGCCGCCGATCCGGAAGTCGGCGAGAAGATCGCCGAGGCCCTGGACAAGGTTGGCCAGGACGGCGTCGTGACCGTCGAGGACAACAACCGCTTCGGCCTGGACCTCGAGTTCACCGAGGGCATGCGCTTCGACAAGGGCTACATCGCCCCGTACTTCGTCACCAACGCCGAGGACCAGACCGCCGTGCTCGAGGATCCGTACATCCTCCTGACCTCCGGCAAGGTCTCCAGCCAGCAGGACGTGGTGCACATCGCCGAGCTCGTGATGAAGACCGGCAAGCCGCTGCTGATCATCGCCGAGGACGTTGACGGCGAGGCGCTGCCGACCCTGATCCTGAACAAGATCCGCGGCACCTTCAACTCCTGCGCCGTCAAGGCCCCGGGCTTCGGCGACCGTCGCAAGGCCATGCTGCAGGATATGGCCATCCTGACCGGCGCCCAGGTGGTGTCCGACGAGCTGGGCCTGAAGCTCGACTCCGTGGACCTGTCCGTGCTCGGCTCCGCCAAGAAGGTCATCGTCTCCAAGGACGAGACCACCATCGTCTCCGGTGCCGGCTCCGCCGAGGATGTGGCCGCCCGCGTGGCCCAGATCCGCGCCGAGATCGAGAACACCGACTCCGACTACGACCGTGAGAAGCTGCAGGAGCGCCTGGCCAAGCTGGCCGGTGGCGTGGCCGTCATCAAGGTCGGCGCCGCCACCGAGGTGGAGGCCAAGGAGCGCAAGCACCGCATCGAGGACGCGGTGCGCAACGCCAAGGCCGCCATCGAGGAAGGCCTGCTGCCCGGCGGTGGCGTGGCCCTGGTCCAGGCCGCCAAGAAGGCCGAGACCGACGAGGCCATCACCTCGCTGTCCGGCGAGGAGTCCACCGGCGCCGCCATCGTGTTCCGCGCCATCGAGGCCCCGATCAAGCAGATCGCCGAGAACTCCGGCGTCTCCGGTGACGTGGTCTTCAACAAGGTCCGTGAGCTGCCGGAGGGCCAGGGCTTCAACGCCGCCACCGACACCTACGAGGATCTGCTGGCCGCCGGCGTGACCGACCCGGTCAAGGTGACCCGTTCCGCCCTGCAGAACGCCGCCTCCATCGCCGGTCTGTTCCTGACCACCGAAGCCGTGGTGGCCAACAAGCCGGAACCGCCGGCAGCCGCTCCGGCCAACGCCGACATGGGCTACTGATCCGGCCGCCCCGGTAAGGGGCAGCGGATGCGCATAGCGTAACGGAAGGGAGACACCCCGTAACGGGTGTCTCCCTTCTGCATTATGTGCGTTCGCGGGTGTGCGTTCCGGGGCGGGCGCCGCCCATCATCCGGCCGCGAACAGCCGGGAGGCCTGCATCTCCGCATCGGCATAGACCATGGAGGCTTGGGTCAGCGCGTTCTGGATGGATTCCAACGAGGCCTCCATCTGTTGCTGCGCCGCATGCCATTGGGTGAACACCGACGCGAACTGGGTGGCCGCTGTGCCGCGCCAGGCGTCCTGCAGCGCGTTGAGATTGGCGACCATGCCTCCGGTGGCCTCCCTGATCGAGGCGATCGATGCCGAGACCGCCGCGCTGGAGGATTGGATTCGTTCCGGATCCACTTGATACTGTGCCATGATGTTCCTTTCCGTATTCGGGGTTGCTGGCTGACGTGGGCGGACGACATTGACTCAGCCGACCGCTATGGTGGAGGGTATGTCGGAATCGAATAACGCGGATGGGAAAACGGGTATTGTGGTCGAACGGTTGACGGCGCGCAGGCTGTCCGCTGCGGTGTCCAATCCTTGCAAATGGCTGGTTTCCGCACTTGCGGCGACACTTGCGCTGATCATGTGGATAACTCCCGTCGGCCTTGCGGACGAAACCGGGGAGGACACGGATCCGGACCTGGACGGCGGTGCGCTCACCAGCTCCATCACGGATACGGAGAACCTGCTGGGATCCAACGTGACCGAGGTGACCGATGCCATCGACCAGTTGCATGAACAGACGGGCGTATCGGTCCGTCTGCTGTACCTGTCGTCGTTCAGCGCAGGGGAGGGACAGGTCGATCAATGGGCCAGCGATGTGCTGGAATCCACCGACCCGGAACCCAATACCGTGTTGCTGGCCGTGGCCTCGCACGACGGCAACCTGGTGGTTGCGGTGTCGGCCAACTCCGATGAATGGCTGCATCGTCAGAGCACGGTGGATGAACTCTCCCAGGCCGCACTCGATCCGCTGGTGGAGAACGACACCCCCGACTGGTCCGCTTCGGCGCTGGACATGATCGAACAGATCAATGTGGTGTACCGCACCGCCACCTCGCCGTCGGTCATCGTGATCGGTGCGGCGGCGCTCGGTGGCGTGGTGGTGATTCTGGCGATCGTCGTGGTCGTCATGCTGGTTCGGCGCCGCCGTCGGCGGCAGCCGTCCGACGAGACGGAACCCGCGGAGACGACCGAAACCGTTGCCGAGGACACGGGACTGTCCGAGGAGGAAGCAGAACCGACTGAGGAGATGACGGAACCCGACGAATCGGAGCCCGCCGAGGAACCCGAGCCGGCTTCTCGGAAATCCCGCTGGCCGTTGCGTGGGAAACCGCGCGGCCGCCACAGCGCCTGACCTCAACCTACAGCGAACATTCAGGAAAACGTCAGTCAAAGGGATGAAGCTGGAAGCATGAGCAAAACCATTGAAGCATCGATTGTTGTTGTGGATGATGAGCCGTCCATCCGGGAATTGCTGGTGGCGTCGCTGCATTTCGCCGGATTCGAGGTGCAGACCGCCGCTTCCGGGTCCGAGGCCATCGAGGTCATCGAAAAGGCCCAGCCGGATCTGATCGTGTTGGATGTCATGCTGCCGGATATCGACGGATTCACCGTCACCCGTCGCATCCGCCAGGAGGGCATCGACGCCCCGGTGTTGTTCCTGACCGCTCGGGATGATACCCAGGACAAGGTGATGGGCCTGACCGTGGGCGGGGACGATTATGTGACCAAGCCGTTCAGCCTGGAGGAGGTCGTGGCTCGCATCCGTGCCATCTTGCGGCGTACCCGCGAGCAGGTGGAGGACGACCCGATCATCCGCGTCGGCGATCTGGAGATCAACGAGGATTCGCACGACGTCTCCCGCGCCGGCCATTCGATCGACCTGAGCCCGACCGAATACAAGCTGCTGCGCTACCTGATGGACAACGAGGGCCGCGTGCTGTCCAAGGCGCAGATCCTCGACCACGTCTGGCAGTACGACTGGGGCGGGGACGCCGCCATCGTGGAGTCCTACATCTCCTATCTGCGCAAGAAGGTCGACGGCATCATGGTCACCGACGAGAACGGTGAACAGCATAAGGTTGCGCCGCTGATCGAGACCAAGCGCGGCATCGGCTATATGATCCGCGCGCCCAAGACCGTTCAGGGGGCCTGATGGTCAAGGAAGGCACTGCGGCCCACGGCACCGGGGCGGACACCTCCGTGCCGCCGACCGTGCCGGGGAGCGGCAAACCTTCCAAGACCCCGGGCAAGGAGTCCGCGCTCAGGCGGATCGTCAGGGAGCGGTGGAACGCCATCTCGTTGAGCACCAAGCTGGTCACCACCCTGCTGGTGCTGCTGACCATCGGCGTGGCCGGCATCTCGTTCTCGATCCGTCAGCTGGTGAGCAACTACCTGCTGGAGAAGGTGGACGCCCAGATCGTCCAGCAGGCCAACCTGGTGTTCCAGAACATCAACTCGTTTCGTGACAGCGATACGAATTCGTCCGGCATGACGAGCTATTTCCTGCAGATCAGGGACACCGACGCCAACATCCTGACCACTCCGTTGAAGCCGACCATCGCCGAAGGCGTGGTATCGGAGCCGATCCTGCCGGCCAGCGGCACCATGGGCGACGTGGTGTTCGGCGAACCGTTCACCACCTCGGCCATCGTCCACCTGAGCGGGGAGATCCCCAGCCGTTCCACGCTGTCGACGGCCCGTGCCCCCTGGCGCGTGGTGGCGATGCGCGTCATGCAGAACGACAATTTCGTCAACATCGTCTTCATCGGACTGCCGCTGGGCGATTCCATCGACACCATATCCAGCCTGACACGGTACTGCATCATGGTCGGCACGGCGGTCGTCCTGCTCGGCGGCGTGCTCGGCATGCTGGTGGTGCAGGGCACGCTCGCCCCGCTCAAGCGCATCGAGAAGACCGCCGCCAAAATCGCCGCGGGCGATCTGAAGCAGCGCATCCCGGCCACGCCGGAGAACACGGAGATCGGCTCGCTGTCGGCATCATTGAACGCCATGCTGGCGCGGATCGAACGAAGTTTCCATGAACAGCAGGAGACCACCGACAAGATGAAACGGTTCGTCTCCGACGCCAGCCATGAGCTGCGCACGCCGTTGGCCGCCATCCACGGGTACGCCGAACTGTACAAGATGCAGCGTGACATGCCCGGCGCCCTGGAACGCGCCGACGAATCCATCGCGCATATCGAGGCGTCGAGCTCCCGCATGACCGTGCTGGTGGAGGATCTGCTGTCATTGGCCAGGCTGGATGAAGGCCGTGGCATCGATATCACGCAGCAGGTGAACCTGACCGCAATCGTCAAGGACGCCGCCGATGACCTGCACGCGCTGGATCCGGAACGCGGCATCACCTGCGGCGCGGTGGGATTCATGCCGCGTCAGGGGGACGAACCGTCGCGTCTGATGTTCGAGCTCAAGGATCTGCCCGCGATCACCCTGCATGGGGATGCATCGCGCCTGCGTCAGGTCGTGACGAACATCGTCGGCAACATCCACCGGTACACCCCGGCCGATTCGCCGGTGGAAGTGTCGATGGGGGAGGTCATCGCCTCCATCGGCGGCGATTCGCTCGGCCGCATGCCGGCTACGGAGCAGTCGCTGCGGCATTTCCTGGACGCCGTCGAAGTCGGCCAATCCGTACACGTGGGCATGCGGTACGCCATCGTGCGCTTCAGCGACCACGGACCGGGCGTGCCCGCCGAATCGCGGTCGCGCATCTTCGAACGGTTCTACACGGCCGATCCCTCGCGCGCCCGGCAGAAGGGCGGCACCGGACTGGGCATGGCGATCGTGGAATCGGTGGTCAAGGCGCACCACGGATTCATCTGCGCCTGCCAGACCGACGGCGGCGGCCTGACCATCGTTGTGGTGCTGCCGATCGCTCCGGTCGAGATCCCCGTCATGAGCTCGCAGAGCGGCGAGGCGGCCAAGGGCGCCAAGCAGCAGAAGTCCGGTAAATCGCTGTTCGCTCCGAAATCCGCCAAATCCGCAAAACCCTCCAAATCGGATAAGCCGGACAGGCGAGGTACCGAACGCAAGCCGTAGTGCGGGCCGTTACGCCATAGGCCGCATAGGTATGGCGTGAGGTAGAATAAGAGGTCGGTTTGATGACACGGGCAGAGGGCCCGTGCCAGAGGTATAGAGCAGAGACGAGGTGCGAGATGCCGAGCGGACGTGTGCGGTGGTTCGATGCGAATAAGGGATATGGCTTCATCATCAACGAGGAGGGCGATGACGTCTTCATGTCGGCGTCGGCGCTGCCCAAGGGCGTGACCACGCTGCGCAAAGGCGCCAAGGTCGAGTATTCGGTGGTTGACGGCCGCAGGGGGCCGCAGGCCATGAACGTGCATCTGATCGCCTCCGCGCCGTCCCTGGTTAAGGCCACCCGCCCGAAGCCCGATGACATGGCGGCCATCGTGGAGGACCTGATCAAGCTGCTGGACGCGGCCGGCAACGGTCTGCGCCGCCACCATTACCCGTCCGCCGCCGAAAGCAAGAAGCTGGCGACGTTGCTGCGCGCGGTAGCCGACAACTTTGACGTGGAGGACTGAGAGCGGACATGTCCGATATGATGCTGGACCCACAGACGATCGCCCGTAGCGTGGCCCGAGCGATGGCCGATGACCCGGATCAGGTCGGCGCGTTCGTGGAAGCCATCGACATGGGCGATGGCGTGACCGACTTCCGGTTCGCCACCGAATACCGCGGGTATGAGGGGTGGCAGTGGTCGGTGACGCTCTTCCACGATGAGGAGCTCGACCGCTGGACGGTGAACGAGTCGTCGCTGGTGCCCACCGATCAGGCGTTGCGTCCGCCGGAATGGGTGCCGTGGAAGGACCGTCTGGAACCGACCGATCTGTCGGTGACCGATTCGATCGGCACCGATCCGGATGATCCGCGGCTGGAGGAGGGATTCCGCCGCACCGAACCGGTCGATGAGCGGCCGCAGACGGAGGATGGTGCCGATAACGCGGCAGCCGTGCTGGCGAGCGATGAAGTGGCTTCGTCCGAGGACGTGCCGACGCCCCCCGATGCCGAGTCCGGGGAGGGGAGCGATTCTGATGTTGCGGCGACCGCGCAATCCGACGTGGATGATGCCGTGGAGGAGTTCGACCTGTCCCGCAGGCATGTGATGAGTCCCCTGGGACGCTCCCAGACCGCCAAGCGCTGGTACGAGGGGCCGCGTGGCCCCAAGTCGCTGTCGACCAAGACAGCCGGAGGACATACCTGCGCCACCTGCGGGTTCTTCGTGCCGCTGAAGGGCGAGCTGAACCTGCTGTTCGGCGTGTGCGCGAACAAGTGGAGCCCGGATGACGGACGCGTGGTGTCACTGGACCACGGGTGCGGCGAGCACTCGGAGATCGAACCGCCGGAGCCGACGCATCTGTGGGTGCAGTCCAAGCCGGCGTTCGATGATCTGCATATCGATATCATCGCCCACGCCCCGCGCGAGGAAAGCCCCGAGGTCGAACTCATCGAGAGAATCAACGACCGCGACGAGGACGAGGCCACCGACGAGGACATCGACGCGAACGTGACCGCCGAGGACGACCTCGACGAGACGGAGGAGACCGGGGCGCCCGCGGAACAGCCGCAGGTCGAGGAGACGATCGATCTGAGCGGCGACGGCGTCCCCTCCGCGGAGCATGCGGATGACGAGTCCGACGGATCCGACGCGGAACGGTTCGAGACCGAATCCGCCGACGCGCGGGATGTCGCCGAGGAGTCCGGAAGCCAGACTGACACGTCCGTGCGGGTGGAGCCGGAACCGGAATCCGAATCGGACGATTCCGCGGATCCGGACGATTCGACTGCACAGAACGCCTAGGAGACAACGTTTTGCGTCCACAGCGCAATTCGCGGGGAACGGGAAATAAACGTCACCGCGAATCGGTAGAGTGATGTGGACTATCACAATTGGAAGGACAAGCATGTTCGAACGGTTTACCGACCGTGCGCGGCGCGTGATCGTGTTGGCGCAGGAGGAGGCTCGTGCCCTCCAGCACAACTACATCGGCACCGAACACCTGCTGCTGGGGCTGATTCGCGAAGGCGAGGGCATTGCGGCCAAGGCGTTGACCGCCAAGGGCGTGTCCTTGGACGACACCCGCAAGCAGGTCGAGGAGATGATCGGCAAGGGGACCGCGGCCCCCAACGGTCACATCCCCTTCACCCCGCACGCCAAGCAGGTGCTGGAGCTGAGCCTGAGGGAGGCCCTGCAGCTCGGCCACAGCTATATCGGCACCGAGCATATCCTGCTCGGCCTGATCCGCGAGGGCGAGGGCGTGGGCACCCAGGTGCTCATCAAGATGGACGTGGATCTGGGCGAGCTGCGCAGCACGACCATCGACCTGATCCGCGGCAACTCCGGCGGCGAGAAGGGCAAGGGCGATCTGGCGAACGCCGGCGGCGTGGCCGACAAGCGCAATCAGAGCGGTTCGGCGATCCTGGACCAGTTCGGCCGCAACCTGACCGCCGAGGCCGCGGAAGGCAAGCTGGACCCGGTCATCGGCCGCACCAACGAGATCGAACGCGTGATGGTGGTGCTCTCCCGTCGTACGAAGAACAACCCGGTGCTGATCGGAGAACCGGGCGTCGGCAAGACCGCCGTCGTCGAAGGCCTGGCCCAGAAGATTCAGGCCGGCGACGTACCGGAGACGCTGAAGGGCAAGCAGGTCTACTCGCTGGATCTGGGGTCCATGGTGGCCGGTTCACGGTACCGTGGCGACTTCGAGGAGCGTCTGAAGAAGGTGCTCAAGGAGATCAAGACCCGTGGCGACATCGTGCTGTTCATCGATGAGATCCATACGATCGTCGGCGCCGGTTCGGCCGACGGCGCGCTGGGCGCCTCGGATATGCTGAAGCCGATGCTGGCGCGTGGCGAGCTGCAGACCATCGGAGCCACCACCACCGACGAGTACCGCAAGTACATCGAGAAGGATGCGGCGCTGGAGCGCCGGTTCCAACCGATTCAGGTGTCCGAGCCGACGATCGCCGAAACGATTGAGATCCTCAAGGGCCTGCGTGAACGCTATGAGAACCATCACCATGTGACGATCACCGATGCCGCCCTGCAGACCGCGGCGGAGCTTTCGGCCCGGTACATCCAGGACCGCAATCTGCCGGACAAGGCGATCGACCTGATCGACGAGGCCGGTGCGCGCCTGCGCATCAAGCGTCTGACCGCGCCGCCGGAGCTCAAGGAGCTCGATGCCAAGATCGCGCGGATCTCCGCCGACAAGGACAAGGCCATCAAGGATCAGGACTTCGAGAAGGCCGCCGAGCTGCGTGACAGCCAGGAGAAGCTGGAGCAGGAGCGCAAGCAGAAGGAGCAGGCGTGGCGTGAGGGCGAATCCGACGTCAAGATGGTGGTGGATGAGGATGTCATCGCGCAGGTGATTTCCCAGTCCACCGGCATTCCGGTGTTCAAGCTCACCCAGGCCGAGTCCAAGAAGCTGCTGGGCATGGAGAGCGAGCTGCACAGGCGCATCATCGGCCAGGACGAGGCCGTCTCCGCGCTGTCGCGTTCGATTCGCCGCACCCGTGTGGGGCTCAAGGACCCGAAGCGTCCGTCCGGTTCGTTCATCTTCGCCGGCCCGACCGGCGTGGGCAAGACCGAACTGGCCAAGGCGCTGGCCGAGTTCCTGTTCGACGATGAGGACGCGCTGATCCGCGTGGATATGTCGGAGTTCTCCGAGAAGTACGCGGCCTCGCGTCTGTTCGGCGCGCCCCCGGGATACGTCGGCTACGAGGAGGGTGGCGAGCTCACCGAGAAGGTGCGTCGCAAGCCGTTCTCCGTGGTGCTGTTCGACGAGATCGAGAAGGCCCATCCGGACATCTTCAACACGCTGCTGCAGGTGCTGGATGACGGTCACCTGACCGACGGCCAGGGCCGCAAGGTGGACTTCAAGAACACGATCATCATCCTGACCACGAACCTGGGGTCGAGCAACATCGCCAAGTCGGCCAATACCGGCTTCAGCTTGGGGTCGAACACCGAGTCGAGCTACCAGCGGATGAAGGATCAGGTGAGCACGGAGCTCAAGCAGCAGTTCCGTCCCGAGTTCCTCAACCGTCTGGACGACATCATCGTGTTCCGTCAGCTCACCGAGCCGCAGGTGCGCCAGATCGTGGACTTGGATGTGAGCAAGCTCAACGATCGCCTGTTCGACCGTCATATGTCGCTCGAGCTGACCGACGCCGCCAAGGACCTGCTTGCGCAGAAGGGCTTCGATCCACTGTTGGGCGCCCGTCCGCTGCGTCGCGTCATCCAGCGCGACATCGAGGACGCCATCTCGGAGAAGATTCTGCTCGGCGAACTCGAGGACGGCCAACGTGTGGTCGTGGACGCGGAGGGTGAGGGCATCCTCGGCGAGTTCACGTTCCGCGGCGAACGTTTCGAGGAACCCGAGCTCGTCGGTGCCGCGTCCGCTCCCGAGGACACCGCGGAAGCGGAGCAGCCCACGGAATGACGTCGGACGGCGTCGTGCGCACGATATAGGTGATGGAGGTGGCCCGGTCGCCATGGATTCCGCCATGGCGACCGGGCCACCTCATACCGTGTACCGTCAGCGAACGAGGATACGGTTGCTGGCTGAGAGCCGGCGAACCGACACGTGATATGAAAAAGGCGCGCCCCCTCTTAGGGGGCGCGCCAGTGAAAACCGGTTGGAACGGGGCTTAGCGAATCGCGTTGAGCCACTGCTCCTTGGTGGCCTTCTCGGCCTCCAGGGCGGCCTTCTTCTTCGGGTCGGTCTCGGCGGCGATCTTCTCATCCAGCTCGGCGAGCTGAGCGGTCAGCTGCACCTCGAAGCTGGACTTGCGGGCGTCGGCCTCCGGATCGGTCTGCTTCCAGGCGGCATCCTCCACGGCCTTGATCTGACGGTCGACGGCATCCAGGCGGGACTCGATGCGGTGCATCGCCTCACGCGGCACATAGCCGATCTGATCCCATTCCTCCTGGATGGCGGCCAGCGCCTGACGCGCCTTCTTGGCGGCGGCCTCGTCGGCCACCGGCACCAGCGCCTCGGCCTGCTTGAGGAGCTCCTCCTTCCTGGACAGGTTCTCCTTCTCGGCCGAGTTGGTCTGGTCGCGGTCGGCCTGACGCGCGTTGAAGAACGTGTCGGCGGCCTCGCGGAAACGCGCCCACAGGGCGTCGTCCTCGCTGCGGCCGGCGCGGCCGGCCTGCTTCCAACGATCCATCAGCTCGTTGAACTTGCGGGAGGTCTCGCCCCAAGCGGTCGAGTCCTTGATCTCGTTGGCCTCGGCGATGATCGCTTCCTTGGCCTCGCGGGCGTGGTTGCGCTCGTTGTCGCGGGCCTGCGCCCACTTGCGGCGAGCCTGGTTGAACGTGGTGCGGGCCTGGGAGAACCGCTTCCACAGCGCGTCCGCATCCGCCTTGTCGATGCGGATGGTGGTGCGCTGATGCTCCTGCCACTGCTCGAAGAGATTGCGGAACTTGTCCGCGGTCGAACGCCAGTTCGTGTTGTCGCCCAGCGAGGCGGCCAGCGCCTCGGCCTTCTCCACAATCGCGGTGCGCTCGGCCACGGCCTTGTCCATCGCGGCCTTGCGGGCCTCGGCGATGGCGGTCTTCTTGGCGGCGGCCTCGGCCTTCAGCTCCTCGAACTGCGCCTTGATGGCGGTGATGTCGCCCACCACGGCCGGTTCGGCGGTCTCCTCGGCCAAGGTCTTGAGCGTGTCGTCAATCTCACGGTTCTTGACGTTGGCGGACTTCAGACGGTTGGCGAACAGGTCCAGCTTGGCCTTCAGATCCAGATACCGGCGTGCGTACAGCGCCAGCGCCTCCTCCTTGGAGGCGTCCGGGAACTGGCCGACCTCGCGTTCGCTCTCGCCTTCGCGCACGAACACGGTGCCGTTGTCGTCCACGCGGCCGAACGCCTCGGCCGCCGTCACGTCGGCCTGGGAATAGGTGACGGTCGACCGCTTGGGCGCATGCTGCTGCGGCGTCTTCTTCGCGAACGCCGCGGGGGAGGGGGCATGCGGCTTCGGCATCGCGGCCGGGGTCGGCGCCGGCGTGGGGGCCTCGGCCACCGTTTCCTCGACGACGGTCGTTTCCTCGACGACGACGGTCTCCTCGGGAGCGGGCGCCGTTGCCTGCTCGGTGATTTCGGTGGTGTTCTCGGGTGTGGTGACATTCTCGTCGGCCATGGCCAGCTCCTTAGGCTTGTCGTAAGTGAGGGGCGGGAAAACAGCCGGCCACGACCGGTTATTTTCACCAACCTCTATGTATTATAGGGAACCGTGGCTAAAGGTGCATCACTATCAGGATTTCCAGAGTGGCTCCCCTCTGAACGTGTTGTGGAGCAGCGTGTCATCGACACGCTCCGTAAGGTTTTCGAGCTCAACGGGTTCATCGGCATCGAGACACGCGCGGTGGAACCGGGCTCCAGCCTGCTCAAGAAAGGCGAGACCAGCAAGGAGATCTACCTGCTGAGCCGTCTGCAGGAGGTCGGTCAGGAGAACGACACCCCGGTGGAGGACCGGTTGGGCCTGCACTTCGATCTGACCGTGCCGCTGAGCCGGTATGTGGTCGAGCATGCCAACGATCTGGCCTTCCCCTTCAAGCGGTGGCAGATCCAGAAGGTCTGGCGCGGCGAACGCCCCCAGGAGGGCCGTTTCCGTGAATTCGTGCAGGCCGACATCGACGTGATCGGCAATGGGGAACTGCCGGACCACTACGAGGTGGAATTGCCGCTGGTGATGGTCTCCGCGCTGGAGGCCCTGCGCGAGTTCGGCTTGCCGAAGGCCACCGTGCACGCGAACAACCGCAAACTGTCCGAGGGGTTCTACCGCGGTCTGGGATTGAACGACATCGAAGGCGTGCTGCGCGAGATCGACAAGCTCGACAAGATCGGCGCCGACGAGGTGGCCAAGCTGCTCGTCGGCGAGTGCGGCGCCAGCGAGGCGCAGGCCGCGGCCTGCCTGGAGCTGGCCAACCTGACCGCCGCGAACGGCGCGGAACTGGCCGAACGCTTCGACGCCCTGTGCGCCGCGCACGGCATCGTCACCGACTCCGACGCCTACGTACTGGCCCGTCAAGGGCTCGACACCCTGGCCATGATCGTGGACGAGGCGGCCCGTATCCGCCCCGGCTCGGTGATCGCGGACCTGAAGATCGCCCGCGGGCTGGACTACTACACCGGTTCCGTATACGAGACGTTCCTTGACGGCGCGGCATCGCTCGGGTCGATCTGCTCGGGCGGCCGCTATGACAACCTGGCCTCCCAGGGCAACCGCAAGTACCCGGGCGTCGGCCTGTCGATCGGTCTGTCCCGTCTGGTCTCCTACATGCTGCATACGGCCGGCGCCAAGGCCTCCCGGATCTCCCCGGCGGCCGTGCTGGTGGCCGTGTGGAACGAGGAGGACCGCGCCGCGTCGAACGAGATCGCGGGCCGGTTGCGCGCCCGCGGCATCGCCGCCGACGTGGCCCCCACCGCGGCCAAGCTCGGCAAGCAGATCAAGTACGCCGACAAGCTCGGCATTCCGTACGTGTGGTTCCCCGCGGACCGGAGCGATCCGGAAGCCGTGGACGAGGTCAAGAACATCGTGACGGGCGACCAGGAACCGGCCGATGCCAAGTCGTGGGAGCCGGATACGCTGGTTGCCCGGCAAACCGTGGAGATTCAAGGAGTGGAAGCAGCATGAGCCAGACGGCTTACAGAACACATCACGCCACCGAAGTCACTGAAGCGCTGGTCGGCGAGCAGGTGACGCTCGCCGGTTGGGTCGACCGTCGTCGCGATCACGGCGGTGTGGCCTTTGTGGACCTGCGCGATAGCTCGGGCCTGGTTCAGGTGGTCATCAACGACGAGGAGATGGCCCGACCGCTCAGGAGCGAGTTCGTGGTCCGCGTGATCGGTGCCGTGCGCCTGCGCCCGGAAGGCAACGAGAACGAGCATCTGGCCACCGGCAAGGTCGAGGTGGTGGCCCGGTCCATCGAGATCCTCGCCAAGTCCGACGCGCTGCCGTTCCAGGTCTCCACCGCGCTCGAGAACGAATCCGAGAACAAGCTGCCGGGCGAGGACGTGCGCCTGAAGTACCGCTATCTGGATCTGCGCCGTCCGTCCATGCAGCGCAACATCAAGCTGCGCTCCGACATGGCCAAGGCCGCCCGCCAGGCCCTCGACGAGATGGGCTTCACCGAGGTCGAGACCCCGACGATGATCAAGTCCACGCCCGAAGGCGCCCGCGACTTCCTCGTGCCCGCCCGTCTGGTGCCCGGCTCCTGGTACGCGTTGCCGCAGTCCCCGCAGCTGCTTAAGCAGCTGCTGATGGTCTCCGGCGTCGAGCGTTACTACCAGATCGCCCGCTGCTACCGCGACGAGGACTTCCGCGCCGACCGCCAGCCCGAGTTCACCCAGCTCGACATGGAGATGGCGTTCGTGGACCAGGAGGACGTGATCGCCATGGCCGAGAAGGTCATCGCGGCGATCTGGAAGGCCGCCGGCTATGAGGTCAAGCTGCCGATCCAGCGCATCACCTGGCAGGAGGCGATGGACAAGTACGGCACCGACAAGCCGGATCTGCGCTTCGGCAACGAGCTGATCGAGCTCACCGACTACTTCAAGGACACGCCGTTCCGCGTGTTCCAGGCCCCATATGTGGGCGCCGTGCTCTTCAAGGGCGGCGCCGCCACGCCGCGTCGCCAGTTCGACGCCTGGCAGGATTGGGCCAAGCAGCGCGGCGCCAAGGGCCTGGCCTACGTGGTGTTCGCCGAGGACGGCGAGCTCAAGGGCCCGGTGGCCAAGAACCTGTCCGAAGCCGAGCGCGCGGGCCTGAAGGAGGCCGTGGGTGCCGAGGACGGCGACGCCGTGTTCTTCGCCGCCGGTCCGCGCACCTCCTCCCAGAACCTGCTGGGCGCCGTGCGCGTGGAGCTCGCCGATCGCGCCGGCCTGCTCAAGCCCGACGACTTCGCCTTCACCTGGGTGGTGGACTTCCCGCTGTTCAAGTCCACCGAGGACGAGGATGACGACGACGTGGCGGTCGGCCACTCCAAGTGGACCTCGATGCACCACCCGTTCACGATGCCGTCCGCCGACTGGATCGACACCTTCGACCAGGATCCCGAGCACGCGATGAGCGACTCCTACGACATCGTCTGCAACGGCGAGGAGATGGGCGGCGGTTCCGTCCGTATCCACCGCGACGACATCCAGGATCGCGTCCTCGACGTCCTCGGCATCTCCAAGGAGGAGGCCGACGAGAAGTTCGGCTTCCTGCTCGAGGCCTTCAAGTACGGCGCCCCGCCGCACGCCGGCATCGCCCTGGGTTGGGACCGCACCGCCTCGATCCTGGCCGGCACCGACACCATCCGCGACGTCATCGCCTTCCCGAAGGCCGGCGGCGGCCGCGACCCGCTGACCGGCGCCCCGGCCCCGATCACGGACGAGCAGCGCGCCGAAACCGGCGTCGACTACGATCCCGACGAGGACGAGGACTGATATTCCTCGCATGCGATAACGCTCGGAACCCCGGCCGTTCGGCCGGGGTTCCCGCGCATACGGGCGCGGACGAGATCGACGGCAATCGGTTCGTAACGGCGCGTCGGTATAATGACGATTTATGTCAGAACAGAATGAAGTAACAACGCAGATGCGCCGGCCGGAGCCGCCGGCAACAGGGAGGTCGGACGCCGGTTATCCGCTGGTCGAACTGTCCCACGTCGACAAGCATTACGATAAGCTGCACGTCCTCAAGGACATCAACCTGACCGTGAACAAAGGCGAGGTACTGGTCGTCGTCGGACCGTCCGGATCGGGCAAATCGACGATGTGCCGCACCATCAACCGCCTGGAGACCATCGACTCGGGCGTGATCCGCATCGACGGCAAGCCGCTGCCGCAGGAGGGCAAGGAGCTGGCGAACCTGCGCGCCGAGGTCGGCATGGTGTTCCAGTCGTTCAACCTGTTCGCCAACAAGACGATCCTCGAGAACGTGACGCTTGCGCCGATCAAGGTCCGCCACATGGACAAGAAGGAGGCCGAGGACCTGGCCATGGACCTGCTCGACCGCGTCGGCGTGGCCTCGCAGGCCGGCAAGATGCCGTCCCAGCTGTCGGGCGGCCAGCAGCAGCGCGTGGCCATCGCCCGCGCCCTGGCCATGCGGCCGAAGGTCATGCTGTTCGACGAACCCACCTCCGCGCTCGACCCCGAGATGGTCAACGAGGTGCTGGACGTCATGGTCGAACTCGCCCACGAGGGCATGACGATGATCTGCGTCACCCACGAGATGGGCTTCGCGCGCAAGGCGGCCGACCGCATCGTGTTCATGGCCGACGGTCGGATTCTGGAATCCGACACGCCTGACGAGTTCTTCGACCATCCGAAGACCGACCGCGCCAAGGACTTCCTCTCGAAGATCCTGACCCACTGACGGCGGAGGCGCGTATGAAGCAACACATCATCACCCGTGCGCTCGCCGCCGCGTGCGCCCTGGCGTGCGCGGTGTCGCTCGCCGGATGCGGCGCGAGCGAGGAAGGCAAGATCCGCATCGGCATCAAGTTCGACCAGCCGGGCCTGGGCTTCAAGAAGTCCGGCACCTACGTCGGCTTCGATGTGGATGTGGCCACGTACATCGCCGAGGAGCTCGGCTACACCCGTGACGAGATCGTCTGGAAGGAGGCACCGTCCGCGCAGCGTGAGGCCATGCTGCAGAACGGCGACGTCGACATGATCATCGCCACCTATTCGATCACCGATTCGCGCAAGGCGGTCGTGGACTTCGCCGGCCCGTACTTCGTGGCCGGCCAGGACCTGCTCGTGCGCGACGACGAGACCGAGATCAACGGCCCCGAGGACCTCAACGGCAAGCGCCTGTGCTCGGTGACCGGATCGACCTCCGCCGTGACCGTCAAGGAGAAGTTCGCCGACGAGGTGCAGCTGATGGAGCAGCCCGGCTACGCCGAATGCGCCACGGCGCTGTTCTCCGGCATCGTCGACGCGGTGACCACCGACGACATCATCCTGGCCGGTCTGGCCTCCGCCGCCCGCGGACAGCTCAAGGTGGTGGGCAAGCCGTTCACCCAGGAGTACTACGGCGTCGGTATCAAGAAGGGCCGGTCCGACTTCGCCGCCCAGATCAACGACGCCATCGAGAAGATGATCGAGGACGGCTCCTGGGAGCGTGCCATCGAGGTGAACACCGCGGGCACCGACTACAGCCCGAACCCCGACTACAATCCGCCGACGCCAACGGAAGGGGAGTGAGATGGATAATTTCCTTGCCCTGTTCGGCGAGTATGACGTGCTGGGCGCGTTCCTGGTGAACATCGAGCTGACCCTGTGGTCGGCCCTGTTCTCGCTGGTGCTCGGCGTCGTGCTTGTCATGATGCGCATCTCGCCGATCTCATCGCTGCGCGCGGTGGCCGGCGGCTATGTGGAATTGTTCAAGAACATGCCGCTGACGATCATCATGGTGTTCATGGTGCTCGGCGCATACGCGCAGTTGAAGCTCACGTTCTCCGACACGTTCGCCACGAACTTCTTCTGGCTCGCCGTGACCGGCCTGTCGCTGTACACGGCCGCGTTCGTGTGCGAGGCGCTGCGCTCCGGCATCAACACCGTGCCGCTCGGCCAGGCCGAGGCCGCCCGCGCCCTCGGTCTGAACTTCATGCAGTCGGCCGGGCTGATCATCCTGCCGCAGGCGTTCCGCGGATCGGTGGCGCCGCTCGGCAACACGCTGATCGCGCTGCTGAAGAACTCCACGGTGGCCGCGGCGGCGTCCGTCTCCACCGAGACCTCGTCGCTGATGAGCGAGATGATCGAGTTCCACGCCGACGCCATCATCGAGATCTTCCTGATCTTCGCCATCGGATACGTGATCCTGATCATCCCGATCGGCATCCTGACCACGTATCTGTCCAATAAGCTCGCGGTGAGGAGGTGAGCGCCATGGCATCCACATCCAAGAAGAACGAAAGCTCGGTGCTGTTCGACCAGCCGGGCCCCAAGGGGCTGCGGACCATCCGCATCGCCAACATCATCGCCGCGGCGGTGTTCGCCGTGGTGCTGGTGCTCATCCTCATGCGTCTGGCGGCACCGCCGGACGGCGAGAACCAGCTGAGCTGGGAGCTGTGGAAGCCGGCGTTGGAGGCCGAGGCCTGGACCGACTTCTACCTGCCCGGCCTGTGGATGACGCTCCAGGCGTCGATCCTGGCCGTCATCGGCGCCGTGGCGTTCGGCCTGGTCTTCGGCATCGGGCGACTGCTGCCGAACCCGCTGCTGCGCGGCGTCTCCGCCGTGGTCGTGGAGTTCTGCCGCGCGGTCCCCGTGCTGCTGATGATGATCTTCTTCTGGCGAGGGTTCGCGTTCCTCGGCATCGGCAACTCGTCGTACTGGGCCGTGGTGTTGGCGCTCGTGCTGTACAACGGGTCGGTGGTGGCCGAGCTGGTGCGTTCCGGCGTCGGCAACCTGCCGAGCGGCCAGCGCGAGGCGTCGCTGGCGTTGGGTCTGACCGAGACCCAGTCGCTGATGCAGATCGAGGTGCCGCAGGCCGTGTTCGCCATGCTGCCCGCCGCGGTGACCCAGCTGGTCGTCGTGCTCAAGGACACCGCGCTCGGCTCGATCATCATGTACACCGATCTGCTGCAGGAATCGCGCCGACTCGGCTCGATGTACTTCAACATCCTGCAGACGCTGGTGGTGGCCGCGGTGATCTACTTCGTGTTCTGCTGGCTGTTGTCCCGACTGGCCGAATGGCTGCCGGAGCGGATGCGCCAGCGCACGGCCGCGCCGACCGAGGCCGAGGCCGTGGCGCCGATCGCGATCATGGACCCCTCCAACATCAACCAGATCGCCGTGGCCAAGGAGGTGGACGAGAAGATGTTCACCGCCGGCGCCGGCCCGCGCCAGTACCATGTGCACCACCGCGGCTCGAACGCCTCGATCCGCGAATGGCGTCGCACCCGGTACATGCAGGGTTACGACGAGACGCATCCCGAAAGCCAGATCGATCCGCAGACCATGGAGTTCCCCGAGTTGTTCAAGGCCAAGCCGAAGGATGCCAAGGGATCCGATTCCGGAACGTCCGGCAAATCGGCCAAGGGGGAGTGACACGCATCTGCTTGGTTCCCGTTGACTGATGTCTGTGGGGCGGTAACCGCCCTCCGACGTGCCGTCATCGGGTGTGCCTTCAGTTACGCCTGCCGTATGGGATCGGTGCCCGCCATCCCATACGGCAGGCGTTTTTCACACCCCCGTGGATTCCCCGGCTGGCGGGGACACGGATAGACTGGTCCTATGGGCAAGGACAGCAAGGACGCCAAAGACATCAGGGACGGCAAGGAACGCAAGGAGGGACGCGACCGGCGTCTCATCGACAGGGCGTTGGATGCGGCGCTCGACAGCGTCAGCAGCATCGACAACAGCGGCACGCTCTCCGAACGCATGGCCCGCGCCGCCAAATCCAGCGACCTGCTGAGCATGGTGTGGTCGCTGCCGCCGGCGCAGCGGCTCATGTTCCACAAAGGTGTGCGCGTGGACGGGATCGACACCACGGACACCCCCGGATTCGAAGGCGACCGCGAGGACGGCGAACGGTTCATCGACATCAGCTCTAGCGAGATCGCACGCTTCCAGAAACTGCTGTATGCCAACGGCGTCAAGGGCGTACGGCGTCGGCTGCTCATCGTGCTGCAGGGCATGGATGCCTCCGGCAAGGGCGGCATCGTGCGCCATGTGTTCCGCCAGGGCGACCCGATGGGCATCCACTACCACGGATTCGGCAAACCCAGCGAGGAGGAGCTGAAGCACGACTTCCTGTGGCGCATCAGGCGCGAGCTGCCGCAGAACGGGTGGATCGCGGTGTTCGATCGCTCGCATTATGAGGATATCGTCATGCCGCATGTCTACGGCACCTATCCCGAGGAGGTGTGGCGTGCCAGGTATGACGAGATCAACCGGTTCGAACGGGATCTGACGGCCGATGGATGCACGGTTCTGAAGATCTTCCTGGTGGTGGGCCGCGACGAACAGAAGCGGCATTTCCTGGGGCGTTTGGAGGATCCGACCAAGTTCTGGAAGTTCGACGAGAGCGATCTGGACGCCCGCGAACGCTGGGACGATTATATGGCGGCCTGGCAGGAGGTGTTCGAGAGGACGTCGACGCCCGCCGCCCCTTGGTATCTGGTCCCCGCCGATAACCGCTGGTATTCGCGGGCCGTGGTCTCCGAGCTGCTGCGCACCACGCTGAAGAACATGAACCTGACCTGGCCGCCGCTCGAGGTCGATCCCGATGCCGTGCGCCGTCGCCTCGAAGCCGAGTGAATCGTCAGCCACTCCGTCGGTAGGAGCCGACGGATAGACTCGAAGATATGACAGAGGTACAGGGACATGACGCGGCCTACGGGTCGTTGGGGGCGTTGGCGCCCGACTGGTACGGCGGCGGGCGCAACATCGACACCGACGAGATCTACGAGCGCTTCTTCGGTTGGGTCGAGGACGTCAAGGGCGTCCAACCGTGGCCGCACCAAGAGGAGGCCATCATGGACCTGCTCGCCGGCGACCATGTGATCCTCAACACCCCGACGGGCTCCGGCAAGTCGCTGGTGGCGCTCGCCATGCACTTCGCCGCGCTGTGCACCGGCCGGCGCTCCTACTACACCGCGCCGATCAAGGCGCTGGTCTCCGAGAAGTTCTTCGACCTGGTCGAGGCGTTCGGGCGCGACTACGTGGGCATGATCACCGGCGATACGCATATCAACGCGGACGCGCCGATCATCTGCTGCACGGCTGAGATCCTGGCCAACCAGGCGCTGCGCGAGGGCCGTTACGCCGACGTCGGCTGCGTGGCCATGGACGAATTCCACTACTACGGCGATTCGGAACGCGGCTGGGCCTGGCAGGTGCCGCTGCTGACCCTGCCGCGCACCCAGTTCCTGCTGATGAGCGCCACCCTCGGCAACGTCGACGCCATCGCCGACAAACTCGAGGACATGACCGACACCGACGTCGACATCATCGCCGACGCGCCCCGGCCGGTCCCGCTGTCCTACGAATACACCGACAAACCGCTCGAGCACACCGTCGAACTGCTGTTCAACCGGCACGAGACGCCGATCTACGTCGTCCACTTCTCCCAGGATGCGGCGCTGACCACCGCGCAGGCGCTCGCCTCCACCGGCGTCTCCAGCCGCGAACAGCGCGAGGCCATCGCCGAGGCGATGAAGGGCACGCGCTTCACCACCGCATTCGGCAAGATCCTGCAGCGGCTGCTGAAAACCGGCGTCGGCATCCACCATGCCGGTATGCTGCCGCGCTACCGTCGGTTGGTCGAACAACTCGCCCAGCAGGGGCTGCTGCCGGTCATCTGCGGCACGGACACGCTCGGCGTCGGCATCAACGTGCCGATTCATTCGGTGGTGCTCACCGCGCTCACCAAATTCGACGGTTCCCGGATGCGCCGCCTGCGCGCCCGTGAATTCCATCAGATCGCCGGCCGCGCCGGCCGTATGGGCTTCGACACCGAAGGCTTGGTGGTGACCGAGGCCCCCGAGTTCGAGATCGAGAACGCGCGCGCCATCGCCAAGGCCGGCGACGACCCGAAGAAGCTCAAGAAGATCAAGCGCAAGAAGGCGCCCGAAGGGTTCGTGACATGGAACGGGAACACGTTCGACAAGCTCATCGACGCCGCACCCGAAACGTTGGTGCCGCATCTGCGGATCACCCACTCGATGGTGCTCAACGAGGTGGCGCAGGGCGGCGACGCACGCCGCCGCGTGGACCGGCTCATCGACGACTCGCAGCAGACCGCCGAGCAGAAGGAGCAGCTGCATGGGCGCGCCGACGAGATCTTCGCCACGCTGTTCGACTCCGGCGTCATCGAGACCGAGGACCGCGACGACGGCGGCAAGGACTACTTCACCACCGTGGACGTGCCCGAGGATTTCGCGCTCGACCAGCCGTTGAGCCCGTTCCTGCTCGCCGCGCTCGAACTGTTGGACCCCGAATCCGAAACCTACGCGCTCGACGTGATCTCCATGGTGGAGGCCACGCTGGAGGACCCCAAGCAGGTGCTGCGCGCCCAGGAACGCCAGGCGCGCGACGCGGCCATGGCCGCGATGAAGGACGAGGGGCTGGACTACGACGAGCGCATGGAGCGTCTGGCCGAGGTCACCTACCCCAAGCCGCTTGAGGACCTGCTCGACGCCGCATTCCGCCAGTACCGGCACGACGTGCCGTGGGCCAACGACTACTGGCTGAGCCCCAAGTCGGTGGTGCGCGACATGGTGGAGACCGCCTCCGACTTCACCGGATACATCGCCCGCTACAACATCGCCCGTTCCGAGGGCACGCTGCTGCGGTACCTGTCGGACGCATACCGCGCGTTGTCCCGCACCGTGCCGTTCGAGAAACGCGACGAGCAGCTGCGCGACATCATCGCCTGGCTGCGCGTGGTCGTTCGCTCGATCGACTCCAGTCTGGTGGACGAGTGGGAGAACGCGGGCGCCGCGGCCGATGCGGAGACCGCCGCACTCAATGCGGCCGCCCCGGGTGCCAGGGATGCCGTGGTGGAGGACCGCCGCGGACTGACCGTACTCGTGCGCAACGCGATGTTCCGCCGCGTGCAGCTCATGGACCTGGACCGACCCGAGGATCTCGGCGCGCTCGACAAGGACTGGGGCTACGGCGTGCACGAGTGGGAGGATGCGCTCGACGACTACTACGATGCGCACGAGTACGTGAACACCGACGCGCAGGCACGTTCCTCCGAGCTGTTCATGCTGGACGACTCGCATGAGCGCGACGAGCACACCTGGAAGGTGCGGCAGATCATCGACGACTCCGACGGCGACCACGATTGGACCATCGAGGGCGTTGTGGACCTGGACGCCACGCAGGAATCCGGCGAGGTGGTCTTCCATGACTACCACGTGGGCGACTGACGCGCCGCCGACACGTATTCGAACAACAGTTCGAATGATGCGAGTACACTGATGGCTATGACCGATGACGCCGACCTGTTCGCCGCGACCGACGCGCCCGAGGATGTGACCCGTCCGCTCGCCGTGCGCATGCGCCCCGCCACGCTCGACGAGGTGGTGGGGCAGGACCATGTGCTGGGGCCCGGCTCGCCGCTGCGCCGACTGGCGAACCCCGCATCCAAGGGGTCGCTGACCGCGCCCAGCTCGATCATCCTGTTCGGGCCGCCTGGCGTGGGCAAGACCACTCTGGCCTACATCGTGGCCAAACAGTCCGGTCGCGTGTTCGAGGAGTTGTCGGCGGTGACCTCCGGCGTCAAGGACGTGCGCGCCGTGCTCGACCGCGCGCACCGGCGTCTCGTCGCCGAAGGCAAGGAGACGGTGCTGTTCATCGACGAGGTGCACCGCTTCTCCAAATCCCAGCAGGATGCGCTGCTGCCCAGCGTGGAGAACCGTGATGTCACCTTCATCGCCGCCACCACCGAGAACCCCAGCTTCTCCGTCATCAAACCGCTGCTCAGCCGGTCCGTGGTCGTCAAGCTCGAATCGCTCGAACCCGATGACCTCAAAACCCTCATCGAGCGGGCACTCAACGATCCGCGCGGACTCAAGGGCGAGGTCAGGGCCACCGACGAGGCCGTCGACGAGATCGTGCGCATGGCCGGCGGCGACGCACGCAAGACCCTGACCATCCTGGAGGCCGCCGCCGGGGCGATGACCGGCGACACGGCCCGCAAGAAGGGCGCGCGCCGGCCGATCATCACCCCCGAGATCGTCAGCCAGGTCATGGACGTGGCCACCGTGCGCTACGACAAGGGCGGCGACGACCACTACGACGTCATCTCCGCATTCATCAAATCGATGCGCGGCTCAGACGTCGACGCCGCACTGCACTATCTGGCCCGCATGATCCGCGCGGGCGAGGACCCGCGGTTCATCGCCCGGCGCATCATGATCGCCGCCGCCGAGGAGGTCGGCATGGCCGCCCCGCAGATCCTGGAGGTCACGGTGGCCGCCGCACAGGCCGTGGCCATGATCGGCATGCCCGAGGCGCGCATCATCCTGGCGGAGGCCACCGTGGCCGTGGCCACCGCGCCCAAATCCAACGCCAGCTACCTGGCCATCGACCAGGCGCTCGCCGACGTGGACGCCGGGCGCATCGGCGAGGTACCGCTGCACCTCAGGAACGCGCCGACCAAGCTGATGAAGGACTGGGGCAACCATGAGGGCTACCGGTACGCGCACGATTGGCCGGGCGCTGTGGCACCGCAGCAGTACATGCCGGACGAACTGGTGGGCCGCGAATACTATCATCCGAATGATCGTGGCTATGAGCATGAGGTGAAGCCAAGGCTGGACCGCATCCGCGCCATCCTGCATGCCGAACGGCCGAAGCCCGGAACTGATGGCGAACGGTAGTGCGGGATGAGGTGAGGGGCGGTTCCGCCGGTGCCGCGTGACGAGGTGCGCCCGGACCACGGTACAATGACTTACTGATTGCAGGAACGCGCAGGCCGTCATCGCCAAGCGGACCACAACGGTTCGGACGATACGACATGTGGGAGCCGCACAACGGCGCGGCCCCATCGATGTGAGGGGGATGAGGTGCACAACCCGGAATCCGAAACGAAAACGATCCTGATCGTGGACGACGACCAGGCGTTGGGGGAGATGTTGTCAATCGTGCTCGAAAGTGAAGGCTTCCGGACCACGGTGTGCGCGGATGGGCTGCGGGCGCTTGACGTGCTGCCCGTCGTGCGTCCGGATCTGGTGCTGCTCGACGTCATGCTGCCCGGCATGGGCGGCGTGGAGGTGGCGCGGATGATCCGACGGGATTCCGGCGTGCCGATCATCATGCTGACCGCCAAGTCGGATACGCAGGATATCGTCACCGGACTGGAGGCCGGGGCTGACGACTACGTCCCCAAACCGTTCAAAGTGGCGGAGCTGGTGGCCCGGGTGAGGGCGCGCCTGCGTATCCCCACACCCACCAATGGGATTCATTTCGGGGGGAGGGGTAATGATTCGGGGCATATCGAGTGCGGCGGCATCGTTATGGACCGTGGCGAGCATCTGGCGCAGAAGGACGGTGCGGACCTGCAGCTGACCCCGATGGAGTTCGAGCTGCTGTACGTGCTGGCGTGCAACGCGGGGGAGGTCATCAGCAGGGCGAACCTGCTCAAAAGCGTATGGGGGTATGAGGACGCCGGCGACACCCGTCTGGTGACGGTGCACATCCAGCGGCTGCGAGCCAAGGTGGAGTCGAATCCGGAACATCCGCAGATCATCCGGACCGTGCGCGGCATCGGATACAAGTTCGTCGCTCCCGTGGCGGGATGTGCGGCGTGACGCCCCATACGGACATCGGCCGCACCGGTCGGAATCGACGTCTTGGTGGCGGGACGGGCGGTGCCGGCGGGGCGCGGTCGGATGCGGGAAGCGCCGGACGTCGGTTTCCATGGCTCCATCTGCATCGGTGGACGGGGCGTGTGCACAGTTCGCTGCGTGCGCGGACCGCGGCGTTCGCGGTGCTGCTCGCCCTCGTGGTGGCCGTGGTGTTCACGGTCGTGTCGATGATGCTGGTGCGCAACACCTTGCTGGACCAGGTCTCCAACCAGGCGCGCAGCGATTTCTCCAACCAGGTGGTCCAGGCCCAATACAGTCTGGAATCCGCCGATGCATCCGAAAACGAACGCTATCAGCAACTCGTCGCCTCCGTGGCATCCTCGATGCAGCAGGACGGCGCCGCCAACCTGGTGGGCGTGTACCTGTGGAGCCGCAGTACCTCCGGCAACGCTATCGTGCCGATCTCCACGGAGCCCACGTTCGCTCCGCTGATCAGCGACGAGATGCGCAGCAGCGTGGCCGGCAGCACCGACGGCAGCGTGTTCTACCAGCCGGTGTCCCTGACCGTGGATGCGGACACGGCCGGGCCACCCGGCGCGGTGCTCGGCACCATCCTCGAATTTGGTCCGGTGGGGGACCTGGAACTGTTCGCGTTGTTCTCGTTCGCAACCCAGCAGGAGTCCCTGGGTCGCATCCAACTTAACCTGGCTTTCGTGTGCCTGGCGCTGAGCGCCGTGATGGGAGTGCTTGTCTGGATGGTCATGCACAGCATCGTTCGTCCGATCAAACGGGTGGCGGCCACGGCGGAGACCTTGGCCTCAGGCGACCTGGACGCCCGTGTGGTGGAGGACCGGCGTGACGAGATCGGTACGCTGCAGCATTCGTTCAACGAGATGGCCTCCTCGCTCAAGCAGAAGATCGACGAACTTGAGGATATCGGCGTCCGGCAGCGCCAGTTCGTCTCCGATGTGAGCCATGAGCTGCGCACCCCAATCACCACGATGCGCATGGCCTGCGATCTGCTGGACACTCGCCGCGACGGGTTCGACCCGCCGACCCGGAGAACGGTGGAACTGCTCAGCGACCAGGTCGGCCGGTTCCAGACCATGCTGATCGACCTATTGGAGATCTCCCGGTATGACGCCGGATACGCCTCCCTGGACCTGATGGACACCGACGTGCGTGAGCCCATCGGCATGGCTGTGGAACAAGTGGCGGAGATTGCGGCGGCCAAGCAGGTGACGATCTCCATGGTTCTGCCGAATGTCGCGGTCATCGTCAGACTGGATTCGCGGCGCGTGATCCGAATCGTGCGCAACCTGCTGAACAACGCCATCGACTTCTCCTCCGACGACAGGCCGATCGAGGTACGGCTTGCAGCCAACCGCCACGCGGTCGTCATCAGCGTGCGCGATTACGGCGTGGGCATGACGGACGAGCAGGTGGGCCATGTGTTCGACCGATTCTGGCGCGCCGATCCATCGCGCTCGCGCCTGACGGGAGGCTCCGGGCTGGGGCTGTCGATCGCGTTGTCCGATGCGTGGCTGCACAACGGCGACCTGAGGGTGCGGTCGCGCCCGGGCGAGGGGACGTGGTTCCTGCTGATTCTGCCGAGGGACCCGGAAAGCGGCCCCGTGCCCGATGCCGATCTGCCGTTGGACTTCGCCGGCGAAGGTATGGAGACGGTCGGCGGCTTCGGCGTATCGGATAACGGCATGTTCGAATTGATGCGGCAGGAGGCACGATGAAGGCGAGGAAACTGATCCGCACGATGGCGGCGTTGGTCTGCGCGGCGTCGGTGAGTGCCGCGGGCGCATGCTCCGCCCCGCTCGGTCTGCCGACGCGGGGGGACGTGACGACGCTCGCGCCGATCGAGCGGCAGGATCGACGGGTGTACACGGTGCCCGACGGGCCGGAGGCGGATGCACAGCCCGAAAGCGTGGTCGAGGGGTTCTTTGCCGCCATGCCCGCCGGCGTGCAGAGCGATGGGTTTGCGGTGGCCCGTGAGTTCCTGACGGATGGCGCCGCGGAGCGTTGGAACGGCGACGAGTCGGCGATCATCTACTCCGGTGCGCCCACCTTCGTACGCAAGCCGAACGTGGACGGAGGCTCGTCGATGGATGAGGCTGGCATCCTCATCCAGGCCACGCTCCACATCATCGGCAGGATCGACGGCCAGGGACTGTACTCCGCGGTCGGGGATGACCCGTGGACGGTGACCTTCACACTGCACCGGCAGGACGGTCAGTGGCGCATCGACCAGCTGCCGCAAGGCGTCATGGTCTCGGTCGCAAGTTTCGACCAGGCCTTCCGCCAGGTGTCTCTGTACCGGCCGGATGTCACCGGCACGACGATGGTGCCCGATGTGCGTTGGCTGAGCTGGCGCAACTGGCGCACCCGCGCGATGGAGGAGCTGCTGGGCGGCGTGCCCGACTGGCTGGAGGGCGCGGTGAGCGACGTGGCCGACGGGCGTGTGGGGCTGCAGGTCGATGCCGTGCCAATGGAGTCCGACGGCGTTGCGGTACGTCTGGATGAAGGCTTCGCCGCACTCGACGCCGCATCGCAGGCGATGCTCGTACGGCAGATTCGGCTGACGCTCGGTGACGGCACCGACGGGCAGGAGGTGAACGTGCTCTCGGGCGGTGAAACCTACAGCGGCGCGGAAGGCACCGTGGGCTTGGACGTGGCCGACCACGAGGAGGCGCTGTATGCTTTAAGCGGCGGGAACGTGGTCTCGCTCGAATCGTCAAGCCCCGTGCGTGTGGCTCAGAACACCGGCATCGATGAGGCCGAAGCCCTGGTGTTCGGCGAATCCGGTGGCGCCGTACTGCGTGCTGATGGGGTCGCCGAATGCCTGGACGGCGAGGGGATGCCCTGCGGTGTGCTGTTCGACGGTGCGCCGGTGTCGACGGTTGCCGAAGGGGTCGAGGGCGAGGTCTGGGGCGTGGCACCGGATGGACGGACACTGGTCGTCTCACGGCAGGGGCGGACGGCGCGGATTGCCGTGCCTGATCTGGGTACGGGATCGATCCATGCCGTGGCGGTCTCCCCGGAGGGCGCGAGGTTGGCGATGGCCGTCGGCGGGGGTCCCGACGAGGGCGTTCTCATCGCAGGCATCGTGCGTAACGGTACCGGCATGGCGGAGCGACTCTGCGAAACCTGGCATCGGGTCTCATCCAGATCCGATGTGTCGATGCTGACGTTCTACAACGACATCACGTTGGTCTACGCCACGGACGGCGCCTCCGCACGGCAGCAGGCCTTTCGCCAGCTGACGCCGGGGCCGGAGACGGCCCAGAGCCTGCCGGACAGTACGGTGACATCCATCGCGACCGGTGACGTCTCCCGGTATCACCGGCTGGCCGTGTTCGATGACCTGGGCATCGTCCGGACGGCCAGCGGTTCGCTGGAGGGCGCGTGGACCATCGTATACTCGCAGGCCGAGGCGATGTCGGCGAGGTGAACGGCGTGAAACAGGCGATGTTATCGTTCCGTTATCAAGCTGTTATCGAATCGTTATCCTCTCCGATTGAGCCATGCGGGCACGCCGCGGATACTGGAAACCATCGATGACAACACCGTCATCAATCGTCCGGGGAAGACCTTGGATGCATGTGACTCGAGGAGGAGTATTTATGAAGAACTGGAAGAGGGCCATCGCCTTGGTTGCGTCCGGCGCGGCTCTGCTGAGCTTCGCCGCGTGCGGCAACGGCGGCAACGCCGAGGGTGGGGATGACAGCAAGCCGACGATCGGCTTTGTGGCCGTCGGCCCCGAGGGCGGCTTCCGTACCGCCAACGAGAACGACCTGCAGGATGCGTTCAAGAAGGCCGGTTTCGACCTGATCTACTCGCCGACCCAGAACAACGACCAGCAGAAGCAGATCCAGGCGTTCAACAAGTTCGTCAACGACGAGGTCGATGCCATCGTCCTGTCCTCCACCGAGGATTCCGGTTGGGACGAATCGCTGAAGAAGGCCAAGGAGGCTGAGATCCCGGTCTTCACCGTGGACCGTGACGTGGACGTGACCGATCCGGAGGCCGCCTCGGCCATCGTGTCCCACATCGGACCGTCCAACGAATGGGCCGGCGAACAGGCCGCCGACTTCGTCAACGAGAACTTCCCGGACGGCGCCAACGGCTTCATCCTCGAAGGCCCCGCGGGCCTGTCGGTCGTCAAGGATCGCCAGACCGGCTGGGACAACGCCATCAACGACAACGTGACCGTGCTCGAATCGCAGTCCGCCAACTGGTCCACCGACGAGGCCAAGACCGTCACCGCCGGCCTGCTGGACAAGCACAAGAGCGAGAACCCGCAGTTCATCTTCGCCCAGAACGACGAGATGGGTCTCGGCGCCGCCCAGGCCGTTGAGGAGGCCGGTCTCAAGGGCCAGGTCAAGATCATCACCATCGATGGCACCGAGGCCGCGCTGCAGGCCCTCGTGGACGGCGACCTGTCCTTCGTGATCGAGTACAACCCGATCTTCGGCGAGCAGACCGCCACCGCGGTCAAGGATTATCTGGACGGCAAGACGGTCGAGTCCGACATCGTCATCGACTCCCAGACCTTCGACGCCGCAAGCGCCAAGGAGGCCCTGGACGCCGGCACCCGCGCCTACTGATCTCGACTGATTTCCGACCATCTCCTCTTATCTCAGGACGGTGCGCGCGGACCGTCACCCGGTCCGCACGCACCGTCCGCCATAGTGGCGCAATGTCACGAAATCATAACAATTCAAGCTTTAAGGCAGAATGATGACACAGAACGAACCCATTGTCGTGATGAAGGGCATCACGATCGAGTTCCCGGGCGTCAAGGCCCTGGACGGTGTCGATCTTCGTCTCTACCCCGGTGAGGTCCACGCCCTGATGGGCGAGAACGGCGCCGGCAAATCAACGATGATCAAGGCGCTGACCGGCGTGTACAAGATCGATGCCGGCTCGATCACCGTGGAGGGCAAGCCCCAGACCTTCAACGGCACCGGCGACGCGCAGAACGCGGGCATCGCCACCGTGTACCAGGAGGTCAACCTGTGCACCAACCTGAGCATCGGCGAGAACGTCATGCTCGGCCACGAGGTGCGCGGCCCCCTCGGCATCAACTGGAAGAAGACCCATCAGGAGGCGCGCAAGTACCTCGACCAGATGGGCCTGGGCCACCTCGACCCCCATGCCCCGCTCAACTCCATCTCCATCGCCATGCAGCAGCTCGTCGCCATCGCCCGCGCGATGGTCATCGACGCCAAGGTGCTCATCCTGGACGAACCGACCTCCTCGCTCGACGCCAACGAGGTCCAGGACCTCTTCGCCATCATGCGCAAGGTGCGCGATTCCGGTGTGGCGATCCTGTTCGTCTCCCACTTCCTTGACCAGATCTATGAGATCACCGACCGTTTGACCATCCTGCGCAACGGCCAGTTCATCAAGGAGGTCATGACCAAGGACACGCCTCGCAACGAGCTCATCAGCATGATGATCGGCAAGAGCGCCGAGGAACTCAGCCAGATCGGCGCCAAGAAGGAGCGCCGTGCCATCGGCGCGGACGAGAAGCCGATCGTGTCCGTCAAGGGCCTGGGCCGCAAGGGCTCCATCCAGCCGACCGACCTGGACATCTACGCCGGCGAGGTCGTGGGCTTCGCGGGATTGCTCGGCTCCGGACGCACCGAACTCGGACGTCTGCTCTACGGCGCGGACAAGCCCGAAACCGGCACCTACAAGCTCAACGGCAACCAGGTCTCCATCAACGATCCGCACACCGCGCTGAAGCACCGCATCGCCTACTCCACGGAGAACCGTCGAGACGAAGGCATCATCGGCGATCTGACGGTGCGTGAGAACATCCTCATCGCCCTGCAGGCGATTCGCGGCATGTTCAAGCCGATCCCGAAGAAGGAAGCGGACGAGATCGTCGACAAGTACATGAAGGAGCTCAACGTCCGCCCCGCCGACCCGAACAAGCTCATCAAGAACCTGTCCGGCGGCAACCAGCAGAAGGTGCTCATCGCCCGGTGGCTGGCCACCCACCCCGAACTGCTCATCCTGGACGAACCGACCCGCGGCATCGACATCGGTGCCAAGGCCGAGATCCAGCAGGCCGTGCTCGATCTGGCCGAGCAGGGCATGGGCGTGGTGTTCATCTCCTCCGAGCTGGAGGAGGTCGTCCGCCTGTCCGACGACATCGAGGTGCTCAAGGACCGCAGGAAGATCGCGGAGCTTGAGAACGACGCCACGGTGTCCCAGGAGACCATCGTCGATACCATCGCCAGCAACAACGCAGGGAAGGAGGCCTGATGGCTGGTCACAACACCAAGAAGGATGCCGGCAATCCGATCCTCAAACGGCTGCTGTCCTCGAACCTCACCTGGTCGGTCGTGGCACTGATCGTGCTCATCGTCATCTGCACGATCTTCGACCACGGGTTCCTGTCATTGAGCTGGAATGAGAACACCGGCGGCCTGGCCGGCCCGCTGATCACCATGCTCCAGGAATCGGCCCGCTACCTGATGATCGCCACCGGCATGACCCTGGTCATCTCCACCTCGGGCATCGACCTGTCGGTCGGCTCGGTCATGGCAGTCGCCGGCGCCGCGGCCATGCAGTTCCTGGTCTCCGGCCTGAACGTGTGGCTGGCCATCCTGCTGTCGCTGCTCGTCGGCCTGGTGCTGGGCTGCATCAACGGCGCGCTCGTCTCGATGCTCGGCCTGCAGCCATTCATCACCACGCTTATCATGATGCTCGCCGGACGAGGTCTGGCCAAGGTCATCACCGCCGGCCAGAACACCGACGCCGGCTCCGTGGCCGGCAGCGAGCCGCTGCGCTGGATGGCCAACGGCTTCATCCTGGGCATTCCCGCCAACTTCGTCATCGCCATCATCATCGTGTGCCTGGTCGGACTGCTGTGCCGCAAAACCGCGATGGGCATGATGATCGAATCGGTGGGCATCAACCAGGAGGCCAGCCGCATGACCGGCATCAAGCCGAAGAAGATCCTCTTCCTCGTCTATGCCGTCTCCGGTCTGCTCGCCGCCATCGCCGGCCTGTTCGCCACCGCGTCCGTCATGCGCGTCGACGTGGTCAAAACCGGTCAGGACCTTGAGATGTACGCCATCCTGGCGGTCGTCATCGGCGGCACCTCACTGCTCGGCGGCAAATTCTCGCTGTCCGGCAGCGCCATCGGTGCGGTCCTCATCGCCATGATCCGCAAGACCATCATCACGCTCGGCATCGATTCGGCCGCCACCCCGGCGTTCTTCGCCGTCGTGGTCATCGTGATCTGCGTGATGCAGGCCCCCAAGATCCATAGTCTCAGCGCCGAAATCAAACGCAAACGCGCGCTCAAGTCCGAAGCCAAGGCGGTGACAGCATGACAAGCGCAAGCACCACGGCGGTGAAGAAGACCGCCAAGAAGTCGCGTCGGCTCGACGCACAGATGATCCCGACCATCGCGGCCGTCGTCATCTTCATCCTCATGCTCGTGATGGGCCAGGCGCTCTTCGGCACCTACACCCGTCTGGGCTTCTTCTCCTCGCTGTTCATCGACCATGCCTACCTGATCATCCTGGCGGTGGCCATGACCTTGCCGGTGCTCACCGGCGGCATCAACCTGTCGGTCGGTGCCATCGTGGCCATCACCGCGGTCGTCGGCGTCAAGATGACCATGGCGGGCATCCCCGCGCCGATCGCGATGATCGTCATGATCCTCATCGGCATGGCCTTCGGCCTGCTGGCGGGCGTGCTCATCGAGGAATTCAACATGCAGCCGTTCATTGCGACGCTCGCCACGATGTTCCTGGCCCGAGGCATCGCCTCGATCATCTCCACCGACTCGCTCGTCCTGCCCGAGGACAACAACTTCGACTGGGTGAGCGCGGAGATCAAGATCATCGACAACCCGAAGATCTCGAACGACCTGTCGTTCAACATGGGCGTGGTCGTCGCCGTGCTCGTGGTGATCTTCGGCTACATCCTGCTGCACAAGACCCGCACCGGCCGCACGATCTACGCCATCGGCGGATCGCGCTCCTCCGCGGAGCTCATGGGCCTGCCGGTCAAGCGCACGCAGTACCTGATCTACTTCATCTCCACCACGCTGGCGGCCGTCGCCTCGATCGTATACACGGCGAACATCGGTTCCGCCAAGAACACGGTGGGCACCGGCTGGGAGCTGGACGCGGTCGCGGCCGTCGTCATCGGCGGCACCATCGTCACCGGCGGCTTCGGCTACGTGCTCGGCTCGGTGGTCGGCGCCCTGGTGCGCTCCATCATCGACCCGCTGACCTCCGACTTCGGCGTTCCGGCCGAATGGACCACAATCGTCGTCGGCCTGATGATCCTCGTGTTCGTCGTGCTGCAGCGTGTGGTCTCGGCGGTGGGCAAAAAAGAATGACCGCCATCCGTTTCCGGTGCCGATTCACCTGGTGGGCCGGCATCGGAAACGGGTGACATGATCGGCGCGTCATGCGCCAAACTTCATCGTTTTCTCCTTTCCTTTCTCCTGCAAAGGGCGTGCGGGGCGGTTGTCCGCCCGGCACGCCCTTTGTGGTTACGGGGGTGGTCCGCGCGTCTCCGGTGTTTCGCGTGCTCCGTGTATGCCGTGTATGCCGCGTGCTCGATATTCCGCCCGTTCCGCGTTCGGCGGGACGGGGATGATGGTAACGTGCGGAATGAAGGGAATGATGACGGTGCGAGACGAAAGGCGTTGCAGATGGATACACGACCCCTGATCGGCGTGGTGCCGCTGATGGATTACAAGCTGGAGAGCCTGTGGATGCTGCCCGGATACATGGACGGCATCACGGAGGCGGGTGGCACGCCCGTCATGCTGCCGTTGACCGAGGATCCGGCCACAATCCGTCAGCTGGTCAGCCTGTGCGACGGCATCCTGGTCACAGGCGGGCAGGATGTGGCCCCGGAGATGTATGGCGAGAGCGCGTCGCCCGAGTATCTGGCGATGAATCCGGAACTGAGTCCGGAACTCGACCGCATGGAGGCGCTGCTGATTTCCGAGGTCATCGCCGCGGACAAGCCGATGCTGGGCATCTGCCGCGGCATCCAGATCCTGAACGCGGTGCTTGGCGGCACGATGTGGCACGATCTGCCCACCGAGCTGCCCAGCGATGTGGAGCACCACATGCCGAACCCGCCGTACGACCTGCTCGGGCACGAGGTCGATCTGGTTCCTGGCACACCGCTCGCCGACCTGATGGAGGCTGCGGGGGAGGGGCGTCGCATCGCGGTCAACAGCTACCATCATCAGGCGGTGCGTGAGGTGGCGGGTGGGCTGGCTGTGATGGCCAAGGCCGACGACGGCGTGATCGAGGCGCTGTATCGCCCCGAATCGCGGTTCTGCTGGGGCGTGCAATGGCATCCCGAATTCCTGCACAAGGTCGATGCGCGCAGCCGCATGATCTTCAAGGCGTTCGTGGATGCGGCGCGTTCCTGACCCTGCGGGCCGCTCCGCTGATGGCTACGCCGGCAGCGTGACGTGGCTGCAAAGGGGCCGGCGGCGGGTACGATGAACGGGAACGCCGCCGATGGCGGGTTTGACCGCCGGGGCGGAACGATGGACGACATGTGACGAATGGCATGCATCGCCATGATAGGTGTGTCAGGGCATGCGTCATGAGACAAGGAGGAGCTATGGCATCGACAATCGAATTCTACGGTGCGGAATGGTGCGGTGATTGCCGTCGCGCCAAGCAGGTGCTGGACCGCTACCATGTGGTCTACAACCACCATGACATCGAATCCGAGGAGGGTGCGGCCGAGCGGGCCGAGCAGATCAGCGGCCAGAAGCACATCCCGGTGCTGCTGTTCGAGGATGGCACCGTGTTTGTGGAACCCACGAATCCGCAGCTGACCAATAAACTCAAGGAACTGGGCCTTATCGAATAGCATGCGATGCGGGTTGCCTGCTCGCCCGTGCCTTCCGTGAACATGTCCACGGGTATGAACCGTTTTTTGGACGGTGACGTTTTAGTTGTGCGGGTGCTGTGCATCCGTGTAGGCGGAAACGGACGGCTTGCCGGCCACGGCGGCCGTCCATTTCTATATTCCAGCATATGAAACATAGTCCTGCGGTCGATTACACTCATATGTCGGCCCGCCGGGAGCGGGAGACAAGATAAGAGGAGTGAAACCGTGGAGACGTGTGAGACAACAGCAGCGACCACCGCTGGGGGAGCGGCGGCCGACGAACGCATTCCGATGAAGCTGATCGGCGCCATCGTGGCGGTCGGATCGCTGGCCTTCATCGGCATCCTGACCGAAACCGTAATGACCGTGCTGTTCCCGCAGCTGATGCGGGAATTCAACGTGGACACCGCCACCGTGCAGTGGATCACCACCATCTACCTGCTGGCCGTGGCGGCCACCATGCCGCTGTCATCGTTCATCAAGCGACGGTTCAGGAACAAGACGATTTTCGTTGCCGCCGTGGTGCTGGCCGTGCTGGGCTCGCTGATCATGATCGTGGCGCAGGCGTTCCCGCTGATCCTCGCCGCGCGCGTGATCCAGGGCGTCGGCTCGGGCATGGCCACGCCGCTGATGATGAACATCATCCTGGAACAGTCGCCGCGTTCCAAGGTGGGCCGGCTGATGGGCGTCGGCTCGCTGGTGATCACCGTGGCGCCGGCCATCGGCCCGACCGTCGGCGGGGCGGTGACCAGCGTGCTGCCGTGGCGGGCGATCTTCGTCATCGTGATCCCTATCATCCTGCTGATCTCGCTGCCGGTTGGCCTGAAATGCATCCAGCAGAAGCACCCGACCGAGGACGCCGTGCTCAACCCGTTGCAGTTCGTGTCGATCGTGCTGGCGCTGTGTGGTCTGATCATGTTCCTCAACCAGGCCGGCGTGGCGGTCGGCGCGGCCGTCAGCGGCGGCGAGGTGATGGCGCCCGCGCTGATTGCTGTGGCGAGCCTGGTGGTGGGCGTCGGCTCGTTGCTGTTCTTCGGCTGGTCGTCGCGGAAGTCGTTCTCGCCGCTGATCCGATTGGGATTCCTGCGCAATCGCATTGTGCTGCTGCACCTGCTGCCGTATGCGATCCTGCCGATGGTGGGTATCGGCTTCGGCTATGTGATCACCAATCTGGCGCAGCTATCGCTGGGTACCGACGCGTTCGTGGCCGGCGCGCTGGTGCTGCCGGGCGCGTTGATCGGAGCCTTCTGCGCTCCGATCGGCGGCATGCTCTATGACAAATTCGGCCCGACCCGACCGATCCTGACCGCGTTCAGTGTGGCGACGATCGCCACGGTGCTGCTGCTCGTGTGTTCGATGCATCTGACGCCGGCGTTGCTGGCGGGGCTGTACTTCATCTTCGGATTGAGCTACGCGCTCGAATTCTCGAATATCATGACCAGCGCGCTGCGCGAGGTGCCGCCGGCGTTCACCCCAGACGGCAACGCCGTGTTCCAGACCTCCATGCAGTTCGGCGGTGCGGCCGGCACCGCGTTGTTCTCCACCATCCTGTCGGTGGCGCAGGCCGGTGCCGGCGAAGAGGGGACGCCCGCGTTCATGCATGCCACCGCGGTCGGCGGCACCTGGACCTTCGCCGTCATGACCGCCATCTGCGCCCTGTCCGTGGTCTGCCTGGCCATGGCCTTCCGGCTGCGGGGCCGAGCGTCCCGCTCCACCCACTGACGGAGTTAGCGACCGTGCCAGCGGCGGTTGACGCCGTCGAGCGTCCCGCTCCACCCGCTGACGGAGTAGCCTGCGGCGAAAAGTAAGGGCCGGTTTCCAGCGCGCCATTGCGCCGGAAACCGGCCCTCGTCTATCTCTCTGCTCTCTCAGCCCTTGGCTCCCGGACTGGGTGTTGGCCCGCAGCCTTGGCGTCGGGATCAGTACTCGTTGGCGCCTTCGCCCTCCCACTTGACGTTGATGCCGCGCTGATAGTGCAGGAACATGTCCGCGCCATAGCGGTCGACCGGGCGGTGGGTGAAGAGCATGCGGATCGCGAACGCGGTCTGCACGTCATACGGCAGATCCAGGAACGCCTGATGGGCATCCCAGTAGGGCACGGTGCAGATGGCGGCGTCCGGCACGTAGGCGTAGCCATAGCCGTCCTCGTTCACATAGCCCATGAACGGCAGATCCCAGGCGTCATGCAGGGTGAGCTGCTGCTTGAAGTCCTCGACCTGGGCCAGAGCTTCGTCGCTGATGCCCAGCTCCTTGGCCACCTTGTTGGCGGCCGCGGTCTTGGCGGCGGCGTCCTGACCGAACATCGAGAGGTTGACGGTGATGACCTTCTTATCGTCTGCCATGGTTCTTGCCTTTCTGTCATCGCGTCGCCGCGATGACTGGTATTGTGTTCGTTTCGTCGGGTGAAACGAACATTTTATGTTGTGAACTTCACAAGAAGTCTGTGGTGTCCGCCGTATGGCTTACGTGTTTAACAATAGCACCTTCGCGACGGGGATAATCAAGTGAACATGCGATTGTTTGCGTTATCGGGAGCTGTGGGCGCGCGTTTTCCGCGGAATTTCGGGCCGCAAAAAAACGTGTTATTTTTTTGAAAACGAAACACAAGTGATGTTCATTCGTGTCGTGTTTGAATCATGTGTTGTTTGGTCGGGGCATTTGTGAATTGCGTGTGCTGTTTCGTGATGGAACGTGCGGATTTGGTCTAGCGGAGCGGACCGGGGCTATGGGGGATACCCGTAATCCTTAAGGATGAGTGGCGGGGCGGTGCGACATGCCGGAATATGAAAGGTCATTCCGACGCATGAATGAGAATCGGCACGATATGCGGGATGCTGAAGTCATACAGCAACGATTCGGACTCATCGACGACCAGGAAAGGAACATGACCATGTTGGATCTCAATCTGTTCTCTCAAATGGGACTGCTGGTGTTGGGCGGTCCGATGCTGCTGATGGGGTTGGCGTCATTCGGTGTGGCCGGCATTGCGTATGGCGTACGGACGCTCCGCCATCAGCAAGGCTGGTCGGAGGGGCCGGCCCGTCCGATGGTGTTCCTGGGCATGCTGCTGACGCTGGTTGGCGGCGTCATCGCCGGCCCGGCGTTGCTGGAATTGACGGCGTTGCTGTAATCGTCGTGCACCCGCGCGGTTATCTGCGTTAGTGGCGTCGCCAACCTCGTCTCAGCAGTTCCACCGCACCTTGACAGGATTCGGCTCATTCTCAACGGCCGCATGCCGCAATGACGCGATGATCCGCTTGAATTCCATATCCGCCAGACGCTCGTACTCCGCCGAGTCGCCGGATAGCCCGGCCTGGTCGTACGCCGCGGCCGCCGCGCCATAGAAGGCGAAGCCAAGGGCATTCGTCGGCGTCTGAATCACACCGCAGGCCGTGCTGATGGCACGGGCGGCGGCCTGCGCCACCGGGTCGGCGTCACCTGTCTCGCGGGCGGCGGCCAGCGCCGCTCTCAATGCGGGCTTGGCGTCCTTCAGCGTGGCGTTGCCGTCGGCACAGGCGATCGCCTGCTTGATGGCCGTGGCGAACCGGTCGTCCACGGGCTGTCCTGAGCGGCGGCGGCTTAGTATCGGCAGATACCGTTCCTCGGCGTATGCGGCAGCCCAACGACCCAACGTGGAGGCGCTCTGCGTATCGATCAGCGCCATCAGCGCCTTGGCCCGCGGCCCGGTGGGATCGCCCAGCATCTTGCGCAGCTTGGCCATGTCATGCTCCTTCGCCGAATCATTGACGCCATGGTGGTATTTCCATCGTATCGCGCTGCATGTGTGAGGGCGGCGCTGCGGGGCATTCTCGCATTGGCGGACATTCCTACTCGTATCGTGCCGGATGCTTTCCCGCCGAGGACATCCTTGCGCTGACGGACATTTCCGTTCGTATCACGTCAGCTGTTTCCTGCCGAAGGCATCCATGTATTGTTGGGCATTCCCCACCGGCTGCTGTCGGACACTGCGGTCTTCAGTGGGCGGGTTCACGCTTCAGTGGGCGGATGGTTGACGGCATGCGCCGTCATCGAACCGGCGGAATGGCTTGATTGCTGAGTCCTCGGACTTTGGCCGTCCATGATGACCCGCCCACTGAACGCATAATCCGCCCACTGAGTCGTGTCCTGGCTGAGATTGGCGAACCGTATGATGGATTGTTGATCGAATGTGTCCGTGAGATGGTGAACCGCTATGGAAATCAGAGAGATAACCGGTGATAGGAAGCGTTTTCTTCCGTTGCTGCTGCTGGCCGACGAGCAGGAGAGCATGGTGGACCGATATCTTGAGCGTGGCGTCATGTATGTGCTTGACGATAATGGCGTGAAAGCCGAATGCGTGGTAACGGATGAGGGCGATGGCGTTCTGGAGGTCAAAAACATCGCCGTCGTTCCGGAATGTCACGGGCTCGGATACGGGAGGGCCTTGCTCGATTTTGTAGCGAGAGCGTATAAGGGGCGTTATTCCGTGCTGCAGGTCGGCACGGGCGACAGCCCTCTGACGATACCGTTCTATGAGAAGTGCGGTTTCGTTCGCTCCCATAGGATCGAGCATTTCTTCACGGATCATTACGATCATCCGATTATCGAATGCGGCGTTCGACTGGTGGATATGATTGTTCTTCGACGAGAACTGTAATCTTCCGCACGAGGTCGGTCGTCGTGTGATGATTCCAGGGGAGGGAGCCTGCGTGTCGTCGAATGTTGTGCGTTTACGGACGATGAAGCGAGTCGACGCCGATGTGCTGGCCGATCTGTTGCGCCGTGTCTGGTATGCGGAGGGTGATCCCGGAACGCAGACCGTCGCCGCCCGCGCCGACCTTGAATTCTGCATGGCACGTGCCACCGCTGCCGTGGCCGTCGAATGCGACGGCCGGCCGGCGGGCGTATGCCTGGCCCGCATCGACGGCGGGGACACCAGGCCGTTGCCGATCAACCGGCACCACATTACGGCATGCCGGTCCATGCTGCGCCTGCTGCGCAGCGCCGAGGGGCGCCGAAGCGCATCGGAGCTCGTCAAGCTGGGCGTGGAGGGCATGATGCTGTCCGCGGACGCCCGCCGTCAGGGTCGGACGTATCAGGCCGAGGTGATCCTGCTCATCCTCGATCCGTCACTGCAGGGGACCGGCATCGGCGCACGGCTGCTCGGCCACATGGAACGGGAATTCCGCGCCGCCGACGTACGTCGGTATTTCCTCTACACCAATACGGACTGCAACGTGGGCTTCTATGAGCGTCGGGGGCTGAATCGCCGTATCACGCACGTCGCCCACGCCCATGGTCGATCCATGGCGTATTACCTGTACGACGCCTCTGTGCGTCGGTGACGTGCAATTCGTCGCGGATGATCCGGAACGGATGGAATCCGCGGTTGGCGCGAGATCTGGGGCGACGAGTGCCGGGTGCACCGCGGTATCGCGGAGAGTCGCCCGTGATCGGGATCACCTGATCTCGTGCGGCGTGTCGGATCGCGCCGGCTCGACATATCGATATATGTCAATATATAATGGCGATGTGTCATATCGACCGATATCGATCTGAGATCTGAGGTGGGCCATGCAGAAGATCGGCTCGTTCATCCTTGACCAGCTGCTGAAAATGCAGTGGCTGAGCGACCTCGTCGCCTCGGCGCTCGCGTGCTTCGGCATCGACCCCCAATCCTCCTGGGGCGGGACGCTCCATTTCTTCATCTATGACACGATCAAGATCGTCATCCTGCTGGTGACGATGATTTTCGTCATCAGCTACATCCAAAGCTATTTCCCTCCCGAACGCAGCCGGCGGATCCTCAGCCGTTTCCGCGGCATCCAGGGCAATGCGGTCGGGGCGTTGCTGGGCACGGTGACGCCGTTCTGCAGCTGCAGCTCCATTCCGCTGTTCATCGGATTCACCCGCGCCGGACTGCCGCTCGGCGTGACGTTCAGCTTCCTGATTTCCTCACCGATGGTCGACCTCGGCAGCCTGGTGCTGATCACGAGTGCGTTCGGGCCTGGCGTGGCCGTGCTTTACACGGTGTTCGGATTGGTGGTCGCGATTGCGGGCGGCGCACTGATTCAACGACTTGGCATGGATGATCAGGTCATGGATTTCGTACGAGGGGAATTGGCGGACGTCGAAGAGGACATGAGCCGCACACCCCGTGAACGTGCGCTCTACGCCGCCGGCGAGACCGCATCGACCTTCCGCAAGGTCTTCCCCTACATCCTCGTGGGCGTCGGCATCGGCAGCCTCGTGCACAACTGGATCCCCCAGGAGGTCATCGAACCGGTACTCGGCGACGGGAACCCCTTCGCCGTCATACTGGCAACAGTGGCGGGTGCACCCATCTACGCCGACGTCTTCGGCGTCATCCCGATCGCCGAATCACTGCTGGCGAAAGGCGCCGCGCTCGGCACCGTGCTGTCGTTCATGATGAGCGTGACGGTGCTGTCCATATCAAGCCTCATCATGCTCGCCCGCGTCGTCAAACCAAAACTGCTTGGCATATTCGTCGGCATCTGCCTGATAGGCATCGTGGCGTGCGGGTACACATTCAACGTCCTGCAACCCTTCCTGTAACGGAGGATTACGGGCGTCGGCAGGAACAGCCGAACACAACGAAAGGAGACACCATCATGGGACTGTTCGGAACATCCACAAAGAAGCGGGACATCGGCGGAAATGAAAACGCCCGCGTACAGGTGATGGGCACCGGCTGCCGGAAATGCCACGCGCTGTACGAGGCCGCGACCGAAGCCCTCGGCGCCGACCAGGTCGACTACGTGACCGATATGGCCCGGATCGCCGAAGCCGGAGTGATGACGACGCCGGCCCTCGTCATGGACGGCACGGTCGTCAGCGCGGGCAAGGTCCTCACGGCCGATGAGATACGCACCCTCATTGGGGAACGGTCGTGAACGCCGGCAAAGTGCGCGTCGCATTCATCTGCACGCATAACGCGTGCCGCAGCCAGATCGCGGAGGCCGTCGCGCGTATGCGTGCATCCGACGTCATCGAGCCGTACTCGGCGGGCACCGATCCACTCGCCGCGCCGAACCCGGACGCGCTACGGCTGCTGGCCAAACGCGGAATCGACGTCTCCATGCTGCGGAGCAAAGCGCTTGACGAGATCCCTAGACCCGACATCGTGGTGACGATGGGGTGCGGCGTGAGCTGCCCCGCGCTGCCATGCCAGCATCGCGAGGACTGGGGGCTCGATGACCCGACAGGCAAAGAGGACGCGGCATATGACGCCTGCATCGACGCCATTGCACGCAATGTCGACGACCTTGCGGACAGAATCCGCGCGGCGGACGGGTGGGACCACGACCGGCCCGACGTGTCGGCGTTGCGCGCGCTCGCCGACGAGACGCGGCTGACCGTCGTCCGTGCGCTCGCCCATGAGGAGGAACTGTGCGCGTGCAAGCTGCTCGACCGACTTCACGTCAGCCAAAGTACCCTCAGCCACCACATGAAGGTGTTGGTCGATGCCGGACTGGTCCACCAGCGACGGGACGGTCGCTGGATGCACTACCGGATCGACTCCGACCGGCTTGTGGCCTTGGGAGAGTCCATCGCCGATCTGGGGCGGGGTGGACGCACAAACAACGGCGGCGACATGTGATCTCCCCGACCAGCCGAACCGGATGACGCCGTCCTGCGAGCATTCGATGCAATAATCGTCCTCGCGGAGGCTGAAGCGATACCGGTTGTGCCCGAAGTCTTGCGCAAAAGCGGTCTGGCCCGTTGCCGGGTCGGTTTC